>OFOU01000036.1_pt1 | contig 113759 bp, 110 predicted proteins | sample 1542061 | NCBI WGS metagenome assembly OFOU01 (sample SAMN04209239, study PRJEB22552) | human gut metagenome | biome: gut; material: feces | host: Homo sapiens | place: USA: Oklahoma
TCAAAACCTAGCGATGTGCTAGATAACTGAGCTTAGTTAGATAAATTATAGTTTAAATAATAAGAGGACAAGAAACCTTGTCCTCTATCTTTATTCTCTACAAATTCCTTGCTCTTTTGCTACTTTTTTAACTGCTGCTGCTACTGCATCTGCAACTCTAGGATCAAAAGCATCTGGAATTATATAATTTTCATTTAATTCTTCCTCTTTAAGAAGTGAAGCTAATCCGTTTGCTGCTGCAAGTTTCATCTCTTCAGTTATCTTCTTAGATTTAGCCTCTAATGCACCTTTAAATAATCCTGGGAATACAAGAACATTGTTGATTTGGTTAGGATAGTCTGATCTTCCTGTTCCTACTATTCTTGCTCCTCCTGCTAAAGCATCTTCTGGCATAATTTCAGGAGTTGGGTTAGCCATTGCAAAAATTACTGCATCTTTATTCATAGTTTTTACCATTTCAGTAGTTAAAATATTTCCAACTGATACCCCTACAAATACATCTGCGTCTTTAATTGCTACTGATAGATCCCCTTTAATATCATCTGGGTTAGTAAGTTCTGCTAATTCTCTCTTAGAGAAATCGTAAGAATCTTTCTCGCTTCTTCTAAGAATTCCAGGTCTATCTAATACAAGTAGATTAGTTACTCCTAATTTATGAATAAGTTTTGCTATTGAACTTCCTGCTGCTCCTGCTCCATTTACAACAACTTTTGCTTCAGAGAATTTTTTACCTAAGAATTTAAAAGCATTTATTAATCCAGCTGCAACAACTATAGCTGTTCCATGTTGATCATCATGGAATACTGGAATATCTAATTCCTCTTTTAATCTTGTTTCTATCTCTATACATCTAGGGGCAGAAATATCCTCTAAGTTTATTCCTCCAAGCCCTGGAGCTAATAATTTTGCTGTTCTTATAATTTCTTCAGGATCTTTAGTATCTAAACAAATTGGAATTGCATCTACTCCTGCAAACTCTTTAAATAGAACACATTTTCCTTCCATTACTGGTAGTGCTGCTTCTGGTCCTATATCTCCAAGTCCTAATACTGCTGTTCCATCTGTTATTACTGCTACTAAATTTCCTTTAGAAGTATATTTATAAACATCCTCTTTATTTGCAGCAATTTTTCTACAAGGTTCTGCTACCCCTGGAGAGTAAGCTAAACTTAAATCATCTTTATTTTTTACTGCAACCTTTGATACTATTGACAATTTTCCTTTATTTTTTTCATGTAATTCTAAAGCTCTTTCATATACTGTTGGCATAATGTTACCTCCATTTTCTATTTACTTTATAATCCTATTATAGACCTTTTATTTGATAATGTAAAGATATTTTTTATTTTTATGTTTTATTTACGTAAAACTTTACCAAAAATAGAACGTAGATTAACTTAATTTTCTAAAATGAAAAATTATTTTCAAATAAAAGAAAAGGAGATTTCTCTCCTTTTCTAAAATTTTATTTCAATACACCTAGTTTTATTAGTTTTTCCTTATTTTCATCAATGAATCTATCATTTACTACATAAGAGATTGATTTTACAATTTCAGCATCATAACCATTGAATGTGATCTCAACTTTTTTCTCTTTTTCTTTAAATTCCTCTTTTCCCTCTTTTAAAATATCATCTAGTTTTTCAAGGTCGATTCTTGTAATTAAACTTTCTTTAATTTTCATAACTGTTCCTCCTTTGAAATTAATCTCTTTCTTATAATGATTATTCAAAGGATACCTCTTACTTCCTTTATTAACCTAAAAATAAACTAAATAAAAAGTTAGCTGACATTCCTGCTATAAGTCCACCTATTGTGTGACTAAAGATAGCTTTTCCAGTAAGTTCCCTATAATTTAAACTATCCATCATAGCAACATGGGTACTCAAATAACCACTCCAACACATTCCCATACTTGTAAATACTGCTATCTCCCTTGCTCCTATTACCCCTTCCTTTATAAATTGAGGTACAAGTCCAATAGCTGCTCCAACTGCTCCTAAAGCTGTAATAGGAAAAGCTATTGCCTCTGGACTACTAAATCCAAATAGAGGTTTTAAAATAAAGTTTAACTTCGCTCCTATTATTGGTAAAACACCAATCCCCTCATAAGCAGCCCCTGTATATCCACCTTCTGGCATCCCATTAGTTAAGATTAAAACTGTTGTACATATAATTATAACTCCAGGAATTATTGCAATTCCCATGTCAACTCCAATTTTTCCTCCCTCTAACATAGCCTCTAAAAATCTTCCAAATACAGAACCACTTCTTATCTCTCTAGTATCAAAAACAAACTTCTCTACCTTTGTTTCCTCTTCTAACTCTCCTAGCTCTTTAAAATATTTTTTACTATAATGTATCATCAGATTAACACTGACTATACTTCCTATAATTGCACCTAAGTTTCCGATTAAAACAGCCTTAAAAAGATTTTCCTTTAACAATCCACCTTGTGCTACCATAAAAGCTGATACTATAAATCCCATACCAAAAGATGTTCCTAAATTTGTTAAAGCTGTAAATTGATAGTTTTTAAAATATTTTTTAAACTCTTTATTTGCTGCCAACCCTAAAACTGCTGGATTATCTGAAATATATGTAGTAACCACTGCTAAAGCTGAAGCTCCTGGCAATCTATATAGAGGATAGATAACAAAATATAATATCTTATTTATCAGTGCAATAACCCCAAATTCTGAAAGAACAGATGAAAGTGCCCCTGCTAGTACTGCTACTCCCATTATAAAAAATACTGTATTTATCAAAAGATCATGAGCCGTTCCCATAACTGTATTTATCATATTTACTGGTCCCATTATCTTAGCTATGGCAGTACAAACCCCTCCTAAAACTCCTAAACATACAAAGGCTTCTAAACTGATAGCTTTCTTTTTTAATTTATTCATAAAAAACACTCCTTTTAAAGTCATACCTTAAAAGTATAACATTCAATACAAGGAGTGTCAATATTTTTGAACTATTTTAAAAGGAATTAATAAAATAAAAAACTAACTAGAAGTTTAACTTATATAAAAGCTAACACTCTAATTAGTTTCTTTAATCACATATTTTTTAGCATCTCTTTAACTATCTTAGCTGAATTATCTGCTGCTAAAATTTCAAATTCCTCATAAACCATTGTTGCACTTCCATCAGCTTTATCAGACATAGCTCTTAAAACTACAAAAGGTACACTATATGTTTTAGCTACTTGAGCAACTACTGCCCCTTCCATCTCTACTGCTGAGGCATTAAAAGTTTTTCCTATCCAATTTACTTTATCTTTAGAAGCTATAAATTGATCTCCAGTTGCTATTCTTCCAATTTTTACCTTATCTTTTCCTAAAACTTTCACTGCTGAATCATAAGCTACTTTTTTTAACTTTTCATCTGCTTTAAATTCTACTGTTTCTTGTCCTGGAATTAATCCTGCTGGTCTACCAAAAGCTGTTAGATCCACATCATGTTGAACTAGATCTTCAGATACAACTATATCAGCTATATTTAAAGAGTTATCTATTGCCCCTGCAACTCCTGTAAATATTATCTTATCTACCTTATACTCCCTAATAACTGTATTAGCTCCTATAGCTGCATTTACCTTTCCTACTCCAGTTTTTAATAAAACTATATCCTTTCCTTCTAACTTTCCTTGAAAATACTCAATCTCTCCAATTTTTTCTGATTTGATATTTTTTATATCTTTTTTTAGAAGTTCAATCTCTGAATCCATAGCTCCTATTAAAGCAATTCTCTCTCCAAAAGCTAAAGTCCCCATCAATAAACTTAATAAAAATACAACAATTTTTTTCATATCTTCCTCCCACAAAAAATTTAAACTAGAGAGCTTTTCTCTAGTCTAAACAATGTTCTATCTATTTAAAGCTTTTTTTAATTCTTTCACTTTATTACATTTTTCCCAAGGAATATCTAAATCTGTTCTTCCAATGTGTCCAAAAGCTGCTAGATCTTGATATTTGAATTTTCCACTTCTCAATTCAAGTTCTTTTTCAATTCCTCTAGGTGTTAGATCAAATACTTTTTTAATAGCTTCTGCTAATTCATATTCATCTACTTTTCCTGTTCCAAATGTATCTACTTTTATTGATGTAGGCTCAACTACTCCAATTGCATAAGATAGTTGGATTTCACATTTGTCAGCTAAATCTGCTGCAACAACGTTTTTAGCTACCCATCTTGCTGCATAAGCTGCTGATCTGTCAACTTTAGAAGGGTCTTTTCCAGAGAAAGCTCCTCCACCATGTCTAAAGTATCCACCATAAGTGTCAACTATAATTTTTCTTCCTGTAACTCCAGTATCTCCGTGAGGTCCTCCAATTACAAATCTTCCTGTTGGGTTGATATGGAATTTTTTAACTTGAGCTGGATCTAGGTTATAACTTTCTAATACTGGTTTAATTACTTTTTCTATAACTTCTTCTCTTATTTGTTCTTGTGTTACATCTGGGTTATGTTGAACTGATACTACTACTGTATCAACATGATCTACTTTTCCATTTTCATCATAAGCTAAAGTTACTTGTGATTTTGAGTCTGGTCTTGCCCATGCTAACTCTTTTGATCTAGTCATTTTAGTAAGTCTTACTAAGATTTCTCTTGCTAAAACTATTGCTAATGGCATTAATTCTGGAGTTTCTTTAACTGCTCCTCCAAACATTATTCCTTGGTCTCCTGCTCCTCCAATGTCTACTCCCATAGCAATATCTGGAGATTGTGAGTGAATTGCATTTAAAACTCCACAGTTAGAGTCAAATCCCATCCCTTCTCTATATCCAATTTCATCTATTTTTCTTCTAACGATATCTTGGATATCAATATATGTTGTAGTTGTAATTTCTCCTCCTACAACAACTTGTCCAGTAGTACAAAATACTTCACATGCTACTCTTGAATTAGGGTCATCTGCTAAACAAGCATCTAATACAGCATCTGAAATTTGGTCTGATACTTTATCTGGATGTCCAGGAGATACAAATTCTGATGTGAAATAAGTTAATTTTTTCATTTTTTCCTCCTATAATAATCAATTAAAATAATAAATAACTATAAAAATAAAAATCCCTTCATCTCAAGACAGATGAAGGGATTAAAACACTTATTCTATAATCCATTCCATCTATCAGGAGTTAGCACCACACTTTTTAGTAAGCAGGTTGCTGAGATTTCAACGGGCCAGTCCCTCAATCTCTCTTGATGGTAATTAAGTACACTCTTCTACATTTGAATTATATAATTTTATACTTATTTTGTCAATAATATTTTTTATTTTATTTTTTTATTTGTCTTACTACGTCAACTACTGATCCATCTCTGTATTGAACTACTGCTACTACTCTATCTTCAAACTCAATAGCTTCCTCTTTTCCAGTCATAGATTCAGCAATCTCTTTTAATTCTTCAATAGTTTTAATTGGTAGTTTAGAATTTTTGAATTTTTCAATTAAGTCTTTTCTTAGAGGGTTAATTGCTATTCCTCTTTCTGTAACTAGAACGTCAACTGTTTCTCCTGGAGTTGTAACTGTTGTGATTCTATCTTTAACTACAGAAATTCTTGCATTTACTAATTGAGATACTATGATACATAGTTTTGATCCAGCTGCTGTATCACTATGTCCTCCAGATCCTCCCATAATTACTCCGTCAGATCCTGTTGTTACGTTTACGTTAAAGTTAGTATCCATTTCTGTAGCTCCTAAAATAACTATATCTAGTTTATTTACTACAGAACCTTTATTGTTAGCATTTGCATACATTGATGCTGACATTTTTATATGGTTAGGGTTTTCTTTAGCAGATTTAATTGCATTTAGATCAAAACATTGAACGTCAAATAGAGCTTTAAATAATCCCTCTTTGTACATATCAACGATATATCCTGTAATTCCTCCAGCTGCAAAACTTCCTACAATATTTTTAGATTTCATAAGATTTTTTACTTGAGCAGCAACTGCTAGAGATATTCCTCCTGCTCCTGTTTGGAAACTCATTCCATCTTTTAAATATCCTGATTGTTCTATAAATTTAGCTGTTAAGTCGGCAACTTTTAATCCAATAGGGTTTTTAGTTATTTGAGTAGTTCCTGATACAATTCCTTTAGGATCTCCAATTGCATCTACTACTAATACATAGTCAATTAAAGTTTGATTAATTTCAATTGTTGTATTAGGGTAAGGAACTAGATTGTCAGTAATAGCTACTACTAATTTTGCATTTTCTACATCTGAATGAGCATATCCTAAAGCTCCACAAGCAGATTTTCCATCTACTCCATTGATGTTTCCATATTCGTCAGAAGTTGGAGCAGCAACAAAAGCGATATCAACTTCAACCTCTCCAGTTTCCATTATTCTTGCTCTTCCACCATGTGTGTGCATTACTGCTGTTTTTTGCATTTTTCCTTCAGAAATTGCTTGAGCAACTGGTCCTGACATATACCCTGCATATATTTGAGTTACAATTCCTTTTTCTATCATCTCTACTAATGGTTTATGACATGGGAAAATTGAACTTGCAGCTATTGTTATATCTTTATATCCTCTTTTAGCTATCTCTTCCATTACAAGATTTAAAACATAATCTCCATTTCTTAAATGGTGGTGGAAAGATATTACCATTCCATCTTTTAATGGTAATTTGTCCATAAGTTCTGTTAAATCTGTATGAAGTTTGCTATCTTCTGGAGTAACAGTTTTAAAATTATAATTTTTCTTTACTACTCCTGTTGTATTTGCTAAATATCCATTATAATGATTTACTTTTCCATATCCTTCTATAAAATCAGGAACTTCTCTTCCTAAAATATTTTTCATCTATAAAACACCTCACATATTATTGATTAATCTATTAGACCAATAAGTCTAGCAATATCCAATGTATGAATAGCTCTGTTTATTATTGGAAGGTCTACCATTTTTCCATCTAATGAGAATACTCCTAGTCCTTCTCTTGCAGCTTCTTCTTTTGCAGCCATTACTCTTAAAGCATGATTAATCTCTGCTTGTGAAGGTGAATAAGCTTCATGAATAGTATCTATTTGTCTAGGGTTTATAGCTAATTTACCTGTAAATCCTAACATTTTAGCTTTTAATGAGTCTGCCATTAATCCTTCATAGTCATTTGTATCTGTAAATGGAGTATCTATTGCATCAACTTTACAAGCTTTACAAGCATTTACAACTTTTGTTCTTGCATAGAAAAGTTCATCAGATGCTTTTGTTCTCTTAACTCCTAAGTCAGCAGCTAAGTCTTCTCCTCCTAGTAATACAGATATTACTCTTGGACTTGCTTTTATTGTTTCATATACAGTTTCAACTCCATAAGTAGTTTCTACTAGTGGATGAATTTTTATACATCCAGCTTCAAATCCCATCTCTTTTTCAATTGCATTTAGTTTTTCATCTAATACTTTTATATCTTCTGGACAAGCTTTTGGTAAAAGAATAGCATCTGGTTTTAATCTAGCTATTACATCTATATCTTTTTCAGCATATGGAGTAGATAGCGGATTAATTCTTACTACAACTTCTACTGTATCATATTTATTAGTTTTTAAAGCTTCACTTATTAAAACTCTAGCAGCATCTTTTTCTGTTAATGCAACTGCATCTTCTAAGTCAAATATAACAGCATCTGATCCAAAAACAGGAGCTGTTTGAAGCATTCCAGGGTTGTTTCCTGGCATAAATAACATTGTTCTTCTTAATTCCACACTAAACACCTCTCATAATTAATATAATCTTTGAACTATAATGCTCTAGCAACTGCTGCTTCTATTCTTGCTCTAATAGTAAAATCTAAAGCTCCCTTATCTTGAGCTTGAACTTTTACCCCTTCAACTCCTAGTTCAACTAATTTATTCTTTATAACTTCTCTCATATGAGCACCAAATTGTTTTTCAACAGTACTTTCTAATTCGATTTCTATTCCACTTTCAGCAGGAGTAAGAATTACAAATATATCATTTGATTCTAAAGTACCGCATTTTGCAGCTTTATTTAATCTCATTTAATTCACCTCAATTAAATTTTTATTTCCCTCTTTATATCTTTGCCAATTAAAGGAAAAAGGTAGTCATATAACTACCTTCCTCCAACTTTCAAAATAAATTATAATTATATTTTTTTCAAAGAAAACTATTTATTTCTTCTCTTAACTAGAGCTTCAACTCTTGACATTTCGTTGAATACGATCATGTATCCTTCGTCAACACCCATTCCTGGTTTAGCTAGAACTTGAAGAGCTCCACATGCCATACCGATGTTAGTAGTAACTTCAGCAGATCTGTTAGTTTCGTTACAAGTTCCTCCACAGTATGATCCGATTCCAACTTTGTTACAGTAAAGAATTGCATCAGCTATGTTGTTAACTCCTCCTAGGTCTGGAGTTTTGATTTGAACTACGTGTCCAGCTTTTTTATCAGCAAATAGTTTAATATCTTCTAGAGTATTACACCATTCGTCAGCAACTAGTTCAACTTCTATTCCTCTAGCATCAACTTCAGCAGTTAAAGCAGCAAGAGCTTCAATTTGTTTATCTCTGTCTTCAACGTCCATAGGTCCTTCAATTCTTAATTTGAATGGTTTTGCAGCTTCTACTAACGTAGCAATGTAGTCAGCCATTTTTTTAGTGTCACAGTTAAATGCAGCACCGATAGTTCCATAAACGTCAATGTGGAATATAGGTGAGTAGTTTTCATCAGTTCTTTGAGAAATGATTCTGTCTCTTAACCATTTTACATAGTCAAGAAGGATTTCTCCGTGTTCTCCTAATTTTTCTTTTACGTTATTGATTAAAGCGTGAGGTAATACGTCAGCTTCTTTGATTATCATTTTATCAGCAGCTACATATCTGTCGTCTCCTGATTGAGTGAATATAGGTCTCTTAGTGATTTCTAATCCTGTATTGTAGTCAGCTTTTATAACTTCTGCTAAAGTTACTTTTCTAGCTTTTGCAACACCATCTAGTAAAGCTTGAGTGATTCCGTATCTTATTGCTGTATGTAATCTTTTTCCATTAACTTCCATTTTATCAAATTCTTCAGCTAGAGATTTGAAGTTGTCAAGTTCTCTTCCGATTAATTTTGGAGCAATTTCTTTTTCAATTACTGGTATAAAATCTTTAGCTAGGAATAGAGGATCTCTTCCTCCTGCACCTGAATATTGAACAGCAGCACAATCTCCGTGAGCAACTTGTCCATCTTCAAGAATAAGTAATACAGAAATAGCTTCTCCTGCTTGTCTTATTGATTTGAATCCTGGAGTTATTGGAGTTCCTAGATAGAACATTCCATCATGTCCAGCTCCTGCTTTTATAGCTCTTTGGTCATCAAAATAAAATCCAGTTTTTCCTGCAGAACATACTACATCTACAATTTTCATAATTAATCCTCCTAAGATTTATTAGTTGGGCAGGAGATCAGCTCTCCTGCTCTTATTATTATACTTATATATATAATCTATTTTTATTTTAAATGCAAATTCATAATTTAATTTACTAATTGATTTTATATTTATCTTATAAATCATTTTTTAGTTTACACTATACATCTGATTTATTCTAATATAAAACTAGTTGTTTCTCATTGGTTCAGTTTCAGGTCTTCCAATTAAAGTTCCTTTTCCAACAGCGAAAATATCGTCTACTGTCATTTGGAATCCAACTGGTCTTCCTTCAAATTTAGCTCTTTCTTCTAATTGCTCCATGTTGTAATCTACTAATTCTTTACTTAATGGAACGTTTCCTACTGCTAGGTATCTTACTTTTCCTACGTTGTCTCTAGCTGGCATCATTTTTCCAAGGTTGTATTTAGATGGAGCAAATGGAACATCTAGAACTCCTTGTTCAAATGCTTTAACTATACCGATAGCCCAGTCTCCTTCTCCTAATTCTAGAACTCTGTCTAGGATACATTTAGTTTCAGCTTTTATAATTTCAATTTCTTTTGCTAATTCTGGAGACATTGATAATTGTTGTCCTCTTAATAGGTTAAGAACCATTTTTGTAGCTTTGATTCCTTGTGCGTTAGCTTCTTTTGTAGGTACTCCGATAGCTTCGTGAGGAGTTTTAACTATAACTTTAGTTGCTCCTGCAAGTGCTGCAGCTGAAGCTCCATTTGAAATAACTCCAAATGCTTTAGCTTCATCTTCTGGGAATCCTCCCATCCATTGGTGGAATACAGTTGTTAGATCTATATCATTGTATCCATACTCTTTAAAGTATTCTTCTCCTTGTTCAGCAAGTGCTCTAATAGCAGCAACGTCTTGGATTAGGTTTCCACATTGTCCATATCCTAAAGTGATGTTTTTAACACCTTGCTCAGCAGCTAATAATCCTTCAAGAATTCCAACTGCGTTTGACATTGAAGGTGGTACAAGAGTTCCTGTTAATGGTCCAAATGGTTCTCTGTTAATTGATACTCCATGTTCTTCATACCATCCAACTAGTCTATCTACATATTGCCAGTCAATAAGTGTTTTTTCTAATGAAACTGATTTAGCATAAGGAACGTTATAACTAATTCCTCCACCTTCGTCAGAAGTATATCCTGCTGCGATCATGATTTCAGAAAGAAGTCTAGCATCTGGAGTTCCATGTCTTAATTGTAAAGGTAGATCTATAGCTTCTACTACTTTTCTACATCCTGCTACTCCGTGGTTTACACCTGGGAATCCGTTAAGTAATGATCTTCCAGCTTTTTTAGATTCTTCTATTCCTCTTTCACAGTTTTCATATTTATTTTGTCTAGTGTAAGAGTCGATTGTTGTAGGAAGTAAATCTGCTCCTCCAACTTTATCTAGGTAACTTAATAGTTCTATATGTTGATCAATTAAAGCAACCCCTGCTCTAGGTTGTGCTAATGTAATTCCAGCTTTTTTAGCATCTACTAATTTTTTAGAGAAGCTTTTTGATTCTGGTAATGATTTATGGTAAGCAACTGCTTCTTCAAGGTTAACGTCTTTTCCTGTAGGCCATCCTTTTAAAACTTCTTCTCTCATTTCAAAGAACTCTTCTTCAGTCCATTTTTTAAATCTAAGTTTCATATTTAAATTTTCCTCCTTATTTTTCTCTTATACTTCGACTAAATATTTTTTCAATATTCTAACTGCTAAATCAGGATATTCTTGAGCTAATAATCCCATAGAAGATAAAATATATGTTTTATCTACTAAGAATTTAGGATCTTGTGGTTTTAAGTGCACAGGATCTTGCTCATTAAAGTTTCCTGCTTGTAATATTCCTCTTGGATTCATACTATGAATGATAACTCCACCTGTACCTATTACATAAGGAGCTTCTGTTAAGTCCTTACCACTTTGGTTAAACATAGTTCCCATTGGAGTGTATACACATTCAAGTACTCCACAATGTCTAGTCATAGCTATTTCAGTTGCTGCCATAGCCATAGCTTCATCAAATTTGATCTCTTCTTCACTTTGTGGTACCATTTTTATATGATCGTGTCTATATTGACAATTTGCCTTAACATCAACTTGTTTTAAAGAATCATGTAGATAGTTTCTAATCTTTCTAGTTCCTGCAGCTTCTAAAAGAGCTATTGCTGAATATCTCATTCCAAGATCTCCCTCAACTGTTCTCTTAGCATAAGGTTCTTCCAGACCCTTTATCATGATTGAAGGTTTTGTAGGTTCTCCCTTAGCTATTGAGTGAATATCTGTTGTTGCTCCACCAATATCTACAACTATAAGGTCTCCTATTCCATCTTCATCATCAGTACCTTCTGCTAATACTTCAGCTGCTCTTAAAACTGCAGCAGGTGTTGGCATTAAAATTCCCTTTATAAATTCCTCAGCATTTTTCATACCTTTTGCTTCAACTATTCTTCCCATGAAAACTTTTCTTATCTCTTCACGACAAGGTTCAACATTAAGTTTGTTTATGAAAGGCATTACATTCTCTGTAATAAAGTGATCTATCCCAGCTTCCTTGAAAATAGCTTCAACTTCATCTATAGCTGCTTTATTTCCAGCAACTACAACTGGTACATTAAGTTTATACTCTGCAATCATTTTAGCATTATGTATGATACAATCTTTGTTTCCACCATCTGTTCCACCAGCTAATAATATAATGTCTAAAGGAGTAGCTTTTATCTCTTCAAGCTCTCTGTGATTCAATTCATAAGCATATGTCTTTATAACCCTTGCCCCTGCTCCTAGAGCAGCTTTTTTAGCAGCTTCAGCAGTAAGTTCAGGTACAAGTCCTATAGCCACCATCTTCAATCCACCAGCAGCAGATGAACATGCTGTCTTACTTACAAATTCTACAGAATCAAAATCTACTTTTTCACTTATAGCTGCTTTCAATTTATCAAAAGCTTTGTTAAAACCTATCATGATATCATTTTCAACTGTAGTAATGTCCTTTGCTGTAGCTAAAATAACTTCATTATCCATATCTATTGCTGTAAGTTTTGTATATGTACTTCCAAAATCTATGGCTAGATAAACTTTCATAACAACCACTCTCTTTACTGTAAATATATTTTTTTAGATTCTAATTAAGCAATTCCTAAATCCTTTTTCAAATCTTCTGTTGTATCTTCAATAGGTGTTCCTGGTTTGTATACTCTGTCAAATCCCATAGCCTTAAATCTTTTTTCTACGTCTTCCCAAACTTGTTTTCCAACAACTATGTTTCCACCTACATAGAGAAGGATATTATTAAGTCCTGCTTCTTTACATTTTTCTCTCATACCTTGACAATCTAGCTCTCCGTGTCCATATAGAGAAGAAACAATTATAGCGTCAGCATTTGTTTCAACTGCAGCATTTATGAAGTCAGCTTGTGGAGATAAAACCCCAATATTTACTACTTCAAACCCATTTGATTCTAATACGTGATGTATAATTTTGTTTCCAACTGCGTGACAGTCTGATCCAATAACTCCAATTACAACTTTTTTTCCATTTTTTTCCATGAAAAACAGCCTCCTCTGTGTATGATATTTAAACTTTAATAATAATATACCTCTTTTTTGTAAAAAATCAAGCTTTATTTAAAAAATGAATAATAAAAATTAATTTTTTTAATACAGTATATTAAAAAAGGGTTTTTCCGCTGTTTTGTACACTTTTATTTAATAATTTTAAATTTTAATTAAACACTTTTTTTAATTTAACTTTATATTTTTTATGAATTTTAATAAAAAAATTATTTTTTGCTATTTTCAGTTTAAATTTTCTTTGTATTTTTTATGTTCTTTAATTTTTTTATTTTTATATTTTTAAATTCAATTTAATAATATTGCTTTTACCAACTTATTACATTAATTTATATATTTTCAAAAATATTTAGTTAGATTTGATTTTTTTTACTTTATATGGTATAATACCTTGTAAAATAAATTGTGCTGACTAATGATGGGAGTGGGTTATTAATCCACTCCCTCTTTAGTAGTGAAGTTGAAAGTGAGGTGACAAAAATTTTATGGAACTAAATAACAAAGAGATAATTTTAAAAAAGATTGAAAACATTGTAACTCCTGTTGCTGAAAGTATGGGTCTTTCTCTAGTAGACATTGAGTATTTACAAGATGGTGGATACTGGTATGTTAGAATATATGTTGAGAAAGAAAATGAAGATATTACTCTTGAAGACTGTGCTGCTCTAAGTAATAAGATTGATGAAGATATTGATAAACTTATTGATCAAAGATTCTTTTTAGAGGTTTCATCACCAGGTATTGAAAGACCTCTTAAAAAAATTGCTGATTATATCAGATTCAAAGGTGAAAAAGCAAAATTAAGTTTAAAACATAAAGTTAATGACAATAAAAATTTTGAAGGAATAATAGTAGATTGTAAAGATAACATTATTTTTCTAGAAATTAAAGAGCAAGAGATCATGGAAATTCCTTTTTCAGAAATAAGAAAAGCTAATCTTGTTTATGAATTTGAAGAATTTTAATAGAATTTTCGGGAGGGTATAAAAATAATATGAAAAGTAAAGACGCTAAGATTTTTTTAGAAGCTCTAGATGAATTAGAGAGAGAAAAAGGAATAAGTAAAGAAAACCTTCTTCTAACTGTAGAACAAGCTATTCTAGCTGCTTATAAAAAAAATTACGGAGATGAAGAAAATGTTGAAGTAGAAATCAATAGAGAAAATGGAGATGTTAAACTTTACGAAATAAAAACTGTTGTTACTGAGGAAGATCTTTATGATGCTGCTATTGAAATCTCTTTAGAAGATGCTATTGATGAATATAGAAACAATAGAATTCAAAGAAAACCAAAAATTGGTGATGAAGTAAGAATCGAGATTAATTGTGAAGAATTCAGAAGAAATGCTATTCAAAATGGAAAACAAATTGTTATCCAAAAAGTAAGAGAAGCTGAAAGACAATATATCTATGATAGATTCAAAGATAAAGAAAATGATATTATAAATGGTATCATTAGAAGAATTGATGATAAGAAAAATATATTTGTTGAGTTTGATGGAATAGAAGCTATTCTTCCAACTACTGAGCAATCTCCAGCTGACACTTATAGAGTTGGTGAAAGATTAAAAGTATATCTTGCTGAAGTTGAAAAAACTAACAAATTCCCAAGAATTGTTATTTCAAGAAAACATGAGGGGCTTTTAAGAAAACTATTTGAACTTGAAATTCCTGAAATTACTTCTGGTTTAATAGAGATTAAAGCTGTAGCAAGAGAAGCTGGTTCAAGAGCTAAAGTAGCTGTATATTCTGCGGATCCTAATATCGATACTGTTGGAGCTTGTATTGGACAAAAAGGACTAAGAATTAAAAACATAGTTAATGAACTAAATGGTGAAAAAATTGATATAGTTGTTTGGAAAGAATCAGTTGAAGAGTTTGTTTCTGCTGTTTTAAGTCCAGCTAAAGTTAAGAGTGTTGAAGTTTTTGAAGAGGAAAATACTGCTAGAGTTATTGTTGATAGTTCTCAACTTTCACTAGCAATTGGAAAAAATGGACAAAATGCTAGACTTGCTGCTAAACTTACAGGAATGAGAGTAGATATTAAAACTGAAAACAGTTCTAATAACGAAGAGGTAGAACAAGGTGAATAATCAAGATTTTCCAGAAAGAACTTGTTTAATCTGTAAGGATAAAAAAGATAAGAAAGATTTATTCAGATTAGTTAAAACAGGTGAAGATAAATATGCTTTTGATGAAAAACAAAAAGAACAAAGTAGAGGCTATTACATCTGTAAAAGTCATGAATGTTTAAAAAGATTATCTAAACATAAAAAAATAAAAGTTGATACAGATGACCTGATAAAGATGTTAAATCTTTTAAAAAAAGGTGAAAAGGACTATTTAAATATTTTGAGAGCAATGAAAAATTCACAAACTTTATCCTTTGGAATGAATATGGTTTTAGAAGAGATCGAACATACTCATTTTTTAATTCTAGCTGAAGATATAAGTGAAAAAAATGAGAGAAAACTTTTTCTACGTGCTAAAGAGTTAAATATAACTTATGTTTACTGTGGAAATAAACAACAACTAGGAGAAATTTTTGGCAAGGATGAAGTAAGTGTTATTGGAGTTAAAAACAAGCAAATAGCCCGTGGCCTCATAAATTAAATTAATTTAGGAGGTAATTTAATGAAGATTAGAGTGCATGAATTGGCTAAAAGGTATAATATGGGGAGCAAGGAATTTTTAACTTTACTACAAGAAAAAGTAAAAGTTTCTGTTTCTTCAAACTTATCTGGTTTAGCTGAGGAAGATGTCAAAAAGATTGAAAATTACTTTAATGATATAAATAAAAAAGATAATAAAGAGATTGCGAAGCCAGATAAAACGACTTCAAAAGGAAAAGGAGATAGTTTGAATAAAAAGATTATAGAAGAAGACGATATTTTTGAAGAAGAAAGTCTTGGAAATGGAAAAAAATCTCAATATGTAAAAATGGGAAAAGAGAAAAAAAATTGGAAAAATGGGAAAAACTCTTCTACTGAAGAAGACAAACAACAGCCAAGCAAAAAAAATAAAAAGAAAAAAGGTAGAAGAACAGATTTCGTTATGAAAACTGTTGACTCTGTTGCTTCTGAAACTATTGAAGAAGATGGAGTAAAATTAATAAAAATAAGAGGAGAGATCACTCTTGGAGATTTTGCTGAAAGACTTGGAGTAAGCAGTGCAGAAATAATTAAAAAACTATTTATGAAGGGACAAATGTTAACCATTAATAGCCCTATATCTATTGATATGGCTGAAGAGATAGCTATGGATTATGATGCCCTTGTTGAGCAAGAGGAAGAGATCGAATTAGAATTTGGAGAAAAATTCGCTCTTGAAGTTGAAGATAAAGCTGAAGATTTAGTTGAGAGACCACCTGTTATCACTATAATGGGACACGTTGACCATGGTAAAACTTCATTACTAGATGCTATTAGAGCAAGTAACGTAGTTTCTGGAGAAGCTGGAGGAATCACTCAAAAGATCGGAGCTTACCAAATTATAAAAGATGGTAAGAAAATTACTTTCGTTGATACTCCTGGACATGAGGCTTTCACTGATATGAGAGCAAGAGGAGCTCAAGTTACTGATATAGCTATACTTGTTGTTGCTGCTGATGATGGTGTAATGCCACAAACAATAGAAGCTCTATCACATGCTAAAGCTGCTAATGTACCTATTATAGTAGCTGTAAACAAAATTGATAAACCTGAAGCTAACCCTATGAAAGTTAAACAAGAGCTTATGGAACATGGACTTGTTTCTATTGAATGGGGAGGAGATACTGAATTTGTAGAAGTATCTGCTAAAAAGCATCTTAACCTTGATACACTTTTAGATACTATATTAATTACTGCTGAAATTCTTGAATTAAAAGCAAACCCTAAGAAAAGAGCAAAAGGAGTTGTACTTGAGTCTAAATTAGATCCAAAAGTTGGACCTATTGCTGACATCTTAGTTCAAGAAGGAACTTTAAAAATTGGTGACGTTATCGTTGCTGGTGAAGTTTATGGTAAAGTAAGAGCTCTTATCAATGACAGAGGAGAGAGAGTTGAAAGAGTTGACGTTTCTCAACCTGCTGAAATTATAGGATTTAACCAAGTGCCTCAAGCTGGAGATACTATGTATGTTATTCAAAATGAACAACATGCTAAGAGAATTGTTGAAGAGGTTGCTAAAGAGAGAAAACTTGCTGAAACAAGTAAGAAAACTATATCTCTTGAATCTCTATCAGAGCAATTTGACCATGAAAATATTAAAGAACTTAATCTTGTATTAAGAGCAGATTCAAGAGGATCTGTTGAAGCTTTAAGAGAGTCTTTACTAAAACTTTCTACTGATGAAGTTGCTGTTAATATTATTCAAGCAGCATCTGGAGCTATCACTGAAAGTGACGTAAAACTTGCTGAAGTTTCAAATGCTATTATTATTGGATTCCATGTAAGACCTACAACTAAAGCTATTAAAGAAGCTGAAGTAAATGGTGTAGAAATTAGAACTTCTAATATCATTTACCATATAACTGAAGATATTGAAAAAGCTCTTACTGGTATGCTTGAGCCTGAATTTAAAGAAGCTTACCTTGGAAGAATTGAGATTAAAAAGGTATTTAAAGTTTCAAAAGTTGGAAATATCGCTGGTTGTGTAGTTGTTGATGGAAAAGTTAAAAACGATTCTAATATTAGAATCCTTAGAGATGGAATTGTTATGTATGAAGGAAAACTTTCATCTTTAAAAAGATACAAAGATGATGCTAAAGAAGTTGTTGCTGGACAAGAGTGTGGTTTAGGTGTTGAAAACTTTAATGATATTAAAGAGGGAGATATCGTAGAAGCATTTGAAATCCAAGAAATACAAAGAACTTTAAAATAATAAATCTTTGATTCATTAAATAGAAAGCGAGTGATACTGATGAAAAGACAAAGATTAGCTGGAATAGAAAAAGAAATGGCAAGAGTTATTTCTAAAGTTTTAATGGAAGAAGTTAAAAATCCAAAAGTTAAAGGACTTGTATCTGTTACTAATATCAATGTTACTGAAGATCTTAAATTTGCTGATGTATACTTCAGCATAATGGGTCAAGAAAATGTAAATACAGATGAAGTTGTTGAAGGATTAAACCAAATAAAAGGTTTTTTAAGAAAAAGAGTAGCTGAAGAAATTGAAATAAGATATATACCTGAAATTAGAGTAAAACTTGATACTTCTATTGAACATGCAATTAAAATATCAAAACTTTTAAATGATTTAAAAAGGTAGTGATATGAAATGCATTGGGAGTATAATCCGCTACCTCAGTCTCTCATTGATTCTAAGGCTGCTCAATGGAAAAAAAGTAAGTTACTCACTACCTTATTACTCAATAGAGGCTTTGATAATCTAAAGCAAGCAGATAAATTTATAAGCCCAAAAATTTCAGATTTTAGAGATCCTTTTAAATTTGAAAAAATGCAAAAAGTAGTAGATAAAATACTTGAAAAAAAAGAAAAGAAAGAAAAAATCTTCATTTATGGAGATTATGATGTTGATGGAATCACTGCTGCAGTTTTTTTAGTTAAAGCTTTTAAACTCATTGGAATAGATGTTGATTACTATATTCCAAATAGAATGGATGAAAGTTATGGTCTTGATAAAAAAACTGTAGATTTTATCAACAAAGAAAATGGAAAATTAGTGATTACTGTTGATACAGGAGTCAATTCTATTGAAGATGTAAAATATGCAAAAACTTTAGGAATAGATGTTATTGTAACTGATCATCATAAATGTGTTAAAGATGAAGATGATGATGCTCTTCTTCTACTTAATCCCAAATTAAGTGACACATATGAGTTTAAATATCTTTCTGGAGCAGGAGTTGCTTTAAAAGTGGCTCAAGGTGTTTATAGCAAATTAAATATTGATACTAGAAAACTTTATCAATATATGGATATTGTTATGATAGGTACTGTAGCTGATGTTGTCCCTATGCTTGATGAAAATAGAATCATAATAAAAAAGGGACTTCAAGCTTTAAAAAGAACTAAAATAAAAGGTTTGATGTATCTTTTAAAGTATCTAAAATTTCAAAAGAAAGATATTAACACAACTGATGTTAGTTATTTTATCTCTCCTCTCATAAACTCTTTAGGGAGAATAGGAGTTTCAAAAATGGGAGCAGATTTCTTTTTAAAGGAAGATGACTTTGAAATCTATAATATAATAGAAGAGATGAAAAAATCTAATAAAAAACGTCGTGACCTTGAAAAAATGATCTATGATGAAGCTACTCATGCTATTTCTAAAAAAGATAAAAAGAACTTGAAATCTATATTTTTAAGCTCTGAAAAATGGCATCCTGGTGTTATTGGAGTTGTTTCTTCTAGATTGAGTGTTAAATACAATCTCCCTGTTACTCTAGTTGCTTTTAAAGATGGTATAGGTAAAGCCTCTTGTAGAAGTGTAAAGGGAATCAGTGTATTTAATATTTTTCAAAAAATGGGTAATAAATTAGTAAGATTTGGTGGACATGATCTAGCAGCTGGATTTATTGTTACTCAAGAGAATTTAGAAGATGTTAAAAATATTTTTGAAGAGAGTATAAAGAATTTCCATGCTGAAAATGAAAAGAAAATATTAAAAATAGATGCTGAATACTCTTTAGAAAATATAGATGAGAGAATCTTTAAAGTTATGGAGGATATTGCTCCATATGGATTAGATAATCCTCACCCACTTTTCTTAGATACAAATCTTACATTTGAAAATATAAGAAAATTTGGTGTTGATGAGAGACATTTCAATGGAATTATAAAAAAGAATGGTAAAATTTACCACATGGTTGCCTTTGATTTAGGACACAAAATAAATGAATTAGAAGCAAAAATACAAAAGTTTGATATTGTCTATTATCCTGAAAAAACAATATATAAAGGGGAAGAGATTCTTCAAATCAGGATAAAAGATATTAAAATAAAAGATGATTTTTATGAAATCTTTACTAAATAGATTTAAGGAGGAAAAATGAAACACGAAATCAAAAACTTAGAACACTCAGCAGTTGAGATTAAAATCTGTCTTACAGGTGAAGAATTAAGTCCATTAAAAACTGAAGTTTTAACAGCAGTTGCTGCAAAAGCTGAAGTTCCTGGATTTAGAAAGGGAAAAGCTCCTTTAGATAAAGTTGAAGCTCAATTCAAAGATGCTGTAAAAGAAGAACTTACTGAAAAAGTATTACAAAAATACTATGAAGAAGTTGTAAAAGAAGGAAACATCACTCCTATCAGCTACATTCACAATGTAAAAGTTGAAATGAATGAAAACTATGAATTAACTTTCCAAGTTGATGTATACCCTACAGTTGAATTAGGAGAATACAAAGGACTTGAAGTTGAAAAAGAAACTTTCGAAATGACTGAAGAAAAACTAAACAAAGAAATTGAAATCATGGTAAACAGCAAATCAAAATTAGTTGATACTGAAGCTGGACACAAAGCAGTTATGGGAGATACTGTAGATCTTGCATTTGAAGGATTTGTAGATGGTGTTCCATTTGAAGGTGGAAAAGCTGATTCTCACGTTCTTAAATTAGGATCAAAAATGTTCATCGATACTTTCGAAGATCAATTAGTTGGATATGAAGCTGGACAAGAAGGAGAAGTTAACGTAACTTTCCCTGAGCAATACCACGCTGCTAACCTAGCTGGAAAACCTGCTGTATTCAAAGTTAAAGTAAACTCTATCAAAACTCTAGTTACTCCTGAGTTAAATGATGAATTAGCTAAAGAATTAGGATTTGAATCTGTTGAAGATTTAAAAGCTAAAAAAGCTGAGGAAGTTAAAGCTAGAGAAGAAGCTAGAATTAAAAATGAGTACATTGGAAAATTATTAGATAAAGTTGCTGCTACTTCTAAAGTAGATGTTCCTTTCTCTATGATTGCTACTGAAGTTAAAAACAGAATCTCTGAAATGGAACAACAACTTTCAGCTCAAGGAATTGGAATGGAGATGTACCTACAAATGACTGGAATGGACAGAGCTAAACTTGAAAGCCAAATCGCTCCAATGGCAGCTGGAAAAGTAAAAGTTGACCTTATCCTTGAAGCAATAGCTAAAGCTGAAAACATTGAAGTTTCTGAAGATGAAGTAACTGCTAAAATGACAGAAGTTGCTAAATACTACGGAATGGATCTTGCTAAACTTGAAGAAGAATTAAACAAACACAAAAACTACGATAACTTCAAATACACAATCAAAGGTGAATGTGTAATGCAAAAAGCTATCGACTTATTAGTTGAAACAGCAAAATAATAATATTTATTGTAGGAAGCAGATATCTGCTTCCTACATCATATTTTTACTTGAATAATTGGAAAATATTCTAACTTAATTTTTCTTTTAGTATATTCTCTATTTATTTAAGGAGGTAACGATTTATGTATAACCCAACAGTAATTGAAAGTACTGGTAGATCTGAAAGAGCTTATGATGTCTACTCAAGACTTTTAAAAGATAGAATTATATTTTTAGGAACAGAAATAGATGACAATGTGGCAAATGCCATTGTTGCTCAACTTCTTTTCCTTGAAGCTGAAGATCCAGATAAAGATATCATAATGTATATAAATAGTCCTGGTGGAGTAGTAACAGCAGGAATGGCTATTTATGACACTATGAACTATATAAAACCTGATATTCAAACTGTATGTATTGGACAAGCTGCAAGTATGGGTGCATTATTACTTGGTGCTGGAGCTAAAGGTAAAAGATTTGCCTTAGAACATGCTAGAATAATGATTCACCAACCATTAGGAGGAGCTTCTGGACAAGCTACTGATATTGAGATTCAAGCAAAGGAAATTCTTAGAATAAAGAAGATGTTATCACAAATTTTAGCTGATAGCACTGGAAAATCTTTAGATGACATTTTAAAAGATACTGAAAGAGATAATTATATGTCAGCTGAAGAAGCTAAAGAGTATGGTCTTATTGACCAAGTATTTAAAAAATAATAAAGGAGATTGAAATTATGGGTAAAAAAGCTAGATGTTCCTTCTGTGGAAGCACTGAAGATGAAGTTTCTAAACTATTTAGTGGAATAGATGGAGCTCTTATATGCGATAGATGTATAGAAAGCTGTTTTGATATCCTTGAACTTTCTAACGAAAAATTAGCAGAGAAACATCATGATGATTTATCAGAAGATTCTCTTTTAACTCCAAAAGAAATCAAGGAAAAACTAGATGAATATGTAATTGGACAAGATGAAACTAAAAAAATTCTTTCTGTGGCAGTTTACAATCACTATAAAAGAATTTTAGATAAAGAAAATTCTGCAAAAGATGAAGATAATGTAGAATTGCAAAAGTCAAATGTACTTCTAATAGGACCTACTGGTTCTGGAAAAACTCTTCTAGCTCAAACTTTAGCTAGATCTTTAAGTGTTCCTTTTGCCATAGCAGATGCTACTACACTTACAGAAGCTGGTTATGTTGGAGATGACGTTGAAAATGTACTTGTAAGACTTTTACAAGCTGCAGATTATGATGTTGATGCTGCTGAAAGAGGAATCATTTATATTGATGAGATTGATAAAATAGCAAGAAAATCAGAGAATGTTTCTATTACTAGAGATGTTTCTGGAGAGGGTGTTCAACAATCACTTCTAAAAATTATAGAAGGAACTAAATCACAAGTTCCCCCTCAAGGTGGAAGAAAACATCCAAATCAAGAGTTAATAGAGATAGATACTACTAATATTCTATTTATAGTAGGTGGAGCTTTTGAAGGGCTTGAAAAAGTTATAAAATCTAGAACAAATAAAAAGGTTATAGGTTTTGGAGCTGAAATCAACAGTAAAGTAGAAGAGAAAGTTGGAGAAACTTTTGCTAAAGTTTTACCTGAAGATCTTGTAAAACAAGGTATAATTCCTGAATTAGTTGGAAGATTACCTATCATTACTACTTTACAAGATTTAGATGAAGCTGCTCTAATAAAAATATTAACTGAGCCTAAAAATGCTATTGTGAAACAATATAAAAAATTATTTGACTTAGAGGGAGTTGAACTTGAATTTACTCCAGAAGCTCTAAAGAAAATTGCTACCCTTGCACTTGAAAGAAGAATAGGTGCTAGAGGACTTAGAGCTATAATAGAACAAACAATGTTAGAACTTATGTATGAGGTTCCTTCTGATGATGCAATAACAAAAGTTACTATCGGAGAGGAAGCTGTACTAGATTCTAATAAAGCCGTTATTGAAAAAAACACGACTAATTAGGAGGACAACTTTATGAGTAAAACATTATTTTTACCTACTAGGGATTTAGTTATCTTCCCAGGTATCGTAACTCCCATTTATGTAGGTAGAGCAAAGAGTGTTAGCACACTAGAAAGTGCTGTGAATTCTAAAAGCAAATTAGTTTTAGGTATGCAAAAAGATCCTTCAAAAGAGGAACCTGAGTTACCAAATGATATATATAAAATTGGAGTAATAGTAAATATTCTTCAAATTGTAAAAATGCCAAATAACAATATAAAAGTTTTAATTGAAGCTGAAGAAAGAGTTATGATTGAAGATGTGGAAACAACTGATACTGAGTACACAGCTACATATAAAACTATAAAATGTACTAATGGTAAAGCAAAGGAAACAGAAGCTATTTATAGAAAAGTTCTTGGATACTTTGAAAAATTTGTAGGATTAACAGGGAAAATATCTCCTGAACTATTAGTAAATTTAAAAGGGATCAAAGATATAAATAGTGCCTTTGATATAATCTCTTCTAATCTTCCTGTAAAAAGTGAAGTTAGACAAGAGTTACTTGAAATTTTTGATGTTAAAGATAGAGGATTTAAACTTCTTGAACTACTTGCTAGTGAAATGGAGATTGCTTCCCTTGAAAAGAAAATTGATGATAAAGTTAAAACTAAGATGAATGAAGCTCAAAAATCATACTATATCAAAGAAAAGATAAATGCTATGAAAGAAGAACTAGGAGATTTTTCTCAAGATGAAGATATGCTTGATTTAGTCGAAAAACTAAATAAAACTAAACTACCTAAAGAGGTTAAAAAGAAATTAGATTCAGAGATGAAAAAACTTTCTAAAATGCCACCATTCTCAGCAGAAGCTACAGTATCAAGAAACTATATTGAAACTGTTTTAGATCTTCCTTGGGATAAAACAACTAAAGATATATTAGATCTTAAAAAAGCTAATGATATCCTTGAGAGAGATCACTATGGATTGAAAGAAGCTAAAAGTAGAGTTTTAGATTATCTTGCTGTTAAAAAATTAAATCCTTCTATGAAAGGTGGAATCCTTTGTCTTGCTGGACCACCTGGAATAGGTAAAACTTCTCTAGTTAAATCTATTGCTGATGCTATGGGTAGAAAGTTCGTAAGGGTTTCACTAGGTGGAGTAAGAGATGAAGCTGAAATAAGAGGACATAGAAGAACTTATATCGGTTCTATGCCTGGTAAACTTATAAAAGCTATGAAAGATGCTGGAAGTAAAAACCCTGTTATCTTATTAGATGAGATTGACAAAATGTCAAATGACTTTAAAGGAGATCCTGCTTCAGCTATGCTAGAAGTTCTTGATCCTGAGCAAAACAGCCACTTTGAAGATCACTACATCGATATGCCTTTTGATCTTTCAAAGGTTTTCTTTGTAGCAACTGCTAATGATCTTAGAAATGTTTCTGCTCCTTTAAGAGATAGAATGGAGATAATCAATATCTCTTCTTATACAGAGTTTGAAAAACTTCATATAGCTAAAAAATATCTAATTAAACAAGCTAAAGAGGAGAATGGATTAAAAGATTATGACATCCAAATCTCTGACAATGTAATTATGAAGATAATTGATGAGTATACTAGAGAAGCTGGAGTTAGAAACTTAAAAAGAGAGTTTATCACTCTATGTAGAAAACTAGCTAGAGATGCTGTTGAACAAGATAAAAAGAAATTTATCATCAAAAGCAGTAGCTTAGAAAAATACTTAGGAAAACCTAAATTTAGACCAGAGAAACTAAAAGAGAAAGAACCTAAACTAGGAGTTGTAAATGGTTTAGCTTGGACTTCTGTCGGAGGGGTAACTCTTGAAGTTCAAGGTGTAGCTATCCCTGGAAAAGGAGAGCTTTCTTTAACTGGTACTTTAGGAAATGTTATGAAAGAATCTGCTCAAGTTGCTTTCACTTATGTTAAAGCTAATCTTGATAAATATAAACTTGAAAATCCTGAGTTTTTTGAAAAGAAAAATATTCACCTTCACTTCCCAGAAGGAGCAACTCCAAAAGATGGACCTTCTGCAGGAATTACAATTGTAACTGCTATTCTATCTGTTTTAACTGGTAGAAAAGTAAGACAAGATATAGCTATGACTGGAGAGGTCACTATAACTGGAGAGGTATTAGCTATAGGTGGAGTTAAAGAAAAGGTTATTGGAGCTCATAGAGCTGGAATAAGAGAGGTTATTCTACCTGAAGATAATAGAGTAGATGAAAGCGATATTCCAGCAGAAGTAGCTAAAACTATGAAAATTCACTTTGTTAAAACTTATGATGAAGTTGAAAAATTAGTATTTGCTTAAAATAATATTTAAAAGGGGAATTTTATGAAAATAAAACAAGCTGATTTTGTTAAATCTGCAGTATATGAAAAAGATTACCCAGAGCAACTTAAAAATATGGAATTTGCTTTTGTTGGAAGATCTAATGTTGGAAAATCCTCTTTAATCAATAGCATAACTGGTAGAAAAAAACTTGCTAAAACAAGTAAAACTCCTGGAAGAACTCAACTTATAAACTTCTTTAGTGTAAATAAAGAGTTTTATATAGTTGACCTTCCTGGATATGGATTTGCCAAAGTTCCAAAAGAGATGAAAGTTGAATGGGGAAAAACTATGGATAGATATATTGCTAGTTCTAGAAATAAACTAGTTTTTGTCCTACTTGATATAAGAAGAATCCCAAGTCAAGAGGATATAGAGATGCTAGTTTATCTAGATCACCACGATATACCATTCAAAATTATATTTACTAAAATGGATAAAGTTTCAAATAATGAAAAATTTAAACTATTGAAAGATATTAAGAAAAAAGTTGAATTTCACAATGATGATGTTCTTTTCCACTCATCATTAACTGATAAGGGAAAAGATGATATATTAGCATTTATTGAATCTCTTATTACAACTGAAGAGAAAAAAGAAGAGGAAATTTAAAATTTTAAAATTATATTTTGGGAGGAATTATAAAAGATGGAAGAATTAAACAAGACTTACTCTCCTAAGGAAATTGAGTCAAAATGGTATAAAGTTTGGGAAGATTCAAAGTACTTTGCTGGAAAAATGGAAGATGGAAAAGAGAGCTATTCTATAGTTATTCCACCACCAAATGTTACTGGTATTCTTCATATGGGACATATTCTAAATAACTCTATCCAAGATACATTAGTAAGATATAAGAGAATGTGTGGATACAATACTCTTTGGCTTCCAGGATGTGACCATGCTGGAATAGCTACTCAAAATAAAGTAGAAAGAAAACTTGCTGAAGAAGGATTAAAGAAAGAAGATTTAGGAAGAGAAAAGTTCATTGAAGAAACTTGGAAATGGAAAGAAAAACATGGTGGAATCATCACTACTCAATTAAGAAAAATTGGTGCTTCTCTTGATTGGGATAGAGAAAGATTTACTATGGATGAAGGACTTTCTAAAGCTGTTAGAGAGATCTTTGTTCACCTATATAATGATGGACTTATCTATCAAGGTGAATATATGGTTAACTGGTGTCCTAGATGTGGTACTGCTCTAGCTGATGACGAAGTTGAACATGCTGAAAAAGCTGGAAATCTTTGGCATCTAAAATATCCAGTAAAAGATTCTGATGAATATATTATCATTGCAACTTCAAGACCAGAAACTATGCTTGCTGACGTTGCAGTTGCTGTTCACCCTGAAGATGACAGATACAAACACTTAATTGGTAAAAAACTTATACTTCCTTTAGTTGGAAGAGAGATTGATATTATAGCAGATGAATATGTTGATAGAGAGTTTGGAACTGGAGCTTTAAAAATAACTCCTGCTCACGACCCTAACGACTTTGCTCTAGGAAAAAAATACAATCTTCCTATTATCAACATGCTTACTGCTGATGCTAAAATCGTAGATGACTACCCTAAATATGCTGGAATGGATAGATTTGAAGCTAGAAAAGTTATAGTTGAAGATCTGAAAGCTGCTGGAGTTCTTGTTAAAATAGAACCTCTAAACCACAATGTTGGACACTGTTATAGATGTCAAACTGTTGTAGAACCTAGAGTTTCTAAACAATGGTTTGTAAAAACTGAAACTTTAGCTCAAAAAGCTCTTGAAGTAGTTAGAAATGGCGAAATTAAAATTATGCCAAAAAGAATGGAAAAAATCTATTATAACTGGCTAGAAAATATCAGAGACTGGTGTATCTCTAGACAACTTTGGTGGGGACACAGAATACCAGCTTGGTATGGACCAGACAAATATATATTTGTAGCAAGAGATGAAAATGAAGCTAAAGAGATGGCTCTTAAACACTATGGAAAAGAGGTTGAATTAGTTCAAGAAGAAGATGTTCTTGATACTTGGTTCTCATCTGCTCTTTGGCCTTTCTCTACTATGGGATGGCCTGAAAAAACTAAAGAATTAGAAACTTTCTATCCAACTTCAACACTTGTAACTGGTGCTGATATCATATTCTTCTGGGTAGCTAGAATGATTATGTTTGGATTATATGAAATGAAAGAGATTCCTTTCAAAAACGTGTTCTTCCACGGAATCGTTAGAGATGAAATTGGTAGAAAAATGTCTAAATCTTTAGGAAACTCTCCAGATCCATTAAACTTAATTGATGAGTTTGGTGCTGATGCTATTAGATTCTCTATGATCTATAACACATCACAAGGACAAGATGTTCACTTCTCTGAAAAACTTCTTGAAATGGGAAGAAACTTTGCAAATAAAATATGGAACGTTGCAAGATTCGTTATTATGAATCTTGAAGACTTCGATGTAAAATCTGTAAATAAAGATGAATTAAAATTAGAACTTGTTGATAAATGGATATTCTCTAGATTAAATGAAACTGCTCAAGAAGTAGCTGTTAATATTGATAAATTCCAATTAGACGATGCTGCAAAAGCTGTTTATGAGTTCTTAAGAGGAGATTTCTGTGACTGGTATGTTGAACTTGCAAAAGTAAGATTATACAACAACGAAGAAACTGACAAAGCTTCTAAAACTACTGCTCAATATGTTCTTTGGACAGTACTTGAAGCTGGATTAAGACTTCTTCACCCATTTATGCCATTTATAACTGAAGAGATTTGGCAAAAAATTAAAGTTGAAGGAGATTCTATTATGATTCAAAACTACCCTGTTGCTGATGAATCTATAATAGATAAAGATATTGAAACTTCTTTCGAATATATAAAAGAGGTTATCTCATCTCTTAGAAATATAAAAGCTGAAATGGGAATCTCTCCAGCTAAAGAAGTTAAAGTTGTAATAAAATCTAATGATGAAATGGAATTAAAAACTCTAGAAGATAACTATCTATTCATCACAAAATTAGCTAAGATTGAGGATCTAAAATTTGGAAAAGATCTTGCTAAACCTGAGCAAAGTGGATTTAGAGTAGCTAGAAATTCAGAAGTATATATGATTCTTACTGGACTTCTTAACTCTGAAGTTGAAATCAAAAAAATCCAAGATCAAATGGCTAAAGTTCAAAAAGATCTTGATAAAGTTAATGCTAAATTAGCTGATGAAAGATTTACTTCTAAAGCTCCTGCTCATATCCTTGAAAGAGAGAGAAGAATTCAAAAAGAGTATCAAGATAAGATGGATAAACTAACTGAAAACCTTAAAAACTTTATGTAATTATTTTAAAAATATACTTTATTAATTTCTATAAAGTTGTATAATTGAAATATAAAAGTTTTTTAAGGAGGTAAATGATGAACTTACAAGAAAAGATATTCAGAGCCCTTATTGACTTTGAAGCTCAAGGCGAAGTATATGTTGAAAAAGAAAAGGTTATTCTTGGATGTATGGCTAATGGTAGTGAGATAGAAAAAGTTAGAAAATACTTAACATCATTAGAGTTACAAGAAAAGTTTCCTGAAAATTCTTTAGATGAAATTAACCAAGCTGTTCAAAGCTTAGTTGAAAAAGATTTTATTAGAGCTAGAAGGGTAACAACTACAACTGGAATAAACTTTTATGAACTTTTAGGAAGTCAATGTGACCTTGAAGAATTTTTAGAAGGATAAGAATTTTAAAACAGGCTAATATATATTAGCCTGTTTTTTAAAAATATAAAGGAGTTATTTTAATGATAAAAGCTATTTTCTTTGATATAGATGGAACTTTAGTTAGTTTTAAAACTCACAAAGTTCCTCAAAGCACTATTGATGCTTTAAATTTACTTAGAGAAAAAGGGATTAAAATATTTATTGCCACAGGAAGACACCCTTCTATTATAGGTTTAGGAAATAATATTAATGAATTAAGATTTGATGGTTATGTAACTTTAAATGGTCAATACTGCTTTACAGATAATAAAGTTATTTATAAAAAAAGTATATGTAGAGAGGATATAGTAAAATTAATAGAATTTTTAAAAACTTCAAACTATCCTTGTGCTTTTATTGAGGAAAAAGAGTATATGTATATTAACCATATTAATGATGATGTAAAAACTGTACTTAAAAGTGTAAATGTTCCACTTCCTAATGTTAAAGATATCTCTAGAGCTTTAGAAAATGAGATTTTTCAATTAAATCCATATATTCCACCAGAAAAGGATCATATTTTTATGGATATCCTAAAAAACTGTGACCTAACTAGATGGAATCCTCTATTTTCAGATATTATTCCTGCTGGTGGAGGAAAGCATGTTGCTATTGAAAAAGTTAGAGAATTTTATGGCTTTTCTAAAGAGGAAACAATGGCTTTTGGAGATGGAGAAAATGATATAACTATGCTTTCAAATGTAGGTATAGGAGTAGCTATGGGAAATGCAAATGAAGCTGTTAAAAAAGTAGCTAACTATATTACTACTTCTGTTGATGAAGATGGAATATACAATGCCTTAAAATATTTTTCTATCATTTAAAAAATAAATTTTTATTTCAAAGAAAAATAATATTAATAATCTGAAAATAAAAGAACAAAAAAACTCGTTTTAAAACAAAAATAATTTTTATTAAATAATTTTATAAAAAAAATTCTATTTATTTGCAAAAATATTATGAAATATTAGATTTTTATGATAAAATAAATATGTGTTGTTAATTTATTAAATATATAATTTCTCTGGGGAGTGATCATTGTGGATTTACATTATCTAAAAATATTCTATGAAGTTGCTAAGGAAAAAAGTTTTACTAAAGCTGCTAGTAAATTATACATAAATCAATCTGCCGTTTCTATTCAAGTAAAAAAGTTTGAAGAGATTCTAAATGCAAAACTTTTTGATAGAAGTTCAAAAAAAATAAAACTTACATATACAGGAGAAGCTCTTTATAAGATGGCTGAAGATATCTTTGATAAAGTAAAAAGAGCTGAGAAAGAGATATCTAGAATTATAGATCTAGATAGAGCTAGAATCTCTATTGGAGCTACTTCTGTTATTGGTGAACCACTTCTTCCTAAACTTATGAAGGGATTCTCTCAAGCTCACGAAGAGATTGAGTATGATATTACAATTGCTGAAAAATCATATCTTTTAAAACTTTTAAAAGAGGGAGATCTTGATATTTTAATTATTGACGAGGAACATATTACAGATTCTAACTTAGAGGTTTTAACTATTGAGAAGATGCCTTATGTTCTTGTTAGTAAAAAAGAGTATCACAGTATGGAAAGTGTTTCAAAAGATCCTCTTATTACTCGTGAAACTATTCCTAATAACAATGAAGCTATTGCTGTTATTGAAGATAAATACAGAATATCTTTTGACTCAAAAATATCAGTTTTAGGAAACCTTGAGGTTATAAAGGGAATGGTTAGAGAGGAGATTGGAAACGTTATCCTTCCTATGTATGCAGTTCATAAAGAGATTAAAAATGGAGAGTTTAAAGTAATTTATACTGTTAATGAAGTAAAAGATGGATATCAAGTTGTAATCACTAAAGATAAGAAGAGCTTAATCCAAATTATTAAATTCATTAACTTTATCCAAGATTATCAAATCCAATATTAGGAGGTTGCATGAACTTAATAGATTCTTATAAAACTGAAGCTTTACTTTTAGAAAATTTTATAAAAGAAGAGGAAGAAAGAAGAGAAACTGAAAAGGTAGCAAAAGAGTTAGCTAATATATTCAATGCTGGTAATAAAGTGCTAATCTGTGGAAATGGTGGAAGTAACTGTGATGCTTTACACTTTGCAGAGGAGTTTACTGGTAGATTTAGAGGAGATAGAAGAGCTCTTCCTGCTATTGCTATTGCTGATTCTTCTCATATAACTTGTGTTGGTAATGACTATGGGTTTGATTCTATATTCTCACGTGGTGTAGAAGCCTATGGTAAGTCTGGAGATATGTTTATAGGTATATCTACTAGTGGAAACTCAAACAACGTAATCAAGGCTGTAGAGGCTGCTAAAAAGTTAGGAATGAAAACTTGTGTTCTACTTGGAAAAGATGGAGGAAAATTAAAGGGAACTTGTGACTTTGAGTTTATAATCCCTGGGAACACTTCTGATAGAATTCAAGAGATTCATATGATGATCCTTCATATTATTATTGAGGGAGTAGAAAGATTAATGTTTCCTGAAAACTATTAATAAGATCTAAAATTTGCTACATCTTTTTTCTTATGAGAAAGGATGTAGTTTTTATTTTGTCTTTTATTTTCTTTTTTTATGTGATAAACTTTTCTTATAATAATACAGCTAGGAGGTGTACTATGTTACAAAAAATAACCTTAATAAGTGATGATATATTTAAAATAAAAGATGATAATAGTGAAGAGATATATTTCTCTGCTAATCAAGAATGGTATCATGGAGAAATACAAAGACTTTCTGGTTGTGGTCCTACTACTGCATCTATGCTTATCTATTATTATAACTACAAACATTCAAATATAATTCCACCTCTAAAATCTAATATCTTAGCTCTTATGGATGAGATGTGGAATTTTGTAACTCCTGAACATAGGGGTATCCCTACAACTTCTATATTTTGTGAAAAATTAAAAAAATATATTGAGAAAAATAATTTAGGTGTAACTTTTAATATTTTAGATATTCCTGAAGATAAAAATATCCGTCCAAATTTCTCTACTCTTGTAAATTTCTTAAAAACTGGACTAGAAAATGATAAACCTATTGCTTTTTTAAATCTTTGTAGTGGAGCTGAAGAAAATCTAGATCGTTGGCATTGGGTTATCCTCTTCTCCATTGAGCATGATATTGATAATAATATTCTATATGCCTATATTTTTGATGAAAATATTATAAAGAAAGTTAATTTAGAGTTATGGTTAAACTCTACCTCTCTTGGTGGTGGATTTGTATATCTAAGCTACTAAACAAAAAATGTTGACTTGAAATTTTCTCGTCAACATTTTTTATTCTCACTATTTCTCTTCAAGTTCTACCTCAAATTCAAATCTATCTCCACGTACCAAACTTACTGTATACTCTATTATCTCCATTCCAGCATATGTCCATCTCTGTAATCTTATAATTGGACTTCCCTGTGGTATAGTTAAAATTTCTGCAATCTTTTCATCAGCTAAAAGTACAGAAAATCTTTCAGTTGCCTTTGTAAAACTTATATTATATCTATTTTGAAGTATATCATATAGAGGTTTTTCTAATAAAATATTCTTTGAAAGTCCTTGCATCTTTTTTTCCAATAGATATGTTTTTTCATACATAACTACTTCATCGTCAGCTAATCTAAGACGTTGCAATTCATATACTTTATCATCTTTATTTATATTTAACTCTTTACAAATTTTTTCATCAGCTTTTTTCTCTTTAAATGATAAGATTTTTGAGCTTGGAGTTTTTCCCTGTTTTTTTGCCTCCTCTGTAAAACTATAAAATTTAAGAAGTTTTTGTTTCATTACTCTTGAAGATACAAATGTTCCACAACCTTGAACTTTATATATATATCCCTTTTTCTCTAGATATGCAATAGCTTGCCTTACAGTTGATCTACTTAAATTATATTTTTCACAGTACTCTCTCTCAGTTAAAATTCTGTCATTTTCTTGTAAATTCTTCTCTTTTATATCATTGATAATTATTTCTGCTAATTGATAATAAAGTGGACTTTTCGACTGAAACATTCCTATTTCCTCCATATAAATATTTATATAATACTAAAATTATATCATTACTCCTATAATTTTACAAGAAAATAAACTCTTTAGTTCAGATAAAAACACCCAAAACTTTAAATAAAATTTTGGGTGTTAATCTCTATTATTTATTAAATCTTCCTACAAATTCATCCATATTTACAACTTTTCCAGTTACTCTTGATTCTTCAGCTGCAAATGCCATAATATGACTCTCTAAAGATACTTTTGGATTTGTTCTTGTATCCTCTAGTTTTCCTTGACATAGTTTTATAAAGTCTTGCATAAGTCCAGTATCTCCTCCACCATGTCCTCCTAAAAGTACATCTGGGGTTATCTCTGTTTTCTTTCCATTTGCAAAACGTCCTTCACCTTTTCCAAACTCATATACTTCTATATGATTTTTTAAATCATTTCCTCTAATTTCACCTTTAGTTCCCATGATTTTAATAGTTCTACATACTTCATCTGTAAATGCACAAAGGTTGAATGTTACATTTACACCATTATCAAACTCTATTATAGAAACCATATTATCTACAACATTGTTATCACATTTATAAACACATCTTCCATATTTATTTGTTCTCAATGATTCCTCTAATGCCTCTTTAGTTTGGATTTCAGTTGCTACAAGTGTAGGCCATGCTCCTAAATTGTTGTAGTATATTTTTTTAGGTGAATAGATACAACTATCTAGGTATTTACAATCTAAACATCTTTCAGCTGATCCTTCAGGGGCATTTTCTCTTTTAAAATGTCTTAATTGTCCAAAAGATGCTATTCTTTTGCAAGAGCTTCCACCTAATAGCCAAGATAAAATATCTAAATCATGGCAACTTTTTTGTAATATTAATGGACTTGTTTCATCTGAATTTCTCCAGTTTCCTCTTACAAAGCTATGAGCAAAGTGGTAGTTTCCTATATTTTCATTGTGTTGAATATCAACAACTTCACCTATAATTCCACTTTCAATTAACTCTTTCAATTTGCTAAAGAATGGAGTATATCTTAATACATGGCATACCATTACTTTTACACCATATTTTTCTGCCATTTTCACTATATTTATACACTCATCAACTTTATTTGACATAGGTTTTTCAAGTAAAATATCATATCCTTTTTCCATAGCTATTTTTATTGGCTCAAAGTGCATATCATCACCAGTAGCTATGATTACAGCATCACAAAACTTATCCTTTGCTAAAAACTCTTCCCAACTTTCAAAAACAAACTCTGGATCTAATTTATGATCTTCCATCATCTCTTTTCTTTTTAATGGATTTGGTTCAGCTATTGCTATAACTTTTGCCTCATCTGTGTAATTTAAAATATATTTTGCATAAACATCTTTTCCTCTATTTCCTGCTCCAATAACTCCAACTTTTATCATAAATTTCTTGCTCTTTTTTGAGCAATTCGCCTCCTTGATATTAAAAATCATTTATTTTAAAGTAATTCTACTCTTTTACTGCTCCAGCTACTATACCAGATAAAATCTTCTTTTTGAAAATTAGATACATAATTATTGTAGGTAACATAACAAGTACAATTGCTGCTGATAATTTAGCCCATGAACCACTACGTCCTACATAGTTCATCAACATAGTTGTTAAAGTTGCATTTTCTGCACTTGGCATATATAGATAAGGTGTATACATATCATTTAATATATCCACTGATTTCAGTATTATAAGTGTTGCTGTTGCTGGTAAAATCAACGGGAATATTATCTTCCAATAGATTGTAAAATATGAACATCCATCTATCCTTGCACTTTCATCCAATGAATATGGAATTTGGTCAATAAATTGTTTATATACATAGATTTGCAAAATATCTGTTGATATATATATTATCATCGGTGCAAAGAGTGTATCATACAATCCTATCTTTCCAATTATTCCAAATCTAGTTATCTCAGCTATAAAACTTGGAACTAACATTGCTAAACTAAATAGTAAGAAATATACTTTTTTCAGAGTAAATTCAAATCTACTTAATGAATAAGCCACCATACTACTTAAAAGTACATTTACTACAACTGTTCCTATTACAAGTAAAACAGAGTTCTTTAAACCTGTTAATATATTTCCCTTAACAAAAACCTCAGTATAATTTTCTAAAGTAAATGGTGCTGGTAGAGAAAGGTGATTTCCCATAGCTATCTGCTCTGGAGTTTTAAATGATGATAGCACAACTAATAATAGTGGAAGTAAAACTATTAAAGTTACTATTATAAATATTCCATGATTAAAAATATTAAATATATAATTTTTTGTTTTGTTTTCCATTTTTCCTCCTAAACTAACCTAAAACTACGCTTTTTTTCTAAATATCTTCTTGATTTTTTCAGGTTCCAAAACAAGATTTTGAATCATAGAAATAATTATAATTGCTATTATAAGAACTATTGCCATTGCTGATGCTAAGCCAAAGTTACTAAATTCAAAGGCTGTTTTTACAGTGTGAAGAGCAAAGGTAGTACTGCTTGTTCCTGGTCCTCCACTTGTCATAACAAATGGAATATCAAATACCATTAAAGCTCCTCTTACATTTAAGAAAAGGATAATACTTAAAATTGACTTCATATTTGGTATAATAATCTTTATAAATTGTTGGAAAACTGATGCTCCATCAATTAATGCTGCCTCTAACATATCTTTATTTATTGACTGTAATCCAGCTAAAAACAATATAATGTGAATTCCTGTAAATCTCCACAATGATACTATTACTAATGAATAGTTTACGATTTGTGGATCACTAAGCCATCTAACTTTTCCCATTTGTAATAGTGCAAGAAGTCCATTTAATACTCCATCTTCTGAACTATATAAAAATGAGAACATATAAGCTATTGCAACTCCATTTATTATATAAGGCATAAATACAATTGTTTTAAAAAATTCACTTTTTCTTATATATCTATCTAATAACATAGCTAAATACATCTCAATAGGGATAAAAAATAGGTGAATTATAAAATACAGATTGTTATTTTTTAAACTTTGCCATATGTCACGTCTTTGAAAAACTTGATTATAATTTTTTAGTCCTACAAAATTCCAAGTAGGGTTAATTCCATCCCAATCTGTAAAGCTTATAGTTATAAGCTTTACAGTTGGATAAATTACAAATACTAATAATAATAGAGTTGGAATTGCTAAGAAACAAGTTAACAATATTCTTTTTTGTATTTTATCTTTCATAGTTATACTCTCCAAATTATTTAGTATTTTCTCTAGCTTCTTTCCATCTATTGTTTAGATCATCCATATACTTTTCAAAGTCAACGCCTTGTAACATCTCTTGTCCCATTCTTTTTACATCAAATGAAAGGAAGTTAGCGATATCTCTATATTTTGCATCTCCACCTTTTTGTAATACTACTTCAGGATTAGGAATATTTGCTATAGTTTCATTGAATAAGTTATCATTTCCTTCTACTCCTTCAACTGATGGAAGAACATTCATATATTTTACATATTCTTTATAGTAGTCGCTTTGGAATAGCCAGTTTAAGAACTCTTTTGCTTCAGCAGCATTTTTACTATATTTAGGAATTGATAGGAATACTTCTGCTGTTACTAAATATCTAAATGGATCTTCTTTTGTTTCACGTGCAGGTAGTACAAATACTCCAATATCATCTAATTCTTCTTTTGATAAATCTTTTTGTAAATCTAAGTAGAACCATTGTCCTGCTGCTAACATAGCTGCTTTTTTAGATACAAACATACTTTTTTCTTGATCCCATCCATACCCTAATGGATCGTCTCCAAATGGTTTTGTTTTATAGTAATTATTTAACATCTCATAAGCTGTATAGAATGGTTTTCCTTTAGAGAATGGAGCATCATCTACACCCATTTTAGTCCAAATATCATTTCCTCCTGATACTAAGAATGGCATAAATTCATTGAACGGATAAACAACCCAAGAATCTTTTCCTCCTAAAGCAACAGGAATATATTTATCAGTAGCTTTTATCTTAGTTGAGATATCTACAAATTCACCCCAAGTTGTAGGAACTTCAACTCCAGCTTCTTTAAATATACTTTTTCTATAATATACAAATTCATTAAATCCGTACATAGGAAGTCCATAGATATTTCCATCTATTGCATAATCATTTGCAAATTTATTAACTTTTGTAGCTGGTAAATCATTTAAAGGAGTTAAAATATTTTTATAGTTTTCCATTGTTACTACTCTAACAGGGAAAATATCAGGTAATTTTTGTGCTGAGTTTCTAATTTTCATTGTATTGTCATATTCAGTTGCTTGTACTTTTTCCATTTTAATAGTAACATTAGGTTTTACTTTGCTATATGCTTCTGCTATGCTGTTTAGTTCCATCATATACTCTTCACCAGTACCAGTATATGTTACAAAACTTAACTCTACTTTTTCATCTTTCTTAGCCTCTGTTGCTTCTCCACCTTGTCCACAACCTACCATTAATAGCATTGTTCCTATTCCTAAAGCTTTTAAATAACTTTTCATCTTGTCCTCCCTCATATTTATATTTTAATTTCATATTTTTATTAACTAAGTTTTGCTTCCTCTTTTAGACTCATTTTTTTATTATCTTTATGTAGTTCAAATACTACTATCTCATTTTTTCCCTCTTTTAATAGTGGTGCTGGAAGATATAATCTTTTTTGAGGTCCTGCTTTCCAATATCTACCTAGATTAAATCCATTTATAAATACAACACCTTTTTCCCAACCTTCAAAATCTAAATAAGTATCTCCCACTTCTTTTACTTCAAAGCTTCCTCTATAGAAAGTTGGATACTCTTCTTTATTACCATTTCCATATTTTATATTCTCTATATCTTTTAATGGAATTGTGTATATGTCCCAGTTAAATAAGAATTGATTTCCTATTCTTACCCCTTCTGTTATTCCTTTAGGATCTTTTAATAGTGGTCCATAGTTTATTCTTGCCATATTTTCTACTAAAATTTCTAAAGTTGACTCTGGTCCATCTGCACTTAATAGTATCTCTTGCTTATTATTTCTATCAATTACCCCTTGATACTCTCCATTTAGATATATTAAAGCTCTATCTCTAACCTCTTGTAAATTTAATTTTAGAGCTTCTAATTTTCCTTTTATTGTTGTTTTATATAGAATAAATCCATAATCTTGATCTAATTCTTCCATTGTTAAAGGGTATGGTGATGTATAATGTTTTGATATAAGATCTAAATTTTCTTTAAATGTTCCATACTCAGTAAATTCAACATCTCCATAATTCATTTTTTTAGATTCTTTTACTGAAAAATACTTGTGATTTTTATGTTTTTTAATTTTATGCTCATATTTCTTTAAAATATCTTTTACTAGATGATACTTTTCTGTTAAGTCTCCTGCTTCAGTTAAAAGGGCATCATAGTCATAACTTGTTACTGTACATCTTTGTTCATCATGATAGTTTGCTCCATTCATAAATCCAAAGTTAGTTCCTCCATGGAACATATAGAAATTTACTGATATGTCATTTTCTAACATATATATAAGCTCTTCTCTAATATCATCAGCTTTTCTTGTTATATGTTCATGTTCCCAATGATCAAACCAACCTATCCAAAATTCCATAACCATTTTTGGCATATTTGTTTGATAATTTTCTAACATCTTAAAAGACTCTTCTGTTCTTGAACCAAAGTTTATTGTTTTCCAAATATTTGGTAAAGTTCCTCCAGATAGCATCCAATGTGTTGGTCCATCTGAAGTAAATAGTTGTTCTTTTACTCCTCTACTTCTTAAAGCTTCTTCTAAGTGTGCAAGATATTTACTATCATTTCCATAGCTTCCATACTCATTTTCTATTTGAACTGCTATAATATTTCCACCATTTGATCTTAAATATGGAGCGAATACTGGAACAAGATTATCATAATATCTATCTACTTTCTCAATATAAGTTGGATCCATTGTTCTCAATCTTATATTTGTATATTTTAATAACCAAGCTGGAAGTCCTCCAAATTCCCACTCTGCACAGATATATGGAGATGGTCTTAAAATAATATACAATCCTTTTTCCTCTGCTAATTTTAAAAATCTTCCTAAATCTAACATTCCAGAGAAATTATATACCCCCTCTTGTGGTTCATGAAGATTCCAAGGTACATAAGTTTCTACACAGTTAAATCCTGCTGCTGCTATCTTCTCAAGTCTATCTTCCCATTGCTCTGGTAAAGTTCTAAAGTAGTGCATAGCTCCTGATATTAAAAGAGTTTTTTCTCCATCTATTGTTATATTATTCCCAACAAGTTTCACTTTGACCTCCTAATTATAAAGTAATATTTTCTTCTGTTTCAGCATCAAATATATGTGCTCTTTTTATATTGAAGTAAAATTCTCCCTCTTCTCCATATTTAACATTCTCTGTTTTTCTTGCTTCTATTCTTGATGTAAACTGGCAACCATCTATTGTAAAGTATAGAAATTCTTCATTTCCCATATGTTCTACTACACTTACTTGTCCTTTTAAGAAGTTTATCTTTTCTCCTTCTGGATGAGTTACTTTATTTCCAATATTTTCAGGTCTTATTCCTAAAATAACTTTTTTACCTATATAATTTTTTACCTTTTCTCCCATATCTTTTGGAAGTACAACATGCTTACCATTTCCAAATATAAAGATTATTCCATCTTCATTTTCTTCAATTACACCATCAACAAAGTTCATCGCTGGAGATCCTATAAATCCTGCTACGAATTTATTTGCTGGTTTGTGATATAGATTTAATGGAGTATCTACTTGCATTATCTTTCCATAGTTTAATACACAGATTCTATCTCCCATTGTCATTGCTTCTACTTGATCATGTGTTACATAGATCATTGTTGCTGTTTGTCCTTCAGCTTTTAATTGTTTATGTAGTTGAGTTATCTTAACCCTCATTGATACTCTTAATTTCGCATCTAAGTTTGATAGTGGTTCATCAAATAGGAATACATCAGGTTTTCTTACTATTGCTCTTCCAACTGCTACCCTTTGTCTTTGTCCTCCAGACATCTCTTTTGGTTTTCTATCTAGTAATTGAGTTATCTCAAGCTTTTCAGCTGCCTCTCTAACTCTTCTATCTATCTCATCTTTTGGAGTTTTAGCCATTTTTAATCCAAATGCCATATTGTCATAAACTGTCATATGAGGATATAGTGCATAGTTTTGGAAAACCATTGCAATTCCTCTATCCTTTGGTGGAAGATCATTAACTAATTTGTCTCCTATCCAGATTTCCCCACCTGTAATCTCTTCAAGACCAGCTATCATTCTAAGGGTAGTTGACTTAGCACAACCAGAAGGTCCTACAAAAACCATAAATTCTCCATCCTTAATGTCTAAATCAATACCATGTACTGCTTTAAATCCATTTGGATATTGTTTTTCAACTTTTTTTAATATTACCTCTGCCATTTCTCCTCCAATTCATCTTTTTATCTTATAATTAATTTAGGATCTAATCCAATATTATAAACCTCTTCTAACTTAATATTCTTCTTTACCTTTTCCAGCAATAGATCTAAACCTTTTTCTACTAAATGTTCCATTGGTTGCTCTACACTTGAAATTTTTAAAACTTTTGAAATTATTGTGTTATCAAAAGCCACTAAGGTTTTACCCTCTAGAGAGATTCCTAGCTTTTCAGCTTCTTCTAAAAAAATAAATGCAATTGTATCACTTGAAAAAAAGAAAGCTTCACAATCTAAATTTATTTTTTTTACCTCTCTCTTTATAACCTTTCTTAAATCTTTTTCTAAACCAAAAGTAACGTTATCTTCTATATTATTAATTATTCTATCTGAATTTATCTCTTCTAAAAATCCTCTATATTTCTCAGATCTGTTTTCACCTATATATCCTACTTTAGTAAATTTTCTTTCTTTAAAATATTTTGCTACCTCTTTTCCTCCATTGGCTAAAACTGTATAAAAACTATCTACCCAATCTATATTCTCATTTAGCACTATGAAAGGAAACTTATTATTTTTTAAAAACTTCAGATTTTTTAAAGATACTGGTGCACTTACGATTCCATCTACATGTCTTGTCATTAGTTCTTTAAAATGATATTTTTCAAGATCCTCATCATCTTCAGAGTTCATTACTATTACACTATACCCTCTTCTTCTAGCTTCTCTCTCAACAAATCCAACCATCTCTAAATAATATGGGTTATCAAATCCAGCTGATACAAATCCTAAAATCTTTGCACTTTCCCCTCTCATAATTTTTGCATTTATATCTGGAGAAAATTCATTTTCCTCTATACACTTTAGAACTCTTTCTCTAACCTCTTTTTTTACATTTGGATGATTGCTCAATACTCTCGATACTGTAGATTGAGATACATTAGCTAAAATTCCAATATCTTTCATTGTTAACTTCTTCATTTTTCTAACTTCCTTAATTTTGCATACGTATTCAACTTATTTAGAAAATATCACATTTTCTTTATAGAGTCAAGTTATTTTTTAAAAGTTTACTTCTTTTTTAGTTATTATAGTTTTAAAATTATACACTTTATTTTTAAATTTTATGTAAAAAATTATATTTTTTGCCTAACTAAGATAGTTTTATTAAACTTTTTTATATTATTTTTTCACAGAATAAAAATATTCTTTCATTTTTTATTTTCTTATAAAATTTTAATTTATTAACTTTTTTAGTTTCTGATAACTATAATTGTTAATAAAAAAACTACATCCTCTATCTTATTTCTAAGACTTTGGATGTAGTTTTTTAACTAGCTATTTTAAATATATCAATTATTTTTTATTCTTGAATCTATTGTTGAACTTTAAATTCTATCTCTCCATTTTCTAGAACAACATCAACTTTATCTCTCTCTTTAATTTTATTTGATAAAATTAGTTTTGCAAGAGAAGTTTCCAATTGTTTTTGAATATATCTTCTAAGTGGTCTTGCTCCATATTGTGGATCATAAGCATTAGTTGCCAAGTACTCAACAACTGGTTCACTGAAGTTAAGTTGAATATATCTGTCTTTTAATTTTTCTTCTACAGATTTTAAAGATAATCTTACTATATCTTTTATAGATGCTAAGTCTAAAGCTTTAAATATAATTATCTCATCAACCCTGTTTAAAAATTCAGGTCTGAAGTTAGCTTTTAATTGATCTAAAACTTTCTCTTTAGTTTCATCTTTAAGAGTAATATCTTTTAAAATAAGTTGACTACCAATATTTGAAGTCATAATTATAAGAGTATTTTTAAAGTCGATTATTCTTCCTTGTCCATCAGTTAATCTACCATCATCTAACACTTGTAATAGAATATTAAATACATCTGGGTGAGCTTTTTCAATCTCGTCAAACAGTATTACTGAATAAGGTTTAGTTCTTACAGCCTCTGTAAGTTGTCCACCTTCTTCATAACCTACATATCCTGGAGGTGCACCAATTAATCTAGTAGTTGAGAATTTATCCATGTATTCACTCATATCTATTCTAATTACATTATCTTCGTTGTCAAACATATTGTAAGCAAGAGTTTTTGCAAGATAAGTTTTACCTACCCCAGTAGGTCCAAGGAATATAAATGATCCCATAGGTCTGTTTTTATCTTTAAGTCCAGCCCTTGATCTAATCATAGTATCAGCAACAGCTTTTACTGCCTCATCTTGTCCTTTTACTCTCTCTTTCAATGAGTTTTCAAGGTTAAGAATTTTCTCTTTTTCACTTTCAGCTAATTTAGCTACTGGAATACCTGTCCATTTTGAAACAATATCTGCTATCTCATCTGCTGTAACCTCTTGTTTTAAAAGTCCACTACTTCCATAAGTAGCATCAAGTTTAGCTTGTTGTTCTTTTATCTCTTTTTCAATAGATGCTAATTTTCCATATTTTAATTCTGAAAGTTTACTTAAATCATAATTTCTTTCAGCTTGTTCCATTTCAAGTTTTACTTTTTCAGCTTCCTCTTTTAACTCTTTTACCTTTGTAATATCTCTCTTTTCAAGTTCCCATTGAGATTTTAAAAGAGATTTTTTAGAGTTAATCTCAGCTAATTCTTTTTCAAGAATTTCCAATCTATCTTTAGATCCTTGATCTGTTTCTTTCTTTAATGCTTCTTTTTCTATTTCTAACTGCATACTTTTTCTAGTAAGTTCATCTAGTTCAGCTGGCATTGAGTCAATCTCTGTTCTTATCATAGCTGCTGCTTCGTCAATTAAGTCAATAGCTTTGTCTGGTAGTTGTCTATCAGCAATATATCTATTACTTAATGTTGCTGCTGATACAATAGCAGAGTCTGAAATTCTTACACCATGATACATCTCAAATTTCTCTTTAAGTCCCCTTAAAATAGAGATAGTATCTTCAACAGTTGGTTCATCAACCATAACTATTTGGAATCTTCTTTCAAGAGCAGCATCTTTTTCAATATATTTTCTATACTCATCAATAGTTGTAGCACCGATTACTCTAACTTCTCCTCTTGCAAGCATAGGTTTTAATATATTTCCAGCATCCATTGCTCCATCAGTTTTACCAGCTCCTACTATTGTATGAATTTCATCAATAAATAGGATTATATTTCCATTTGAACTTTCAACTTCTTTTAGTACACCTTTTAATCTCTCTTCAAACTCTCCTCTAAATTTAGCTCCTGCAATTAAAGCTCCCATATCTAGAGAATATAGTTTTTTACCTTTTAGTGATTCTGGAACGTCACCATTTAAGATTCTTTGAGCAAGTCCCTCAGCAATAGCAGTTTTACCTACCCCAGGTTCACCAATTAAAATAGGGTTATTTTTAGTTCTTCTTGAAATAATTTGAATTGTTCTCCTTATCTCACTATCTCTACCTATAATTGGGTCAATTTTACCTTTTCTAGCAAGTTCAACTAAATCTCTTGCATACTTTTCTAGAACTTCATATGTTGCCTCTGGATTTTGAGAATCAACTTTTTGATTTCCTCTAATCTCTTTTACTGCAGCTTCATATTTTTTCTCATCAATTCCAAGTTTTCTCAATAGTGGCATCTCTTTTATCAAAGCCCAGAATAGATGTTCTACACTGATATAAGAGTCACCAAGTTTTTCCATAAGATTTTCTGCTTCAATAAGCACTCTATGAGTACTTTGATCTAAAGTTACATCTCCTAAATTATTTCCTTCAATTCTAGGAAATTTATTAACTTCGTTCTCTATCTGTCCTATTATATAGTTCAGATTAAGTTCAAGCTTTTCCATTATTCTTGGAATAAGCCCTTCACTATTTTTCAAGAGAGCAAGAGCCAAGAATTCAGGTTTTATACTTTGTTGTCTAAATTTCATTGCCATAGCTTGTGCTTCACTTAAAGCAAGTAATGAATTTTCTGTAAATTTATTTTGATTCATAAAACCAAACCTCCTCCTCAATCGAATAACAATAACTAATTTGTAATAATAACTATTTTGTATATTCTGATTATAGAACACTTTTATTTTTTTGTCAACTATTTTCAAACATTTTTTGTAACTTTTTCAATCTATATTATTATTACTCCATTTTCGTTACTTTCCTTTTATAAAAAAAATATTTCTGTTTTTTATTCAACCATAGAATATTTAAGAAAATATTGATTTATTTAAGAAAATATGAAATAATACTATTAAGGATAAAATAAAAGTATTATATTTAGTATGATACTAGGGAGGAAAAATATGGGATTTTTTGATTTATTTAAGAAAAAGAAAGAGGAAGAATGGTTTGAAATCTATTCACCATTAAATGGTAAAGTTATTGATCTAAGTGAAGTTCCTGATCCAGCTTTTGCTCAAAAAATGGTTGGAGATGGATGTGCTATTGATCCTGCTGAAGGTGCTGTATATGCTCCAGTAGCTGGGGAGATCACAATATTTGAAACTAACCATGCTACAAGCTTTGAAACTCCAAATGGATTAGAAATGATTGTTCACTTTGGAATTGATACTGTTTCTTTAAAAGGAGAGGGATTCAATAGAGTAGCTGAAGATGGAAGTAATGTTAATGTTGGAGATAAACTTGTAGAGTATGATCTTGAACTTATAAAAAGTAAAGCTCCATCTGTAAAAACTCCTGTTATTATAAATAATATGGATGCTGTTGAAGAGATAGATGTAGTTGCAAAAGGTAAAGATGTAAAAGTTGGAGACCTTATTATGAGAGTTAAATTAAAAAAATAAGTTGAATTTTTAAGGAGCTGTTACAAAGTAATATTTTTTCATTGCTTTGTTCAGCTCTTTTTCTTTTATATAAAAAATTTAATTTTTTTATACTCTTTAGTTTAGCAATCTTTTAAATCTAATTATCATATACAATACAAATACAGCAAATAAATAAAATATATTTTACAAAATACAAAAATGAAAGTAAAATTAACACAATAAAAAAAGCCGATAGAGGAGCAAATGACAAAAGTAGAATTAATGAGCCTTGCAAGCGATGATTTAATTCAAAAGGGGAGTTTGCCGAAATGAAAAAGTAGCAAAACTTTTTTGTTGGCAGTATAAAGAATATTTATACTGTTGTCATTGATAAAAAAGGTCAGTGGAGAGCTATCTGTGTATTAATTTACAATGTTTTTGTATTATAATATTGTAATTTATGTGCCACAGTTTTTCCAAGGCTGTGGCTTTTTTTATTACTATTTCAAATTATTTTTTTGGGAGGAATTATAATGCAAGAACAAAGAAAAAGATTTACGATGCCACACACTTATGTACTTATTGGAATGATATTAGTTGTTGTTACACTACTAACTTATTTAATTCCAGCTGGAGTTTATGAAAGAGCTGTTGATCCTACCTTGAATAGAACAATGGTAGTTGCAGATTCTTTTAAATATGTAAAATCAACACCAGTTACTATTTTTAAAATGTTTCAAGCAATTATTGAGGGGCTTGTTTCAACAGCTGATATAGTTTTTTTTATTTTCTTTGCTTATGGATACATTAATATGCTTATAAGCTTAGGAGCATTTTATGGTGGATTAGGTACACTTATTAAAAAGTTTAATGGAAGAGAAACACTAATATTTCCAATTTTCATGATAATATTTGGAGTTTGTGGTTCAACATTTGGACTTTACGAAGAAACTTATGGTCTACTTCCAGCTTTTATGGGTATTTCAGTTGCATTGGGATATGATGCATTAGTTGGTGGAGCTGCTGTAATAGTTGGAACTGCTACTGGATTTGCTGCTGCTACATTAAACCCATTTACTATTGGAATAGCCCAAGGAATTGCAGATGTTCCTATTGGTTCTGGACTTGGATTTAGAATAATAATATTCTTAGTTTTTCAAATAACTTCAATTATATATGTAATGCTTTATGCTAGAAAAGTAAAATTACACCCTGAGAAATCAATAGTAAAAGATGTAAATTTTAATTTATCAAATGGTATGACTAGAGAAGAGTTAGAAAAATTACCATTCACTACAAGACATAAATTAATAATGGGATTATTCTTAGTAACTATCGGAATTTTAATCTATGGAACTACTCATTTTGGATGGTACTTAAATGAACTTTCAACTCTTTTCTTTGTAATGATGCTAATAACTGGGCTTATTGGAGGATGTAATTTAAGTCAAATTGCACAGCATTTTATAAATTCAACATCAGATGTTTTATTTGGAGCTTTTGCTGTAGGAGTTGCCAGAGCCTTAACAATAGTAATGGAAGATGGTCAAATCATAGATACAATCATAAATTACATGTCAACAGTTCTTGCTATATTGCCAAAAACAATAGCAGCAGTTGGGATGATTACAGTTCAAAATTTAATAAATTTCTTTATTCCTTCTGGTTCTGGTCAAGCTGCAACATCTATGCCAATAATGGCTCCTTTAGCAGATGCCATAGGACTTACTAGACAAACAGCTGTACTTGCTTTCCAATTTGGAGATGGATTTTCAAATCTATTTTGGCCAACTTCTTCTGCAACTCTTTGCGGATTAATGAGTCTACCAATTAATAAATGGTATAAATTTATAACACCTCTTTTCTTAATTATGCTTTTACTACAAATTATATTTATAATAATAGCTGTATTAATAAATTATGGTCCGTTTTAACTAAATATATCTACTTTATAATGAATATGTTTCTATAAAAAATAACCAATTTAAAAAAATTATTTATTTAAATGCTGAGGAGAAAAAATTCTTCTCAGCATTTTTTATTAAAAATTCCTTGCAATGTTGATAAAAAGAGTATAAAATAAAATTATAAAATAAAAAAAGATTTTTTTAGATTTTTAGAATAATAAAGATAGGTAGGGGAAAAAATGAAATTAAGTGAAATAAAAACAGCTGAAGAACTTATGAAAGCAAGATATCATGCTTATGAAACATGTGATATGGAGTTTATAAAAGAGAGCCATGATCCTGACAATACTGATGGTATTGATTGGGCAGAGTGTGAAAAATGGGCTAGAGAATCTCAATGGTTAGGGCTTGAAATAATTTCTACTACTAAAGGTGGAGAAGATGATAAAGATGGAATTGTAGAATTTAAAGCTACTTATATTGAAAATGGAAAAACAATAGTCCACCATGAAAGAAGTTATTTTGTTAAGAAAAACGGAGTTTGGTTTTATCAAAAATGGTTGCCTATAACTTCTACAAGAATTAATGAAAACAGAGTTGGAAGAAATGATCCTTGTCCTTGTGGAAGTGGTAAAAAATATAAGAAATGTTGTGGTAAATAAAAATTTATTCTCAACATAAAAGGAGGATTTTAAATGAAAAAAATATTGTTTGGTTTATTTGGAATCTTATCAACAATGGCATTTGCTGGAGATTTTGATAGAGAGGAAGCTATTTTAACAAGTGAACTGTATAAAAATTTTCCCGTGCTAGAGCAAAATAAGAAAATAAATGTAAAAGAGATAGAGGTGGATATTGAACATGACAAGGCTGTTGAAGTGGATGTTGAATTTGCTGTAGGTTCTGAAGTCAATACTGCTAACTATGATGAATATGCTAAAAAAATAAGTAATGAAATCAATAAAGCTATAAGTTCTAATCTAGGAAATGGATATAAGTTAATAAAACTTGAACTTGATACTTCTGGAATTAAAAACGATAAAAAAAAATATAGATATTAGTTTTTTAGGCTCTTTGAAAAGAGCCTTTTTTATTTAGATTCCAAAAGCTCTATCATATTCCATAACTCCATTTAATTTCTCTACATTTTCATCAAAGCAGTTTGCCATAAAATTTTTATCCTCAACTTCAAATGGTGCTTCTATCCCATATTGACTAGCAGGAACATAACCAACTTTTGGATAGTATTCAGAATGTCCTAAAACAACTGAATATCTATAACCTAACTTATGTGCAATTCTATGCCCTTCTTTTATTAGAGATAATCCAATTCCTCTATTTTGATACTCTGGTAATACTGACAGTGGAGCAAGTGCAAGAACCTCAATACTATTAACAAATGCTTTTGTAAAAAGAATATATCCTACAATTTTTTCATCCTCAATAGCAACAAGAGATAATTTCGGAATAAATGATTTACTATTTCTTAAATTAACAACTAAATTTTGTTCATTTTCATCTGTATATTCAGCAGTTGTAAAAGCTTCCTTTATAACATGATACACTATATCATAATCTTCTTTTCTTTCTTCTCTTATAATCAAAATAATTACCTCTCTAACTTCAAATTTATTAAAATTATGATTCTTTTTAGTCGTTATAAATTCTTTTTTAAAAGACCATATTTTATAAAATCTTTTATTAAATTTTGAGTTTTATCCCAATTATCATTTTTTATCCATTCTAAAGATTTATTTACTGCAAAACTTCCAAAAAATACAAAAGTATAAATTTTTTCTGCCTCAAACTTAGTCAATTTAAAAGCTTCTTGTAACTGTTTTATTCTTTCTTTTTTTTCATAAGCATATAACCTTTTAGCAATATAATCTGAAAGAATTGGATCTAAAAATAAAACATTATACTTAGGATTAGTAGCTGTTCTTTGACACAATGGAATAACATCATTATCTATAAAAATATTTGTACTACTTTTTTCAAAATTCATAGAAATTTTAGATATTTCTAAAGCTTCTTCCAATGTTTCTAATAGAACGTCATCTAAATTACTATAATGTAAATAAAAAGTTGTTCTAGTAATCTCTGAATTTTTACAAATTTGAGAAACACTTATTTTATCATAACTTTTTTCCTTTAATAAGTTTAAAAAGCTATCTTTAATTATCATACGTGTATATTTACTTCTTCTATCTTCTCTCTTTTTTTCCATTTTTATAAATCCTTTACACTTTTTTCTATCTGTAAATAAAAATACTGATTACTAAAAATTGTAATTGTTAATTATTTACAATAGCTATTATAATAAGTTTATTGTCACAGTGTCAATAAAAATTAAATTCAGATGGAGGTTTTTTAATGAAATTAAGTAAAGATTGGACAAAGGTTCAAATTCAACAGATACGTAATGCTACTATAAAAGCAAATTATAATGGAAAGATTTTTCTTATTGATCCATGGTTAGCACCTAAAGGAGCTATGGGTAGTTTCAATTCTTTAAATACAGGATTTAATCCTGTTGATCCTGAAAGAGCAAATATTCCCATGCCTATGTGTGAGCTCCCTTTCTCTATTAAAGAGATTTTAGACGGAGTAGATTATTATATATTAACTCATGTTCATCCAGATCATTTTGATTTAAACTATTATAATGAAGTTTTAGATAGAAATACTCCCATTTTTGTTCAAAACGAAGAAGATTATGAATTTATTAAGAGTTTAAATTTTAAAGATATTAGAATATTACAAGAGACTGGTAATATAGTTGATGATATAAAACTTACTAAAATAGAAGGAATACATGGTTCATTGTTGCCTTGTGGGAAATCTAGTGGAGTTATTTTTGAATCTCAAAATAAACCTACTCTATATTTTGTAGGAGATACTATTATGTATGAAGGAGTAAAAAGAGCAATAAATTTTTATAACCCTGATATTATAGTTGTAAATGGAGCTGATGCAGAACTTACTACATTTGGACATCTAATTATGGATGATGAAGCTGTAGCAACTATTCATAAATTAATACCTAATGCCAAAATTATTGTATCTCATTTAGATAATGTAGCTCATGGATCTATAACAAGAGAGGTAATGTATCAAAGATTAAGTGAAAAAGGAATAGTTCACGATATACTTATTCCTGAAGATGGAGAAATTTATACTTTTGTTAAGCAAATAAAAAAACTCCTTAAAATAAGGAGTTAAATTCATTATAAGTGGCTGGGCTGGCTGGATTCGAACCAGCGCATGACGGAGTCAAAGTCCGTTGCCTTACCGCTTGGCGACAGCCCAACAATAATGGTCGGAATAGCAAGATTCGAACTTGCGGCCCTCTGCTCCCAAGGCAGATGCGCTACCGGACTGCGCTATATTCCGACTTTTCTTGACAAAAAATATAATACCATATTATCTAAAATAAGTCAATATATTTTTAAAAAAAATTCAAAAAATTTAAATTTATATAATTTTTTAATTTCCTTCAATAATATGTTTATTTTTATTTATATAAATGGTATACTTATAAATAAAGTGCTAAAAAATAATTACAGGAGGAGAATATGAAGTTTAAAGCTATTGTTTGTGATTTAGATGGAACTCTTTTAAATACAGAACACACAATATCTAAAAATACAATTGATACTATTAAAAAAATTACAGATCAAGGGGTTAAATTTTTTATAGCTACTGGGAGACACCATGCTGATGCTTTAAGATTTAAGGATATGCTTGGGTTAGACTCTTATCTGATAAGTTCTAATGGAGCTAGAATTCATGATGAAAACAACAATATAATTTTTAGAGATGATATTCCTCAAGAGTTAAGTAATGAGATTTTCAATACTGAAATTGACCCTGAAATTCATAAAGATGTATATTTAGAGGATAATTGGTTTCTAGAGATCCCTCTAGAAGAGGCTCATGATTACCACAAAGAATCTGGATTTACATATACAGTTACAGATTTTTCTAAACTGCATGGAAAAAAGATAATAAAATTCTTCTATATTCATAACGATGAAAAAAAGATAAGTAAATTAGAAAAAGAATTAATAGAAAAATTTGGTGATAGAACAAATGTTACCCTTTCTCTACCTATTTGTTTAGAGGTTATGAATAAAGATGTTTCTAAGGGACATGCTATTACAAATGTACTAATACCTCAATTAGGGTTAAAAAAAGAGGAGATTATCGCCTTTGGTGATGGTTTAAATGACTATGAAATGCTAAAAAGTGTAGGTGAAGGAATTTTAATGGGAAATTGCAATCCTAGATTAAAAGAGCTTTTACCGAATAATAAAATAGCAAAACCAAATAGTGAAGATGGAGTGGCAGAGTATTTAAAAAAGATTTTTTTATAATTTAAAACAAGGGGAGATACATTATGAAAAAAGGAAATCTAACAAGAGCATTCAAAGGAGCATTTAAAGAAACTATACCTATTCTCTTTGGGTATATATCTGTTGGAATGGCTTTTGGTTTATTGTGTGAAAAAGCAGGTTATAATTTTATCTGGGCTTTATTTATAAGTCTGTTTCTATTTTCAGGTTCTATGCAATTTGTTCTTCTTAATCTTTTAACAGGGGGAGCTGGAATAATTGAAACCATAGTAACTACCTTAATAGTAAATGCGAGATACTCTCTATATGGAATCTCTTTTATAGATTTCTTTAAAAAAATGAAAAAAGTAAGACCATATATGATTCATATTCTTACTGATGAAGTTTATGCTGTTATGTGTTCAGCTAAAACTCCCTTAGGAGTAAATAGAAAGCAATTTTTCCTTGCAATTGGAATTTTATGTCACAGTTACTGGGTGATAGGTTGTGTTCTAGGTGCTCTTCTAGGATCATTAATAAAGTTTAATAGTCAAGGAATGGAGTTTGCTATGACTGCTTTATTTATTGTTATTTTTGTTGATCAATTTCTTACTTTTTCAACTAAAATACCTAATATCTTAGGAATAGTAATAGGAATTGTATCTCTTTTAATTTTCGGACCTAAAAATATGCTTATTCCTTCTATTTTTATGATAATAATAGTTTTAATTATTTTAAAAACTAAATTGGAAAAAGATATGGAAAAAAATAAAAATAAGGGGGTAAAATAGTATGAAGATTAATTTTTGGTATTCTTTAAGTATAATATTAGCAGTTGGAGTGACTTCATATTTTTTAAGAGCCTTTCCTTTTATTATTTTAAGCAAGAGAAATAAAACTATTGAAAATTTTATGATGTATCTAGGGAAAGTTCTTCCCCCTGCTGTTATAGGAATTTTAATCATATTTTGTTTAAAAGATATTAAATTTACAGTTGCTCCCTATGGAACTCCTGAATTTTTAGCTGTTATTATGGTAGTTGTTCTTCACGTTTGGAAAAGACAAACTCTTATGAGTATTCTTGGGGGAACAATTTTCTATATGATACTACTTCAAAAAGTTTTTGTTTAATAATTATAAGAATAGGGCTATATAAATTCATAACTAAAATTTATTAGCCCTACTCTTTTTATATTAATTGATAAAGTAGAATACCATAATAGCAGCAAGGATATAAAGTCCCATACTAACTTCTTTATATTTTCCAGCTCCAACTTTAACTATAACATATGAAATAATTCCAGCTCCAACACCATTAGAAATACTGTTAGTAAAAGCTGTTGCAACTACCATAAAAAATACAGGAAATGACTCAGTAAAATTATCATATTCTACATTCTTTAATCCACTTAACATTAATGTTCCCATTATAATAAGTGCAGGTGCTGTTGCCGCTGCTGGAACCATTAAAGCTAATGGACTTAAAAATAAACTAATAAAAAAGAAGGTACTTGTAAATACAGCAGTAAGTCCTGTTCTCCCACCTGCTCCTACTCCAGCAGCAGATTCTACAAATGTAGTTATTGTAGTAGTTCCACATAAAGCTCCAACCACTGTTCCTAATGCATCTACAAGGAAAGGTTTTTGAATTTCTGGTAAATCTCCATTTTCATCAAGAAGTCCTGCTTTTTCAGATACTCCTAATAGTGTTCCCAATGTTGAGAAGAAATCTCCAACAAAGAAAACAAACAATATAGGTAAAACTTTTATACTTAAAATATTAGAAAAATCTAGTTTAAATGCTATCTCTCCTATTCCTGTTGGAAGAGCAATAAAACTTTCAGGTATCTTAGTTATTCCAAGAGGGATTCCAATAATTGTAGCTGCAACTATTCCTAACAACATATCACACTTAACTTTTCTAGCTATAAATATGGCAGTTATAAATATTCCAAAAACAGCTGTTATAGCAGCAGGGCTTTTTACATCTCCTATTGAAATAGAACCATTTACTACTTTCATAAGACTACCATTCTTAAATCCAAGTTCAATAAGAAATATTCCTACTGTTGCTCCTATTCCTAATTTTAAACTTTTAGGTAGAAATTTTACTATTACCTCTCTAATTCCAAATATAGACATTAAAACAAATATTACACCTGATACAAAGTTCATTGCTAAACCTTGTTGCCAAGTAACAGCTCCACTTCCTACTAATGTCATAGCTAAAAAAGCATTACTTCCCATAGCTGGTGCCAAAGCAAAAGGAAGTTTAGCATAAAGCCCCATAAATAATGTAAATATAGCTGACATAAGAGCTGTTACAGTAAATACCTCTTTCATTGGCATTCCTGCATTTTTCATAATCAAAGGATGAACTATCAATATATATGACATTGTCATAAATGTAGCTAATCCTCCACCAAGTTCAACTTTGATGTTGCTTTTTCTCTCTGATAGATAAAAATATCTATCTAAAAAGCTCTTCTCACCATTTTGCATTTTTTTCTTTTCCTCCTAATTATAATTAAAATTGTTTAATAACCTTTTGATTTATTACATCTATAAGTCCTATATCACTCATTTTTACCTCTGGTATAACTATTAGAGCAAGAGTACTAGGTCTAGTGATAGGGCTAGCAGTTTCAATACCATATTGTTTAAGAAGATTATTCATTCTGAAAATATCCTTACTTAACTCTTTAGCAGATTTTTTAGAAAGCATTCCAGCTATTGGGAATAGAACTTCATCTATAACTTTACTATCCTCTACTACTACAACTCCACCACCAATCTCTGCTATTCTTTTTGAAACAGCTACTGCATCTTTAGCATTATTAAATATAATAGTCATATTGTGTGAATCATGTGAATAAGTTGTTCCCACTGCTCCTTTAGCTAAATAGAAATTCTCTACAACAGCAAGAGCAATATTATCATTATCTGGATATCTATTTAAAATTGCAACAAAGTTAAGTTCTGTTCCTTCAAGCTCAATATATCCATTCTTTACTGGAACTGTAAACAGTTTTTTTCTTGTTACAGATCTATTTCTGCTTAGATACTCCATTCCTACAATTTCCATAGTTCCATTATCAATAGGAGCTTTAATTTTAAAATCTTCCTCAGTAAAATCTTTAATTGTTACACTATTATAATTTTCTAATTCAAGTACAGGCTTAGAAATAGAAACAACCATTTCATCATTTTCAGCTACTAATTTTCCTTTATAAAACACTTTTTCAACATTATAATCTTGAAGATTGTCAAAAATTACCATATCAGCAAAATATCCTGGTGCTATTCCACCAATTTTCTCTAAATGATAAACTTGAGCTGCATTAAGTGTCACTGCTCTAATAGCTTCTATTGGATCAAGTCCAGCTTTTACAGCTATTCTTACACAATCATTTAGATGTCCCTTTTCTAAAATATCCTTTGGTTCTCTATCATCTGTACAAAGAGTAAAGTTTCTTGGAGATTTAAATCCCTTTATATTTTCAACAATAGATGTTATATTCTTCGATAGTGAACTTTCTCTAGCATCTACTATCATCCCTTTTCTTATCTTCTCTTTAGCATGAACCCCATCTCTTACCTCGTGACAAGATACAGGTCCTCCACATAAATATGCTGATAGATCTGAACCTACAACCTCTGGAGCATGTCCTTGAAGAAATTTATCTTTTTGATAAGCTACATCAATTATATCTTCCATTCTCTTATCTGAATTGATAACTCCTACAAAATCCATTACCTCTCCAAGCCCAAGAACTCTATCTTTGTCCAACATCTTATCAATTATATCAGCATCAAACTCTGCCCCTGTTGTTTCTAAACCAACAACTGATGGAACACAAGATGGAATTAGAAAGTATTGATTCATTGGTAAATTTTCTGAAGCTTCCAACATATAATCTACTCCCTTTTCTCCCAAAGCATTTCCTATCTCATGGGGATCAGCTATTATAGTTGTAGTTCCCTTTGGTATAACTGCCTCAGCAAAGTGATATGGAGTAAGGTGACTACTCTCTATATGAAGATGAGAATCAATAAAGCCTGGTGCAAGATATTTTCCTTTTATATCAATAATTTTTTCAGCTGGCTTCATTGTATCTCTTTCACACTCTACAACATCTGCTATATATTCATCATAAATATATATATTAGCTAAGTAGATTTCTCCAGAAAAAACATTTATTAAATTAGCATTTTCAATTTTCAGTGTAGCTTCTCTCTTTCCTAAAGCAACTTCTATAAGTTTTCTTCTCTCTATCTTATCCATAATATTCCCCCTTATTATTTTAGTGTATTTTTAAAAACATATTATATATTAAAATAGAAAAAAGGTAAATAATTTTATAAAAAAACTGTACCTAAAATTTTTAAGTACAGTTAATTTCATGTTATTCTCCTATTTTTTTAGGTTGTAGCCAATCTGATTTTTTTCCCATTTGATAGTTTTTTATAAACTCATCTTTATACTCTTTGAAGTTTCCATCAATAATTGCTTTTCTAGCATTTTTCATAAGTTTTAATAGGAAATAAAGATTGTGATATGTAGCTAATCTTTGCCCTAAAATCTCCTCTGCTTTAAATAGATGTCTTATATACCCTCTTGTATAGTTTCTACATACATAGCAGTCACATCCCTCATCAAGAGGTCTATCATCTTCAGCATAAGCAGCATTTTTTATAACCAGTCTACCATATTTTGTAAATACTGTTCCATGTCTGCCTATTCTACTAGGTTGTACACAGTCCATCATATCTATTCCAGCTTCAACAGCCTCTAACATATCCAATGGTTCTCCTACTCCCATAAGATATCTAGGTTTATTCTCTGGGCATTTCTCTACAATATGATGCAATATTCTATACATATCTTCACGAGGCTCTCCAACTGCTAACCCTCCTATTGCATATCCAGAGAAACTTTCATCCATAGTCATAAGCTCATTTAAACTCTTATCTCTTAGATCTTCATATATTCCACCTTGAACTATAGCAAATAATCCTTGTTCATCAGGTCTCTTATGAGCTTCTATACATCTTTTAGCCCATCTTGTTGTTCTCTCTATTGACGGTATCATATACTCTCTTGTAGAAAGTCCTGGTGGGCATTCATCAAATAGCATAACTATATCAGAGCCTAAATTATTTTGAATACTGATAGATTTTTCAGGAGAAAGGAAATGTTTAGAACCATCTATATGAGAACTAAATTTTACTCCCTCCTCAGTTATCTTTCTTAAAGCTCCTAAACTAAATACTTGGAAACCTCCACTATCTGTTAAAATAGGTTTGTTCCAATTCATAAATTTATGAAGTCCACCAAATTTTGCTATCAACTCATCACTAGGTCTTAAATAAAGATGGTATGTATTTCCTAAGATTATTTCAGAACCTATAGTTTCTAACTCCTCTGGTGTCATTGTTTTTACAGTAGCTTGTGTTCCTACAGGCATAAATACAGGTGTTTCTATTACTCCATGTGGAGTTGTTATTCTTCCTGCTCTAGCTTTTCCCTGTTTAACTTCTAGCTCATATGTTACAGGTAATTTTTTTGTCATATATTCTCCTATCTTTTTATTTTATCTATCTACTGAAATTACACTTTTTAATTTTAATAAATTATTCAATAGATATTTATACTCACTCTTATCGCTTATCTCAATAGTAAGCTTTAAATTTATATATTTATCTCCGTTTTTTGTTATCTCATTTGAGTTAACAGAGACTAAATTTATCTTATGATTTGCTATTACATTCATTAGATCTAATAAGATATTTGGTCTATCATAAACAAGAACATTAAAAGTAAACTTGTATTTATTAAGTTTCTTAGCTATTAGACTCTTATCCCAAGCGACAGCTATCTCTCTTGTAGGATCGTGAGCTATCATACTTTGAACATTCTTACAATCTTTTCTATGAACTGTTATTCCTGTTAATTTTGTAACATAACCAGTTATCTCATCTCCAGGAAGTGGAGTACAACATCTAGCAAATCTAATTAATGTATTATTTACCCCATCTATAACTATTCCATAATCATTTTTGCCAGCTGAACTTTTTTCCTTCTCTTTTTTCTTCTCCATAAGTTCATCTATGTTTATATTTGAAATAGCTCTCTCTTTTTCAATTCTTGTTCTTAACTTTTTAATAATAACATCTATCTTACTTCTCTTTTCTCCCACATGGAAATAAAACTCATCTAAATTATTGATATTATTCTTTTCCATATGTTTCTTAATAATTGGATCATCTTCCATCTCTTTAAGAGAGATTCCCAATTTTCCTAACTCTCTTTCAAGATTTTCACGTCCAATTTTTATTGTTTCTTCCATTATAGAGTCTTTTAAAAGTTTTCTAATCTTGCTTTTAGCTCCATGAGTAACTACTATATCTAACCAATCTTTTGCTGGTCCTTTAGAGTTTTTAGCAGTTATAATCTCAACTCTATCTCCATTTTGAAGTTTATAATCTAAAGTAACAATCTTTCCATTTACCTTAGCCCCAACACATTTACACCCTATTTGAGTATGAATAGCAAAAGCAAAGTCAAGAGGTGTTGCTCCCTGTGGTAGCTCTAAAATATCTCCTTTTGGAGAGAAAACAAATACTGTTTCATTCATTATATCTTCAGTTACACTTTTTATAAAGTCTTGTGTATCCTCAGCTTCATTTTGAAGCTCAAGTATATTTCTAAGCCAACCATAAATCTGATCGCCCTTTGTTACCTTTGTCTTTTCCTTATAGCTCCAGTGTGCTGCTACCCCTTCTTCAGCAACTTTATCCATCTCTTCAGTTCTAATTTGAATTTCAATAAATTTACCTTGTGGTCCTACAATTGTAGTATGAATTGATTGATAGTTATTTGATTTAGGAACTGCTATATAATCTTTAAATCTTCCTGGAACTGGCCTAAAATGGCTGTGAATAACTCCTAAAGTGTTGTAACATTCAGCCTCTGTATCTACAATTATTCTTATTCCCATTAAATCATAGATATCATCAAACTCTTTTCCCTTTTCATACATCTTTTTATATATACTATAGAAATGTTTAAATCTTCCCTTAACATTTCCTTTAATACCAGTATCATGAAGAAGTTTTACTATTGTTTTTATAAAACTTTCTATATACTCACTTCTTTCAGCTCTTTTACTATCTATTAAACTCTTAATATGTGTATACTCTTCTGGTTTTAAATATCTTAAACATAGATCTTCAAGTTCCCATTTTATTTTGGCTATTCCTAATCTATGAGCAAGAGGTGCATATATGTCCAAAGTTTCTTGAGATATAGAGATCTGCTTCTCTGGTTTCATATACTTCATTGTCCTCATATTATGAAGTCTATCTGCTAGTTTTATAATGATAACTCTCAAGTTTTGAGCCATAGCAAGAATCATCTTTCTAATATTTTCATCTTGCTTCTTTGTTCCATTAGGCAGATTTTTTAATTTTGTAACTCCATCTACAAGAGTAGCTACTGTATCCCCAAAATTATATTTAATATCTGCTAAAGTGATCATAGTATCTTCTACTATATCATGTAAAATACCAGCTACTATGGTATCTGTATCCATTTTCATATCAATGAGGATTTTTGTAACTTCTACTGGGTGCATAATATAATCTTCTCCAGATTTTCTATATTGTCCCTCATGACACTCTTCTGCAAAACATAGAGCTAACTTTATTTTCTCAAGATCTACTTTTAAATTGTTCTTATTTATCTGATTTACAATTTCTTCCCAATAGTTCATAAAATTTCCTCTTTTCCTTATTAAATTTTTAACAAAAGGCGACATCTCTGTCGCCTTTAACCTTTAGTATTTCATTAAAGTCAATACAGGATAATCTTTTAATTTCTCTATTCCTTTTAATTCTTCAAGTTCAATTAAAAATCCTAGCCCTGCAACAACTCCACCTAAAGCTTCAACTAATTTTATTACAGCTTCAATAGTTCCCCCTGTTGCTAAAAGATCATCAACTATCAATACTCTTTGTCCTGGCTTTATAGCATCTTTATGCATAGCTAAAACATTTGAACCATATTCTAAATCATATGAATACTCTATTACCTCTCTTGGTAGTTTTCCAGGTTTTCTAACTGGAACAAATCCTACTTCTAATTCTGTTGCTACTGGACACCCAAAAAGAAATCCTCTTGCTTCTGGTCCAACTATAACATCTACTTCTTTTTCTTTTGCAAATTCTACAAATTTATTTATTGCTTCTTTGTAAGCTTTTCCATCTTGCATTAAAGGTGTTACATCTCTAAAGATTATTCCCTCTTTTGGAAAATTTTCTATTGCTTTTATATAATTTTTTAAATCCATTTTCTCTCTCCTCAATTACCTTTTAAACTTCATTTTTATACAGCAACACTCTCTTTAATTTTAAAATATCATCATCTTTTATATCAGAGATCTCTTCTAAATACTCTCTGCTTTTTTCAAGATCTCCCTTTGAATAATATAGATTTACTAAATTTTTTATTACATCTTTATCACTAGAATCTAGTCTATACGCTTCTTCATAAAATTCAATAGCTGAATTTATATCTCCCAGTTCATAAGATAAAAAAGCTATCTCTTTTATAACTACTATATTTTTTGAGTTTATCTCATAAGCTTTTTTATACTCTTTTAAAGCATCTTTTTTCTTTCCCTTTTGATAGAGATTTATCCCTCTAATAAAACTATACTTTTCCTCTTTTGAATTAGAGTTGGAACAACCTACACAAAATATTAAACTTAATATTAGTAAGACTTTTATCATTACTCCTACCCCTATTTTTCGTTATTTTCAACTAATTCATTCTCATCTTCTTTTATCTCATATTTTTCTGGAGTTATTACTCCACCTGAAATAATTAATTTAACTGCATCATCTATTTTGATATCTAATATATGTACCTCTTTAGCATTAGCTACTATAAACATTCCTGAAGTAGGATTTGGAGATGTTGGAATAAAAATATTATACATTCTCTCTATTCCAGAAACTTCTTCTACTGCTTCATTTTTATCAGCAGTCATAAATCCTATACTAAATATACCCTTTCTTGGATATTCAATAGCTACTACCTTCTGATAAGTAGTTGATCTATCAGATTTTAAAATATCTATTATTTGACTAATTGTTGAATAGATTTGATTTATAAAAGGTATCTTACTTAAAAATTGTTTTGCTCTTTTTGCAATTTTAGCAAAAAACACTAATTTTAAAGTAAAACCTACAATACATATAAATATTATCATAGTAATTAAAGATAATATATAAGTTAAAATTTGAAAATAAAAGATATAATCCTCTTCTCCCACAAGATCTAAAATTATATTCTTTATAATTATAGTTACAAAAGAGTCATTTAAAACTATTAATACAAGTCCCATTATCCAGTTAAAAATATAAGCTGTCAATACTAAAGGTAGCAGTGAAAAAAGACCTGCATAAAAATATTTTTTTAAATGTTTAATCATCTAGGTTTTGCTCCTTCTCAATGTATACTTTAGAAACTCTCATTTTATTTACTTCTAAGACTCTTAATTTTACTCCATCTATTGTAAGCTCATCTCCTACACTAGCTACTCTACCTAGTTCAGTAACAATAAGCCCACCTAAACTTTCATAATCATCTGAATCTGGAAGTTTTATATCTAACTCTTTATCTAAAGTTTCTATATCTATCATAGCATCTACTTCATAGCTATTTTCATCTATTTGAGTTATAAACTCTTCCTCTTCTGTATCAAACTCATCTCTAATCTCTCCAACTATCTCTTCTATTAAGTCTTCAATAGTTAGAAGTCCTACTATTCCACCATATTCATCAAGTACAAGGGCGATATGAACTTTTAATGTTCTAAACTCTTTTAAAATTTCTATTATAGATTTTGTTTCTGGTACGAAATATCCAGGTCTTATAAAGTTTTTAATAGGTACATTAGTATTTCCATCTTTTAAGCTATTCATAATATCTTTGATGTATAATACCCCTATTATATTATCAATAGTATCTTCATATACTGGAATTCTTGAAAAACCATTATCTATTAATTCATACCAAACATCATCAATAGTTTTGCTTCCTTCAAATGCAAGCATTGATGTTCTAGGTGTCATTACCTCTTTAGCTGTAGTTTCTCCAAACCCAACTATAGAATGAATCATCTCTTTTTCATCCTCTTCTATTACACCTTCAGCTTCACCAACATTTACAAAAGAGATTATATCCTCTTCTGTTATCATCAATGTTTCATCTGTTAAATCAATACCTAACATTCTTCCTATAAATTTAGAAATTCCAATAAGTATCTTAATAATAGGTTTAGCTATAAAACTGAACCAATAAATTATTACTATTACCACTCCAGCTATCTTCAAAGATTGATTTTTAGCTATAATCTTTGGAGTGATTTCACCAAAAATTAGTATTATTATAGTCATAATAATAGTGGCGATAGCTACAGATTTACTTGAATTTCCCATTAAATTTACAGTTACAACTGTTGCTATTGAAGAAGCCCAAATGTTTACTATGTTATTTCCCAATAATAATCCAGTAAGCATCTCATTTGGATTTTTCAACCATTTTTTTAAAAGACTAACCTGTTTTTCATGCTTCCCATCCTCTAACTTCTCTAAATGAATACTTCTAAAAGAAGTTAAAGCAGTCTCAGAAGCTGAGAAAAAACCTGACAATAAAATTAAACCCACAAGCAACACAATATTTTGATACGTGTCCACTTCTACTCATACACCTTCCTTATTTTTAATAACATTTATTTATTAAGTCACTCTTAGTGACTATTCCAACTAATTTTTCATTTTCTAAAACTAAAGCATAATTATATCCCTTATCTAACATCTCACTTACTACTCCTTCTAAGTCAGCATCTATATCTGCAGTGTAGAAATCTTTTTCCATTATATCTTCAGCTTTAAATGATATAAATTTTTTCATTTTCTCTTTAAACCCTTTACTATTCGGTAAAGCTATCATTATTTCCCAAAAAGCTATTACTGGTGGCACTGGAGATTTTCCCTGTTTTACTAAAATGTCATCTCTAGTTACAACTCCAACAATTTGATCTCCATCTAAAACTGGTAATTTTCCCAATCTTTTCTCTTTCATTATTGAAACTATCTCTCCAACTAATGTTTCTCTTGTTATTGTTTGTACATCTCTATTGATTACATCTCTTACTTTCTTCATAATAACCTCCACCTTTATAATATTATCACATATTCTTTTAAAATACAATAATTGTTCCTCTTGTATTTTAGCAAAATAATAACATTATATTATACTACAAAACTGGCTTTTTTCATTTAAAATAAAATTAAAACCAGAAAATCTGGTTTTATTTTATTACAAATAACTTGTCTCCTTTTTTAACAAGTTCTCCATCTTCCACTAATATTTTTACTATAGTACAGTTTTTATGAGCTTTTACTTCATTCATTAACTTCATTGCTTCTATAATACATAGAGTTTCTCCTGAAGATACACTTTGTCCCTCAGCTACAAATGGTGGGTTTCCTGGAGCTGAAGATTTATAGAAAGTTCCTACCATTGGTGATGTGATAACTTCTCCCTCTATCTCTTCCTTAACTTCCTCTTGTTTTGGAGCTACCTCCTCTTGAACAAAGTCAACAGCTGCTGTAACTGCTGGAGTTTTAGCTACTATAACTTGTTCTGGTTGAACTACTTTATTCTCTTTTTTTAAAGTTACTTTTGCACCTTCACTTTCAACTACCACTTCATTTAAATTATATTTTTCAATACTTTCTGCTAAGTCCTTTATCATTTTTAAATCTATTTTCATCTTTTCCTCCAATTTTTTAGTTACTTCCTATAATTCTTAACTCTTTTACTCCATCAACTTCAGTTATTCTCTCAAGCATTCCCTCTATTTTTCTTAACATATTTTCTGTTGTTTGGATAGAGATTGTTGATTTTGCTACTCCATCTATAGCTATATTTTGAACTATAGTTAGTATATTCATATCTTCAGTTGCAATGATTTCTAATATCTTAGCAAGTATTCCTGGTTTATCTATAAGTGACATATGAATACTGAATACCTTATCTTTTCCACTTTCAAAAAATGGTTTGATATAATCTTTATATTTGTAGTAAGTACTTCTACTTATTCCTACTTTTTTTATAGCTTCATATTTTGACATTTTGCTATGTTGAACAAGATCATTAACTTTGATTACACTTTGAATAGAGTTAGGCAGTATTCTCTTGTCTACTATGTAAAACTCTCTCTTCCCTGCTGGATCTATTTTTATCTCTTCTAAATCATATTTTTCAGCTTCTTTTTTTTCTGTACCAATTTTCTTTTTATTAGTAATTTTCATTGCTTCTATCCCTCCACAAATATTTATACAAGTTTCTTATTTCTCTTAAATGCAGATAGTGTATTCTTAAAAAGCATAGCTACAGTCATTGGTCCTACCCCTCCAGGAACAGGAGTTATCCAGCTACATTTTGGAGCTACATTTTCAAAATCTACATCTCCAAAAAGTCCCTCTGCTGTTCTATTTATTCCTACATCAATGATAACAGCCCCATCTTTTACCATGTCAGCTTTTACAAATTTTGCTACTCCCATAGCTGCTACAATAATATCTGCCCCTTTTAATTTTTCAGCTAGATTTTTTGTTTTACTATTACATATAGTTACTGTTGCTCCCTCATTTATGAAAAATCCTGCCATAGGTTTCCCTACAATATTACTTCTTCCTATTATTACAACATCTTTTCCTTCTACTTCTAATTCATATCTTTTAAATAGTTCAACTATTCCAGAAGGAGTACAAGGTTTTATAGAGTTTTTATCTCCTAAGAAAAGTAACCCCATATTTTCTGGTTTAAATCCATCTACATCTTTTGAGAAAGCTATTGTTTCAACTACTTTTTTCTCATCTATATGTTTAGGAAGAGGAAGTTGTACTAAAATACCATCTACTTTTTCATCAGCATTTAGATCTCTTATAACATTTAAAAGATCTTCTTCAGTTACATTTTCAGGAAGATAATGTGCAAAACTTTCAAATCCTAGCTCTGCACAACCTTTAATTTTAGAATTTACATATATTTTAGAAGCAGGATTTTCCCCTACTAAAACTATTGCTAGTCCTGGAACTTTCCCTATCTTTTCTTTTATTTCTTTAAGCTCTTCTTTTATCTCCTCTTTTATCTGAGAAGAAGTCTTTTTTCCATCTAGTATCATTTAATTAAACTTATCTCCCTTTTTCAAAATATTACCATTTAAAATATCAGCTCCACTTAAAAGCTTTTTATTTTCTGGTTTAACCTCTGTAAGAATAACACTTCCATTACCAGTTTTTACAACTACACCTTTTCCTTTAATTGTATCTACAATCTCTCCAACTTCTCCATCTTCATACTTTTTGAAGTTTTCTTTTACTCCATAGATTTTGAATATCTTATCATCTAACATAGTATAAGCACTTGGAAATGGATTCATTCCCCTTACCATATTAAAAATCTCTCTCTCTGTTAAATTCCAATTAATTTTACAATCCTCTTTTCTAAAAGGTTTTACAAATGTAGCTTCAGAGTGATTTTGAACTGTTCTTGGAGCTTCACCTTTCTCTATTAATTTAACTGCTTCTAGTAATTTTTCAGCTCCTATCTCCATCAATCTATCATGAAGAGTTAAGAATGTATCCTCATCAGTAATCTCTGTTTCACCAGTAAGAATAACATCTCCAGCATCTAACTCCTCAGCTATATACATTATACTTACCCCTGTTTTCTCCTCTCCATGTATCAAAGCAGCATTTATTGGAGCTGCCCCTCTATATTTTGGTAAAAGTGAAGAGTGAACGTTTATAATCCCTAATTTAGGTAGTTCTATTATCTCTTTTGGAATGATTTTTCCATAGGCAACAACTACTATTAAATCTGGATTTAACTCTTTTATAAGATTGTATGTTTCCTCTGTCTTTAAGCTATTTGGTTGATATACAGGGATATTATTAGCTAAAGCATACTCTTTTACAGGAGTATATTTTATCTTCTTCCCTCTCATATTAGGCTTATCAATTTTAGTGAAAGCTCCTATTATATCATACTCTTTATTTAAAATATCAAAACATGGAACTGCAAAATCTGGAGTTCCCATAAATAATATTCTCATTTAATCATCCTTTTTTTCTTTATTATTATCTTTATTTATATCTTCTACTATCTCAATAAAAGATTTTATATCCTTAAACTCCTTATATACTGAAGCAAATCTTACATAGGCAACTTGGTCAATTTTTTTCAATTTTTCCATTACCATCTCTCCAAGTTCCTTTGTTGTGATCTCAGCTTTTAAAGAGTTTTGAATATTTTTTTCAATTTCTAGAACAAATGTTTCTAAACTTTCTCTACTTATATTTCTCTTAACTGTAGCAGCAACAAGTCCTCTCATCAATTTATTTCTATCAAATTTGTCTCTTCTTTTGTCTTTTTTTACAACATAAAGTGGAGTTTCCTCTACCTTTTCAAAAGTTGTAAATCTTTTTTCGCATTTAATACATTCACGACGTCTTTTGATTGAATACCCGTCCATAAACGATCTACTGTCAATTACTTTTGTATCTTCTGAATTACAAAATGGACACTTCATCTTCCTCACCTATACAGTTTCTTTTTTATTTATACACTCTATTACCTCAGCTGGTGTTTTACAAGCTAATAGCTCACTTCTAAACTCCTCTTCTCTTATAAGCCTTGATATTCTAGCTAATACTTTTAAATACACTTGGCTATCTTTCATTGGAGAAGCAAAAACAAAAAATATGTTTACACTTTCATTGTCCAATGATTTAAAATCTATCTTATCTTTACTTATTCCAAAAGCTATTGTCAATCTATCAGCAGCATCAGTTTTAGCATGTGGAATTGCTACTCCCTTTCCAATTCCTGTACTACCTAGTTTTTCTCTTTCAATTAATGCTTTATAAATAACATTTTCTTCATTATGAACATCTGGAGAAACAGCAATAAGATCTGCTAGTTCCATTAAAACATCATCCTTATTTTTTGATTTTAATTTAAGAGATATTAAATCTTCTGACATATAATCAGTAATTTTTACAACATTGATCATTATTCTACCCCCATTAAATAATTTTTTAATTTAAATTCTGTTCCTAGATGAAAGTTTAAATATCTTTCAAAAAGGAGTGTTACATTTTTTATATCTTTTAAAGGATATTCGCCATTGATTATATCTTTTATCCTTTTATTAACAACTTTTTCAATTATCTCTTTCTCTACCTTATTAACTTTATATGAATACCTTTTCTCCTCTTGGAAAAATCCATTTCCTTCAAAGGAGAAAAACTCTCCATTTCCTAAGCTAAAGTTTAATCCTTCTTCTTTTACTAAAGTATATAAATAAAAGATGATTAAAATATAATTTTTTTTCATATCATTATTATCTTTTAAAAAATTCAGAGTTTTTTCAGTTATACTAAATAGAGTTTTTTTTCTATTATTTTCAACAAGTATTGAATTTAAAATAGATAGAAAATACAAACTAATATATAGATTCTCTATATTCTCTTTAATCTCTCTGTAAGCATCTAAAGTTAAAATATTAGTCAGTATAAAATTTTCTCCCTTTTTATAAAAGGTAAATTTTGAGAGAGTTAATATATCTGCTGAACTTTGTTCTCTGGTTTTGCTTTTTCTAATTCCCTTTAACAAAACACTTATCTTTCCAAAATTCTCTGTAAAAATCGTAATATATCTATCTGCCTCTCCAAAATCTCTCTTATTTATTATAATTCCTCTACAATCAAATAGTTTCATTCCTCTAGCATGAACTCCTCTTTAGAAAAATTAGGGTTTATCTTATACTTTTCTATCTTTATATCACCTATTTTTATATCTTTATCATATATTTCAAAAGATACAGGTAATAGGTATCCATCTACTTTACTAAATTTTTTAAATCTGATTTTTACTCCATCTTCTAAAATCAATTCTCCTATTTTAGAAGCATAGTATTTTTTTCTAAAATCTTCATTTTCCTTTTCCTGTTCAAAGATATAGTTTATAACCTTAATTATTCTATTTTCATCAGCATTTACCTTTTCATGTGTTACTTGTTCAAACAATGGTAAATACACTATTTTTTCATTTTGGTTGTAAATATATATCTCTCCCTTATTCAATTCAGGAATAACTATCTCTTTTTTAATCTTATCTGGGATTTGAAATTTAATATTATATTCTGTTTTTCTATTCTCTTTATTTAATATAATCTCCTCTTTTGTTAAAAATTCAAGAGTTTTTATATCTGAAATACTTTTTTCTTTAGATAAAGTTAATGTTGTCATCAATAAAAAAAGTAAGATTAATAATTTTTTCACTATTTCTCCTTTTCTTCCTTTGGAACTATTACAAGTACTTCATTTAGATTTAGAATATCTAAGTCTGTTTTTATCTTTATACTTCTAAAGATTTGGCTCTCATCTTGGTCAATTTCAGAGATATAACCTACATATAATCCCTTTGGATAGATCTCACTTATTCCAGAAGTGTATACCTTTTCTCCTAATTGAAGCGTATTTTCAAAAGTATTTGGCTCAAAATATAGTTCTCCAGTTCCTTCGTCACTACCCTTAGCAATTCCAAGCATCTGACTTTCAGTTAAAACACTTAAATTGAAATTTTCTCCTGTAACCATATCAACTAAAGAGTAATCTTCATAAACTTTACCTATCTTTCCAATAAGTGTCTTTCCTGCTAAAACAATCATATTTTTTTGCATTCCATCTTTTGTTCCTAAATTTATATAGAATCTTTCATACAAATTACTAGGACTTCTAAAGTTTACCTTAGCTACCTTTAGATCTAAAGCTACTGTTTCTTTCATTTTAAGTAATTCTTGTAATCTTTTATTTTCTTCAGCTAGAGTCTTATTAAACTCTATTGCCATATCTAACTTTACATTTTCATTTTTTAATTTTCTATTTTCTTCTAAAATACGTTTATACTCTGTAACTGCATATGAAGTCTCTTTAAAATAGTTTCCTGTATTATATATAGTTCTCTGAATTGGAAAAAAAACTGTTCCAGCTTCATCTACTACATTATTAATTATGCCTCTAAAAAAAAATAAAATTAAAATTATACAAATAAATAAAATAAGTATCTTTGTTTTTTTTCCTGAAGTTTTATCATTTTTTAACATTTAGCTAGTTCCTTTGCTATTTCAAGTGTCAATTTAGACATTTCAACTAAATCATCAATTTTGATATACTCCTCTGTTGTGTGTACTTTTGACATACCTACAGCTAGATTTATAGCAGTATACCCTTTTGCATTATAGACATTTGCATCACTTCCACCACCAGAAGATTTTAACTCACATTTTAAATTGATATTTTCACAAGCTTTTTTCAAGTGACTAATTATCTCTAAATTCTCATCTAGTTTGAATCCTGCATACCCTTTCTTTACATTGTTTATTAATTGAGCTCCAAACTCCTTTGCAATCTCTTCAAAAATATCATTAGTCTCTTTTAATAGATTATCAAGTTTTTCTCCATCAAAACTTCTAGCTTCATACATCATTGAAATTTCTGGCATAACTATATTTACAGCTTCTCCACCTTTTACTATACCAATATTTGAAGTTGTTTCCTTGTCAATTCTTCCTAATCTTAATTTTGATACAGCGTGAGCAGCTACTGTAAAGGCATTTATTCCATCTTCTGGATTTATTCCTGCATGAGCTGGTTTACCAATAATTTTTATCTCTCCCTTTGCAGAATGAGGAGCTTGAACTATTGCTTCCCCTGGTTTTCCACTTGAATCAAGAATATAAGAGAAATCTGGTGAGTATTTTTCTATTTCAAAAGCTCTAGCACCACGTAGTCCTATCTCTTCAGCAATAGAGAAAACTACTATAATTTCTGGATGATCAAGATTATTTTCTTTTATCACTCTAAGCATCTCTAAAATAGCAGCTATTCCACCTTTGTCATCTCCACCTAAAACAGAAGTTCCATCAGTTTTTATAATATTATCTTCTATTATAGGAGTTACTTTGTCACAAGGTAATACTGTGTCCATATGTGAACTAAAAAGAACTTTTTTCTTATTTGGAGCTCTTAATATTCCAACTATATTACCACAATTTCCTCCATTTTCCTTTCCTGCATTATCCTCATAAGCTTCTAGCCCTAGCTCTTTTAAAGTCTTTAAAAGATAATCTCCCATCTCTCTCTCTTTTAAAGATGGTGATGATATTTTTACCATATCTATAAATCTAGAAGTTACTTTTTCTCTATTAATCATGATGCCTCCTAACAATCCATTTTTTAATACTATCTTTCCTATAATTATAATATATTGTGCTTTTTTTGTAAAGTGTAAGTAGTATATTTTTCTAAATAATTGGAAAAGTATATCATTTTTTTATACTATCCTCTTTTCTTCTATACTAAAAAACTACATTGTCTATCCTAGTTTCCTAAAATATCTAAATGTAGCTTAATTTTTATAATTTATTTATATTAATAAAAAAAACACTGAAAAGAAAAAATTCTAATCAGTATTTTTCTAATTACTTCATATATTTTTTTATCTCATCCTTACTAAACTTAAACACAGGCATTCCACTTGAGTATGGAGCAAGATCATAAAGAGGAAATACAAATTTTACACTATCTCCTTCAAAATATATCACAGCATTTTTTATATTTACCTCTGGATTTTCAAAAAATATAACTTCCTCTCCATTGATATTTTTTACTCTCTCTTTATTTTCAATAGCATCATTTATCTTCATCTCAAAATAACTTTGAGCATTATCGTTGAAGAAACTTTCAAAATTAATAAGCTTTAGATCTTTATCTAATAAATTATATGTTTCTAAAGTTGTATTTCCATGAGCTCCCCCAGTATAAGTATATCTTTTTACAACTATTGAAGTTATTCCAAAATCATTTTCTTTTACTTCATAACTCATCTCTGCTTCGTAAGGTACACTTGGTTTTATCTCTCCTGTACTTTCTAAAAGTTCATCAATTATAAGTCTAGCATTTTCCTGTAAAGAAAGATTGAAATAAGATATATCCTCACTTTGTACATTTAAAATTTGTGGGATAACTAAATTGTATTTATAATTATTTGTTGCTCCCTTATACTCTAACTTCTCAATTTCTTTCTCTTTTTCCTTTTCTTTTTCAATACCACAAGCTGTAAATAACAGCATTAACAATATTATTACTCCACTTAATTTTTTCATCCTTCATCACCCAATTATTTTATTACACCATATAATGTAATCTATTTTTCAAAAAAAGTCAAAAATAGTTTTTTCTAAAAATAAAAAAGCTATTTAAATTAATATAAAAAATATCAACTTAAATAGCTTATACTTTATTTTACTATTATCTCTCTATATGGTTGAATCTTATATTTTTCCATTGGTAATACTTGATAATTTACTTTTTCAAAATCTATCTTTTTCAGATCTATCTTTCTTATCTCACTATTGTACATAGTTCTATAATAAAACTCTCTATCTGTTTGGTTAATTGCAGTAGTCCATTGTGTTGCACTCTCCAACTCTTTTGGAACATCTTTTTTATTTTGATACTCAATTCCTATTGGAATATCAAAATTATTCAATATTTGAAAAGCTTGTGTCACTCCTTTATAACCATCCTCTGGTGTTGGAGTGCTACTTAGATAGAAGAAAGCTCTTACAAATCTTGATGGTGGAGTTATATCCCCTGGCAATCCCAAAGCCCCTGCTCCCATTCCAAATGAAAATAATTTTTGTCCATTGCCATCATAAGTAGCTACACTTCCTGGACGTAGATGAACATAGTTATTTAAATTAGTTGTTTGCCATTGAAAATCTGGTGAGTTTGTTACAACTCCAACTTTATTATCGTATATTTTTACTTCCCCATTATTTACTATCTCGATAACTATATTATTTCCCTTAGCATCTGATACTCTCCAGTGAGCAGTTGGTGAAACACTTCCATCAGCAAATACCATAACAGGTACTATTCTTATCTTATTAATGTTTTCTCTTACCTCATCTACTGTTGAAAAGTTAGATAACATCCAGCTTACTAAATTCATATCTGTTATAGATTCATTAGCCTTCTCTGGTAGATATTTTGATAAACTTCCATAATGTGGAAAGAAAAACATTCCAGCACTTAATCCTGCTTCATTGATTCCCTCACCAATATAACTATCATCTACTAAAGAAGCTCCTACAAAACCATAGTGTCCCTTCCAAGAATAACCATTTTTACTATCAGGCATTATAGCTTGATACTTATAATCTCTTGGAGAGATAATAATATTACTTTTTAAAACACTTTCTCCCCACTCAATTGTTCTTGCTTGTATCTGCTTATTATCCTTAGTTTTCAAGGTGATTCCAGTACAAGCTTCACTAATTTTTGCAGTTAAAAGCATAATACAACCTAATATTCCTATATATTTTAGCATCTCTTTTCTCCTTTCCAATTTATTTATTTACTATCTCTATTCAAAATTATTTTTCTTTTCCTTTATTTATAATTTGATTAGATAGTATGGAGATAGTAGAGAATCTAAAAGAGGTTCTATTCCTAAAAAACTTTTAAATTTTTCATATTCATTAAATCTTCTTTTTAGTGACTCTGTATTTACCTTATCTTTTATTCCTCTAATCAAGATATTTTTAGGAGTATGCTCCATATCAATAAACTCCATTACCTGTGTTTTATATCCACATAATTCTAAAGCTTGGGCTCTAAAAGCATCTGTTGCTAAAGATGTATATTTCTCAAATAGTATTCCATGTTTTCCTATTGGCATCTCTTTATCAAAAAATTTACTATTTTTAGTGTTACTCATCTTTTCATTAAACTCATGTTGACAACAAGGGACTGCCAATATAGCTTTAGCATTTAACTCTAATCCCTTTAAAAGAGCATAGTCAGTAGCATTGTTACAAGCATGAAGAGAGAATATAATATCTACATTTTGTAACTTGTCAAAATCTTTTATATTCCCAGTTAAAAACTCTAAATTTTCACATTTTAACTCTTTAGCAATATCATTACATTTTTTCATTACATCTTTCTTCAGGTCTAACCCTATTATCTCAAAGGTAAAATTTTTAATATCTTTTAAATAATAATGAAGAGCAAAAGTTAAATATGATTTTCCATAACCAAAATCAACAAATTTTATATGATCTCCTATTAATTTTTTATTTTGTAACTCTCTAATAGTATCATCTATAAATTCAAGATACTTATTGATCTGTCTAAACTTATCATAACTATTTTTAAAAACCTTTCCATCTTCTCCCATAACCCCTAATTTAATTAAAAATGGTACTGGAGTTCCATCTTCTATTAGATAATTTTTCTTTTTATTATGATCTAAATCTTTTAATACCTTTGTGTTTTCACTTTTCTTTAAGTTAAAATCTTGCTTTCCCTTTAAAATTTGATAATCTGCTCCATTGACGGAGATCAAAAGTTGTTTAAATCTCTCTAAAATATCTGAAATTTTAACCATAGCTGAAGCAAAACATATATTCTCATGGTAAGCTTTTTTATCTTTAAACTCTTCAAATTGTATAAAAATCTCATCTTTTATACGTACAGGTTTTAGATTAACCTTTGTATACTCAGACTTTTTATCAACAGGACTTGAAGCAATAGCCTTTATAAATATATTTTTTTCTATACTATCTTTAAAAATATTTTCAATATATTCTTTATTTACTTTCATATTTACCTCTCTTATCTCTTAAATAATTTAACTTACACTTAAATATTACCATAGGGAGAGTGATATGTCTATTATTTGATTGACAAAAGAAATAAAGTATGTTATATATTTAATATAGGGTATAGGGGTATAATGTATAAGGAGGAAATTTATGAATATAAAAGAGTATGATGTCTTAAATCTTGGGTGTGCTGGATGTGCTGCCAAAATTCAATATGAGGGAAGTTTAATTACTGGAGTTATCAATAGTAATTTAGATCTTCAAAAGAAAAAGATGACCCTTGAAGTTGAAAAAGATTTTGACGAAGATAGCTTTTTAGAAAAAATCAATAAAATTGCTGATAAATTAGAACCTGGTACAAAAATTCAAAAAAAATCTATGGAGAAAACAAAAATCTACTCTATTGAAAATCTACACTGTGCTGGGTGTGCTGCTAAGATTCAAAGTAGCATCACTAATCTACCTGAAGTTGAAAATTGTAATGTAGATATCTATAAAAATCAGATTACTATCGAATTAAAAAGCAGTGTTGATGATGAGTTCTTTGATAGAATAAACACTATTGCTGATAAAATTGAGCCTGGTACTAAGTTTATTAAAATCAATGATGACGATGATGAGATAGATTCAGAAAAAAGAGCTTTAGAAATAGCTCAAGAGGAAGCAAAGGAGAAAAGAGAGAAACTCCTTCTTACAATTGGAGCTATTTTATTTGTTGTCTCTATCTTTTTAAAACCTTTACCTAATATAAGATTAGCTGTTTCAATTATTGCTTATTTAATTTTAGGTGGAGATGTTGTTGTAAAATCATTTAAAAATATTACTAAAGGTAATTTCTTAGATGAAAACTTCCTAATGACAATAGCTACTTTTGGAGCTTTCTATTTAGGTGAGACTATGGAAGCTGTGGGAGTTATGTTATTCTATAAAGTAGGAGAGTATTTCCAAGAATCAGCAGTTAAAAGCTCAAGAAAATCTATTGAAAAGCTTATGGATATTAAACCTGAATTTGCTAATATTAGAAATGAGAAAAATGAGCTTGTTCAAGTCTCTCCTAAAAAATTAAAGATAGGAGATATTATAATTGTTAAAGCTGGAGAAAAAGTTCCAGTAGATGGAACTGTTATAAAAGGTGAAAGCAGTTTAAATACAGCTGCATTAACTGGGGAATCATTACCTGTTGATGTAAGTGTAGGAAGTGAAATTTTAAGTGGTAGCTTAAATGGTTCTGGAGTTTTAGAAGTAAAAGTAACTAAGCTTTTCTCTGATTCAACTGTTAGCAAAATTATTGAAATGGTTGAAAATGCTAGTAATAAAAAAGCTGAGTCAGAAAAATTTATTACAAAATTCGCTAGATATTATACTCCAATAGTTGTTTTTACTGCTATAATAGTTGGGATTATTCTTCCTCTATTCTTAGGAAACTTTAATATTTGGTTTGGAAGAGCGTTGATATTCTTAGTTATCTCTTGTCCATGTGCTTTAGTGCTTTCTGTTCCTCTAACTTTCTTTAGTAGTATTGGAAATGCCTCAAAGAAAGGTATCTTAATTAAAGGTGGAAACTACTTAGAAACATTGACTTCTATTAATGCTATTGTATTTGACAAAACTGGTACTTTAACTAAAGGAAAATTTAAAATTGATAAGTTAGAGCCTATTAACTGCAATGAAGATAAACTTTTAGAAACTGCTAAAATTGGAGAGTTTTACTCTACTCACCCAATTGGAAAAGCAATTTTAAATTATGGTTCTGTTAAAATTGATGAAGACTATATTGAAGGATATAAAGAGATCTCTGGATTGGGAGTTCTTTCATACTATGAGGGAAAAATTATCCTTATTGGAAACTACAAGATGATGAAAGAATACAGTATAGATGCTGAAGAAAAACATTATGCTGGAACTGTGTTATATGTTGCTGAAGATAGTGAATTCTTAGGATATATCTATATTTCAGATGAGATTAAAGAGGATTCATTGGTTACTATAAATTCTTTAAAAAAATTAGGTATTGAAAGCTATATGCTAACAGGAGATAGTAAACTTATTGGAGAGGTTGTTGGTGAAAATTTAGCAATTAAAAAAGAAAATATTTTTACTCAACTTTTACCACAAGATAAGGTTACAAAATTTGAAGAGATTAAAAATAACAATAATGGTAAAGTTGCCTTTGTTGGTGATGGGGTAAATGATGCTCCAGTTCTTTCTTTAGCTGATATAGGAATTGCTATGGGTGGAGTTGGAAGTGATATAGCTATTGAAGCTGCTGACGTAGTTTTAATGAAAGACGAACCATCTAAAATTGTAGAACTTTTAGAGATAGCAAAACAAAATAAGAAAGTGGTTATTCAAAATATAACATTTGCTCTTGGAATAAAAATTATTGTTATGATTTTAGGAGTTCTTGGTTTTGCTAATATGTGGATGGCTATTTTCTCTGATGTTGGGGTTTCTCTTTTAGCTGTGCTTAATGCTTCTTTTGGAACAAAAAGAAGATAAATTATAATTTTCAAAAGTAGAGGAGTGCAAACGACTACTACTTTTGAGACGCAGAAGTGAAAGAATAGAACTTCTGCGATACCCATAGTCAGATAAGCGTTACTCTCTCTTTATTCTTTGATATGAAATTTAGCTGACATTTAAAAGAAGTTTAGATATATTATTAAAAAACTGTTGAAATTTTATTATCAATTTCAACAGTTTTATTTTTTACTTATTATATTCTTCTAATGCTCTTCTTAAAACTATCATCGCATTTTCAATATCATCTACATTTGTACAGAAAGAGAATCTAACTTCTTGTTCTCCCTTTCCTTCTGTTTGATAGAATCCAGGTCCTGGAGCTATTAAAAGTGTCTTTCCTTCATATGAATAGTCAGTTAAAAGCCACTTAGCAAATTTTTCAGCATTATCAACTGGAAGCTTTGCAAAAATATAAAATGCTCCCTCTGGTTTTGAGCAAACTACACCAGGTATTCTTTTTAAATATCCATATAAAAGATCTCTTCTACTTTTATATTTCATTTTTACATCTTCTATATAGTTTTCCATAGTGTTTATCAAGTTTGCTGCTGCATGTTGCTCTATTGTTGATACACACAATCTAGCTTGACAGAATTTTAAAATATAGTTCATTAACTCATGGTTCTTACTAGCTATTAAACCTATTCTAGCTCCACAAGCACTATAGTGTTTTGAAATACTATCTACTAATACAACTCTATCTTTTAAATCTTCAAAATTCATAATAGATGTATATGGAATATCATCATAAACAAATTGTCTATAAACCTCATCTGCTATAATGTATAAATCATGTTTTATAGCTAGTTCACCTATCATTTTTATCTCATCAGCAGTATAAACTGTTCCTGTTGGATTTACTGGATTAGAAAACATAATAGCCTTTGTTTTTGGATTTATTAAACTTTCTAATTCCTCTTTAGATGGTAGATGAAAGTTATTTTCTATACATGTTGGTATAGGTTTTACTCTTGCTCCTGAAAATATAGAAAAACTAGAATAGTTTGAATAGAAAGGTTCTGGAACTAATACTTCATCCCCTTCATTACATATACACATTAAAGTGAATAATATTGCTTCACTTCCTCCTTGTGTTATTAAAATATCCTCTTTTTCTAAATTTATTCCACTCATTTTATAACTTTTTACAAAGCTTTCTATCAATTGTGGAATCCCTCTTGAATCTGAATATGTTACTATTTTCTCCTTGTAGCTATGCAGACCTTCAAAGAACGAATCAGGAGTAACTATGTTAGGTTGTCCTATATTTAGCTTATATACTTTAATTCCTTTTTTAGCTGCTTCATCTGCAAGGGGAATCAACTTTCTTATTGGTGAAAAATTCATTTCTAATGCTCTATTTGATATATTCATACTCTGTCCCCTCCGTTACTTTTATTTTTATTAACTTTTTTCATTTTATCATATATATCAAAAAAATTCTATAAAAATTATACACTGATACTAAATAAGTAATTAATAATATATATTCTAGTCCTTTAAGGTTAAATAAAAAAGACCCCGCAAGGGGTAGAAGGTTACTATTTTCTGTTAAACCACCACCAAATAAAAATACATAGAACTATAAAAGTTCCAGTATTAAAATTGATAGTTTGAATGTTTACAGTCATAGTAGACCTCCTCAGTGTGTATTATCTACCTTGCTTAAAGGCAGAATAAAAGCCGTAAACGAATTTACGGCTGATATTCTAAGCTTAATTAACACACTGAGAAGATCCCCTCCCACCTATGCGGGTAGGTACCTTTCACTTAAATTATAACTTTTTTATTATAAAAAGTCAATTGTATATATTTACAATCCTCCAAGGTTAAATAAAAAACCCACTATTTTTATAGTGGGCATTTTTTAATTTTTATCTATCTTTCTTTTTAAAAATTCCATTAAGCATCAATGCTAAAGCTCCATCTCCAACTACGTTACAAGCAGTTCCAAAACTATCTTGTAAAGCAAATATTGTAAGCATTAATCCTGTTCCCTCTTCATTAAATCCAAGTACTGAAATTATTATACCTAGAGATGCCATTACTGTTCCACCTGGTACTCCTGGAGCTCCAACTGCAAAAACTCCTAGTAAAATAATAAATAGTATCATTGTTCCAACTGATGGAACTTGTCCATATAGAATCTTAGAAACTGTCATAACAAAGAAAACTTCTGTTAATACTGATCCACATAGGTGAATAGTTGATCCTAAAGGAATTGCAAAGTCTGCTATATCTTCATCTAAAGCACCTGATTTTTTAGCACAACTTAAAGCTACTGGCAGTGTTGCTGCTGAAGACATTGTTCCTACTGCTGTAAGATATGCAGGTCCATAACTTTTTAATAATTTTAATGGATTCTTTCCTGAAATAGCTCCACCTAATGTATATAGAACAGTTAACCAGATAAAATGTCCTATTAAAACTATAATAATTACCTTTAAGAATACTGGGAATTGTTTTATAATCTCCCCTTCATATGCCAATGTTGTAAATGTTGAAGCTATGAAGAATGGCAGTATTGGAATTATAATTTTATAAACTATTTTCAACATTATATTATTTAACTCATCTAATAGTTTTTCAAAAGTTTTTGATTCTGTCCATACAACTGCTAATCCTAAAAACAGTGCTAAAACCAATGCTGTCATTACTGAAAAAACAGGTGGTATCTCCACTTTAAATATCAATTTTGGAATTACATTCTTTACTATATCAGATTTTGCAGCAATATTTAATTTAGGAATAATCATATACCCTGCTGTCATAGATAACAGAGCTGCTCCAACAGATGATAGATATGCCATCATCAACATTGTTCCCAACATTTTACTTGCATTTGCTTTCATCTTAGTTATTGCAGGAGCTATAAATCCTAAAATAATAAGTGGAATTGTAAAGTTTATCACTTGTCCTAAGATAAATTTTACAGTATTTATTACTCCAATTATATTTTGTGCTGTCTCTTGGCTAACACCTATTTTGGCATCTAAGGAATAACCTAAAATTAATCCTACAAATACTCCTAGAAGTAATTTAAAAATTAAACTCTCTCTTAATTTTGCCATTTAAACCCCTCACTTTAATTTTTTATTTTTTTAGTCAACAATAGTTAATTTAGAATATAGCACATTTAAATAATTAAATCAATTTTATTTTAAAAATTTCTCAAAATTTTTTTTCAAAAAAATAGAGAGATAGATAAAATTCTACCTCTCTATATTATTTAGATTATTTAATTATCTTCTATATTTTATAAATTTAGATATTTGTATTATTAGTGTTGGAACAAATGCAAGTCCATATATTGTAAATAGTTCATTTGTTGTTAAAGGAACTACTTGGAAAATAGTATGGAATGCAGGTACTAATAATATTGTATTCAATAGAACAAATCCTATAACAAAAGCTATTATAGAGAATTTATTTGAAAATACTCCAAGTCCAAATACTGATGCTCCACCTCTACAATTAAATCCATGAAATAATCTTGCTAGACATAAAACACTAAATGCTATTGTACTTGCTTTTAATGCATCATTATCTTTATATCCAATATAGAATCCTATCATAACAAATAGTGCTATTAAAATTCCTTCAAGTAAGATTTTTCCTGAAAGTTCTTTAGTTAAAATAGGTTCTTTAGGGTTACGAGGTTTCTCTGTAAGTACATCTCCATGTGATGGCTCCATTCCTATTGCTATTGCTGGTAAACTATCTGTTAATAGGTTAATAAATAATAGATGCACTGGTGCAAATATTACTGGAAGCCCTACTAATGAAGAGTATAATACTGCTAAGATTCCAGCTGTATTTCCTGATAGTAAAAATCTTATTGAGTTTTTAATATTAGCATAGATATTTCTACCTGTTGTCACAGCTTTTACTATTGTTGAGAAGTTATCATCTGTAAGTATCATAGATGCAGCATCTTTTGATACCTCTGTTCCTGTAATTCCCATTGCAATTCCTATATCTGCTCTTTTTAAAGCTGGAGCATCATTTACTCCATCTCCTGTCATTGCACAGATCTTACCTAATCTTTGCCAAGCAGTTACTATTCTTATCTTATGCTCTGGAGATACTCTTGCATATACAGAAGTAGAAGCAACTTTTTCTAATAACTCATCATCAGAAAGTTTTTCAACATCTACACCTTCCATTACATTGTCTCCATCTTTATAGATTCCAATCTCTTTAGCTATTGCTGTAGCTGTTATTTTGTGGTCTCCTGTTATCATAACTGGTTTAATTCCAGCAGTTAAACATTTTGCTACTGCCTCTTTAGATTCCTCTCTTGGTGGATCTATCATAGCTGTTAAACCGATAAATATAAAGTTGTCCTCATCTTCTCTTGTTATCTCTTTTTCACTTTCTAATATTTGATAAGCAAAAGTTAAAACTCTCAATCCAGTTTGAGCAAACTCCATATTAACTTTTTCAATATTCTTAATATCTTCAGAAGTTATATCTCTTACCTCTCCATTAACTAACATCTTTTTAGTTTTTGGTAGTATAGAGTCTAAAGCTCCCTTAGTAAACATCATTATTTTTCCATCTATATTATGCACTGTACTCATAAGTTTTCTATCTGAATCAAATGGAATCTCTGAAATACGTGGATATCTATTTTTTAACTCTTTTCCAGATTGATTATAGTGGATTTCTGAAAGATTTACTAAAGCTATCTCTGTTGGGTCTCCTATCTCACTAGTTGCATCATTACATAAGATAGCTTCTTTTATTAATAGATTTTCTCCCATTCCATTAACATTTAAATCTTTTTCATTAAACACTTCATTATTGATATAAACTTTTTTTACAGTCATCTTATTTTGTGTAAGTGTTCCTGTTTTATCTGAACATATTACTGATACACAACCTAATGATTCAACTGATTTTAGATTTTTAATAATTGCATTTTCCTTTGACAATTTTTGAGTTCCAATAGCTAGAACTATTGTAACTATTGAGCTTAAAGCTTCAGGAATAGCAGCAACAGCCAATGCAACTGCAAACATCAATGAATCAAGAAGTTTTACTCCGTGAAGAATATTTATTCCAAATACAAGAATACATAGTATAATTATTCCTATTGATAATTTTTTACCAAAGTTGTCCAATGAAACTTGTAATGGTGTTTGTTTCTCTTTTGTTGCCTCTAATAAACTTGCTATCTTTCCAAGCTCTGTTTTCATTCCAGTAGTAGTTACTAAAATAACCCCTCTACCATAACTAACTAAGCTACCTGAGAACACCATATTCTTTTGATCTCCAAGTGCTAACTCATCTTTATCTATTACTGAACTTATCTTCTCTACTCCCTCTGACTCTCCAGTTAGTGAGCTTTCATTAATAAGAAGTGAGAAACTCTCTATAACTCTTCCATCTGCTGGAACAACATCCCCAGCTTCAACAAAAACAATATCTCCAGGTACTAGATATTTAGATAAAACCTCTACCTTTTCTCCATCTCTTAAAACTTTAGATTTAGGAGCAGATAGATTTTTTAAACTACTTATAGACTCTTCAGCTTTTAAGTGTTGAACTGTTCCCAATATTGCATTGATAATTATAACAACTAAAATTACAACTGCACTTTCCACATTTCCAGAGATAATAGAGATAATTGATGCAATAATCAATATAATTACTAGAAAATCTTTAAATTGAGAGATAAAAACTTGCATTGTACTCAATTTTTTCTCTTCATTTAACTGGTTATAACCATATTTTTCAATAGCTATCTCTACTTCACCAGTTGTCAATCCAGTTTCCTTACTGTTTAACTTGCTCAGTACCTCCTCTTTTGTCATAGCAAAATAATTTTTCATAAAATCCTCCTATTGTGTATAATATTTATTATTCTAAATGTTTTTACTTTTCTTTTAAATTTAGATAAAAAAAAGACTTCTGATATAGAGATTATAAAAACTCTATATCAAAAGTCTTGTTACCATTCAGGTATATAGTACCAGAGAGCCCGTGGCTTCGTGATGTTGATACTATAATTTTTAACTACTCCCTTTTAATATATTGATATAATATATTAAAAAATAACTTTTGTCAATAAAAATTAAAAAATTTTATCTTCCCCAAGTATCTGTATTTTTATTCCAAGATGATGCTATTTCAGCTTCCTCTTCAGTAAGGTATTTTTCCTCTCTTGCAAGTTCGATTAATGCAGTAAAGTTAGATAGAGATTCCCAAGGAATGTTGTTTGCTGCAAAGTTTTTAAATGCTTTATCAAATTCATAAGAGAATATAGAAACTACTTCTACAGATGCAGCTCCTTCATTTCTAGCAGCTTCAACAGCTTTTATTGAGCTTCCTCCTGTTGAAATAAGGTCTTCTATAACGATTACTCTTTTTCCTGTGAAGTCTGCTCCTTCAATTTGTCTTCCAGCTCCGTGATCTTTCTTTTCCCCTCTGATATAACTCATTGGTTTGTTCATTTCAGCAGCTATAAATGCAGCCCAAGGGATTCCTGCTGTTGCAGTTCCTGCTACTACATCAAATTCTTTTTCAGAAAGTTTTTTAACAAAAGCATCTACAACAACTTTTCTTTCTGCTGGGTATCCTATCATTTTTCTATTGTCACAGTATATTGGACTTTTAATTCCTGATACAAATGTAAATGGTTCTTTTACGTTTAATCTAACTGCTCCTGTTCCTAATAATGATTTTGCGATATCTTTCTCTCTACTCATAATATTTTACTTCCCTCCCGTGTATTCCATTAAAATTACCTTTATTATATACTATCTCTCCTCTTAGGATAGTTGTAAGCACTCTTCCACCTCTGTTGCAATTTTCAAAAGGTGTCCAATTAGCTTTAGTTATAACCTTATCATCTTTTATTGGAGAGTTATCATTTATATCAACAATAACTAAGTCTCCATCATATCCAACAGCTATATCCCCTTTATTTTTTATTTTAAAGATTTTAGCTGGATTTTTACACATAACTTCAATCAATCTTTCAAAAGTTATTCTATTTTCCTTTACTCCATTTAACATCATTTCCAATGAGTTTTCTACACTTGGAACTCCATATGTTAATTTAGCTAGTTTCTCTTCTATTAAATGAGGAGCATGATCTGTTCCTATACTATCTAATGTTCCATCTGCTAATGCTTTCCATAGAGCTTCATTATCTGATTTCTCTTTTAATTCAGGCTTCATCCTTAAAAGCATCTTACTTCTCTCAGTTGCATTTACATCATCAACATTTAAGAATAGATGGTGTGGCGTTACCTCTCCAAAAACCTTTACTCCTTCAGCTTTCGCTTGTTTTAAAAGCTCAATCTCACTAGCTTTAGAAAGGTGGCATAGATAAAGTTCTTTATCATATTTTTTACAAAATTCAATAGCTTTTTCTACCATTCCTTCTTCAGCATGAACAGAGATTATTTTTGATTCTCTAAAGATATTTTCAACAACTTTTTCATTTTCTATAAGCATATCTCCAGTTGACATATTTAAGAAAATTTTTGTTGAAGCTACTTTATCTAAAACTTTCTTTATCTCTTCACTATTATCTTTTTTGCTTCCACCAAAATGGAATCCATAATCCACATATGATCTTCCAACCATCATATCTTTCTTATCCATTAAAGCTTTCTCTGTAACTGTTACAGGAATAGTATTTGGCATATCTATAAAAGTAGTTACTCCACCTCTTGCACATGCCTTACTTCCACTTGTAAAGTCCTCTTTATGAGTAAGTCCAGGATCTCTCATATGTGTGTGAACATCTATTATTCCAGGAAGAACATAGTTAGATTGTGCATCAACTATCTCATGCCCTTCTGCTTGAATATTTTCATCTATTTTTGTAATAACTCCATCTTCTATAAGAATATCTCTTATAATCTCTTGATTATTTTCTACTACTAGTTTACAGTTTTTAACTAGCATAATCCTGCCTCTTTCATTCCTTCTTCAATCTCTTGAGCTACTAATTTAGCTGCATTTGCAGGATCTTCATTTTTAGTTATAGGTCTTCCTACTACTAAGAAGTCACATCCATTCATTATAGCATCTTTTGGAGTCATTATTCTTTCTTGGTCATTTGTTGCTGACCATCTTGGTCTTACACCTGGACATACAGTTTTAAAGTTAGCTCCACAAGCTTCTTTTATTAATTTTGCTTCCCAAGGAGAACATACTACTCCATCAAGTCCAGCTTCTTTTCCTAATTTTGCCCAATTTAGAGCTAAATCTGATAGTGATAATGTAGATTTAAATGTTTCTTCTACATCTGCAGCTGATAAGCTTGTAAGTACAGTAACTCCAATTACTACATTATTAGGGTTTACTTTTTTAACTTCTTCAACTACTTTAGACATCATTTTTCTTCCACCACTAGCATGTACGTTAAACATAAATACATCTTGTTTAGCTGCAAAAACTGATGCCATTGCTGTTGTATTTGGAATATCGTGGAATTTTAAATCAAGGAATATTTTTTTACCTTTACTTCTTAAATATTCAATCATCTCTCCTTTTGAGTTAAGGAAAAGTTCTAGTCCAACTTTATAGAAAGTAGCTCCATCACCAATTTTTTCTACTAACTCTTTTGCTGCTTCCATTGTAGGAAAATCTAAAGCGATTATCATTCTATCTTTTGCATTTATCATTTCTCTTTCCTCCTAAATTTTTCTATATTATTATCTATGTGCTATTCCAACTAGTTCACTAATGTTTTCAATTCCATTTTCTTCACAATATTTTTGTAATCCTTCTGCTACTTCTACTGGTAACATTGGATTTGAGAAAATTCCTGTTCCTAGTGACACCATTGAAGCTCCTGCCATTATAAATTCAAGAGCATCTTCAACACTTGAGATTCCTCCCATTCCAATAATAGGAATATTTACTGCTTTATACACTTGGTATACCATTCTTACTGCAACTGGTTTTACAGCTGGTCCAGAGAATCCTCCAAATGTATTTCCTAAAAGAGGTTTTTTAGTTTTAAGATCTATTACCATTCCTAAAAGTGTGTTGATAAGTGATACTGCATCTGCTCCATTTTCTTCAACTATTTTTGCTATTCCAGCTATATCTGTCACATTTGGAGAAAGTTTTACTACTAGAGGTTTTGTAGTAACTTTTCTTACTTCTCTTGTAACTCTTGCAGCAACTTCTGGATTAGCTCCAAATGCCATTCCTCCATCTTTTACATTTGGACAAGAGATATTTAATTCAAGTATAGCTATCTCTTTTATCTTGTCAGCTTTTTTTGCTATCTCTACATATTCTTCAACTGTTTTTCCATTGATATTAGCTATTATATTTGTTGTTATTCCAGCAGCTTTCATCTCTGGTAAAATATGGCTTTCAAAATACTCTATTCCTGGATTCTCTAATCCTACACAGTTTAACATTCCTGCTGGAGTTTCAGCTATTCTTGTCCCATAGTTTCCATCTCTAGCTTCTAATGTTAACCCTTTTATTCCAATTCCTCCTAATATGTTAGGATCAAAATAATCTCTATATTCAAGTCCAAATCCAAAGCACCCTGAAGATGTAACTATTGGATTTTTAAAATCTACTCCTAAAAATTTAGTTTGTAATCTATTCATTTTCTTCCTCCAAAATCCTCTAATTAATTACCACAACAAGTTTCTGTTTTTTCAACTGGCTCTAAATCAACTATTGTTTCAGCTTTAAATACTGGTCCATCATGGCATACTTTTTTCATCCCAGCTTTAGTTTTAATCGAACATCCTACACAAGCTTTTACTCCACATGCCATTCTTTCTTCTAATGAAACTTCACACTCAGTACTGTATTTATCTGAAGTTTTTGCAACAGCCTCCATCATTTTGTGAGGTCCACAAGTAAATACCATATCAAATTTTTTACTTTGCATTAACTCTTCCATTTTAACTATTACATTTCCTTTAGTTCCAGCACTTCCATCATCTGTTGTTACATGTAATTCTACATCATCTAAGTTGAAATTTGAAAGAATTTCTACAGCTTCAGCATTTCTTCCTCCAGCTATAAATGTAACTTTGTTATTTTTCTTTAGAACTTCTATTAATAGTTTCATTGGAGCCATTCCCATTCCTCCACCAACTACCATAAGTTCTTTTCCTTCCATATCAGTAGAGAATCCATGTCCTAAAGGTCCTTGAATATTTATTGTTTCCCCAGCTTTCATTTGAGCAAACTCTTTTGTTCCTCCACCTTTTACTTCATAGTAGAACTCTAACTCTTTTTTCTCTTTATCTGCATAGTGTAAGCTTATAGGTCTTCTTAATGTATAGATTCTATTTTCACATTTTAGCATGAAAAATTGTCCAGCTTTTGAAGCTTCTACAGCTTTTTCTGATTTCAATCTCATTAAATAATTTTGTCCTGCAATATGTTTATTTTCTAAAATTAAACAATCTTCTAAAAACATTTTTCCTCCTAGTGTCTTATATATAAAATTATTTTATCTCTTTTCCACAGTAGTAGCAGAATTTTCCATAATCTTTAACTATTACCTTATTTTTTGTTACTTCAGAGTTTGTTACACATTTAGGATTTGAACAAACTGATTTTTCATTTTCCACTACATTTTCTTCTTCTTTAGTAACAGTTTTTGATTCCTTTGCTCCTAGAGCTAAAGCATACATAGCTTGTCTTACAGGAACTCCATTTGCTGCTTGTTTAAAGTAAAGTGCATGTTTTGTATCATCTAAGTCAACATCTATCTCATCAACTCTTGGAAGTGGATGAAGTACTATCATATGATCTTGACATTTTCCTACTATTGTATCCTTTGAAATATTGTAAACTCCTTTTACTTTTTCATAGTCATCAAGATTTTCAAATCTTTCCTTTTGAATTCTTGTCATATATAATACATCTATCTCTTTTAAGATTGGCTCATATTCTGAACAAAGATGGTATTTCATTCCCTTTTCATCTAGTTCTTTTGTAATATATTCTGGAATTTGAATTAGATCTGGAGCTACAAAGTAAAATTCTCCATTGAACATTTCTAAAGCTTTAGTGAGTGAGTGAACTGTTCTTCCATATTTCAGATCCCCAACAAAAGCAATTTTTACCCCTTCAATTTTTCCTAGCTCTTGTCTTATTGTAAATAGATCTAATAGAGTTTGACTTGGATGTTCATTTGCTCCATCTCCAGCATTGATTACTGGATTTTTAGAGATTTCAGCAGCGAATTTTGGTCCACCTTCAATATTATGTCTCATTACAATTACATCTGAATAAGCTTCTACCATTTTTACTGTATCTCTTAATGATTCTCCTTTAGTTACAGAAGTTGCTCCTGGTGAGTCAAATCCTAATACTTTTCCACCTATTCTCATAGCTGCTGAAGTAAACGAAAGTCTTGTTCTAGTTGATGGCTCAAAGAAAAGAGTCGCTGCTATCTTCTTATCTATTAACTCTGGTTGAGGATTTTTAGAAAGCTCTTCTGCTAAATCTAATACTTCTAAAATCTCCTCTTTAGTCATATCTTTTATCCCTATAAAATCTTTCATAAATCTATCCTCCTAAAATTAAAATTTATAAAAAAAGGAATGACAACCATAAAAATTATGGCTTACATTCCTTTAAATTACAATTGAAAAAATTTTGAAAATTAGAAAAATAAAAGAAATAAGAGCTATAAGTAAGTATATCTAACTTTTGATTAAATATCTTCATTAATTCTTACCTCCTAACATCTTTCTATATCCTGATTATGTTATCATATTTTATAAAAAAATTCAAGATAAAAATTCAATTATTTTTTCAAAATATCTACAAGTTCTTTTTTATACTTATCTAGATTATTTACAAGATCTTCAACTTGCTCTTTAGATAGTTTTACAGTTTTATCAGTAGTAGGAACTACTTCAAATCCCTCTGGCATTTCTCCCTTTGTAACTGGGAACATATAGTTTTTAGCTGGCACTAAATCTTGGAACTCATCACTTAATACATATTCCATAAATAGTTTTGCTCCATCTTTTATCTCTTTCTTATTAACAAGTGAAACCCCTTCTAAATACATAAAAGTTCCATCATCTAATAGGAAACTATCAAATTTCTTTTGCTCTTCATCAGCAACAAAGAAAAGATTACTTGTAGCATAACCTATCATCATAGGAGCTTCCCCAGTTGTTAATTTAGCAAATGCCTCACTCCATCCAGGCTCTACATTATATATAGCAGGTTTTAAAGTTTTCCAAAACTCTTTCCAATTCTCTCCATAAAGAGCGATACTCCATAGTAATGCCTCTTCTCCAGTAGCTGAAGTTGATGGATTTTCAACTAAAAGTTTTTTATTTATCTTTCCTAAATCAGCTAAAGTTTTAGGTACATTTTCTATTTTAGTAGTATCATAGTTTATTGCTAACATTCCATAGTCAAATGGTGTTGCATATCCCTCTTTATCCATTACAAGTTTTTCTGAATAGATATTTTTTATATTTTTAGGAATATAAGGAACTATTAACTTTTCTCTTTTAGCAATCTCTGTGTTTAAAGATGTAAATCCAACTACTATATCTGCCTTTGGATTTTTTCCCTCTAATTTCAATCTTGATACTAATCCATCAATTGAAACATATTTAATATCTACTCCTGTTTTTTCTTTAAATATTGGTGCAAAAGATTTTCCTATCCATTTAGAAGAGCTTGGTCCATAGACTACAATCTCCTCACCAAAAATAACTGCTGAAATAACAAACATCAGTGATAAAACAATTTTTTTCATTTACCTTCCTCCATTTGAAAGCAATAAAAAAAGCTGCCGAAAGACAACTCAAGAAGATTTTTCCTATGCTGGCATTATCCAATCAGGTCTGACGGTCGAAATAAATTTCCTCTCAGCTTTTCAGCTCCCGTAAAATATTTATCTAATTTTAATATACACTTATATTTATACTTTGTCAAATATCCTTTTATATTTTTTAACTTTCTATTTTTTTCATTTTGAGTTATAATTTTACTATAATAATCAACTTAATTGGGAGGTTTACTATGAAAAAATTATTATGTATTATTTTTCTTGCTTTTTCAGTAAATGCTTTAGCTCTTGAGGGACATTTAAGACTTGGGGCAACTACATTGACAAACTCTTACAATCATGAAAGTGGAACTTTTGAAGATTATGCTCCTACTTTTGGTTTTGAAGCAACTCAAGGCTTTATAATAGGAGATTTTGGTGCTGGTATAGCTTATAATGGTAAAGTTGGTGATTCTGAAATTTCAACTATTCCTGTATACTTACTTGCAAGATTAAATCTTCTTCCTGTATTTTTTGAGCCATATATAGTTTTAAAAGGAGGTTCTGTTTTAAGAACTGATGAAGATGTAAATGGTTCTTCTCCTGATGGAAAAGCATATATTGCTGGTGGTTTTGGTATTGAAACTGATCCATTCCAAGTAGAACTTCTATACTCACAAACTAAAATTGATAGTGACAACAGAGGTTCAGATAAATTAAAACAACTTTCTTTAATATTTGGTTATAAATTATTTTAAGGAGGAAAAAAATTGTATCATACTGAAATATATATAAAGCCATCAACAATTGAAGAGTTAAAAAACAATTTTTGGGATATAGAGAAATTTGAAGGTTTCTGCAAACAATGTAGAAATTATGGAAAAGTTTGGTCATGCCCACCATACGATTTTTCAATAGAAGAGTATATAGATAGATACAAATATATCTATATTGTTGGAGTAAAAATAGTTTTTGATGAGGATACACTTTCTTCTATTAATACTAAAGAAAAAATTTCAAATTATACTAATGATACTTTACATTTTATGAAAAATAAGATAATGAATGAGATGTTAAATTTAGAAAAACTATACCCTAATTCAACCTCTCTTTCTGCTGGTGGTTGTAAGCTTTGTGAAGTTTGTTCTAAAGAAAGTAATTTAAAATGTTTACATCCTGATTTGATGAGATACTCTTTAGAATCACTTGGATTTGATGTTGGTGGTATCTCTAGTAAATTGCTTAATTTTGAACTAAAATGGGCAACTGAAACAAGATTACCTGATTATTTTTCTCTTATAGCAGGAATTATGAAAAATGAAGAGATATCAGATTTAAAAGAGAATATTAACCTGTAAAATAAAAGAGCTGTGGAAACCCCACAGCCTTTTTGCTTTATTAAAAATATAATTTTTATTTACTCCAAGAATTAATCATCTCTTTTACAGAACGATTCATCTCTTTCATAAAATCTGAAATGATCTTTCTTTTATACATATGTAATCCTTCATTGTGGCAACCAGGAAGGAAAACTGTTTTATCTTTTTCAGCTATCTCTATATCCATATTTTCAAACTCTTCATCTGTAACTTTTCTATATGAATTTTTATGAACAACCATATCTTTAGTAAAATATCTTCTTACCATTCTTCTATTTTTTTGTTGTTCAGTTGGATAACCTATACATAACATTGTTATTGGAATTGCATATTTAGGAAGATTAAACATCTCTCTATGAATTTCAAAATTCTCCATTATATCTCCAATATAACAACTTCCTAATCCCAATTCTTCAGCTGCTAAAACTCCTGTTTGAGCTGCTATAAGAGCATCATTTATAGCCAACATCATATCCCCTTCACCTAGAATATACTCTTCTAAATTATGTTCTCTATTAAATTCCTCTGCTCCTGAAAATTTAACATAATCCATCCAACGTTGAAAATCTGCTAAGAAAAGTAGTACAAGAGGAGCTTTTCCTATCATAGCTTGATTATCACAAGTTTTTACTAATTTATCTTTTAACTTTTGATCTTCGACTTCAATTATTGAATACATCATCATATTTCCTGCTGTTGGAGCTTGAAATATTGCTGAATATAATTTCTCTTTTATCTCTTCAGGTACTTCCCTATCTTCATAAACACGTACAGATTTTCTATTCATTATATATTTTAAAATCTCTCTATCTTTCGATTCCATCTCTAGACATAACCCCCTTACTATAATAATGTTTTATCTCTTTCATTTCTGTTACTAAGTCAGCTTTATCTATTACACTTTGTGGAGCATATCTTCCTGTTAAAACTAATTCTACATCTTCAGGCTTATTTTCTATCAAATCTAAAATTTCATCTTCACTTACTAATCCAAAAAAGTTCGCTACACATATTTCATCTAAAATTACAACTTGATATTTTTTACTTTTAAAAATCTCTTTTACTCTTTCTATTCCTGCCTTTGCATGATCTATATCACATTGTTGTACATGCTCTCTAGAGATAAGACAAGTGTCAGTTCCATACATCTCTACATCTATATTATCTAATTTTTCAAAAGTTTTAAGTTCGTGATACTCTTGTCCCTTCATAAATTGTCCAATATAGACACTAAATCCATTTCCTAAAGCTCTAACTACAAGTCCTAAAGCTGCTGTTGTTTTTCCCTTTCCATTTCCTGTATAAACTTGAATATATCCTCTCATCATTACCACACTCCCTTATAATTTAGTATACTATAATGTTTGACAAAATAAAAGAGAGAACTCATGGGTCTGGTATGAGTTCTCTCTCCTTTATTTTAATACACAGAGATTTTTGCAGAGATTTTTGAAAATTTAAATATTTTTAGATTTTTTAGAGAATTTTTTATTAAACTATAAACTAATCTTTTTCGTTAGAATATTGAACTTTTTTAGCTTGCATATCTTCAGGTTTGTGATGAGATGCAAATTCTGCATGTTTTATATAAAGATTTTGGATTGCTGGATTTTGTCCTAATCCTTCTAATATAACTTTAGATACTGTAAATCCTTCTTTTTGAAGGTCTTTGTTCCAATCTTCAGCTATGTCATTATTTGCATGGTCTCCAGCAACAAACATAAATGGAACTAGAATTACATCTTTTACTCCATTAGCTTTTAATTTTTTAACTACATTGTCAAATGCTGGATATCCTTCTACTGTACCTACTGCATAAGTATTTAATCCTGCATCAGTAAGAACATAGTCCATCATAGCATAAGCTGATCCACCAAAGTGGTGAGTTCCATGTCCTACAAGAACAACTCCTTGTCCCTCTTTTAATGGTCCAATTCTATCTGATAAAGCTTTTGCCACAGCTTCATAATCTTCATGATCTGTTAATAAAGGATTTCCTATTCTGATATCTTTGAAATCTTTTTCATAATTTTTTAATTCTTCAGCAAGGTTTGTAGATTCTACTCCATTCATAATATGAGTTCCTTGAACTAGAAGGTGAGTATATCCATCTGCTTTTAATTGGTTGATAACTTCTGATGGATTTAATTTTTCAATTCCTCTCTCTTTTAATCTTCTCATTACAATTCTTGAAGTAAATGCTTCTTTTACATCTACACCTTTAAATTCTTTTTTAGCTTTGTTGTTAATTGCATCAATACTTAATGCTCTAGCATCATCATAAGTAGTACCAAAGTGTACCATTAATACTGCTGCTTTGTCCCCTTTTTTCATTCCTTTAAAGAAATCGTTGTCCACATATCCTCCATCTGAGTGAGCCATAGCCACAGTTCCTGCTGCTACTAATAAAGCTCCTACTAAAAGTTTTCTCATTTTTCCCATAATTTTCTCCTCCTTAATTCAAGGGATAATAAAAAAATCCCCTTTAGTGCAGGAGATATAACTTTTAATTATGACATTAAAGTTAATATCTCTTGTCCTCGCAATGATATTACATAATACTTGTTCAAGGCAGGTCTCCTGACTTAGCTTCATCCTTAAAATACCCTTCCCAAAAGCTCAGTGGTTTGTATTTCTCGTCTGCATCACAGTGGCGGGACCGTGTAGGCTTTTACCTCTCTTCCCTTTTAATCTAAAGATTAGAACCTTAAATTCAATTATTCTGTTCAATATGAATATACTATGTTTTTTTTTAAATGTCAAGAGTTATAATAATTTTATTTTTTAACTATAAATTTATTGACAAAGGTAAAATTAAGTAATAGAATTATTGTAATATATGTATTATATAAAATATTTTGAGTTTGACAAAGATTAAAAGGGAATTGAGTGAGAATCTCAAACGGTCCGGCCGCTGTAAATCAGCAAATTATTTTCAATACCATTGGATTTTCTGAGAAGGTGAAAATAGTGCTAGAGCTGTAAGTCAGAAGACCTGCTCAAAATATAGTGCTCTATAGACTTCCGAAGAAAGTCATGGTGTTATAGATAAGTTTATCTAACCAGCATCTTTCTGTTATAAGTGCTGGTTTTTTTATTAAAACAAGGAGTTAACAATGATAAAAAAAATAAAAATTATTTTATTAATAATGTTGAGTCTAATCTTAACTCAAAGTTTAATAGCAAAAGAAAACTTTACAATTGAGCAAAATGATGAAAAGTTAGAACTTTCATATTTTCCTAAAAGAATTGTAACTGATTCTGCTATTATCTCAAGATTTTTAGCTGCTCTAGATATTGAGTTAGTAGGTGTTCCCAGTTCTACAACTAAAATTCCAGAAGAATATAATGGAGTTCAAAGAATTGGAAGATCTGGAATGCCTGATTTAGAAATAGTTAAATCTTTAAAAACTGATTTAGTAGTTTCAACATTATATTCTAAACCAGCTTTAAAACCAAAGTATGATAATCTAAATATCCCTAGTTTCTATCTAAAAGTAGATACTTATGATGAATCTATGGAAGTTATTGAAATTCTTGGAAAAGCTTTCCACAAAGAGGAAAAAGCTAATGCTATATTAAAAGATATTAAGCATAGAGAGGAAATACTTCACGAAAAATTAAAGGATAAAGAACCTAAAAAAATTGCTATTATCTATGGTAATGGTGAAAGTTTCTTTATGACTGGAAAAAACCATTTTTTACAAGGGTTAATGGACAAAATCGATTGTGAAAATATTGTCACTTCAATTGATAATAGTGCACTACTTAAAAAATCTGTTCCTTTTAGTATGGAACAACTTATAAAGGCTAATCCAGATGTAATTTTAAGATTGCCTACAAGTCAAACTAAAAATGGTGAGAGCTTTGAAGAGATCTTCAATGCCAATCCAATTTGGAAACTTACAAAAGCATATAAAAATAAAAAAATACTTGATATAGACCCTACTCTTTTTAGAATGAGTGCTGGTGTCAATTCCATAGATGCATTGGAGGAACTATATAGATATGTTTATGAATAATGATAAACAGAAAAAAAAGATATTCTTAATTTTATTTACTATTGTTTTACTATGTTTTTCTGTTATCTTCTCTGTGAGATTTGGTAGTGTAAATTATTCTACTAGCGAGATTTTTAAAGGAATCTTTGTTAAAAATTATGATGACGAAATATTGAAAGCGATCCTTTGGGATATTAGAATCCCACGTATTTTAATAGCTGTTATGGTAGGTTGCAACCTATCTCTAGCAGGTGTCTTACTTCAAGCAGTAATGAAAAATCCACTTGCTGATCCTGGGTTAACAGGGGTTTCTTCAGGAGCAAGTGTAACTGCTCTAATTGTTATGATACTTTTTCCTAAAACTATATTCTTTATGAATTTTTCAGCTTTTATAGGTGGAGCAATAGCCTGTGCTATTGTATTTACTCTAGCTTGGAAAAAAGGGTTAAAACCCATTAGAGTTATTCTTTCTGGAGTGGCTATCAATGCTATCTTAGGAAGTATTACTGGACTTATGTTTATTCTATTTAGTGATGAAATTCAAGGGGTTTTATCTTGGTTAAATGGAAGCTTAAATGGTAAAAACTGGAGACATGTTATTGGACTTTTCCCCTATACAATTTTTGGTTTAATAGCTTGTCTAACTTTAATTAGAGATGCTAATATTCTTCAACTAGGGGATAACTTTGCTATTAACTTAGGTATTGATATTCCTAAAAAAAGATTAAAACTTTGTGCTTTTGCTTGTTTTCTTACAGGAATATCTGTTGCAAATGTAGGGTTAATAGGCTTTGTTGGATTGATAGTTCCACATATTGCCAGATTAATAATTGGATCTGATCACACATACTTAATACCTTTTGCTGCTACTATGGGGGCTATCGTTTTAGTTATAGCTGATACCCTTTCAAGAACTCTGTTCTCACCAATAGAGATTCCAGCAGGTATAGTTATGGCTGTAATTGGGGTTCCGTTCTTCCTATACCTACTTAGAAAGGTAGGTGACTAATATGGAGATTTTAAAAGGACAAAACATTCAATTAGCTTATGATGAAAAAATAGTAATTGATGAGATTGATTTTTCCATAAACAAAGGGGAAGTAGTTTCGATTATAGGTACTAATGGTTGTGGAAAATCTACCCTTCTTAAAGCTATTGCAAGGGTTTTAAACTGTAAAAAAGGGGAAATATACCTTGAAAATAGTAAGATTCAAAATATAAAAAATAAGGATTTTGCTAAAAAACTTGCTTTTGTTTCTCAAAACAACGAGATTCCAGAGGATATAACAGTTTATGATTTTATTATGTATGGACGTATCCCACATAAAAAATGGTATGAGATCTACAATGAAGAGGATAGAAATATTGTAGAATGGGCTATTAAAATTTGTCATCTTGAAAAATTCAGAGAGAGAAAAGTTATGAGCCTTTCTGGTGGAGAGAGACAAAAAGTATGGATATCAATGGTATTAGCTCAAAAAACTGAGATACTACTTTTAGATGAACCTACTACATATTTAGATATATGTCACCAATTTGAGATTATGGAATTGGTAAAAATGTTAAACAGAGAGTTAGGAATCACTATTATTATGGTATTACATGATATCAATCAAGCTGCTCAATATAGTGATAAGATAATTGTATTGAAAAATGGAAAGAAATTCAAAGAGGGAAAACCTTTGGAAATTTTAAATCCACAACTTATTAAAGATGTTTATAGAGTGGATTCAGTTATGGAGATTGAAAACAATATTCCATACTTTAAATTAAAAGGAATTATAAATAATTAATCAGATGCTTATGCATAAAAAGGAAGCAGGTGAAAATCCTGCACAGCCCCCGCTACTGTAAGGTGGACGAAACCTAAATACCACTGGATTTTTCTGGGAAGGTTGGGAGTAGAGTGAAACCAAGTCAGGAGACTTATCTGATAATAATATAAAACTATCTTTTGAACTTACTGATAAAGATAACTAGGGGGCTTTTTTAGTTATTTTTATCAGTTTTTATTTTGAAATTTAATAATCAGGAGGAAAAATGTTTAATTATTTTATTGAAGGTGGAAGTATGATGTGGCTACTAGCTATTTTGTCAATAGCTGGTTTGGGAACTATTTTAGAGAGAACAGCTTATTTTTTAAGAAATGAGCAAGGGATTACAAAGGAGTTTAAAAGTGAAATTGTAGATCTTGTTAGAGAGGGAAAAGAGGATGAGGCTATTGAGCTTTGCAACAAAACAAACAACTCTGTTTCAAGAACTGTAAAAAGTATATTATTGGCATATAAAAATGAGAATGATCTATATGAAAGTAAAGAGAAACTTATGAAAGAAAAAGCTTTAGAGCAAATTGAAAATCTAGAGAGAAGATTATCTATACTTGGAATTGTTTCATATATCTCACCTATGGCAGGTTTATTAGGAACAGTTCTTGGAATGATAAAATCATTTAAAGCTATTGCTCTTCAAGGAGCTGGAGATCCTAATGTTGTAGCTAATGGTATCTCTGAAGCCCTTATAACTACAGCAGCTGGACTACTTATTGCAATTCCTGCAATTATTGCTTACAACACATTTAATAGAAAAGTTGATAAAATTATGCTTGAAATAGAAAAAACTTCAACTGCTTTAATCAATATTAAAGATTCAGGAAAGAGGTAAGATTTTATGAGAGAGTTTAGAAGAGGAAAAAATATTATCAATCCTGATATGACTCCTTTAATTGATGTGGTCTTTCAGCTTTTGATATTTTTTATGTTAGTAACAACATTTAGTCAATATACAAAATTTGATATGAATCTTCCAAAATCATCAGTAGAACAGATTGATAGTTTAGAAGAGGGAGTAGAATTGGTTATTGATAGAGAGGGAAAATTTTTCTTTAAAAATGGAGATAATTCCATTGAAATCCCAAATGATAGATTTGAAATTATGTTGAAAGAGCTTATGAATGGACGTCAAGAGCAGACACTTATTGTTAGTGCTGACAAAGATCTAAAATATCAAGTTGTTATTGAAACTATGGGTAAGTTAAAAAATATAGGTATTGAAAAAATTGAAATAAATAGCATAAAGTAGGTGAGATAATGAAATTTTATATTTTTTCTTTTCTCTGCCACTTATTGTTGCTGTTTATCTTCTATAAAGCTCCTGTAAAAGAGATTAAAATGGACAGTAAAAATGTAGTTGTATATCTAACTGATAAGAAAAATGATATACCAGCTCCTGCACCTGCTCCAATTCAATCTTTAAATAGAGAGCCTATAAAAGAGATAAAAAAAGTTGAAGAAAAGAAAATTGAAAAAAAAGAGATTAAAAAACCAGAAAAGAAGGTAGTTAAAAAGAAAGTGAAAAAAGCTGTGCCTAAGCCTATTGAAAAACCTAGTAAGGTAGAAGTTGAAAAGGAAACTTCAGCTAATACTAATACTGCTCCTTATAATCCTCTAGCTGGTTTAGTTAAAGATGGAACTGGTACATATATAGGAGATCAAAGGGGAGGACAAGGAATAGGTTATAAGATAAAAAGAGAGGTTGAGCCTCAATATCCTATTATGGCAAAAAAAGCTAACTTTAAAAAAGAGGTAGTTATTCAAACTAAATTTTTAGTAGGGCTTAATGGAAAGGTAGAAGAGATCATCTTCTTAGATAATTTTACATCATATGGATTTAGAAAAGAGGTTGAAAAAGCTCTTAAACAGTGGGAGTTTGCTCCTATTATATATCAAGGACACAATATAAAAATGTATTTTTATAAAGACTTTAGATTTAATGTTAAATAGTTAAATATTAAATAATTAATAGTTAGTTAAAAACAGTTTCACTGTTTTATATAAAAAATAATGAGGAGTGATACAAATGAAAGTAAATTATGAACCTACACACTCAGTTATACCTACTCTACTAATTAATAAAGTTAAAGAGATTGCTAGTAGTTACAACATCCCTTGTAAAGTGGAAGAGGTAGAAATTTTTACTGTGATGGATACAGTAAACCTTTATTTTTTTAAAGATAAAAATGCTGTTTTAAAACTATCCATTGATTGTATCAATAGCGAAGAAGAATACATAAAAAAATATATTGATGGTATTAAGAAAGCTTTTGAAAAAACTATTGAAGAGTTTGGAAGTATTTCAAAGGTAGATATAGTAAAAGGAACTAACTCTTAGTAAAAATCAAATTATAATCTATTTAATAAAGAACTCTTATTAATATATGGAGTTCTTTATTTTTTAATCCAAAATAAAAACATTTAATCTTGATTATAGATGAATAATCTTATCTAAGTATATTTTTATCATTGACTTTTCCTGATAAAAGTTATAAAATAGCTTCTGTAAAAATAATATATTTAGGTGCTTTAAAAGCTTAATAGAGGAAGAGGAGTGAAAATCTCCCACAGTTAAAACTGCTGTAAGGTGGACGAAATCACAATTATGTCACTGGGAAACTGGGAAGGCGTGAAAGTAGGATGAAACTAAGTCAGAAGACTTACCAAATCGTAAAATATAAAATATTTTATATATTTTTTTATTTTGTTTGATTAACAGTAAGTAGAAACTCTATTTGCTGTTTTTTTATTGCTCCTAAATGTAGAAAAAATTTGGAGGGAAAATGTATAAAAAAATTGGAATTTTAGCTTTAATTATTAGCTCAAGTTTATTTGCAGAAGAAACAACAAAAGAAAAGGATTATGGAGTAAGACTTAATGAATCAACTATTACAACAGAAAGATATGAGGAAACTCCTGTAATTGAAACAGCAAAAAATATCACTGTTATCACTGGTGAAGAAATCGAAAAGAAAGGTTATAGAAATGTTGAAGATGCTTTAAAAATGGTTCCTGGACTATTTTTAACTGATGGATCTTTTTCTATGAGAGGACAAGTACCAAAGTTAGCTGATAAATCTTTAGTTGTCCTTGTTGATGGAATTCCTCAAAATGGAATGGATAATAGACAATATGATCTTGACTTTATTCCTATTGAACAAGTTGAAAAAATAGAGGTTGTTCCTGCTGGTGGAGCTATTATGTATGGAGGAAATGCAACTGCTGGAGTTATCAATATTATTACAAAAGATAATGAAAATAAAAAATATTGGGGTAATGTTGGATTTGAAGGTGGTTCATATGATTATAGAAAATATAAATTAAATTATGGTATGAATATCACTGATAGATTAGATGCTGAAGTTAACTACTCTACTAGTGATAAAAATGGGTATAGAGAGGGAGAAAAGAAAGATCTTGATTTTATCCAAGTTGGAACTAATTACAGATTAGATGATGGAAAATTAGGATTTAAATATAGCCATAATAAAAAAGTTGCAAATGATAGAATTACTGGTTTGACTAAAGAAGAATATGATAAGGATAGAAGACAAAATAAAGATGCTGGAAGATTGGGAACTGATGAACAAGATAAGTATATATTAACTTTTGATAAAAAATTAACTGATAATTTAGAGTTTTCGTCAGTAGTTGAGTATAGAGAAAGAGATTATAAATATAACTATAGTGGAAAAAATGATAATCCTAGATATAGAAAAAGAAATAAAGATACTGACTCTTTCTACACAAATGCACAATTAAAATATAATTATCTTGATAATAGCTATTTAATTTTAGGTGGAGATTATTCTAAAGCTAAAGTTAAAGAAGATACTTGGGCGACACCTAAAAAAGGAGAGAAAAAAGTATACTATCAATCTCATTCTGATATAGATTTTGAAGCCATCGGTGGATATATCTTAAATAAATACTCTTACAACAACTTTATATTTACTCAAGGAATTAGAGTTGAAAAAAATGAATTTGATGAAAATCTATTAACTTATGAATCTAAAGATAAAATTAATCTAGAAGAAACTGGAAGAACTAAAGACTCTCCTACAAATACAAACTATGAATTAGCCGCTAACTATCTATTTGATGAAGATACTTCAGTTTTCTTTAGCTATAATAGAGTAAAAAGAAATCCGAGTTTAACAGAGTTCTCAAGTTGGTGGGAAGAAAAATCTCCTAAAAAAGAGGCACAAACAGTTGATACTTTTGAGTTAGGAACAAAAACTTTAATAGAAAATATCTATTTAGCAGGTAGTGTTTTCTATATAGCTGGTGATAAAGAAATTATGTATGACCCTATAAAAGGTGCTATGAGTAAAAATAGTTTCTATAATCTAAATGGTAAAACTGAAAGATTAGGTCTAGAACTAGCAAGTGAACAATATTTTGATAAATTAACTTTAAGAGAGAATTTCACTTATATGCACAATGAGATTACTGATGGTCCATACAAAGGAAATGAAATTCCTGGTGTTAGTAAAATAATGTATGGTTTAGGAGCTACTTATGAAATAACTCCTCAACTTATATTCAATTTAGAAACTCTTTATCATGGAAAAGCTTATGCTTCTAATGATTTTTATAATAAAAAATCTAAAGTTGATGATTATATGGTTACTAATTTATCAGCTAGATATAACTTTAATAATGGTATATCTATATTTGGAGGAATTAATAACTTATTTAATGAACAATACTGTGATTATATTACTTATAACGCTCCTACTAAAAAAACTCCTGAATCTATTAAATATGCTGCTGCACCAGAAAGAAACTATTATATTGGAATGGAATATAAATTCTAAATAAAATAAGGAAGCGACCGCTTCCTTATTTTAATATCTCTAACATTTTAAACAACCCATCAAAAAATATTCTAAACCCTATAGACATTATAAAAATCTGCATAACCTTTGACAGAATATATAATACTAACTTTCCAAATATTCTCTCCAAATAATTTCCTATCATAAAAACTAAAAATATTATAATAAAAGCTACAAATATAGATAAACTATTTGATATAAGCCCATATTCTGAACGTCCTATCAAAGCTGTTGTCAAACTTCCAGGACCAACCATCATAGGAAATGCCATTGGAATTACTGCTTGTTTTATTTGTTCCTCTGGCGGAAGTTTATTTACCTGTTGTCCCTTTCTTGCAGAAGAAAAAATCAAGTTTTTAATAGCCATTAAAATTAAAATTAATCCCCCTGCCATTCTCAACTCGTTCATATTAATCTTATAAAAATTTGTCATTAAAAATTCTCCAATAAGACTAAAAATCAAAGTAATGAAGAAACCTGTTACAGCAACAGCCTTAAAAAGTTTTTTTCTAATATCCTTTTCCATACCATCAGTCATTCCAATAAATAATGGTACGTTTCCAAAAGGATTCAAAACAGCAATAAGCATCAAAGCATTTATAAAAATCGTATGTATATCCATCTATCTATTTTTCTCTAGCTCCTCTATTATATCCAAATTAGTTTTTTCTATTTTTGGCTTTTTAATATTTTCTTTTTCCTCTTGTATCTCTACTTTTTTATTTATCTTTTCTAAAATATCAAGACTTGTAATCTCTTTATCCATTCTCTTTCCCTCTTCTCATTTATTTAATAATATTAAGTTTTAAAAGTTTCTCTTCATTAGCTTCAATAAATTCATCAGTTACTACATATAAAACTGTCTTTTGTACTGCTGGTAATCCTTTTCCTAAATGTATAAATTCCACTTTTTTCTCTACATTTTTAAAGTGTTCCCCTTGTTCGATAGCTCTTGCTAATCCTTCAATGTCAAATCCTTCTTGATAATTTTTTTTCATATTTTTTTCCTCCCTTATAATCTCTAAATTACTACATTCAAGTTAAAAATTCCCAATTAACTTATTTTAGGGAGCCATCATAAACCTTTTGATTCTTCAGTAGCCACAATTTTTTTGAACTTATAACTACCTCAAACCTTCTTAAAATAGACATTAAAAATCCCTCCAACTAAGATACTTTTATACAATAAAAAAATCCCAAAACTCACGTCAAAGTAAATTTTGGGATAAAATATTTTATATGAAAAAATTAAATCGAAAAATACTTATCTAAAAATTCACACCTGTCCTCGCAAGTTGATATTTTTTATCAAAGGCAGGTCTCCTGACTTAGATTCACCTTACTCACACACCTTCCCAAATCTCTTCAGTGGCATTGTGCTTTCATCATCATTACAGTGGCGGGACCGTGCAGGATTCTAACCTGCTTCCCTTTTAATTCAGTGCTTTTAATACTGAAACCATTTGATATTTTTTATTCATTTCATCAATAAAATTATATAATCTTATCATGATAATGTCAACTATTCTAGCTATTTTTACCTTTCAAATAATCAATATTTAATATTCATTATTTAACTGCTTTTTTAATTCTATCTAACGCTTCTTTTAAAACTGATCTTGGACAAGCAAAGTTCAATCTTATGTAGTTTTCTCCTATCTTTCCAAACCAATTTCCATAATCTATTGCTACTTTTGCTCTCTCTTCAAATATATTTTCCAATGTATCTCCATTTTTTAAGAATTCTGAAAAATCTAACCAAGCTAGGTAAGTTCCCTCTGGTTTAACATATTTTATCTCTGGAATATTCTCTTTTAAATATTCTTCAATATATTTCCTATTTCCATCTAAATATTCGATTAACTCATCTAGCCACTCTCCAGATTTTGTATAAGCTGCTGTAACTGCTGCTATTCCAAAAATATTTGGAGCTTCTAATCTAATCTTCATCATAGTTTCTTTATATTTTGCTCTCAATTCTGAATTAGCTATAAAGATAAAAGATGTATGTAATCCAGCTAAGTTAAAAGTTTTACTTGGAGCAGAGCATACAATACAAATATTTTTTAGTTCCTCTCTCAAAGTTAAGAAAGAGCAGTGAGTGTGCTCTTTAAAGATTAAATCAGAATGAATCTCATCTGCAATAATTAAAACATCATGTTTTAAACAGATCTCACCCATTTTTTCTAATTCTTCTCTTTTCCAAACTCTTCCCACTGGGTTGTGAGGGTTACAAAGTATAAATATTTTTATTTTATTTTCAACTATCTTTCTTTCAAAGTCTTCATAGTCAACTGTATAATATCCATTATCATCTATCAATTGACTTTCTACTATCTTTCTACCATTATTTTCTGTTGAAACTCTAAATGGATTGTATACTGGAGTTTGAATTAAAATTGAATCTTCCTCTTTAGTGAAAGTTTGTATCATATAGTTTAAAGCTGGAACTACTCCATTGGCAAAAATTATCCAATCTTTCTCTATTCTACAATTTTTTCTCTTAGCATTCCAATCTATAATTGAGTTATAATACTCATCTTCTGGCACACTATAACCTAAAATTCCATGTTCTATTATATTATTCATACTTCTTAAAATTTGTGAAGCTACTTTAAAGTCCATATCAGCTACCCAAAGTGGTAAAAGATCTTTCTTTCCATGATAAGTATCTTTATATAGTTCTGGATTCCATTTTCTTGAATTAGTCTTACTTCTATCTATAATTTCATCAAAGTTATATTTCATTTTTACCTCCGATAACTATTTTTTCTTAATTATAACTTATTTTTTTAGAGATAACAAATTATTTTCTCTCTTTTCCTCTTCTCCTTCTATTTAAAATAAAAAATTTATAGTATAATATTATTGACTAATTTAAGAGAGGTGATATTTTTATGGAGAAAATAGAAAAATTAGCTGAAATAATCAACTCAAGTAATTATATAGTTGCCTTTACTGGTGCAGGAGCTTCTACTGATTCTGGACTAAAAGATTTTAGAGGTAAAGATGGACTATATAGCAGAACTTTTATGGGATATGAACCAGAAGAGATATTAAGCCATGACTTTTTCTTTGCTCATGGAGATATTTTTGACAAATATCTTGATGAAAAACTTAATATAAATGGAATTCAACCTAATGCTGGACATAAAGCTCTTGCTAAATTAGAAGAAATGGGAAAAGTAAAATCAGTAATTACTCAAAATATTGATGATCTTCACCAAATGGCAGGAAGTAAAAATGTTCTTGAACTTCATGGGACTCTAAAAAAATGGTACTGCTTAAAATGTGGAAAAAAAGATGTAAAAAGATTTAAGTGTAGTTGTGGTGGTACTGTTCGCCCTCAAGTTACTCTCTATGGTGAGATGTTAGATGAAGATGTAACAAGAGAAGCTGTAAATGAGATAGCAAATGCTGATACTCTTATTATTATAGGTACAAGTTTAACTGTATATCCTGCTGCTTATTACATAACATATTTCCAAGGGAAAAATCTTGTTATCATTAATAACGATGCAACTCAATATGATAGTAAAGCTTCTTTAGTTATCAATGATAACTTTGCTTCTACTATGAAAAAAGTTTTACCATTGATAAAATAATTTATCTAGCTATTTTATTATATACATAAAAAAATTTTTGTTATATAATTTTAATATTAATAATTGAGGTGATTTTTATGAAAAAAATTTTTATATTTTTAACAGCTATTGTTTTTTTAGCAGGTTGTACTTCAACTCCTAAAAGATCAAACATACCAACTCCAGTAGCTTCTATACAAACTGTTTCTGAAGGAGAATATGTTTTAACTAATATCTTTCCAGAAGCAAATTTAACTCTTGGATTTGATAATGAAGGAAGAATTTTTGGTTTCTCTGGTATCAATAGATATTTTGGAAAAGCTAATATAGATAATGGAGCTATTGTAGTTGAGCCTTTAGCTACTACTAAAATGGCTGGTCCACAAGATAGAATGATTATAGAAGACCAATATCTTACTATTTTAAAAAGTGCAAAAACTATTGAGATAAAAAATGACTCTCTTATCCTTACTAATGAAAGAGGAGAAACTTTAATTTTCAATAAAAAATAATACTAGGAGATTAAAATGGAAAGATTAAAACAACAAACACAATTTTTAATTGAGATAGATAAGGTAAAAGGGATTTTAAGACAATCTATCGTTTTAGGAGATTTAAATAGAAGGGAAAATGATGCTGAACACAGTTGGCATATGGCTCTTTGTGCAATGACTCTTAAAGAGTATTTTACTCTTGGTGAAGTTGACATGGAAAAAGTTTTCAAACTTATTTTTATTCATGATATAGTTGAGATCTATGCTGGAGATGTTCCTGCTTTTTCTAATTATGATAAAGAAGCGAAATGGAATGCTGAACTTGAAAGTGCAGAAAAAATATTTGGAATGCTTCCTGAAGAGCAAGGAAAAGATTTTATGAAATTATGGCTTGAATTTGAAAATATGGAAACTAAAGAAGCAAGATTTGCTAATACTTTTGATAGATTCCAAGGATTTATACAAAATTTAACATCTGATGGACACACTTGGAAGAAATTTAGTGCTACAAAAGAGATGGTTTTAAAGAGACTTGCTCCTGTTATTGAGTATACTCCACAAGTTTTCAATGAGTTTGTTATGCCTGAAATTCAAAAATATATTGATAGAGGGATAATAAAACTTTCTAAATAATTATTCAAAAAGAGTTTTTGCAAGTAACCTTGCTTAAACTCTTTTTTTATTAAATAAACTATAATATATCTAACTAAGCTAAGTTATCTAGCACATTGCTAGGTTTTGACAAAGTTCCTTTACATTTAGCGATTATTAGTCAAATTAAGTTATTAAAATTTACTTTAAAATCTCAAACCATTTTTTATATTCATCTCTATGAATACTATTTTTCATAAAAATAAAATTAAACTCTCTTTTAGCCTTAAAATTTTTTAATCCTATTCTTACTAACTCTTTATTTTCTAGCTCTTTTTTCACTGCTCTTTCATAGATAAAAGTTATCCCTCTATCCTCTTTAACCAACTCTTTTATAGCTTTTATATTAGCCAATTCATATTTTTTATCAAAATTTTTAAGAGAAAGATTATTATCATAAAGTATCTTCTCAAAAATATCTCTACTTCCAGACCCCTCTTCTCTTATAATTATTCTTTCATTTAGTAGATCTTCAAAACCAATATTCTTTTTAGCCAAATTATTTTTAGGAGAGCATACTCCTATAAAGTTCTCTTTAGAATATATTATTGACTCATACTCTGTTTTCTCAAAAAATCCCTCTACCAAAGCAAACTCAATATTTCCATTTTGTAACTCTTTTAAAAGCTCTTTAGTATCCTTTATTATCACCTTTACATTTATATTTGGATAAAGTTTTGCTAGTTTTAAAAGCATATTTGGAATTATATATTCTCCAATAGTCAGAGTAGCTCCAAAATGAATATTTTTTTCTGCTGAATCTATCTCTAAAACATCCTCTTTTATCTTAATCTCATCTGAATTCATAGTTAAAAAATACTTAAATAGATAACTTCCTTGCTCAGTTAGAGTTAAAGCTCTATTGGAATAATTAAATAGTTTACAGTTATAAAACTCCTCTAAATACTTTATATGCTGAGTTACTGCTGGTTGAGTAATAAAAAGATTTTCTGCTGTCTTTGTATAGTTCAATGTTTTACACAGTTCTAAAAATGTATATACTCTAAAATCAAGCATTTTTCCCCCTTTTAATTATAAGAAAAATTTATAATTATATAATAATATATAATTTTATTTTATATCTATTTTATGCTAAAATCAACTTGAAAGTAAAGAAAATATTAAGGAACTTAGGAGGAACAAATATGAACTTTAAATTTAATGATGAACAAGTAAAATTTATTCAAATGGTAAAAGAGGTTTCTAAAAAATATGTTGCACCATTAGCAATGGAAACTGATAAAAATGCTACTTTCCCTAAAGAAGCTATTGAAAATCTTGCTAAAAACAGTTTAATGGGAATCCCATTTGATAAAAAATTTGGTGGAGCTGGACTTGATAACCTTTCATACATCGCAGCAGTAGAGGAGATTTCTAAAGATTGTGCATCTACTGGAGTTATTCTTTCTGCTCACACTTCTCTTTGTGCAGCTCCAATATTTGAATATGGAAATGAGGCTCAAAGAGAAAAATATCTTATCCCTCTAGCTAAAGGAGAGAAATTAGGAGCATTTGGTTGGACAGAGAGTGAAGCTGGAGTAAAAGTTACTGCTGATAAACAAGGTGACAACTATGTTATCAATGGTAAAAAAGTATTTATAACAAACTCTCATGAGGCATCTATCTTCTTAGTATTTGCTAAAGCTGAAAAAGGAGTTTCAGCATTTATTGTTGAAAAGGGAACTAAAGGATTTACAGTTGGAGAAGCTGAAGAAAAAATGGGAGTTAGAGGATCTTCAACTTCTGAATTAATATTTGAAAACTGTGTAATTCCTCAAGAAAACCTACTTGGAGCAGAAGGAGAAGGTTTAAAAATAGCTATGGCTACTTTAAATGGTGGAAGAATTGGAGTTGCTGCTCAAGCTGTTGGAATTGCTCAAGGAGCTTTAGATTTTGCTATTGAATATACAAAAAACAGAATCCAAGGTGGAAAAAAATTAACTGAATTTCAAAATACACAATTTGTAATTGCTGGATTACAAACTAAAATTGATGCTGCAAGACTTATGACTTATAGAGCAGCAAATATGAAAGATTTAAAAGAAGATTATGGATATATGGCATCTATGGCTAAACTTTTTACTTCTGAAGTTGCTATGGAAGTTACAACTAAAGCTGTTCAACTATTAGGTGGAAATGGATACTCTAAAAAGTTCCCAGTTGAAAGAATGATGAGAGATGCTAAGGTAACTGAAATATATGAGGGAACTTCAGAAATTCAAAAGATTGTTATTTCTAATTGGTTAAAATTAAATTAATAAAAAGGAGTTTCAAATGAAAGAGGCAATAAATAAACTTCGTGAAATGCCTGTGGCACTAACTGGACTTGCTTTAGGTATAGCTGGTGTGTCAGGAGCTTTAAGTAACTTTTTAGGGCAATTCCCTGTAATTATTGGAGATCTGATATCATTATTCTTAGTTACTGTTATATTTATAAAGAATATTTTTCATTTTAATGTTTTAAAAGAGGAATTGAGCCATCCAACTCTTGGAAGTTTTATTCCCACTCTAGATATGACAGTTATGATTCTTGGTGGTTTTATAAGCAGCTATTCTCTAATTATTGGAAGAGCAATTTGGTTTTTAGCTATATTGGCTCATGTTATATTCTGTTCAATATTCTTCTACCATAGAATTAAAGATTTTCAAATGCATCACATTGTTCCTAGTTGGTTTGTTCCACCTGTGGGAATTGTAGTTGCTTGTGTAGCTGGGGCAAATATGGGAGTTTCATCATTTACACACTTAATATTTTATATAGGATTTGCTTTATACTTAATAATGTTACCATTTATGTTATATAGAGTAATGTTTGTTCAGCCTATTGATGAAAGTAGACTTCCTACATTTGCTATAATGGCAGCACCACCTAGTTTATGCCTTGCTGGATATTTAACAGTATTTAATACTCCTTCAGAGATTATTATCGGTATACTTCTACCATTAGCAGTATTTATGACACTACTTGTTTATTTATCATTCTTTAGAATATTAAAGATCAGTTTTAATCCTTCATATGCTTCATTAACATTCCCTCTAGCAATAGGATCTACTGCTCTTCTAAAATATTCTAACCATCTATATAACACTGGTAACTCTTATGCAGAATTTTGGAGATATGCTGGTATAATATCTTCAACACTAGCATTTGTTATAATCTCAACAATTTTTATTAAAATGTTGATTTATATAAAAAAATATATAATATATAAAGAAAATAGCTTATAATCCTCAAAAAAAGGAATGAAATTAAATTTCATTCCTTTTTTCTTACCACCAATGGTGATGTCTACCTATTCTATATCCACCATAACCAATTCCACCTATAATTACAGTATTAAGAAGATTATTTCTATATCTTTCCCTCTTCTCCTTTTCAATAGCTAATTTTTTATCAAATTCAAATTTTTCTCTAGCTAGCTGTAACTCTATCTCCTCTTTTGATGGAGCATTTGCTTTTATCTCTTTTTCTCTATTAGCCATAACAAGATTTTTATATTGATTATAATTTTCTATCCTCTTTTGAGCAGAAGTTTTATCTTCACTTTTTGCAAAAATTGAGATACTTAATATTATAAATAAAACAAATATTTTCTTTTTCATCTCTATCACCTCATTTGTAATTTAAGTATATCATATAAAAAAATTCTCCTCAATAAAAAAACTGTACCAATATCCTAAAACAAGATACCGGTACAGTTAAATTCAATATTATTAGATTACTAATCCTCCACCAACTTCAAGAACTTGTCCTGTAATGTAAGATGCTTCATCACTAGCTAAGAATAGTATTGCATTTGCTACATCTTCAGCAGTTCCAAATCTTTTTAGAGGTGTTCTTTCCATCATTCCAGCAACTACACTTTCAGAAAGTACAGCTGTCATTGGACTTTCGATAAATCCAGGTGCTACACAGTTAGCTCTGATAGCTCCTCTTCTAGCAAGCTCTTTTGACCAAGTTTTAGTCATAGAAATTACTCCACCTTTTGTTGCTGAGTAGTTTGTTTGAGCAAGGTTTCCATAGATTCCTACTACTGATGAAAGAGTTACTATTGATCCTTTTTTATTTTTTGACATAACTGGAGCAACTGCTTGAGTCATGTTAAATACACCTTTTAAGTTTACATCTATAACTGCATCCCATTGCTCTTCAGTCATTCTTTGTAATAGAGCATCTTTTGTAATTCCAGCATTGTTAATAAGAATATCTATTCTTCCATACTCTGCTACTATTTTAGCTATAAACTCTTTTATAGCTGGTCTATCTGTTACATTTAAAATTTCATGTCTTACATTTGGTTGAGTGTATTCAGCTTCACCCATGTCACAAGAGATTACCATCTCTGCTCCTTCAGCAGCAAATTTCTCAACAACGGCTCTTCCTATTCCTCTTGCACTTCCTGTAACTAATGCTATTTTTCCTTTTAATCTATCCACTTAGTTTCCTCCTTAATTTCCGTTTTCCATCATATTAAAAACCTCAAATATTTTTTAATACTTACATAAAGTATAATTTTTTTTTCATAAAAAGTCAATAAGAACATTAGTTATAATACACTTGCACATCTATTTATTTATTCTCTTCCCTGCAAAATATTAGAATAATCTCTTTTATAGATTACACTAAATATATTTGTTGTATAGATGTTAGATTTATTGTAAAATATAGTTAACGTTCTAGTTGATATGGAGGTTATACATGAAAATTCTTATATTACTTTTCTCTATTTTCATTATGGGATGTAGTAATGGCACTATAAAAAAGACATATTATAATAATGGAAAGATAGAATCTAAAATTCAATATAGAGATGGAAAAAAATCTGGTAAAATAATAAACTATTTTCCTAATGGTAAGCTAGCTGTTAAAGGGACATTTACTGACGATAAAAGAGATAAAAAATGGACTTTTTACAATGAAAAAACTGGAAAAATTGATAGTATAGAAAATTATGTATTGGGAGTTTTACAGGGAGAGCAATTTTACTATCACGAAAATGGAAAACTTAAAGTAAAAGGTTACTACGAAAATGGTATTAGAAGTGGTTTTTGGGAAAAATATGATGATAAAGGCAACCTAGAGGTACAAAATATCTTTCTTGATGGAGAAAATCTTATAAGCGTAGCTATCTATCAAAAAAACTCTGTACTTTTATGTAGAGGTAGTGTAATTGATCAACTTCGTCAAGGTAAATGGGAGTATTTTGATAGTAAAGGTAGGTTGTTATATACTGTAAACTATGAGAATGGAATTAGAAATGGTGAGTGGAAAGCTTTTGAAAGAGATGGTTCTCTCTTAATGAGTGGTAAATATAGAGATGGAAAAATTATAGGAATTGATTTTGAATAGAAAATAAGGCTGTTGCAAATTGATGATTTTACTCATTAATTTCTTCAGCCTTTTTTATATAAAAATATTGACTTAGAGTTAACTCTAAGTGATATAGTAAAATTATTAGGAAATTAAATTTATAACACAAGGGGGCAATTATGAAAAATATTTTAATTTTATCATCAAGTCCAAGAAAAAATGGAAATTCAGATATTTTATGTGAACAATTTATAAAGGGAGCAAAGGAAAGTGGACATAATACAGAGAAAATTTATATTTCCGATTTAAAAATAAATTATTGTAAGGGTTGTGAAGTTTGCAATACAACGGGTGAATGTGTTCAAAAAGATGAAATGGAAAAAATATATGAAAAAATGTTAAAAGCTGATGTTATTGTTTTTGCTACACCTGTTTATTTTTATTCTATGTGTGGTCAAATGAAAGTTTTTATAGATAGATTAGTTCCAATATACACAAAACTTTTAAATAAAGAGGTATATATAATAGTTACTGCTTGGGATTCTGAAAAAGCAAATTTAAACTCAACTGTGGAAGCTATAAGAGGACTTACAAGAGATTGCATGGAAGGGACAATAGAAAAGAGAGTTATTTTAGGAAGTGGAAGTACAGAAAAAGGAGAAGTAGAAAAAACCCCAGCTTATTTAGATGCTTATGAAATGGGAAGAAAAGCATAGGAGGAAAAATGACAATATCTGAAGTTAGTAAAAAATATGATATTTCTACAGATACGTTAAGATATTATGAAAGAATAGGACTGATACCAAAAGTTGGAAAAAATAGAAGTGGAAATAGAGATTTTACAGAGGTAGATTGTAATTGGGTAGAATTTATTAAATGTATGAGAGGAGCAGGAATCTCTGTTGAAAGTTTGATTGATTATGTAAAATTATTCCAAGAGGGAGATAATACAATTAAAGCAAGAAAACAAATCTTAGTTGAAGAGTATGAAATTTTAAGTGAAAAAATAAAAAAAATGCAAGAAGTTCAAGAGAGATTGAAATTCAAAATAGAAAGTTATGACAAAAATATTTTAGAATACGAAGAAAGATTAAAAAAATAGTAATAAATATCTATTTTTTTATGTAACAGATACTTATAAGGTTTAAGGAGGAAACAATATGAAATTTGATTTTAATTATTACAACCCGACTAAAATTTATTTTGGAAAAGATTCTCTTAATAATTTAGAAAAAGAGTTAAAAAATTATGGTGAAACAGTACTTTTAGTTTATGGTAAAAATTCTATTAAGAAAAATGGACTTTATGATAAAGTTATAGAGATTTTAAAATCTGCTAATAAAAAAGTTGTTGAATTAGCTGGAATAAAATCTAATCCAACATATAAACAGATGATGGAAGGAGCAAAGCTTGTTAGAGAAAATAGTGTTGATTTGATTTTAGCAGTTGGTGGAGGTTCTGTTATAGACTGTTCTAAAGCTATTTCTGTATCAGCTTACTGTAATGAAGAACCTTGGGAAAAATATTGGATTAACTTTAAAAAAGTAGATAATAAAATTGTCCCTGTTGGAAGTATACTTACAATGGTTGGTACTGGCTCTGAAATGAACGGTGGTTCTGTTATTACTCATGAGGAAAAAATGTTAAAAAATGGAAGAGTTTTCCCAGCTGAAGTTTATCCAAAATTTTCTATTTTAAATCCTGAGTATACTTATACTGTTCCTAAAAATCAAATGGTTAGTGGAATATTTGATACTCTTTCACATCTTATGGAACAATATTTTTCAGGAGATGATAACAATACTACTGATTATGTAATTGAAGGAGTAATGGAATCTTTAATTGATAGTGTTAAAGTAGCTATTAAAAATCCAAAAGATTATGAAGCTAGAAGTAATATTATGTGGTGTGCAACACTTGGTTTAAATACAGTTACAGGGTTATCAAAAACACAAGATTGGGAAGTACATATGATAGAACATCAAGTTGGAGCTTATACTGATTGTCCTCATGGAATAGGGCTTGCTATTGTATCTGTTCCTTATTATAAATATATCTATAAATATGGCTTAGATAAATTTGTAAGATTTGCTGAAAAGATTTGGAAAGTTGATGGAAAAAATATGACTAAAGAGGAGATTGCTCTTGCAGGAATTGAAAAACTTTCTGACTTTATAAAAGAGATGGAAATTCCTACAACTTTAAGAGAAATAGGAGCTACAGAAGAAATGCTTCCACTTATTGCAAATTCTACTGTAATTATGGAAGGTGGATATAAAAAATTAACTGCTGATGAAATTTTAGAAATTTTAAAAAAATCATTGTAACTACTCAGCTATGTGATTACAAAAAATAAAAAATCAGCTAAAAATTAGGAGAATTTGCTTGATGCGGATTCTCCTTTTTAACTGATTGCTGGAAGCATTATGTCACATAATTCAAAAATGCTTTTTAATGCTTCATATTGATTTTGTCCATTCTTCTTCAGTGTCGCTACCCTCTTACTCTACAATAAATTTTACTTCCTAAATCGCTTCTAAATGCTCCTTGAACCTTACTCTTGATTTTTACATTTCTAATTTCTTTTTCAGCAGCATTATTAGTAAACAAAATTGTAATGTGGGTAAGTTTTTAAATAAACTTGATATTCGTTAACATTAATTTTAATTTCAGGAATATCAAAAATCTGACGAGTTTTGCCTGCCTCTACTTTAACATCTTTTAAATTAACAGCACAATGAGGGCAAATATCATTAGGAAGTTCAACAACAAAATCAGAATTATTAACTTTTTCAAGAATAGAACCTTTATGGTCGATTTGCCTGCCTGATGCTTTGCTAGTTTTCTTTCTTAGCGATCTATTTTTAT
>OFOU01000039.1_pt1 | contig 110786 bp, 95 predicted proteins | sample 1542061 | NCBI WGS metagenome assembly OFOU01 (sample SAMN04209239, study PRJEB22552) | human gut metagenome | biome: gut; material: feces | host: Homo sapiens | place: USA: Oklahoma
CGGCGGGGAAGAACTTCACCACGTCCAGACCCATGCTCATGGCCTGCTCCATCTCACCAGGAGTGGCGGTGCCGGGCATCATGACCACGCCCTTGTCCAGAACGTAGCGGGTGATCTCGGGGTTGAAGCCGGGGCTGACGATAAACTGAGAGCCGGCGGCAATGGCACGGTCGGCCTGCTCCTTAGTGAGCACGGTGCCGGCGCCCACCAGCATGTCGGGCACTTCGGCAACAATGCGGCGGATAGCTTCCTCGGCGGCAGCGGTGCGGAAGGTAACCTCGGCAGCGGGCAGGCCGCCCTTTACCAGAGCACGGGCCAGAGGTACCGCTTTCTCAGCGTCGTCAATGGCAATGACAGGAATAATGCCAATGGAGAAAAAGCGCTTCTGCAGTTCGGTCATAAACATTTCCCCCTATATTTCATAATATGAAACGATGTTCCGTAATTTGCACTTTAATTATAAGCCATGCCAAATAAAAAACAAGATGGCGATTGTGCAAAAAATCACTTGCCCAAACTGTGGGAAACAGTTAAAATTGGGACATGGTTTCATATTATAAAACGAGGGAGGAACCTGGCATGGAAAAAGGGGGCGTTCAGTCTCTGGACCGGGCGTTTACACTGCTGGAACTGCTGTGCAAGAGCCCCGGAGGTATGGCGATTCACCAGATCACGGAGCTCACCGGCCTGCATAAAAGCACCGTCCACCGTATGCTAACGGCTATGGCAGAGCGGGGCTATGTGCGCAAAATGGGCGACGGGGTGTACCGAGCAGGAATGCGTATCTGTGAGCTAAGCGACTATGTGCAGCAGAATCTGGATGTGGTGGAGCTGGCCAGGGAGCCTATGGAGCGGCTGAGCCGCCGCACGGGAGAGACGGTCCACCTGGTGGAGTGGGACGGCAATGAAGTGGTCTATATTTATAAGGTAGAGAGCATCCACGGCGCCATCCGCATGGTCTCCCGGATCGGTATGCGCCGCCCCATGTACTGTACCGGGATGGGAAAGGCCATTCTGGCGTTTCAGTCGGACAGCAAGGTGGTGGATTACTGGAAGGGAACAGAGCATGAGAGCTATACGGCCCATACCATTGTGCGGCAGGAGGCTTTTCTCCGGGAGATCCATGAGATCCGCTGCCAGGGCTATGCCCTGGACAACGAGGAGAACGAGCTGGGGGTGCGCTGTGTGGCGGCGGCGATTCCGGACTGGCAAGGAAATGTCAGCCACGCCCTATCCATTTCCGCACCTATCAGCCGGATGACCGATGAGCGTATCAATGCGCTGGTGCCGGAACTTATGGAGGTGCGCAACGAGATTGCATCTTATCTGGGGGCAGACTGCAAAAGCATTACCCCGGAGACGAAATACTGAGAGATTCAAACAGTAAAACAGGGCTTTGCACAGTTAGGTGTGTGCAAAGCCCTGTTCTTATTTTTCATCATGTAAAGTTTTAACGATAAATGTTATTTTCAGGACTTGCCGCTGAAAGCGGCGGTGCAATCGTGGCTGTTGGTGGCTTCCATAATGATGTAGTAGATCCAGTGGCTATCGGAAGCTCCCCACTCATCTGATCAAAGCAGTCCATCAGTTCCTGGGCGGAGGAGGTCAAAAACTTGTGCCGGTGCCAGACAATATAGTTTTCCCGCTCAAAGGTTTCGTCACACAGCTCCTTGGTTGCCACCAAGCCGGACTGGACAGCACCGCTTACCAGACGCTCCGGCAGAAAGGAGATACCCAGCCCCAGATGTACCGCCTGGATGATGGCCTGGGTACTCACGCTCTCCATGGTGGGCACCAAGGGCAGTTCATGCATGGCAAAGACCCGTTCCACAAAGGCCCGTCCTACGCTCCCCTTGTCCCGGAGCAGCAAAGAATCCTGGGCCAGATCCTTGAGCTCCAGCCGTTCCTGACCGGCTCTGGGATCGTCCGGCGGCAGAATGAGCACCAGCCGGTCGGGGGCAATGGCCCGTCGGGCCAGCTCCTCCTGCCCTACGCTTCCCTCCATCACGGCAAAGTCCAATTCGTTGTCCAGCAGAGCTTGCTGAAGGGCCGCGCCGTTGGACACCACGGAACGGATCTGCAAATTGGGATGGGACTGCTGAAAGCGCACCAGCACCCGGGGCAGCAGGTCGGTACCCAGGGCAATGGTGGTCCCAACCCGGAGAAGCCCCAGCTGGTCCCAGTCCCGCAGGCCCTTCTCCATCTGGTCAAAGGAATCCACAATGTGGACCGCATAAGTGTAAAACATGGTACCGGTCTGGGTGATGTAGAGCTTGCGGTTGATGCGCTCAAAGAGACGGATGCCGTAGTACGACTCGATCTCCTGGATGGCCCGGGTGACGGCGGGCTGGGTCATGCGCAGCTGTTGGGCGGCCTTGGTGATGTGCTGAGTCTGATAGACGGCCAGAAAAATTTTCATATGGCGGAGCGTCATGGCCTGGACCTCTTTTCATGCTGATTTCATTATGGATCTGATAAAAAGATAGCATTTTACTCATTCATCCCGGGCAGATATAATGGAGGGGAAAGGAGCGGGATGCTATGGCGCGGGAGGACAAAAAAGGGACCTTATTAAAGCTGTTTTTCAGTATGCTGTATATCAGTGCCTTCACCTTTGGGGGAGGCTTTGTCATCATTACCTTTATGAAGCGGAAATTTGTGGATGAGCTGGGCTGGATCGATGAGCAGGAGATGCTGGATCTCACCGCTCTGGCCCAGTCTTCCCCGGGAGCGATCGCCGTCAACGCAGCCATCCTGGTTGGCTGGCGGGTGGGAGGATTTCTGGGCATGGTCACGGCGGTCATCGGCACCGTGCTGCCCCCCATCACCATTTTGTCGGTGATTTCCCTCTTTTACGCCGCCTTTGCCGCCAATCCCTATGTGGCGCTGGTTTTAAAGGGAATGCAGGCGGGCGTGGCGGCCGTCATTCTGGACGTGGTGTGGGGCTTGGGAGCCAACGTGGTGAAGACCAAGTCCTCCATCCACATGGTGGTAATGGCAGCTGCCTTTATCGCCACCTTTGTCTACGGCGTCAACGTGATCTACATCATTCTGGCCGCCGGACTGCTGGGTGTGGTGCTTGCCATGCTCCAGCGGAAGAAGGGAGGGGAACTCCAGTGATTTACTTGCAGCTCTTCTGGAGCTTCCTCCAGATCGGCCTGTTCTCTGTGGGAGGCGGCTATGCCGCCATGCCCCTCATTCAGGCCCAAACCGTTCAGCTTCACGGTTGGCTCACTATGAACGAGTTTACCGACCTGGTCACCATTGCGGAAATGACCCCCGGCCCTATTGCCGTCAACTCGGCCACCTTTGTGGGCATCCGCATTGCAGGGCTGCCCGGAGCGCTGGTGGCTACCCTGGGGTGCATCTTTCCGTCCCTGTTTATCGTCTCGCTGCTGGCTTTTATCTACTATCGGTATAAAAATTTGTCTATTCTCCAGAGCGTACTGGCCAGCCTGCGCCCAGCAGTGGTGGCTCTCATCGCCTCGGCGGGTCTGTCCATCCTGCTCCAGGTGGTCTTTGGCGGCGCAGAAATGGCCATTGTCAATGTCAACTGGGTTGGCCTTGTGCTGTTTGCCGCCGCCTTTGCCGCTCTGCGGGGGCTGAAATGGAACCCCATCCTGGTGATGGTGCTGTGCGGCGTGGGCAACCTGCTGGTGGGACTGGTGCTGCAAACCATTGGCTGAACCCTGTGAATCTGGTATACTAAGCAAAAGCCTCAGGGAGGGGAGACCATGAAACAGCTTACCTTTTTAGTGAAACCGGCCTCCAGCCTGTGCGGCCTGCGCTGCCGCTACTGCTTTTATGAGGATGTGGCCCAGTGTCGGGAGACCCAGAGCATGGGCATCATGTCCCATGAGACGGCAGAGCACCTGCTGCGTGCCGCCGCCCAGGCGGCTGAGTCTGGGGACGTCATTCAGATCACCTTCCAGGGAGGCGAGCCCACCCTGGCGGGGCTGGACTTCTTCCGGGATTTTGTGGCCATGGAGGGGGAGCTCATCCCCTCCGGCGTTACCGTGAACCACTCCATCCAGACCAACGGCATGGCGGTCACGGCGGAGTGGGCGGAGTTTTTCCGGGCCAATCGTTTCCTGGTGGGTCTCTCATTGGACGGCGCCCGGGACCTTCACGACGCTCTGCGGGTGGACCCCCAGGGCAAGGGTACCTGGAACCGGGCGGTGGCGGCCTTACATGAACTGGACAAGGCGGGGGTGGAGACAAACCTTCTCTGTGTGGTCACTGGGCCCATGGCCCGCAGCCCTCAAAAGGTGTACCAGTCTTTGAACAAATTGGGCAATCATCCCCTTCAGTTTATCCCCTGCCTGGACCCTCTGGAGGCTCCCCGGGGCAGCATGCCCTACTCACTCTCCCCTCAGCGCTACGGACACTTTTTGTGCGGCCTGTTTGACTGCTGGTACCGGGACTGGCAGGCAGGACGCTATGTAAGCATCCGCCTTTTTGACGACTATCTGCGTATTCTGGCCGGGATGCCGCCCAGCACCTGCGCGGCGTCAGGGGCCTGCGGCAGCTACCTGGTGGTGGAGGGAGACGGCAGCCTGTACCCCTGTGACTTCTTTGTGCTGGATGAGTGGTACTTAGGAAATATCAATGAGACCGGAGTGACGCAGGCTATGAACAGCCCCCGGAGCCAGGAATTTTTGGCGCGGGGCCGCACCCGCCCGGAGGGCTGTGCCCAGTGCCCCTACCTGGCCATCTGCCGGGGCGGCTGTCCCCGGGACTGGACGGTCTTTGGTCCCCAGGGGGAGAACTACTACTGCCCCGCCTTCCAGCAATTTTTCGACTATGCCCTGCCCCGCCTGCGCCAGGCGGCGGCAGCCCTGCGATAAGCAAAAGCTCTGAGCGGTTCCTGTGGGGCCGCTCAGAGCTTTTTTACAAGGTTCGGATAGAGGTGCCCTCATAAATTTTGGGCTTCATAACGTAGGTGTAGTTTTTGTCGTCGCAGTCCCGGCGCTCGATCATGGTCATCAGCTGGGTGGCCACCAGGCGGCCCATCTGCCTGCCCTGGTGGACGGAGCAGGTGATCCCCTCTGCCTCCCAGTCCGGCCCGGAGTAGTCAAAGCACACCAGAGAGCAGTCCTCCGGCACCCGCTTGCCCTGCTCCTCCAGCACCCGGCGCACCAGGCGGTAAATCATGTAGTTGCAGCACACAATGGCAGTGTACTTGGGCAGCCCCTTCAAGAAACGGTCGATGAAGCGAGCAAAGCGCTGGTCGTGGGCCTCGTTGGAGACGCACCACTTGATGTAGTCGTCCTGGAACTCCACCCCCCGCTTCTGCATGGCGGCGGCGGTACCTTGAAACTTCTCAATGCTCTGGTAGTTGTCGTAGACAAAGATGCCTGCGATGTGCCGGTGGCCCCGCTCAATGAGCAGGCCGATGAGCCGGTCGGCGCACTCCGTGTCGTTGACAATGACCCGGGGGCAGCGGAGATTTTTGTAGTAGTTGTTGTAGAAGATGACCGGGATATGCCGCCGATAGATCTCCTTATAGCAGTCCAGGTTGGGGTTTAGCAGACTGGCCTTCACCCCGTCGATGATGAACCCCTGAAAATTCTGGTGGACCACCGCCTGGAGACAACTGCGCTCATTGGAGAACTTATTGTCGGTAAAGAACACCCGCAGGTCCACCTGGTCGGCAGGCAGCACGCTTTTGATGCCCTCCAGCAGCTCGGAGTTGGCGTTGGTGTCCTGGCCCTGGAGAATGAGGCCGATTTTCAGCGGGGCGGAGCCGATGCCCAGCTCCCGGGACAGGGCGATCTCCTTGTTGATGTAGGTGCCGCTGCCCTTGACACGCCGCACCAGCCCCTCCTGGGCCATGCGATCCAGAGCGGCGCGCACCGTCTCACGGCTCATGTCCAACCGGCGGCACAGTGCGTTTTCCGAGGGCAGCCTCAGGTTGCCGGAAAACTTGTTCTCGTCGATGTAGGCCATCAGCCAGCGGTAGACCTCTTCTGTCTTTTTCCCGGAGCCCGCCAAACAAACCCACTCCTCAGTCCGTGATGGTGGGGCGGTATCCCTCCGCCTTTTCGATCCAGTCCAGCAGGCAAGCGCGCATGTCTGCCTTGGCCTGAGCATAGGCCGGGTCGGCCACCACGTTGTTCAGCTGCCAGGGGTCGGCCTTCAGATCGTAGAGGAAGTCGTCGGCGTAGGTGTCCGACGCGGCGGCCTCGCCGCCGTTGACGCCGGGGGCGTACACGGAATAGAGATAGTCCGGGGTGCGGACACAGCGGCCCACCCGGCTCTCGGAGATCTGGGCAAACACCTGATTAGGTCTATTATCCGTTCTTTTTTCCACCACGTCAAGGAGATTCTCCCCAATCATGGCCTCGCCCACATCCACGCCCGCCAGGGCCAGAATGGTCTTGGGCAGGCTCTCGGTGGAGACCAGCTCCTCCACCGCCACGCCGCCCTTGTAGGGGCCGCCGGCGATGACCAGGGGTACGTGGAGGGCGCCGTCGTGGCAGGTACGCTTATAGTCGTCGTAGCCGTTGAGGTGGCTGTCCCGGTTGCGGGTGAGGAAGTGGGAGCCGTGGTCAGAGGCAAAGATGATGACCGTGTTGTCGTACAGGCCTTCCTTCTTCAAACGCTCCACCAGCCGGCCCAGGTTCTCGTCCAGGCTGGCGCACTGGCCCAGGTAGTCGGGGTACTCCTCGGCGGCATTGCCCTTCAAAACCTCCAGGTCGTGGGGCAGAATGAAGTTTTTGTACTTCTCCTTGGAGCCCTCGGGGCCCTCATAGTGGCCACGGTCGTTCTGGTGATGGGGCTCAATTTGGGAGATGGTCATGAAGAAGGGCTTCTGCTTGTCGTACTGGTCAAAGAACTCCAGGGCCAGGTCGGTCATGCAGTTGGCCCGGTAGCCCTTGAAGTCGATGCGGTTGTTGTTCTCGTCAAAGACATAGCCGTCGTAGCCGTGGGAGGTGAACTCAAGCACGTCGGCCGCCCGCCAGAAGCCGGTGTAGCCGCCCCGCAGCTCCTTGGGGATGGCGGTGATGGTGTGGTCAATGGTGGGCTTTTTCTCCAGCTCGCCGTCGCTGGCCAGATGCCACTTGCCGATGTAGGCGGTCTCATAGCCCGCCTCCTCAATGTAGCTGCCCAGGGTCTTTACATTGGAGGGCAACATAATGTTGTTGCGGAAGCAGCCCGTCTCGGTGGGGTATTTGCCCGTCTGGAACAGGGCGCGGCAGGGGCCGCACACCGGCTGGGGGGAAAAGGCGTTGTCAAACTTCACGCCCTCCCGGGCCAGCTGGTCCAGGTTGGGGGTGATGTTCAGAGACTGGCCAAAGCAGCCGCAGGTGTCCCAGCGCTGCTGGTCGGTAAAGTAAAAGATGATATTGTATGCCATATCAGTCGTTCTCCTTCTGGGCCGCGGCGGCAATCTTGGCGGCCTTTTGTTCCTTCAGCTTGCCGCGGACGATGGCGGCCACAGCGATGATGATGAGGGCCAGGAAAATCTTGCAGTAAATGCTCTGGAGGAAGATGCTGGCGTCGCCGTTGGAGATGAGCAGCGCCCGGCGGAAGTTGGTCTCGGTCATGCGGCCCAGCACCAGGCCCAGCAGGATGGGCACGGGAGGCAGGTCCAGCTTGCGCAGCACCCAGGCCAGAGCGCCGAACACCAGGGCCACCGCCACGTCAAAGTAGTTCTCGTTGACGGAGTAGGCTCCGGCAAAGCAGAAGATCACGATGATGGGGGTGAGGATTTCCTGGGGAATGGAGACCACCTTGGCAAACAGAGTGGTGAGGAACTTGCCCTGGATGAGCATGAAGATGTTGACCAGAATGAGGCCCAGCATAATGGCGTACATAATGTCGCCGTCGGTGGTGAACAGGGACAATCCAGGATTCAGGCCGTTGATCATCAGGGCGGAGAGCATGATGGCCACGGTGCCGTCGCCGGGAATGCCCAGGGTGAGCAGGGGGATGAGGGTGGCGCCGGTGACGGCGTTGTTGGCCGACTCGGCGGCAGCAATGCCCTCCACAGAGCCCTTTCCAAACTCCTCGGGGTGCTTGGACAGGTTCTTGGCGGTGTTATAGCTGAACCAGGAGGCCTCGGAGGCGCCGGTGCCGGGGACGATGCCCACCATCACGCCGATGAGGGAGGACATAAGCACCGGGCGGATCATCCGCTTGAATTCCTGACGGGTGATCTTGCCGTCGTCGTGCATCTTGGCGGTATCCAGGCGCAACTCACCCAGCTTCTTTTCCGCCTTGGCCAGGATCTCCACCAAGGCGAACAGACCGATGAGGCACACAGCCAGGTCCAGGCCTAAGTACAGACGGGGGATGCCGAAGGTAAAGCGGTCATAGCTGGTCATGGGGTCGGTGCCCACGCAGGAGATAAGAAGACCCAGGCAGGCGGAGACCAGACCACGGATGATGCTCTTGCCCGACACGCCGGCGATGATGGTCAGACCGAAGACGCAGACCATGAAGTACTCGGCGGTGCCCAGCTGGGCGGCGATCTTGGCCACCTGGGGCCCCAGGAACAGCAGCATCAGGGCGGAGAACACGCCGCCGAAGGTGGAGGCGTACAGGGCGATTTTTAGCGCCGCCTTGGTGCGGCCCTGGCGGGAGAGCGGGTGGCCGTCCAGCATGGTGGCCGCGGCGTGGGGGGTGCCGGGGGTGTTGATGAGGATGGCGGACACGCTGCCGCCGTAGCCGCCGGCGCAGTAGATGCCCAGCAGGAACATCATGCCGGGGATGGCGGTCATGGTGTAGGTGACCGGCAGGAACAGGATGACGCACAAAATGACGCTCAAACCGGGGATAGCGGCAAAGACCGAGCCCACAAATACGCCGATGTTGATCCACAGGATATTTTCCAGCGTGAAGAGAAGGCCGGTGGCCGGAACGATATATTGCAGCATAAGATGGCCTCCTCTCGTTTAAAAGTCCACATGCAGGACGAACCGGAAGGCCGCCCAGATGGCTACCGCAAGGGTCAGGGTAATGACATAGTACGAGGGCTTTTTACAGCGGAAATAGACCAAAAAGCCCAGGCAGCAGAAGATGGCGCCCACCACAAACAGGTCGGTGTAGCGGCACAGCAGATAGGTCACCACCAAAATGGCCAGAATGACCAGAGCTTTCAGCTCGGTCTGCAGGTTGATGACCTTCCAGTTCAAAGGCTGCTTGGTGATGAGCTTATAAATCTCCTTGGCCACCAGCATGGCGCAGCAGATCATCATGACCACCATCAGCAAGGTGGGGAAAGCCCGGCCGTTGACGGTGTCCTTTTCCGAGATGGCCACCTGCTGCGGCAGGACATACAGGATGGCCAGGGCAAACAGGAAAAACAGCACGCCCACGGTGAGGTCCACCGGGATACGCAGCTCTTTTTTGCTCAGGCGCTCTCCCCAGCGGTCCATGCGGGCGTGAAATTCATTGACCCATTTCATTCAGAAACCTCCTTCACACACCAAAATCACAGAAAAAGGGGATGGGAGGGATTTTACCCATCCCATCCCCGAATTGTTACGGATTGGCAGGATCAGCCGGCAACGAGATCCTTGTACTCGTTGACGATGCTCTTTACATTTTCCACGTGGGCGTTCACGTCGTCCTGGCTCATGGTGTCAACTTCCAGCAGCATGGTGTCCTGCAGCCAGGTGACCACTTCCTCGTCGGCCAGGATCTTGTCGTACAGCTCCTTGAGCTGGGCCACGGTTTCCTCATCGGTACCGGCACGGGCCATGATGAAGCAGCGGTTGCGGAAGTAGGGATAACCCTTCTCGCCTACGCCCTCGACGCCGGCGAAGGGGCCGTTCTCGATGGCCTTCTCATCAAAGGCGCACACAATGTTCACGCCGCCCTGCTGATAGGTCTCCAGGATCTGAGACTGGTGGGAGACGGCGAACTGGGTCTCGCCCTTGGCCACGGCCTGGGCGGCCTCGGCGGCGGACTGGTAGGCAACCAGCTTCAGCTTGTCGCCGGCGCCCATCTTGCCGAACAGAGAGGCGGCCAGGAAGGCCTCGGAGCCCACAGCGCCGTTGACGGCCACGCTGATCTCATTACCCTGAGCCACATAGGCCTCCAGGTCGGCGATGGTCTTGATGTTCAGGCTGGCCTCGGCGGACAGAACGAAGATGGAGGAATACAGGTTCTCCACGAAGACGAAATCGTCCTGGGTGAACTGCAGCTTGGCGGGATCGATGATGGAGGTGATGGACAGCAGGCCCTCACCCACGAAGACCAGCTCAGGGGCGTTGGCCTTGGTATCCATGACCCAGGTGTTTACGGTGGCGGCGTCGCCGGCAATGGCCTCGGCCACCAGAGTGATGTTGTCGGAATACTGGGTGGATTTCGCCGCCGTCTTCTGGCTGACCATGGCTGCCACGCCGGAGGGGGCCCAGGGGCAGGTGACCTTCCAGCTGGAGCTCTTACCGGAACCGGAGCTGCCGCCGTTTCCGCCGCTGCAGCCGGCAAGCAGTCCAACTGTCATGGCCATTGCAAGAGTCATACTAAGTAGCCGCTTTTTCATTCTATTCGCTCCTTTTCAATTTGTATCATTTATCCAGTTTTTAGGCATCATATCGCGCCTGTTGTATTTAATTTACCATCTGAGGGCTGCATAATTCAACAAGTCTTAAGAAAAATACGATAAAGTTGTATGGTTATAGTGCAATTTTTCAAATGCTGTATTGTAATTTAAAATTGTTTGTGCAACTTAAATAATTTCAGCCAAAAAAATTATGCAAGGTCCCATGGAGCAAGTTTACAGATACAAAAATAGACCCGCTGCGGATTGCAGCGGGCCGTATGATGCGGAAAGGTACTTATTCCTCTCCACGCTTTTCGTCGAAATATGTGATGCCCAGGGCAACCAATAGGGTTAAAACCTCGGCAAAGGGGACCGCAAGCCAGACGCCGTTGAGTTCCAGCAGCTTGGGGAGCAACGTCAAAAACAGAAGCAGCAGGGCAAAGGAGCGCAGGAAGGTGATGATGCCGGACAGGTGTCCCTTTCCATAGGCCATAAAGCGGATGGCGCAGAAGATGCTGATGCCCGAGAAGAGAAAGCCAAGTCCGTACAGCCGCATCCCGGAGACAGCCAGAGTGTAGACACTGCTTTGCGGCTGGGCAAAGAAGCTCACCCCCAGCGGAGCCAGAAAATAGGTCATGGCATATAAAACAAAGGGAGCAACCGTAAAGAAGCGCCGGGCATAGGACTCCAAAACCCGGCAGACATCCCGCTGTCCGTCACCGTAGGCGTAGCCAAGGGGCGGTGCGATACCCATGGAGAACCCAAAGTAGATGCCGATGACCAAAAATTGCAGATACATGATGATGGAGACCGCCGCAATGCCGTCCTCTCCGGCGAAGACCATGGCGGTGCGGTTAAATACCACTGTGGTAATGGCAATGGCCAGCTGACTGACACATTCTGAGACGCCATTGACCATACAGCGGCAGGACAGAGAGGCCGTCAGACCGCGGGTAGTAAAACGAAAGATTTTTTTCCGCGCGGCAAAATAGAATATGCCCATGCAGAAGGAAAGAAGCAGTCCAAGAATAGTGGCTGCGGCAGCACCCTGGATGCCCATGTTCAGCCGGGCCACCAGCAGATAGTCCAGCACAATGTTGCAGATCCCGCCGGCCAGCGCGGTCAGAAAGCTGTATGTAGGCGCTCCGTCCACCCGAATGAAATAGGTGAACAATTCCTTGCCGATGACCAGCGGAGCGCCCATCAACCACCAGATCGCGTAGGTTTGACAGTCTGCCATGGTGGCGGGGGTAGCCCCCAGCCAGTCCAGCACAGGAGACAGATTCAGTCCAAAAAGCAGGGAGATCCCGCATCCCAGAAGAAGAGAACAAATAAGACTGACAGAAAAGGCACGGTTGGCCTCCTCCTCTCTCCTGGAGCCGATGAGCAGAGCGGCCACCGCACTGCCGCCGGTGGCAAAGATCAGGGCGATGCCGTACAGCACATTAACAATGGGGTATACGATGTTGATGGCAGCCAGCGCGTTGGTGCCAACATAGGAGGAGACAAAAATGCCGTCCACAATGGTATATAATGTATTGAACAAGGAAGTCAGGTAGGTTGGGACGATAAAACGCAGAACCGCGCGAAACCGGACCTCACTTGCAGAAGAAAATATCAAGGTTTTTTCCATTCCAATCCCTCCGGATGTCATTGTAAACCTTCAAGGCCCTTGAAGGTCAAGAGGACATATGATACGATAACAACCACTGAGATAGGTGATGTTATGGAAAAAACGTTTCAAATTGGAGAGATTGCCCGCTTTTTTGATCTGGCCCCATCCACGCTGCGGTATTGGGAAGAATGTGGGATTTTAGCGCCGGACAAAAATAAGGAGAATCAGTACCGGACCTATTCCGTATCCGACCTGATGGCCATTTCCGATGCTGTGTTTTATAAGAGCCTGGGGCTCCCCCTCAAGCAGATTCGGGACATGGAACAAACAACGCCCGGTCAGCACAGGGAGTTGCTGGAGGAGAAAATGGGCGAACTGGTGGCATTGCAGGAGCAGGTGCGGCTACGGATGGAAAAACTACGCTGCCATCTGGCGGCCATTGACGAGGTGGAGCGGTTAAGAACGCGGCCTTACGCCATTGAGGATATTGATACGGAATGTATCGTCTCCTTTGACCTGATTGAGCAGGACAAGCTGCGCCAGTACATCGGAAATCCGTATCTCTATTCCCGGGTACAGCACTCCTGTTGTTTGCAGCAGGAGCACCGGGGACTGACGGTGCCGACAGAGCAGCTGGACCAGTTCCCGCCCGAGCAGATTTTGTGGCAGAATTGCGGCGGCACCTATGCCGCATGCCTGATGAGAGAAGAACATACCCAGCCCTACAAAAATAACCTGCAGCAGCTTGCCCATATCCAGAAGTCGTACCGGACGGGAGCTGTTATCAGCAGGTTTTTGCTGTGTGCCCGGGAAGATGGAGAGTTATACGACTTTTATAAGACTTTTGTGGAGGTCTTCCCCAAGGAGCGGGACGGGCAGGCAGAGCCCCAATACAGTATTTTTCTAAAGGAGAATTGACCATGGGTTATCAAGAGATCGATCTGGAGACCTGGCCCCGCAAGGAGCACTATCTCCATTTTACCAAACAGGCGAAGTGCTTTGTGTCCATCACAAAGGACGTGGACGTCACCCAGCTTCGGGCTGCGGCAAAAACCTGCGGCAGAAGCTTTTATATCGCCTTTTTATATGTGATCTGCAAGGTGATCAACCGGCACGGCGAATTCAAGCTGGCCTATCTGCCTGAGGAGGAAAAGCTGGTGCAGTGGGATGAGGTCCTCCCCTCCCACTTGGTCTTTCACGAAGAGGACGAGACCTTTACCTGCATCTGGTCCCGATGGGAGCCGGACTTTGAAGCGTTCTACCGCGGGTGCCAGGAAGATATCGCGGCGGGCAAGGAGTACCGAGGCTACCGTGTGCCGGGGATGCCGGAGAATACATTCTGCGTCTCCTGCCTGCCGTGGCTCAAGTATTCTGCCTTGGATATTAACCTCTGCGGGGACGGCCTGTTTCTGGCGCCCATGATCAGCTGGGGAAAAGCGGAGTTGGACGGCGGCCGCATGAGGATGCCCCTCTCCTTTGAAATTCACCATGGAGCGGCAGATGGCTTCCATATTGCCCGCTTTTATGACGAAGTGGAGCAGGAAGCAGTTGCGCTGGCGGAGTATCTGTCGGCCTTTGGCGGGAAGAGTGTCTGCTGCTGACAGCAGACGATATAGCGACCAAAAGAGAGAAAAGCGTACCGGAAAAGATGATCCGGTACGCTTTTTTCAAAATATAGCGTGTACTGAGAGGGAAAATGAGAAGACAGGGGTTAGCTGTTTTGGCTCATTTGTTCAAAGGCGGCGCACTTTAAACAGCAGCAAAATACGTCCATGGCCTGCTGAAGTTCAGACACAGAGGGATACGAGGGGGCAATGCGAATATTCTGATCCTTTGGGTCGATGCCATAGGGGAAGGTGGCCCCTGCGTTGGTCATGATCACGCCGGCCTGCCTGCAGAGCTCAATCGTGCGTTTAGCCAGGCCGGGAAGAGTGTTTACCGAGACAAAGTAGCCGCCTTTGGGACGATTCCAGGTGGCCAGACCCAAGGGTGCGATTTCCTTCTCCAGGGTGCTTGTTACCACATCAAACCGTTGCTTTAAAATCTCGGCATGTTGCTTCATGAGGTCTAAAACATGGGCCTTGTCTTTCAGATACCGAACATGCCGCAGCTGATTGACCTTATCATAGCTGATGACCTGGACATCCAGCAGCCGGAGCATATACTCCATATTTGCCTGGCTGCAGGCAAAGCATGCCACACCAGCACCCGGGATGGTAATTTTGGAGGTGGAAGCATATTCAAATACCATGTCCGGATTTCCGTTTTGTGCGCAGAGGCCTATGATATCGGCAAAGGGGAGAAATTCCCCCTCAAACTCATGTACGCAATAAGCGTTGTCCCACATCAGTAGAAAATCCGGAGCGGCAGGTTTCATGGCGGCCAGGCGCTGGACGGTTTGGGCAGAATAGACGATTCCATCCGGATTGGAGTATTTCGGAACGTTCCACATTCCTTTCACATACGGATCCTGAATCAGATGTTCCACCACATCCATGTCGGGGCCTTCCGGCGTCATCGGCACGGTAATCAGTTCAAATCCGAAAGATTCTGTGATCTTGAAATGACGGTCATAGCCGGGAGCGGGACAGAGCCATTTGAGTCCCTTTTGTTGACTCCAGGGCCGTTCGCTGTGCAGAAGACCGTGCGTCATGGCCTTTGCAATGGTATCATACATCAGGGTCAGACTGGAGTTACCGCCCACGAATACCTGTTCAGGAAGACAGCCAAGCAGCTCTGCGAAGAGACTTCTTGCACTGGATAAACCGGCGATCTCGCCATAGTTCCGGGCGTCGATGCCGTCGTCAAAGCACTCTGCGGGGTCGGTCAATGCGGTGAGAAGGCCGGAAACCAGGTCCAGCTGCTGCCGGCCGGGTTTGCCACGTGCCATGTTCAGCTTGAGCCCTTGGTTTATCCAATCCTGATACTCTGCCTGGGCTAAGCTGCATTGGGTCAGGACATCACTGGAACAGACTGTATGCATATCAACACCTCATATTTTCAGACATTGCTCATAACAGTGAGTATAACACCGAGGGAATATTCTGTTTTTAAAAGGGCTGGACCAATATAGTTCATTGGGTTCGAGCGTCTTTTCGAATCAGTTCGAAGAGGGTCATCAGACCCTCGCACATTACAGGGTCCAGCACGGGAAGGCCGGTTTCTCGTTCCAGGGCCGGAGCAATTTGAATGCTGGACATCCCGGTGCAGCTTAGAGCGATGACGTCTGCGCCCAGCTGCTTTTGCCGCTGTGCCTGCTCCACGGTGGCGGAATACCCCTGGGGCGTCATCAGGTCGAGGACGCTCTCTACGCCCTTGCCGCGGGCGTTATCTACAATATGATCGCCAAAGACTTGCTGATAACCGGCCGGAACATCCTCGGTGATTCCCAGCACAGCGGGGTGGCTGCCATAGAACATGCATAGGGCAGCGGTACTCTCCCCAGCCCCGATGACCGGGATGGGAACTGCCTGGCGCGCTTGTGCAACTCCGGGGTCTCCGGCACAGCTGACAATGATCGCGTCAAAGCCCTCTTGCCACATTTCTTTTGCCATAGCTACCACCTTGGGAGCGCCTAAGGCCATAGTCTGGTCGTCGTGGATCCCCTCCGGCTGGTCTGGAATACAACGGGATTCGACCTGCAGCATGGGAAAATACTGTTCGATCAGCGCCCCGTGCATCTGCATCAGCTGGGTGTCGTCTGTGGTCAATACGCGGATCAGGCCAACTCTGTATTTCTTCATATCATACTCCCCTGCCTTCATGACATTTTAATGGAATGAAAAATAGTCTGCTTGTTGGCGTATGCGCAGGAGCGGTGCTGGCTGCAGCCGGAACAGGGATAGGTGCATTCCGCTAAGCTGTCTGCATCCACAGGCGGCTGGGACGGAAGGGCTTTGATCTGTTCTACCAGGTGGAGGACTTTTTCCACTTCTTCCTGCTCCCCTTCAATCTGAATCGCTACGGAGGCTTCTGCACCGGAAAATCCACCTTTGGCAAAAACCAGAGCGTTTACACGGGCATAGGACTCAATGGCCTGGGCCTCGGTCAGAACTTCTCCCGGTATGGGGGCAAGACTGCAGGCCATGCCATAGGAAAAATCACACTTTTTTCTGGAAATCTGCGGGCTCAAGCGGGTCAGATCCCCTGGGATGAGCTTCATCACACTGGTCAGGATCAAGGTGCGGATTCCTTCCGTATACAGGAAGTGCATGCAGGTCCCATAGCCGCCCCCACCGGAGCTGCCGATCAGCAGTGCGGCATGGCCAAACGCATCCAGTGCGTTTGCTCCGGTTACAAACAGATCATCAGGTCCCATTGCTTGCAGGGTTTGCTCCAGACAGGAATCAACATTTCGGATTTCTCCCCGCTCATAGAGCAGAAAATGGGCGCCCTGGCTCTCCGCGTAGGATCGTTTCATCCCGTTTTTTGTAATTCGTCCGCAGATACGCATAGGGGTGTCAGCCAACAGCGCAGTCAGACAGGAGACGGTGGAGGAGCCTTTGAACAGGATTTTTCCCTGGGAGAGGTAGGGGGCGAACAGAATGCTGTCCAGGATGCAGCGGGCAATCAGCCATTGGCATTGCGTGCCCCAAAGGGTGAACTGTGCGACCGCCATGGACAACCTCCTCTCAGATCTGGAAAGCGCCGTCTTTCAGGACCAGGACATCATCCAGGTAGAGCGTGGGATTTTTGATGATTCCGTCGATGTGGCAGTCCGCTTTATTTGTTCCGCCAAATCCGATGTTGGTGCCAAAGGCAATGTGCACGGTCTGATAGGCCTTCTCATCCTCCAGGATCACGCCGGTCAGTCTGGCGGCGTAGTTGGTGCCGATGCCCAGCTCACACAGGGTGGCATTGCGCTCATTGTTTAGCAGGAAGCCCACCTTTTCGGCCTCTGCGCCCTGGATGCTCTGCAGCTTTCCGTCCTTGACCTGTACCTGAAGGGGGGACTCCAGCAGACCGATGCCCACCATGGAGCCGTCAATGATCATAGAACCGTTGGAGCCGCTTTCCAGCGGGGCGATGTAGGCCTCACCGGAGGGGAGGTTTCCGGCCTGGCCCTTTTCCCGGTACACGCCGGGGCTGGGGATGCCGGGCCGGCCGGCCAGATCCAGAGTCAGTACATGGCCGTCTTTTTCGATGCGGGCGGTGGAAGCCTGGGTGAGCATCTCAGTCACCCGGTTGGTCAGCTCCATCACGGTATCGTAGTCCGCGGTCATAGCGCCCTGACGGAACATATCCTCCGTGATGTTGGGCATGGTGGCGATCCGCGCCCCGGCCTTTGCCGCTTCGATTTTGGCGCGGGTATGGGTGATGGAAGTGCTCATGGGGCACAGTACCACATCGGCGGCCTTCATGGCGGCGGCAATGGAGGCGGGAGGCTCCTGCCCAGAGACCTCACGGGGGGACATGGTCACCAGCATGGCATCCGCGCCCAGTTCCTTTGCCGCTTGATACAGTGCCTGGCCGATCTGAAACTTTTCGTCGTCCGTCACCACCAGTACCGTCTCCCCCGCTTTTACATCCATGCAGGACGTCAGTACACGGGTTCCGATTTCTACCAGATTCATAATATACCTCGCTTTCAAGATAACAGTTCCATCAGAACTCGGGTGGCCAAGGTGCGGGACAAAATGACCGGCTTTCCCGAAATTTCATGGAACTTGGCTTTCATTTCTGCACTGTATCCAATGCAGTCCATCACCACCAGGTCTACGTCCATTTCCGCTGCCTGGCGGGCTGCCCGGTCCAGCTCCTCGGGGCTTCCGTAGGGAGAGGCGGGAATCACGGTGACTTGGGAAACATATTCCCTCCATTTGCTCTCCGATTGAGCCACCTGCTGGGGCGTGGGGGTAACAACGGCGATCCTGCTTCGACCGGCCAGAGCTGGCACCAGGCCGTTGAGAACCTTGCAGGGGAAAATCAGAGGCACCTTGGAGTGAAATACGGCAGGAAAATCTCCAGTGCAGAGGAACAGAATTATTTCTACACCCTGCTGCTCCAGCTGGTCAATGCAATTTTGCAGTCTGGGGAGGATATAACGCTCGGCAAAGACGGCGGAGCTTCCGTCCCGCAGGCGGGAGATCAGCACATAGTCGTCCGGGCCGGGCTGAAAGGCTTCGATCTCTTCCCGGGTCAGCCCATCCAGACCGCCGGCCTGGAGAAGCTCCACCTGGTCCCCCAGCAGGGGGAGAATGTCCTGGGTCACGTCGGTTCTGGGAGATTGGCCGATGGTGATAGCGCCCACTTTGATCATAGTAGAAGACCCTCCTTTTTGCAAAATGCGGCCCTGGATGGACCAGGGCCGCATAGCTGTTATTGTTTGCCGAAGCCCTGGAAATGACTCATATCGCCATAGAGCGCCTGAATGCGGGCAAACTCCTCCTTGTCGTAGAAGGACAGCTCACCGCGGCCAAAGGCCTTGGCGGCCTCCAGCATAAAGCGGGCGGCTTCCTCGATGTCGGCAAAGTGGCTGGCGCCGGTGGCGCAGCCGGGCACCGGGGTCTGGGTGGCAATGGCCACGCCTACCACCGGGGCTTTGGTGGCGGTGGCGGGCTGCAGGATGCTGTTGAGGTGATACAGGTCGTTGCCATAGGGGGTGATATCCTGCTGGGAGAGGGGGAAGACATGGGCGGGCTTGCCCAGGGTGATCTCCATGAGGTCCACCAGGTCACTGCTGACCTTCAGAATGTAGCCCTGCATGACGGTGGGAGAGATGGAGAAGTCCCGGGTGTTGATGATCTTATTGCCCTTGGTGGTGTCCACAGAGAGGATAGCGTCCAGCTCGTCGGTGACCTCCTCGCGGTTGACCTGAGCCATCTCCACCGGGGAGTCCATGAAAGGAACGGGGGTGTGAGGACGGGTGGGGGCGTTGGGGCAGACGTGGGTGGAGATGAACACATCTCCCTCCAGATGGTCGCCCTTTACCTTCATGTCCAACAGCTTGGCAGCCACCGACAGGGCGCACAGAGCGCCGTCGCCGTCGGAAACGAAGCCGATACGCTCAGGACGGGCGCCCAGGCCGCCCAGACGGCCCAGCAGGCCGATGGTGGGAGCGCTGCCGCCGGAGGACTTGCCCCGCGTGCCGGGGATGCGCACCTTCACCATGTCGGTTTTTCCCTTGGGGCCCTGGAGGGCGTAGACCTCGATATTGGCCTGGGGATCGATGGCGCGCAGGTACTGCTCCACGGCCGCGCCGGAGGCGGAGGGAGAATCGAGAATGTCGATGAGTTCAATTACTTGCTTGATAAGCATGGGAAAAACCTCCTGTCAATGAATTAAAAATCAACGTGAGCCAGCATAGGGCGGTGGATGATACCCTCCACCTCGGCCAGCAGTTCCTTGTCAAACATGGGGGCGGACAGCTTCAGGTTGCGATAGCTGGTGCGGATGAGATAGATCTCCTGCCCCGGCGCCAGATCAGAAGTGGGGGTGGGACGTCCGGTCTGAGCGTCAAAGGTCATGATGAGGTCGGGGAAGGTGCCCATCCGCTCTCCATCGGGGCCGTCCACCGTCATATACTCGTTCCAGAAGGACATCTCATAGCCGCACACCTTTACGGTGCCTACGTCAAAGCCGCCCTCGCTGCGCAGCTGATAGTCCTCTACGGTGCCGCGGGTGAGTACCTGGCCGCCTAAAAAGTCGGCCACAGCATGTACGGCGTAGTCCACGGAACGCTCCAGGCCCTGCGCATAGCACCGGCCTGTTTCAATGGCGTGGGAAAGTCCGCCCAGAGCGCTGTTTTCCCGCAAGAACTGGGCGGATACCGGGTTGCGCACCACGGCCACCAGACCGCCCGCCTCCACGGCGGAAGCCCGCACCAGCTTGGAACAGTGGGTGATGGAGCCGGTGACGGTGCACTCCACATGGCGGCCCAGCTCCTCCCGGCCGCCCACGCAGGTCATGGTGGTGACATAGCTGGGGTCCCGGTGAAGGTTCAGGCTGCCCATAACTCCGGTGGGGTGAGCCCGTCCGTTGCAGGGGGCGTCCAGTAAGGGGATGCCCAGCACAGAGGCCTGGAGCCAGCCGTTGAAGGTGGAACCGCCGCCGTTTTCGTTGGTGACAATGCCGCCCGGCTTCAGACCGGTTTTTTGTGTGAACAGCTCCACGCAGCGCAGCAGGTCTGCGGGACTGACATACTTCTCCTTGGCAGCCGGAGCGCCTACCATAGAGGCAGTTATAATGATGGAGTCGGGGTCTACCGCGTCAATGGGGGTCAAGTGCAGGTCGCTGAACTCAACGGCCAGGTTGCCGGTCTGCGCGCCGGTGTCCGCCGAGCCGCCTCCGCCGCCGCCCAGGATGGAACCTCCCAGGGCAGCCCAGCTTACCGACTGGGCAGTGAGACGGGTGGAGTTTGTTTGCATGGTTACCGCTTCCTTTCCAAGATCATAAAACCTGTTACATGAGCATAGAACGGATGAGATTGCTGAAGAAGCCGTACAGGCCGTCGCCGGCAATCAGACCGGAGTCACGCACTTCCATAAATTCGGTGCCGAAGATGAGACGCACTACCACAGCCAGCAGCACGCCGATGCCGTAGATGGGGTTATTCAGCAGCAGGCCGGTGGCAAAGAGGACGCCCACCATCTTGGTGCCGAAGATGATCTGGATGATCGCACCGGGAATGGCCCACAGCAGCAGCTCCCGCAGCAGGCTGGGGTTCGCGCCGGCCTGAGCGGCAGCGGCGAAGGTATAGCTGATGGGAGGCATAATGTCCTGGGAGAGATACATGTTGGCGAACATCAGCACCACCAGGATGCCGATGATGCCGCCCAGCATCTCTACCTTTACCTGCTCCTTGCGGCCCTGGATCTCCCGGGCGGGATCGGCACCCTTGCCGCGGAGGATCCAGCCTGTCTTCAGGTCATAGCCCATGTCGGCAAAGCAGGGGCCGACGGAGCTGACATAGCCGGTAAGGATGGCCACAGGCAGAGCGGGGAAGCCCATGAGAATACCCAGAGTCATGAAAATGGTGGTGATGGCAAAGGCGGGGAACCAGCCAGAGTGCATGGCGGCCATGCCTACCAGGACCATGGCCACGGCGGAGGAGAAGCCGGCCCACAGCACCCACAGTACGGACATGCCCAGAGGCATCTGGGTGAAAATGCCGGTCAGCGCACCGACAATGGCGGCGCCGCCCACAAACAGGCCCAGAGCCAAAGCGAGACTCTTCTTGGCGGAGTCCTGGGAGACAGTGATCTCCATCTTCTGGGCAGAAGCGCTCTTGTGGCCGCGGAGCACAGTGATGATAGACTGGACCAGGGCCACCATGCCCGCACCGATCATGACGCCGGAGGGGATGTTGGAAGCACCCATGTTAAAGCCGAAGAGCTGCTCGGAGTAGCCACGGAGGATCAGGCCGATGCCCAGACCGGTCATGGCAATGATATCGGCAATAAATACGATGCCGATGCCAGCCACCGGCAGCTTGAAGTAGCTGCCCACAACGCCGACCACCAGGCCCTCCAGCAGACGGCGGCCCTTTTTGCCGCCCTCGTCGCCGGCCTGAATGGCGGTAGCGGTAGCCACTCCGGGAGGCCAGGCGCCCTGGGCGGGGAAGATGGCAGAGTCATAGATGCGGCCGATGATGTAGATAGAGACCGAGGTGCCGATCATACATCCGATGCCCATCATCAGAATGGAGGAGGCCTCCCCCATCAGGAAAAGCATGGCCACAGCGATAAAGCCGCAGTTGGCAGCAGAGAATCCAGCTGCCGATGCAATGGTCTGAAGCAAGTTCTGGCGCTCCAGATTGCAGTATTTCAGACAGGCATTCAGGGGGATGCGGGCCACCAGCATGGCTACGATGGCTCCCAGCAGGGATGTGTTTGGTGTCGTTCCCAATTTGCCGATGATGTTCATACATACGGCGCCTACCAAAAAGGCGATGAGAATTCCGGGGATCAAGGTTCCGGGCTCAAAAGCCGAGATGTAGGTCTCTTGTTTGTACTGCTTCTTGCGTTCTTCCTTTGTTTGCATTGTGGTCCCTCCTCGGTAATATGCTTCTATCCTCCATCCCTCTTTTCGTGAGGGAATGAACGAACATAGGAAATAGTTTCCGATATTCGGAAAACACAGGGAGCAAAATAAGGCGCAACGCGCCGTAGGTTTCAATAATAAGAAAATATTTTCTATATGCAGAAAAACAAAAGGAAAACAAAGCGGGCGCATGCCCGTTTTGCTTTATTCCATACTTGGAAAGGCACCCATAGCCAGATTGATTTGTTCCGCTACCTCTCCAAACTTGCGCACCAGAGTCTGCTTGCTCTGGTCGGTGAGCTCGGAGATATAGCCGCCTGTGCTGATGGCCCCCACGAGATTTCGGCTGCGGTCAAACAAGGGGAACCCCAATCCGAAGCGGCCAGGAGTAAGGGTCCCCTCACTGAAGTCATAGCCGCACGCGGCGATCTCCTCCAACTTGGCTTCCAGTGCTTGCCGTGCAGAGCCGTGCATGGATAACCCATCCATATAACGCTGCTGCTCATGGGGCGGCAAAAAGGCCAGCAGCACACGGTTTGAGGCGCCTTTGTGCATGGGATAGATCCCGCCGGAACGTACAGAGTTGGAAGTATCCCGGATGGAACCGATTTTTTCAATGCAAATACTGCGTCCAGCACAGGGAATCGTCAGAATACAGTGTTCGCCGGTGCGCTCGTAGTAGTCCCACATGTAGTACTGGGCGATCCGCTTGACTTCCCGGTTATCCAGACTTTGTGCCCCAATGAGAAGCGCCTTGTCACCCAGAAAATACCGCTTTCCTCCCGGCTCCTGCTGCAAAAAACCAGAAGCAGTAAGGGTATATAAAAGCCGGTAGACTACGGTGGTGCTCATATTGCATTGTCGGGCCACTTCGCTTAATGTGAGCCCGGGAAATAAGCCGATCAGTTCCAGAATTTCCAAGGATCGACCCACAGTCTGCAGATAACTGCTGTTTTCCCCCATTCTAAAATCATCGCTTTCCTATTTTAGAAAATTATTTATCTATATCGGATAAATTTACTATATCGGAGATTGGAACAGGTGTCAATCGCAATCTGCATATTTAAACAGAGAAAATTGAATGATTCAATTTGGCAAAAATGCTGAGCGTTCTGCGCGTTTGCAAGGGCTGCGCCCGGTGAATCGAGTTCAATTCATGAAAAATAGCATCCATTCCCACAAAAATCGGTGTGGATGCCCGTTTTATGTCATGGGAGCCGCCTTGAGTTCCGATACAGCAGATGCTAGAATGAAGAAAAGCGGCCTGACACAAAAGGGGGAAGATGAAGTGGAGATCGAGCACGCCCTGTATACGGCGATGCGGTTTAACTTTTTATATGTAGACCGCTATGTATTCCGGTCCGGATGGATCTATCCCAACAGCTATATCCCATATACCATGGTGCGTTATATCCTGAAAGGAAGCGCGGAATTTATTTTGAACGGGAAGAGCTTTTACGTCCATGAGAAGCAGGTCATCTATATCCCGGAGGGCTGTTATCTGGAGTGTCACGCTCTGGAGGACTACTTTGAGTTTATCAGCATCCGGTTTAAGGTGACTACCCAGCTGGCTACCGACAACTTTTTGCAGGAGTACTACCGTATCCAGACGGTAAACAACTGCGGCCAGCAGGATGAGATGGAGCGCCACTTTCAGGAGGTATACCGGAACGCTACCAGCCAGAACCCCAGCAAGGTGTTCCACATCCGGGGGAATCTGGAGCTGATTGTGGCCTGGCTGGTGGACCAGGTGGCGGGGGATGTTCAGCGCATTGAGCGGCCGACGGTGGAGTATTCCTTTGAGCGTACTCTTCAAAAGGAGGAAGACCTGGAGGCCTACCGGTAGGACCCCCGGATCAACGTACTGGTGGACTACATCGTCACCCACCCTACCGAACATTATACCTCAGAGGTGCTGTGCCAGATGGTCAATGTCAGCCCCTCCACCCTGCGCAGGCTGTTTAAGAAGCACACCGGGAAATCCCCCAGCGACTTTATTCAGAACCTGCGCCTGACGGTGGCGGCCCGGCGGCTGCTGGTGACTAACGACCGGATATCATCCATCGCCTATCAGGTTGGATTTGAGGGCCCAAACTATTTCTCCCGGATCTTCCAAAAGAACTTCGGGGTGTCTCCCCAGGCATACAGGAAAAACGCACAATAGAAAATGGGATATTAAAAAATAGATTGTAAAAAATAGTCAAAATAAAACGAGCAAATAATGACTGTATTATGCTAGTATTAGGTGGTTTGTCATATTGTAAAATAATATCCTCCAATATATACTGTAAACATAGTGAAAGCAAACAAAACAGAAATGGAGGATTGGAACATGAAGAAATTGCTTTGCATCTCCCTTGCAGCAGCGCTTTCCCTTTCCCTGTTGGCTGGTTGTAACAACGGCACAACCTCCTCCGGCGGCTCCGGCACTCCCTCAGGATCTGGCTCCGGCGGTGAGCTCAGCGGAGAAATCACCTTCTGACATTCGTTTACTCAGGGCGCCCGTATGGAGGCCATCCAGGCGGCTGCCGACCAGTTCATGAAGGATAACCCCGGCGTAAAAATCAACATTGAGACTATGGCCTGGGGCGACTTCAACACCAAGTGGAACGCGGGCATCACCACCGGCGACCTGCCCGACATCAGTACCGCCCAGAACACCGGCGAGGTCGTGGAAATGCTCAATGCCGGCGTGCTGGCACCCATGGACAGCACCATCGACGCCATCGGTCGGGATCTGTTCTCTGCCAACGCTCTGGCCGACATGACCATGGACGGCGCTACTTACGGCGTACCTTATTACTCCCACGCTCAGGTCATGTGGTACCGCACCGACCTGCTGGAGGCCAACAACCTGGAGGTCCCCAAGACCTGGGATGAGTTCTATGACGCTGCAGTGGCTCTGACTAAGGACGGCGTGTATGGCTGCGGCTTCTCCTGCAGCCCCAACGACCTGCTGTGCACCCGTTACCTCAACTACTACGTCCGTTCCGGCGGCGGCAGCCTCCTCAACGACGATCTGACTGCCAACCTCACCAGCGACCTGGCTATTGACGGCATCAACTTCTGGGTCAAGGTTTATAAGAACTGCTCCCCCGCCGAGACCATCAACTACACCGTCAACGACCATGCCACCCTGTACTATCAGGGCACCACGGCCTTTGACTTCAACTCCGGCTTTATGATCAGCGGTGTGGAGTCCAACCGCCCTGACCTGCTGCAGTATGTCTCCTGTGCTCCCCTGCCCACTCTGAAGGAGGGCGACCCCTATTACAGCGCCGAGGCTCCCCACATTCCTCTGGTGACCTGGAAGAATTCCGAGCATCCTGAGATCTGCCAGGCCTTCATCGAGTACCTGTATCAGGAGGACAATTACCTCAACTTCCTGGCCGCCGTTCCCGTGGGCATGCTGCCCGCCATCAAGGGCATCGACCAGAACGAGACTTACCTGTCCAACCCCATCGTGCAGCAGTTCTCCGACGAGGCCGCTGTCATCGCCAAGGCGGTGGATGAGGGCAGTGCCATCGGCTTTGAGCACGGTCCCAGCGCGCAGGCCGGTCTGCTGACCAGCCAGGGCGTCATTGAGGAGATGTTCCAGGACATCACCACCAATGGTACCGACGTGGAGACCGCAGCCAAGGCGGCGGAAGACAAGCTCAACGAGATCTTCAGCACCATGGTCATGTAACAACTTCGCAACCGAAATGAAGGGGCGGGAAGAACACTCTTCCCGCCCCTGCTTCTCAAAGGGAGAGTGGGAGGTGCCCCTATGAAGTCAAAAAGCCATGCCGCCCGCACCGGCGGCATCTATGGAAGCAAGGTGACCCGGTGGGTCTTTGTCGGTCCGGCTATGCTGGTCGTGATCTGCCTGCTGGTGTATCCTCTGATGTCCACGCTGGTATACAGCTTTACCAACAAAACCATGATCCGTCCGGATTTTGATGTAATCGGGTTTCAGAACTACATCAGCCTGCTCAAGGACGAGGAGTTCTTTACCGCCTTTGGTCATACCCTGTTCTGGACTGTCTGCAGCGTATTGGGACAGGTTATCGTGGGATTTATTGGGGCGCTGTGCCTCAACCGGGTAAAGAACAACGTGGCCAAAAATATGTTCCGCATTTTCGCCATCATTCCCTGGGGATTCCCGGCCATTGCCACCGCCATGACCTGGAAGTGGCTGCTCAACGGAATCTACGGCTTTATTCCCACCATGATGAAGGATCTGGGCCTGACCGAGGGCCTGATCCAGTTTTTGAGCAACAGCGACCTGGTGCTGGTGTACATGTCCTTCAGCGTACCCTACGCCGTGTGGATGCTGGTGGGATTTTTCAAAACGGTGCCCATCGACATTGAGGAGTCGGGGCGGATCGACGGAGCCAACCGGTTCCAGGTATTCACCCGCATCGTGCTGCCTCTGGTCCGGCCCGGCATCGTCTCCACCGCCATCTATGTGTTCATCAACGCTTGGAACGAGTTCCTCTACGCCCTGCTGCTGGTGAGCAGCTCTACCAAGACCACCCTGTCGGTGGCGGTCAAGACCCTGGAGGGCGCGGATATTCTCAACTGGGGCTCCATGATGGCGGCCAGCGCCATTGTGGTTCTCCCCTCCATCATTTTCTTCTGTATGATCCAAAACAAAATCGCCGACGGACTGGCCGACGGCGCGGTAAAATAAGAAAGGCAGGTTACATACTATGAAGACCATCGGTTACGCCATTGTGGGTGTGGGATACTTCGGCGCCGAGCTGGGCCGCATCATGAACGAGCAGGAAGGTGCCCGGGTGGTGGCCGTCCTGGACCCGGAAAACGGGGAGACCATCGCCAAGGAGTACGGCTGTGACGTGGAGACCGATCTGGATACCCTGTGCGCCCGGCCTGATGTGGACGCGGTACTGGTGGCGACTCCCAACTACCTCCACAAGGAGCCTGTGCTGACCGCTGCCCGGCATAAGAAGCATGTCTTCTGTGAAAAGCCCATGGCCCTGTGCTATGCCGACTGTGACGAAATGGTCAAGACGGCCCAGGAAAACGGTGTGATTTTCATGGCCGGCCATGTCATGAATTTCTTCCGGGGCGTGCGCCATGCCAAGCAGCTCATTGCTGAGGGCAAGATTGGCCGGGTGCTCTATGCCCACTCCGCCCGCAACGGCTGGGAGGAGCCGCAGCCTGAGATCAGCTGGAAAAAGATCCGTGCCAAATCCGGCGGACACCTGTACCACCACATCCATGAGGTGGACTGCATCCAGTTCATCATGGGTCCCGCCACTGAGGTCACCATGACCGGCGGCAACGTGGCCCATCAGGGAGAGCAGTTCGGCGACGAGGACGATATGCTGTTCCTGAACCTGGAGTTCGGCAACAACACCTACGCCCTCATTGAGTACGGTTCCGCCTTCCACTGGCCGGAGCACTATGTGCTCATCCAGGGCACCGAGGGCGCCATCCGCATCGACATGTGCAACGTGGGCATGACGGTAAAGACCAAGGACGGCAAGGAGGAGCACTACCTGGTCCACGAGACCAAGGAGGAGGACGACGACCGTACCCACATCTATCACAGCACTGAGATGGACGGTGCTATCCAGTACGGCCACCCCGGCAAGAAGCCTCCCCTGTGGCTGCACGGCATCATGAAAAATGAGATGAAGTATTTTAGCGGCATCATGCACGGCGAGCCTGTTCCCGACGAGTTCCGGCCCCTCATGACCGGCCAGGCTGCCCGGGCCGCCATCGCCACCGCCGATGCGGCCACCCGCTCTCTGCGGGAGGACCGCAAGGTGAAGATCTCGGAGATCACCGGCTGATCTGGTACAGCGGCGGAAAATGTCCGGCCGTGGACGAAAAAGGAGTCGATCCATTATGATCTATGACAGCCTGAAGCATCTGGAGCAGTATGAAGGCACCTTCCCCCGGCTCTACCGGGGATTGGAGCTGCTGCGTACCACCGACTTTTCCACCCTGGAGGATAAGCTGTATGAAGTAGAAGGGAGAGATCTCTTCTTCTCCCTCCAGTCCTATGACAGTAAGCCCGCCAACGACACCCCTGAGGCCCACCGGGATTACATTGATATCCAGTTTCTGGTGGAGGGGGAGGAAAAGATCGGGATTGCGCCTCTGGAGGATATGGTGGAGGAAGTGGAAGGCCGCCCGGACAGCGACATTTGGTTTTACCGCGGACCGGTGGATGAAATCACCCTCACCGGAGATCGGTTTGCCGTCTTCTTCCCCGGTGACGCCCACGCCCCCGGGATTGCGCCGGAGAAACCCGCCCACTGCCGCAAATGCGTGGTAAAGGTGAAGCTGTAAACAGCCTGATCATCAATTTATAAAGGAAACAACCGCCCGGCGCATCGGTATGGTGTGCCGGGTGGTTTTATATCACAGGAGATATAGTAAAAAACGTAAAAATAAAGGGTTAGAAACATGGATATTGAACTTAGGAAAAGATTAAACACATACACCTGTATCATAGGGCGAAGATTTAGAGAAAGACACAATTACGCGGCACAAATTGTTTGTGTTATAATACCTTCACAATTGCATGGGCGGGTCCCCGAGTGTGGTTATCACACTTTTGGGGACCCGCCTTTTTGATGCTTTGTTTTGTGTCAAGGAGGTCAATCTATGGAGCAAACATCCAACCGTTATCTGGCTCAGGCGCCGATTGGGGGCCTGATGCTGAAATTTGCTGTTCCCTGTATTCTCTCCCTGCTGGTCTCGTCCCTGTACAATATTGTGGACCAGATTTTCATTGGCTGGGGCGTAGGATATCTGGGCAACGGTGCAACCAATGTGGTCTTTCCCATCACGGTCATCGCGCTGGCAGTAGCCCTGATGATTGGTGACGGCTGTGCAGCTTTTCTGAGTATTTGCCAGGGCAAGCATGATACCGAGAGCGCCCACCGCAGTGTGGGCAACGCGATCACCCTGCTGCTGATCTGCAGTGCGGTGCTGGTGGTGCTGTTTGTCCTGTTTCGGGATGTGATTCTGGCGGCTTTTGGTGCCACAGAGAACAATCTCCCCTATGCCATCGATTATTTCAATATTATTATCATCGGCATCCCCTTTTATATCGTGACAAACGGCCTTAACTCCATTATCCGGGCGGATGGCAGTCCTAAATTTGCTATGCTGTCTACCCTGGTGGGCTGCATTCTGAATGTGATCCTGGACCCCATTGCGATTTTTGTGCTGCAGTGGGGTGTTTCCGGTGCGGCTCTGGCTACCATTGCTGGTCAGATCGTCTCCACCATCCTGGGAGTGGGCTACCTGTTTCACGCCCGTTCTTTTCATCTGCACAAAGAGAGCTTTCTGCCCCAGGGCGGTCTGCTGGGAAAGATCCTGCCTTTGGGTATCAGCAGTCTGCTGCCCCAACTGTCCATTGTAATCATTATGGGTGTGATGAACACCACTCTGGTGAAGTATGGCGCTTTGTCTGAGTATGGTGCCGACATTCCCATGACCGTGGTGGGCATTGTGATGAAGGTGTTCCAGATCGTCATTGCCTTTGTGGTAGGCATTGCCGCAGGCTGTCAGCCTATTGTGGGCTATAACTACGGCGCGGGCAACGGTCAGCGGGTCCGCCAAATTTTTAAGACGATGATGCTGGCAGAGGCTGTGGTCGGCCTGGTGTCCATGCTGGCCTTCCAGCTTTTCCCGGTGCAGATCATCTCTCTGTTTGGCAGCGAGAGTGACCTATACAACCAGTTTGCGACCTATGCCTTCCGGATCTATCTCTCCACCATCCTGCTGTGCTGTATCCATAAGTCTATCAGCATCTTCCTGCAATCCTTGGGCAAGCCGGTACAGTCTATGATTCTTTCTCTGCTGCGGGACTTTATCCTGTGCGTGCCTCTGATCCTGATATTCCCAATGTTTGTGGAGCCGGGGGTTATGGGACCGCTGTACTCTGCGCCTATTGCAGACGTTGTTACCTTGCTGGTGGCAGGGGTTATGATGGCCAGTGTTTTGAAAAAGCTGAATCAAATGGAGGAATCCCACAATTTAATACTAAAGAGTGTAGAAACGGCGTGACCTGCGGGTCACGCCGTTTCAGTCTGTCAAGAAAGACGGCTATGCGCCAAGCATAAGCCAGCTATTTATAGCGAATAGAGAGCGTATGACTATGTTCATTGAAAGGAAAGGTTCCCTCACAGGAGATAACTGGGCAATCTTTGGACTCTGAGAGAAAATATAAGTTATTTAGAATAAGTCAAGAAATAACAGGAGAAGAATCGTTTAAGGAAGACAATTGGACCAGCAGCCAGGCACGGGCCTGCGCCCACTCCTTTTTTCCGGGCGTGATTTGCAGGACATAGTTTACCCGGCCCAGCAGGCGGGCCAGATAGTGCGCCTCGGATTCTTTAATCCCAAGGTGGGCCATATGGTCAGACACGCCGAATTTTTGGCAGAAATACAGCTCCTGCCGCAGGCTGCGCAGGTAATCGGATGGGACAGCGGGCTTTTCATTTACCACAAGGCCGGTGACAGTCTGCCGCTGTCCGGCGGGGAGATACTTGCTCTTGCTCTCGTTGAGAAAGAAGCCCATCTCGCGCAGCTTTTGGGAGACAAAGGCTTTGACCTCTCTGGGGTCAAAATCGCCGGAGAAGGTCATGTCGTCGCAGTAGCGGGTATAGCGGATGGAGCGGGAGCGGCACCATGCGCCTACCTCTTCGTCGAATTGTGCCATGATGATATTGGTGATGGCCGGGGAACTGGGCGCGCCCTGAGGCAGTGCATCCCGGCGGTAGCAGAGCATGGTCAGCAGGATGCGCAGCGGCTCGGCGTAGATCTCCGGCGGGAATGCCTTGTCCTTGACTGTGGAGTATAGAATACTGTCAAAGAAATGCCGGATATCCAGCTTTAAAATCCCGGACTGGCCTGCGTGGGGCGCGGCATTGCGCAGGGTGCTTGCGCCATAGCGGTAGGCTGAGGCATAGCGGGAAATAGGCATGGGGAGCAGCAGGAGCTGAGTAATGCGCCGCTGAATGTGCTTGAGAATGGGATCGGGCACAGAGAGTTCCCGAACGCCGCCATCCTGTTTGGGAAGCTGGACCTTGTGGTAGTGTGTTTCCACAGTGTTGCTCACGCCGTACAAGGTCTTGGCGGGAATCCCTAAATCACGCACAAGGGAGGAGAGCTCCCGATAGACGATCAAAAAGCTCTCCTCCCTTCTTTGCCTGTCCAGCGATACAAATGTGCATGGGGAAGCGTGCAGCGGTATCATGAAGCACATCGGCGATGTGCGGTAATACCGCCAGCGCTTTCTCCTGAGCGCAGCGAATACGATGGAATCCATAAACCCGGCCGCGACACGCGGACGAGGTCCAAATCCGGACAAAAACTATCGCTTTCCAGGGCAGAAAATAGCAATACGTGATGTTATGAGATATTATAACAGGCATTTTAAGACTGTCAAGCAGGCGGGGGAAAAGCGGTTGTCCTGGTGGTGGGGCTGTGTTATACTGAGCGCAGCAAAGGGAAAACTGATACATACCTGCGTGGAAAGAGAGCGCCTCTCCCCTGCTCTGCTTTCCTGGGAAAGGAGGCGCTGCTATGAACGGTTCTCCCAAAACTCTGCTCAAGAAAGTTCCCGTAGGAATGCGTACTATTAAGACAGCTCTGGCGGTGACCCTCTCCCTGATGGTGGTGGAATATTACGGAGCCAGCACCGCGAAAGTAGTGTTCGCCACCATTGGTGCCATCTCCGCGGTGGGCCCCACCTTTACCGCCTCCCTGCTGGCCTGCATGACGCAGATCTGTGGGGTGACAGTGGGAGCGCTGCTGGCTATGGCGCTGATGGCGCTCCACCCGCCTGGAATTGTGGGTGTAGGGATTGGTATTATAGTGATCATCACCAGCTATCACCACTTAAAATTGAAGTTGGTGCCGGTACTGCCCTGCCTGGTGCTGGTCAATATCTGTCTCAACCCCCAGGTGGAGGCCGTTTCCTATTCCCTGGGGCGCATCTGGGATACCGCCATCGGGCTGGCCATTGGAATGCTGGTGAATACTCTGATCTTCCCCTATGACAACAGCCGAACAATCCGTCAGATGATGGAGAGCCTGGATGACGACTTGATCCGTATCCTGGAGGATTTGTTCGATGGGGATGACCATCTGCCCAACGCGGATGAGCTGGAAAAGAAAGTGGATGCCTTGGAGGGACAGCTGGCGATTTTTTCTCAGCAGCGGCTGCTGCGGCGTAAGCGGCAAAAGCGGGAAATTCAGCGGCTCTCCACCTGTGAGGATACAGCTCAGGCTCTGATGGTAGAGCTGGCGGCATTGTGCAGCATGCCTGCGGTAGGCCGGCTCAATCCGGAGAACCGGCAGGCGCTGCTGGCTCTGGGAGCAAAGGTCAGCCGGGAGACACCGGTTGGTGAGACGACAGAAGATGTGGTGTCCAACTACCACGTATCCCAGGTGCTCCGTCTGAGACAGAAGCTGAAAGGGCAGCTGGCGGGGAGGCGTAGATGAGATAGGATTTGGTGTCTGTGAACCCAATAACATAAATATAATTTATTGTTATTAACAGACAAAAGGGTCGCTACATGGATAAAACGCCGGTAAGCGCCCCATGATTGTTCTGTCGCTTGTTCGGTATTCCGTTTTTGCCCTGAAAGAGGAATTACCTATACGTTTACTGAGTATGCAGGTTAAGAATCTTTAAGATTCCCTACCGCAAATCGTTAAGCAACGCCTGCTATGATAATTTCAACAGCAGAAAAAGCTGCTTAATCCAAAACGGCAGGTGATTCCCATTCGAAACGTGCTTCAATACCTGGAGCGGGCCGCGTCTTTGTCGCCGGAGCGGACTGCCTGTGTGGATGAGACACACAGCCTCAGCTACCAGGAACTGTGCCATATCAGCCGGGCGGTGGGCGCCGCCCTGTCCCAGCGCATCCGACCCCGGCAGCCGGTAGCCATCTATATGGAAAAAGGCTGCGCCGCCCTGAGCGCCTTTTTTGGCGTAGTATACGCCGGCGGCTTCTACTCCTATTTTAACCCGGAACTGCCTGCGGCGCGGCTGCAGCAGATCCAATCCGTGCTGGGTGCATCCTGCGTGATCACCGATCAGGCCCACCGCAGTGTGATGGAAGAGATCTTCCCCGCCTCCTCCATCCTGCTGGTGGAGGAGCTGATGATCAGCCAGGAGGATCAGTCCCAGCTGGCGGCGATCCGTGCGGCGATGATCGACACCGACCCCCTCTATGTCAACTTTACCTCCGGCTCCACGGGGCTGCCCAAAGGAGTGCTGGTGAGCCACCGCTCGGTGCTGGATTTCATTGACGTCTTCACCGACGCGTTCTCCTTTACGCAGACGGACCGCATCGGCAATCAGGCTCCCTTTGATTTTGATGTGTCGGTCAAGGATATCTATGGAGCCTTGAAGGCTCAGGCTACCCTGGTTATCATTCCCCGGCGGCTCTTCTCCCGGCCGAAGGAGCTGCTGGACTTTTTGTGTGAGCACAAGGTCACCACCCTCGTCTGGGCGGTATCCGCCCTGTGCCTCATCAGCACCTTCCACGGTTTGGACTACCGTACCCCGGATACGGTGAGCAAGGTGCTCTTCAGCGGCGAGGTGATGCCGCTCAAGCATCTGAAAACCTGGATGGAGCACCTTCCCAAGGCTCAGTTTGTCAATCTCTATGGTCCCACCGAGATCACCTGCAACTGTACCCACCACATCCTGGACCGGGAGCGGGACTACCAGGGCGGTATCCCCATCGGCCGCCCCTTCCCCAACGAGGAGGTCTTCCTACTGGACGGAGAGGACCGGGAGATCCATGCGCCCGGTCAGGTGGGAGAGCTGTGCGTACGGGGTACGGCGCTGGCCCTTGGCTACTACCGCTCGCCCCAGCAGACGGCGGCCGCCTTTGTGCCTGACCCCCGCAACCCCGCTTACCCCGAGCTCATCTACCGCACCGGCGACCTGGGCCGGTATACCGAGGACGGAGAATTTATGTACAGTGGACGCAAGGACTTTCAGATTAAGCACCTGGGCCACCGGGTGGAGCTGGAGGAGATCGAGCGGGCCGTGTCCGCCCTGCCGGAGGTGGACCGCTGCTGCTGTGTCTACGAGGAGGAGCGGCAGAAGATCCACGCCTTCTATGTGGGCGGGGTAGAGGCGGCCCAGCTGCGCCGCCAAATAAAGGAGCAGCTTCCCTACTTCATGGTGCCCAGCACCCTGACGGCGGTAGAAAAGTTCCCGCTGACCAAAAATGGAAAGATCGACCGCAAAGAACTGCTGAAAGGAGGCGGAAAGCGTGGATAAAATAGAACTGCTGGAGCTGACCCGGCGCTTTCCCACCCCCTTCTATCTCTTTGATGGGGAGACGCTGGAGCGCCGGGTGGCCCACCTGCGGGAGGTCCTGCCTCAGGATACCGCCCTGTGCTATGCGGTGAAGGCCAACCCCTTCCTGGCCCGGGAGGTGAGCGCTCTGGTAGAGCGGCTGGAGATCTGCTCCCCTGGGGAGTATGCCATCTGCCGCCAGCTTGGCCTGAAGCCGGAGCAGTATGTGATCTCCGGCGTATATAAGGATCCGCAGTGGATGGAGGAGCTGGCCAGCCGGGAAGATGTGGAGAAGATGATCTGCACCGTGGAGTCCATGGCCCAGTACCACCTGTTGTGCCAGGTGGCCCGGAAGTATGGACGGCAGCTGAAGCTGCTGCTGCGTCTGACCAGCGGCAGCCAGTTTGGACTGGAGCGGCAGGAGATCCACCAGATCCTGGCCCAGCCTGACCCCCAGATTGAGGTGCGGGGTATCCAGTATTTCTCCGGCACCCAAAAGACCTCGGTCAAGCGCCTGGGGCGGGAGCTGCGCATGCTGGAGGAGTTTCTCTCCTCCCTCCGGGACCAGTACGGTCCCATTCCGGAGCTGGAGCTGGGGCCGGGCTTCCCGGTATCCTACTTTACCGACGACGCGGAGCGGGATGAGGAGGTCCTCCTTCAGGCGGCCCAGCAGCTGGCCCAGCTGTCTTTTCCCGGAAAGCTCACCCTGGAGCTGGGACGAAGCATCGCCGCCAGCTGCGGCACCTATATGACCCGGGTGGTGGACCGAAAGACCAATCAGAGTCAGCACTACGCCATTGTGGACGGCGGCATCCACCAGTTGGTCTACTTCGGCCAGAGTATGGCCATGCGTCGTCCCCAGGTGGAGCTTCTGCAGCCACGGGATGAAGACGGGGTGGAAAACTGGAACATCTGCGGCTCCCTGTGTACCGTCAATGACATCCTGGTCAAACAGCTCCCCCTCTCCCGGCTGGAGGTGGGGGATGTGTTGGCCTTCGGCAACGCGGGAGCCTACTGCATGACCGAGGGGATCAGCCTCTTTCTCAGCCGGGACCTGCCCGGCGTACTGCTGCGCCGCCCGGACGGACAGGTGCTCTGTCTGCGCAGTCCCGTTCAGACCTGTACCTGGAATACCCCAAATTATGAAAACAGAAAGCGAGACGATACCATGGAACAGCTGCTTGAAATTTTGAACGAGATCCAGCCCGATGTGGACTACCTCCACTGTGAGGAGCTCATTGACGGACACTATCTGGATTCCCTGGACATCCTCTCCCTGGTAGCGGAGATGGAGGATGCCTTTGACATCACCGTACCCACCGTGGAGATCATCCCGGAAAACTTCAACTCCGCCCAGCGCCTTTGGGAGATGATCCAGCGTCTGCGCGAGGAAGGATAAGATGCTCTCTTTCTCCTCCTACTTTTCCCCCGGATATCTGGCCCTCTACCTGCCGGCCGCCGTTTTGCTCTACGCCTTGGCGGGGCAGCGGGGCCGGCGGGCGGTTTTGCTGCTGTTTAGTTATGTGTGCTTCTGGGCGGTCAGCGGAAAACTGATCGCCTATTTGCTCCTGTCCACCCTCTCTATGTATCATACCGGGCTGTGGCTGGCCCACGACCAGGCCCGAACCAAAGAGCTTCTGGAGGAGACCCCCAAGGAGGAACGCCGGGCCCTTCGTGCCAGAGCGCAGACCAAGCAGCGCAGGATCCTGGCTCTGGGCCTTCTCTTCCAGCTGGGCATGCTGGTGGTGCTGAAGTATACCCCCTTCTTCCTCTCCAACTATAACGCCCTGCTGCAAGCCCTGTCCCTGCCTGTCACCCTGCGTATCCCTCACTTTCTGCTGCCCATCGGCATCTCCTTTTACACCATGCAGGCGGCCTCCTACCTCTTTGATGTCTACCGTCAAAAAGTGCCCGCCGACCGCAATCTCTTCCGTCTGGCCCTCTACCTCAGCTTTTTCCCCCTGTTGATGGAGGGACCCATCTGCCGCTATCAGCAGACTGCCCAGCAGCTGTGGGAGGCACCTCCCCTGCGCTACCAGAATTTTATGCTGGGGCTGCAGCGGATGAGCTACGGCCTGCTGAAGAAGATCCTGGTGGCCGACCGGCTCAACCTGTTTATCAAAACAGTCTTTGATCACTATGAGGATTATGACGGCCTGGTCATCGCCGTGGCCGCCGTGTGTTATACCATCCAGCTCTACATGGACTTCTCCGGAACCATGGACCTGGCGGTGGGAGCGGGACGAATCTTCGGTTTTCAGATTCCGGAAAACTTCCAGCGCCCCTTCTTCTCCCGTTCCATTCCGGAGTTCTGGCAGCGCTGGCATATCTCCCTGGGTACCTGGTTCAAGGACTACATCTTCTACCCCGTGTCCATGTCCAAGCCGCTGAAAAAGCTTACCACAAAGGCCCGAAAGCGTCTGGGCAGTCACTATGGCCCCCTGGTTGCCGGATCCATTGCTCTGCTTTGTGTATGGCTGTGCAACGGCCTGTGGCACGGAGCGGCGTGGAACTATGTCTTCTTTGGAATGTACCACTTTGTCCTGATCCTGATGGGCAATCTGACCGAGCCTCTGACGGTCCGGTGGACGGGGGCTCTGGGCATCTCCCGCACCAGCGTCCCCTATCGCGGCTTCCAGATGGTCCGCACTGGGATCCTGGTGTGCATCGGCGAGCTGTTTTTCCGGGCCAATGGACTGTACAACGGGCTGGCTATGTTTCATAAGATGGTCACCCAGTTTTCTCTGGCATGTATCCGCAGCGGGAGCCTGTTCCAGATGGGTATGCGGAAGAAGGATTTTCTGCTCGTGGCGGTTTTTCTGGTTGTGCTTGTGCTGGTGGGAATCGCCCAGGAGCGTGGCGTCCACCTTGGAACGCGCCTGCGGCAGTCGCCGGTTGCGCTGCGTGTGGCGGTTTACTACGCCGTCCTCCTGGCTTTGATCATCTTCGGCGCCTACGGTGCGGGCTATGTGCCGGTGGACCCCATCTATGCGGGATTTTAATTTCCTAGGAGGCGTTGCATGGGTTATTTCAAACGAGTGATTGCCTGGCTGCTCTTTTTTGCCGGGCTGATTGCCTTACTTTATATTGCATCTGGTATTTTTGCGCCAAAAGATAACACTGCGGAGGCGGGAATGGAGTATGCCCGGGTCAATGGCATCCTGGGGGAACCCCCGGACTCCATCGATATTCTGGTGATGGGGGACAGCGAATCGTACAACGGCTACTCCCCGCTGCTGATGTGGAAGGAGACGGGGTACACCAGCTATACCTGCGGCACCGACGCCCAGAAGCTTACCTACACCAGGACCATGCTGGAGCGGGCATTGGAGAAGCAGCATCCCAAGGTGGTCATCCTGGAGACACTGGCCATCTACCGGCCCATCAAGCTGGATAATGTGGTGCTGGAGGAGCTGTCCAGAGCCCTGCCGGTCTTTCGTTACCACGACCGCTGGAAGGACCTGAGCATGGATGATGTCACCCAGAAAGTCACCGCCACCCAGACCCATCCCTATAAAGGCCATGCCCACATCACCAAGGTGGTGCCCTGTGACAACGAGGAATACATGCATCCCACCGACAAGGTAGCATCCATTGCTCTGGTGAATCAGTATTACGTCAGAGCCATCAAGGAGCTGTGCGACCGCCACGGCGCGCAGCTGCTGCTGGTGAGCACCCCGAGCCCTGTCAACTGGAGCTATGAGCGGCACAACGGCATCCAGAAGTTTGCCGATGAGCTGGGCTGTACCTATGTGGATATGAATCTGGAGTCCGTGGGTATCGACTGGACAAAGGATACCTTTGATAAGGGAGATCACCTGAACCACTTCGGTGCGGTGAAGGCAACCAAGTTCTTGGCCGACTACCTGCAAAAGCAGGGTGGGCTTACCGACCACCGCGCAGACCCCGCATACAGCGACTGGAATCAGAAGTGGAAGGAACATGAGGAGCAGATTTCCAGGGGATAACGTGCAAATAGGTGGCTTGCCAGAGAATAAAAGTGCCGCGCCCTCCTGCGTTTGAACACGGAGAGCGCGGCATTGTGCGCAATATGACGAAAAGGATTGATTATTCCCAGTAAGCCAGCGTAGTGCCGACTCCCTCCTGCAGGGCCTTTCGATAGCAGCGGGTGGTTACGGCGAGATCCAAAATGCCGGTTCCGACTGCATTGAAGTAAATGATTTGATCATCGTTATCCCGGCCGCTCTTCTGGCCATCCAGAATCTGCCCCAGCTGAGCATAGATATCCTCATCTTTGATCAGGCCGTCTTTCCACATAAGTGCCACTGTGCTGATCATGCGGTGCTTGATAGTGTCCCAGTTGTCGACAACGATTTTGTCCGCCATCTTCACACAATCATATGTAAATTCATAATCCGCCATGTTCAGCATCAAGGCGCCCTTCTTGATCCACTCGGCCTGGACAATGGGCTCGTTGGCCAAGGTAACCGTGACAATGATGTCGCTCTTGCGGCAGCCTTCCTCTGGGTTTTCCACCGCGATCATCTCGACGCCGGGGTATTTGGCGCTCATTTCTTCCACAAACTTTTTCGAACTTTCCATACGGATATCATAGACGTAGACAGTATGGATGGAGGGGCGAACGATCAGTGCGGCCTCCAGCTGAGTACGGCCCTGTGCACCGGCACCGCAGATGGCCATTGCCTGAGCATCCTTGCGGGCGAGCAGCTTCATGGCCACGCCGCCGGATGCGCCCGTGCGCTTGGCGCTGACTTCTGTTCCGTCGGCTACGCAGACGGGGAGTTTGGTGTCCGGATCGTTGAGAATCACAGTTACACTGGCCCGAGGCAGACCCTTCTTATAGTTCTGAGGTCCGCTGCCGATCCACTTGATGCCGGCCATATTGTATTCGCCGCCGATATATCCAGGCATAGCATTGATACGGCCCAGCACATTCTCGTCCTCCGGAGTGGAGCCCCAACGCATCACGCACTTGCCGGGAACCAACACGTCGCCCTGTTCCACCAGAACATAGGCACGCTCTACATCGTGAATTGCTGCCTGCATATCTCCGGCTCCGAGCCGGTCCATATCCGCATTATTCAGAAATAAAAGATTGACGCTCATGATGCTGCCTCCGTTTTCCTTTCGCCCATCAACAGGGGCTGGGTTTCTTTCTTGCCTGTCTCAAAGTAGTGAGCAACCTGCTCTAAGGTCATTTCCTGAATGCCGAGATTGACGGCGTTGCGGCCCTCACCCCGGAAGTCTCTTTGATAGATGGTGGATGTCAGGGTAATGACGGAATCAATGTTGGGGGTGGACACACCTGCGATGTGTCCAAGCTCTGAAATAGGAACAAGACTCATGGGGACATCCTCGGTTACATATCTGGCCTGGATGGTGTGGGGAGCTTGAATGTCGCCGTAGGCCTGATTATGCTGGAGAAGCTGGTAAAGATCATCCCCATAGGTGTCATAAGACTGGCGCAGCCACTCTTCGGCACTTAGTACCTCAACACCGAAAGCGTGGGCTACTGCCATCCGCTCCCGGTCCACAGCTTTTACCAATACGGCCACCGAAGGAGTGATTCCGTCCCAATAGTAGCGGTAACCGTTTTTGTCATTTTCGATCCGACCGATATTCAGAAGAATGGGGGATGGATGAAACAGTGCGCCGATGTTGGACAAGCTGGTTTCAAGACAATTTTTTGCCGCTTGAAATTGGGGATAGTAGGGATGGAGTGCGTCCAGCACCTCCTGGGTGCGGTTTGCGGGAAATGCACCCAGATCCACTTCTTTCTTTACCCCGTATATTTCCGCCTTGTTGTCTCCTACTTTTCGGCAGGAATAGATGAGGGTTTGTGTTTCTGCCACGATGATATCTTTGTGACAGCCCTCTTTCTGGATCACCTCTAAAAATTCCAGAGCTCCGCCTGTGCGGCCGGGGTTGAGCACGATGATCTGCCCATCCTGAAGCACAGGGGCACAGGAGCGGGCGATAATACGATGGGTAAACGAAGGGGTGACTACCATGATCAGCCGAACGCCGGAAATTGCTTCTGATACATCCGAGGTGACCATATTCAGGGTTTGGAAGCTGGTCTTCTCTTCTAAGACAAGCTCAATGCCGCCCGCGCTTTTAATTCCTTCCAAGTACTCCGGGAACAAATCACATAGGTTGACCTTTGCACCGCAGCTGGCCAGATAGCCGGCAATTGCAGTGCCGCCATTACCGGCTCCAATTACAGCAACTGTTTCTTCCACATGTCACTCCTCCAATCTTTTATTACACGTGGATCAATTTCTATGAGCAGATCAACTAGCAAGTTTACCGCTGTTGTTTTTTGAAATTCCGATTCCAGAACAGGACTCGCAGCAGCAGGATAATTGCGATGGAGCCTGCACAGAAGATCAGACCAGTATTCAAAGCACCAAAGCTTTGGATGATATAAGGATATGCCGTGGTGACCAGTCCGCCGCCGATAAAGGGGCTCATGAGCGGGCAGTCCAGAGCATAGATGGTTCCAGCCTCAGTTTCCATTTTGGGGTCGGCAGTGCGAAGAAGCATATAGCCGACAGCGGCAACACCGGTGAACGCACCAAAGCGAATGATACCCTGCTCAAACCAACAGTCCTGGAAGATCCGGGGGCTCAGCCAGAAGAACCAGAGCACCATCAGAGCAATGATTACAACAGAACCGATCAGCAGAGGAGCCCAGTAAGCCAGCACCACAGGGATCTTGATGGAAGCCATTGCACCGACAACCAGAATTTCAAGCGCCATTCCCTGAATACGCTGGAAAATGTTTCGATCCAGCAGGTCCCGCAACGAGGTGCGCTGCATAATCGCATTCAGCAGCCAACCACCGATCATGGCGAAGGGGAACAGAGGCAGACCGGAGTAACCAAAGATCTGAGCAAAGCCCCACACGATGATACGCCCGATGAGAATGGAAATGCCGATAATGCCAAGGTGGAAGGCGAAGGGCTCTACCACGTCCTGGCTGATGGTCATATGAGCAGCAGGCTCGCGCGCTCCCTCAGGGAATACTTCTTTGGTAGTTCCGCCCGTGGCAGGTTCAGTCAGCACCTTGGTATATTTCTTGCGAACGCCGTAGTTAATGATGATCATGCCGCCGAAAATACCGCACAGCAGACCAATGGTCGCTGTGGTCATAGCCAAGTCGGCGCCGTCAGCCCAGTTCAGCTGCTCTTTGAAGACACTGGCCATGCCGCCGGCGGTGCCATGTCCTCCGGCAAAACCGATTTCAAACAGAGATCCAAAGAGAGGATTTACGCCAAACACAGGAGTAAACAGCACCGCACAAAGCAGACTGGCCACACCTACCTGCATGAAGCTGTTGGACCATAACCAGCCCAAACCAGCAGCGGCATCGTGAAAAACTTCTTTGCCGGATTCCTGCTTTTTAACGCCAAGAAGCATACAGGCAAATACCACGGTAATCATGTGAGTTGGCAATGTCCCGATTGAAGACATCATATCTTGGGGGATTACTCCGAGTGCGTATGGGCCAAGAGCCAAGCCTATCAGTCCGGCCAGCAAAGAGGCGGGGATGAAAGCTTTCCGTAACAGAGGAACCTTTAACCGGATCAGTGTAGCTACTACCAACAACAGTCCCACAATCGCTACATAGTAGAGGAGATTGCCCATTGTTGAACTGGAGATATTTTCTACAGGTATCATGGTATGATTTCTCCCTTCTTTTGAGTGCGGAGTGTTAGTCAACCAAAGTGAAGGCTGCTAGTAATCTTTCTGATATGAGGGGGGCAGATCCTGATGCAAGGAAACAATACTTTGGTACTCTCCTCCTTCTAGAAAAAATTTTCTTTTTTGTTTGGCCAAACAAGAAGAATATTCTTCTTTAACGCAATCATATCACAAAAAAATATTTTTGCAAGCATCTTGAAATAAAAAAATAAATTTTTTCTTTTTGAATTCTATGTTTTGCACAATTCTGGATTGTTCGACTAAAAACGAAATATATGTGGTTTTTTTGTCAGTCTATGCTATAATTAAATGCAAGAATCTTTATCTTTACGGGGAAGTTCCCGAGAAAAGAGGTATTTAGGATGCAGGAATTGTTAGAGCGGATTATGAAAGAACAAGATTCTTTTCCCGCCGCACAAAAGCAAGTTGCAGCCTACGTAGTAGATAACTATTATCAGATTCCATTTCTCTCCATTACTGCACTGGCCAGAAATATTGGGGTTAGCGATACCACAATCATAAAGTTCTGCAATCAACTGGGGTTTTCAGGGTTTGGTGACTTTAAAAAGGTTTTTTCTGATTATGTCCATTCTGAGCTGACGATGTACAACAAGATTTCGCGCAGCAGTTTGTCGCCTCACTCCGAGCATTCTCCCTTTTCGGAAGTTTTAGAGGAGGATACGGCTAATATTCAGTCTACTTTGACGAATCCCATCAATCTGGACAACATGGATCACCTGATTCAAATGATTCAGTCAGCAAAGGGGATCTATGCATTAGGTGGTCGATCGTCCTCTGCGTTAGCGGAGCATCTGGCCAGTACGCTGCGCTATCTGGGACTGCAGGTACATACTATGACGGGCGGTGTAGGAGACTATTTAGACCAAATTTCTACGATTAGCACCGAAAATCTGGTTATTGCCTTCTGCTTCCCACGATATACCAAATTGATTGTAGACTCGTTGCGTGATCTGCATGAAAAAGGTATTCCAATTGTCCTGATTACAGATACAGGACTTTCTCCAGCCTACCCATATGCAGATCTAGTATTCCATTGCTCGGTTACGTCTAGTGCGTATTTCCCGTGCTATGCCAGTTGCATGTCTCTAATCAACGCTATTTGCCGCGGAGCGGGTGCGGCCCTCAATCCCAACGCGTCTCTCCATGTGCGGGATTTGGAAAAGCAACTGTTGGAACGGGGTATTTTCCTATAATAACTGAGTTCATCACCAATGAATTTTTGATAGGCTTCTCTGAATAGAAAAAATCTCCTGGTTTCCGTTGTTTATGGGGAAACTAGGAGATTTTTAACTTTGAGATACAGGAAAAAGTATAGTGTGTTCCAAGTCATTTAGCATCAGAATGGCGCTGCTCCCTGGACAATACACCGCCTTTGTTGGTATCATACGGTTGAGAATGCTCCAAGTGGAGTGCAGACCCGTTTTGCCAATAACGAGAATCAGCTTATCTCGATTTACAGGAGGATATCTTATGCTGTTAGGTGTTGACTATTACCCGGAACAGTGGGACAGCGCCATTATGGAGGCGGATATGGACCGCATCCTGGAGCTGGGGTGCAACGTGATCCGGATCGGCGAATTTGCCTGGCACCACATGGAGCCAGAGGAGGGGAAGTTTGACTTTTCCTACTTTGACGGGGTCATTGATATGGCCAAGAGGAAAGGTCTTCAGATCATTTTCGGTACCCCCACCGCCACGCCCCCTGCTTGGCTGATCCGCAAGCACCCAGATACCCTCTCCCAGTTCCCTGACGGATCCTCCCGGGCCTTCGGCGGCCGCCATACCTTCTGTTACAGCAGCCTGCCCTACTGGGAGCACTGCACCAGGATTGTCACAGAGCTGGCCCGGCACTACAAGGATGAAAAGGCCATTGTGGCATGGCAGATTGACAACGAGCTGGGCCACGAGGGCAGCGACCAGTGCTGGTGTCCCCGGTGCCGTGCCAAGTTCCAGAACTTCCTGAGTGAGAAATTTAGGGGCGATATTCGGGCCCTCAATGAGACCTATGGCACCACCTTCTGGAGCCAGGAGTACAACTCTTTTGCTGAAATTCCCCTGCCCACCCCCACGATTGCCACCCATAACCCTGCCCTGCGTCTGGACTGGGAGCGCTTTTGCAGCTGGAACATCCGCTCCTTTGCCGCTTTCCAGGCCAAACTGCTCCATGAGATCATTCCTGGAGCTGTGGTGATGCACGACTTTCCCGGCGGCGGGCTGGGCAAGCGAGTGGATTATTCCGGTGTGGCTCAGGAGCTGGATCGAGTGGCCTATAATAACTACCCGGTCTGGGGTGGTCAGAAGGAGCCCCTGTCTCCCGGCGAGATCGCCTTCGGCTTGGACTACATCCGGGGACTGAGAGGGGAAAACTTCTGGATTACCGAGGCTATCATGGGAGCCCAGGGCCATGATATCACCGGATTTCTGCCCCGGCCCAACCAGGCCAAGCTGTGGAGCTGGCAGGGAATGGCCCACGGCTGCGAGGGGCTGATGTACTTCCGCTACCGGGGAGCCACCAAGGGAGCTGAGCAGTTCTGCTACGGAATTCTGGATGCGGACAATGTCCCCCGCCGACGCTTCTTTGAGGTGCAGAGTTTCTTCCGGGAAGTTCGTCCCTATGAGCAGGTCCTCACTACTCCTGTCCACAGCGATGTGGCCATCCTCTACGACTTTGATGCCCTGGCCTCCTTCCGGATCCAGCAGCAGAGCTGCCTGCTGGACTGTGAGCGGGAGATGAAGCGGCTGCACAGCTGTCTGTTCCGGGTGGGCCAGAGTGTGGACGTTATCCCCGCCAGCCGGGACTTCTCCCATTGCAAACTGGTGCTGGTGCCCAATCTGATCGTCACCGATCCCGACTTTGCCGCCCGGCTGAAGGCCTATGTAGCCAGAGGCGGCGTGGCGGTGGTGACCTACCGCACGGCGGTGAAGGACCGGGACAACAATCTGGTTTTTGGCAAGACCATCCCTGTGGACTGCGGTGACCTGCTGGGCCTGTATGTGGAGGAGACCGAGAGTGTTCAGGCGTATGACTGCATCCCCCTTGCCGGGGAGAAGGGCAGCGGTACTGCCGGTATCTTCCGGGATATGGTGGTACCCCAGGGAGCCCAGGTCCTGTGGCGCTATGATGATCCCTTCTACCGCTCCTACGCAGCCATCACCCGCAATGCCTACGGGCAGGGTGCGGCTTACTATCTGGGAACTACCCCCGACCAGGCCACCCTGGACCAGGTGCTTGGGCAGGCCATGGAGGAAGTTGGTTTGCAGCGGCTGGACCTGCCCGAGGGCGTGGAGTCGGTACTCCGGGGCGAAGGGGACAGCCAGGTTCGTATCCTTCTCAACCACAACGAGGTTCCTGTCCATGCCCTGGGACAGGAGCTGGCCCCCTTCCAGGTCAAGGTTCTTCCTGTGACATAACTGACCGGAAAATGCGGGCGTATGTTGTTTTGGTGTCCTTGATTAGAAGGCGTTGCAAGGGAAAACGGCTTGTGATACACTGAATCAAAAGGCAAAACAGCCCAAAAAGGAGCGATACCATACCATGAAACGCAGTGAGATTAACGCCGCTTTGAAAGAGATGGAGCAGATGGTGAAGGAGTACCGCTTCGCCCTGCCACCCTTCTGTGACTTTACTCCGGAGCAGTGGCAGGAAAAGGGCCACGACTACGATGAGATTCGGGACAATATGCTGGGTTGGGACATCACCGACTACGGCATGGGCAACTTTGATAAGATGGGTTTCTCTCTCATCACCATCCGCAACGGCAACCTGAAGATGGACAAGTACACCAAGACCTATGCAGAGAAGCTGCTGTACATCAAGGAGGAACAGTACTCCCCCATGCACTTCCACTGGTCCAAGATGGAGGATATCATCAACCGGGGCGGCGGCAACGTGCTCATCCGGGTGTATAACTCCACCCCTGATGAGGAGCTGGACAAGGAGTCTGAGGTCCATGTCCACGTGGACGGCCGGGAAATGGTGGTTCCCGCGGGCAGCCAGGTCCGGCTGACCCCCGGTGAGAGCATCACCATCTACCCCTACCTCTACCACGACTTTGAGGTGGAGCTCGGCTCCGGGCCTGTGCTGCTAGGGGAGGTGAGCCAGTGTAACGACGACAACACCGACAACCGTTTCTACGAGAAGCTGGGCCGCTTCCCCGCCATCGAGGAGGACGAGCCCCCCTACCGCCTGTTGTGTAATGAGTATCCCGCCGCCAAGGACTGAAAAAGAAACCGTGGAGACCGCAAAAAGCGATCTCCACGGTTTTTTCATGTTTACCAAGCGGTAAGGATTTCCAGCAGAGCGCCATACAGGTCATGGTCCAGCTCCATGGCGTTGAGCTGACCCAGCAGCACAGGAATGCGGGATTCTTTGGCAATGCGGCGGTAGATCTCATCCTTCAGATCGAAGGAGATCTCTGCCTGATCTAGGAAGCGGAAGCACCGCTCTGTGGTATCGTTGTCCATCTTCCGGTGCTCCAGACCCAGAGAGATCTCCAGCCCAGTTTCCACGGGGACATCTTCCACCGTAACGGTGAGGATACGGCGGAAGGAATCGTAGGAGCTCTGGGCGGATGCCGCAGTTTCGCCCACCTTAACCTCCACCGCTCCGGCGGCATCCGCAAAGCCAGTCAGCTCTACGGTGAAGCTGCGCTTGCTGGGGATGAGGCTCCGTTCTCCCTGGGCGGGATGGACGGTGAATACGGCCCGGCCGTCCGCCTCCCGGTAGGTCATGGGGGTGGTGACACATACCCCATTGAGATAGGCCTGTGTGGCGTTGTCGTCCTCATAGAGGGTAAAGTCTCCGTCCGCTCCGGCGAACACCTTGATGCGGAGGGAGGTGGGATTGGAGGCCGCCTGGGTGCCCGAGATCTCGTCAGTGAGAGGCAGAATGGCTCCGGCGGGAGCCAACACGGGGATGCTGTCCAGACTGCGGTACAGGTCCAGTGTCCGTCCGCCGGCGTACACCATGCCGGTGTACAGGTCGTACCAAGTCCCCTCCGGCAGCCAGGTGGGCACCTTGGCCACGTTCAGTCCCTGAATGCGGGGCGTAGTAACAGGGGTGGCCATCAGCTGGGTGCCGAAGCAGTATTGGGTCTTATATTGGTAGGATTCCTCCGCCTCGCTCCAGCGGTAGTAGAGAGGCTCCACCAGGGGGAGGCCCTCCTTCCAGGCGCGGTAGTTCATGGTGTACAGATAGGGCACCAGACGGTGGCGCTCCTGGAGCGCCTGTGTCATCGCCTGCTGGGCCTCTTCCTTGTAGCGCCAGGGCTCTTTGCCCTGGAAGGGGCTGTTGGAGGCGTGGAGACGGTTGATGGGGGAGAACACGCCCAGCTGTCCCCAGCGGGTGACCAGCTCGTCATTGCGGTAGCCGTGCATGTGGCCACCGATATCGTGGCTCCACCAGCCGTAACCGATGTTGGAGGCGTTGGCGGTAAAGTAGGGCTGGAAGTTCAGAGACTCCCAGGTAACAATGGTGTCTCAGGAAAAGCCTACGGGGTAGCGGTGGCTGCCCGGACCGGCGTAGCGGGAGAAGGTGAGGGGGCGCTTGCCGTCCCGGCCGCTGTCCAGGAAGTGGTAGTGGTTCAGGATCCAAAGGGGATCCAGCCCCTCCACCTTGCACAAGCTTCCCTGCTGCCAGTCGATCCACCAGAAGTCCACGCCCTGCTCCTCCAAGGGATGGTGGAGGTACTTGAAATAAGCCTCCAAAAACTTGGGGTCGGCGGGGTCGCAGGCCACCGGGTCCTCCGCCTGCCAGTCCGCCCCCATCTCCTTGGCCATGGGCAGATACTGCTCCTCATGGGCCTGCACGCCCTCGGCGGGGTGTACATTCAGGGTCACCTTCATGCCGCGGCGGTGCAGCTCCTCCAGCAGTGCGGGCGGGTCGGGGAAAAGCTCCCGGTTCCAGGTGTAGCCTGTCCAGCCGCTGCCGTACTTGGGGTCGATGTCCACCAGGTGCCAGTCCATGTCGATGACCCCCACGGTGAAGGGGATGTTTTCCTGCTGGAAGCGGTCCATCAGCTTCAGATAGCTGTCCTGAGTATAGCGGTAGTAGCGGCTCCACCAGTTGCCCAGAGCAAAGCGGGGCAGCATGGGGGCAGAGCCGCACAGATGGTAAAAGTCCTGAAGAGCCTGGGTATAGTCGTGTCCATAGCCCCAGAAGTACAGGTCCTGGATGCCCTTTTTTCGGGGCTCCAGCCAGCCGTCCTCCAGCAAAATCTGAGAGGAACTGTCATCCAGCACGGCAAAGCCGTTGCGGGAGAGAATACCGCTCTCCAGAGGAATGGCGCCGTTGGCCTCGTCCAGAGTGCGGGCGGTGCCGCCCAGGTCGCTGGCCTTCTGGCCGTAGCGCCAGATGCTGTGGTATTGGGTGAGGCCGCCCTTCACCTGAATTCTCAGACCCTGGGGAGAGAACGGCTTTTCGTTATACACCAGGTGCACGCGGTCGGTGTGAATCTCCAACTGTCCATCCTGGTGCAGCACCCGAAAATTGGTTTTGGGGAAATCCCGGTGGAGGACGGTCTGGGTGGGCCGGTCCTCAAAGACTCCGTCGGGGCTGTACTCCAGGCGCAGCAGGCCCTGGGTGAGCACCGTGATGCGGTAGTGCTGCCCGGCGACAATGTTCTCTGGGCAGGTAGCGGGCGTGGTTTGGATATGGTAGATGGGATTCAAGACAGATACCCCCTTATTGTTTTTCCACTGGTTATTGGTTATGACCGCATTGTACATATTCTGGAAGTAAAAGTCCAGAGGGGAAGCCATCCTTACAGCGGTGCTTTTTGCCAAAGGCAGTACCTATAACGTGGTTCGGATTTCCAGCGGATGAAACAAAAAGGAGCCCCGGACTTAAATTGGTCCGGAGCTCCTGATAAAGTATGTAAGAATGGTTACTGCTTGTGGTCTTCCGTCATGTATTTCCGGTAGCCTGGGTCGATGTTATAGCGCTTGAGGGACCACTTGTGGAAGACGATCTGCAGGAAGTAGAGGATCACCACACCCAGCGGCAGCAGCACGAAGGGAGTGACCTGAGTAAAGCCATAGATCAGATACATCACGGCGATCACGCCGCCCACAGTAAGGGCGTAAGGCAGCTGGGTGCCGACGTGGTCGATGTGGTCCGCGCCGGAGAAGATGGAGGCCATGACGGTAGTGTCGGACACAGGAGAGGCGTGGTCGCCCAGGATGGCGCCGGAGAGGACCGCGCCGCACATGCCAGCAGCGAAGTTCACGTCGCCGGTGATGGCGTAGCCGAGCTGAATGGCCAGCGGGGTCATGATGGCCATGGTGCCCCAGGAGGTGCCGGTGGCAAAGGCGATGATGATGGAGCAGACCAGAACCAGAACGGGGAGCAGGCCCACGGGCACGCTGCCGCCTACGGTGGCGGCTACAAAGTCGCCCAGACCCATGCTCTTGGTCACTGCGGCCAGAGACCAAGCCATGACCAGGATCGCGCCGGTGAGGGACATCAGCTTAAAGCCGTCCACGATGGTGCTCATGGTGTCTTCGAAGGTGAGGATCTTGGAGAACAGCGCCACAGTGATGCCGGTCACTGCCATGCCGAAGGAGCCCCAGTACAGAGCCAGCTGAGCGTCGCAGGCATCTAGAATGGACATGAAATCTGTGCCCGCCCGGTCGGGGTTGGTCATGCCGGTGTAGATGATGCCGAAGATAATGATGGCAAAGGTGACCACGATGGGCAGCACGAAGGAGCGGATCATAGGCTTGGTGCGCTTGGGCTCGCCCAGCTCATGGCCTACGTTCAGCATGGGGTGGGCGTTGGTCTTGGTGAACTGGCCGGTGGTAAGGGCGCGGACCTCAGCCTTGAGCATGGGGCCGTAGTCCCGGCCGGTGTACATAAGCATACCCACAAAGAGCAGGGTAAAGATGGAGTACATGTTGAAGGGCAGGCTCTTGATGTAGGCGCCCATGGGGGTGATGCTGTCGATGCCGGCGGCATCCAGGCCCTGACTGATCATGCCGATCTGGTAAGCGATCCAGTCGGAGATGAAGAACGCGGCGGCAGGAGCGGCGGTGGAGTCCAGCACATAGGAGAACTTTTCGGAAGAAATCTTGTAGTCTTTGCAGATATCACGGAACACGTTGCCGTCCACGGCGGCCACCAGGCAGTCGTTGACCGAGCACAGCATGCCCAGACCCCAGGTTCCCAGACAGACCGAGCGTCTCTTTTTGAATCTGCGCTTGGCGGCTTCAGCCAGAGCCAGGCTGCCGCCCAGTCGCCAGATAAAGGGAAATGCCCACGCCCATAAACAGGGTGAAGAGGAGCAGGATCACATTGTCTGCCATGTTGGTGGCAATCTGCTCCAGAGCCAGGGCGGCGCCGGCAAAGGGGTTCCAGTTGCTCATGATCGGCGTACCGGCAAACAGGCCGGCAAACATAGAGAGCAGCACCTGCTTGGTGGCAAAACACAGAAGAATAGCCACAAGAGGTGGGATCAATGCCAGGATGCCATAGTTGGTGTCCATACGAGTTCCTCCTTTTTTGAAATTCCATGCCTAAAAAAACAGCAAATTTCGTGCCAATTCTTTTGCCAGGGGGAGACGGGAAAAAGAGAAACTCGGCTTTTTGTGTGAAATATTCGAAAAAAACACTGCGTCCGTTCCTCCTGTGGGGTGGAACGGACGCAAGAAAATAAAAATAAAGTGGTTCAACTTTGTACAAAAAGGAGCAAAAACCAGCTATGATGAAATGGCATTTTTGCCATGCGGGATTGCCATGTCACAGGATGTCATGACAACTCGTGACAATAAATCAGTTTTTTCCGCTCAGCTGATACTGGTCCAGCTTGCGGTACAGTGTCCGCAGACTGATGCCAAGCTGTTTGGCGATCATCTTCTTGCCCTCCAGGGTGTAGCCGTACTTGGTCAGCAGGGCTTTGATCTGATCCTCTTCCCGGGGCGGAGCGGGAGTCTTGCAGGGAAGCTCCTGGGCAGGACAGGTGAGATACTCAGGCAGGGCGTCGGGGGTGAGTTCCTTTTCCTCACACAGGTTGGCGCTGTATTCAATGGCGTTTTGCAGTTCACGCACATTGCCCGGCCAGGGGTATTCCGTCAGCAGCTGCTCAGCCTGAGGAGAGAAGGTCTGCAGGGGAGTTTCCATGCGCTGCTTGAGCCGCTGCAGATAGTGCTTGGCGATGGGGAGGATATCGCCCTTTCGTTCCCGCAGGGGCGGGATGATCAGGTTGATGACGCTGATGCGGTAGTAGAGGTCCTCCCGGAACTTGCCCTCCTGGATCAGTTCCTTTAAATTCCGGTTGGTGGCCGCCACCACACGGATGTCCAGATGGATCTTCTCGGTGGAGCCCACCCGCTCCAGCTCATACTCCTGCAAGACCCGCAGCAACTTGGGCTGGACAGACAGGGGCATCTCCCCCAGCTCGTCCAGAAAGAGGGTGCCTCCCTGGGCCATTTCGATCTTGCCCATCTTGCCGCCCTTCTTGGCCCCGGTGAAGGAGCCCTCTTCATAGCCGAACAGCTCGCTCTCAAACAGATTTTCCGGGATGCTGGAGCAGTTGATGGCCACAAAGGGGTAGCGGCTGCGGTTGCTCTGGTTGTGCAGCGCCCGGGCCACCAGCTCCTTTCCGGTTCCCGTCTCTCCGGTGATGAGGACCGGGGTGGGGCTGTTGGCCAGCTTGGACACCATACGGTGGATGGACTGGATGGCGGCGCTGTCTCCCACGATCCCGCCCGGCGCGCCGGTCTCCTTGGGGAATACCTCGTCAGAAAAGCGCAGCAGCACGGCGGAGATGTGGTCATCCACCCGCACGGCCCGGGTGGTGAGCTTGGCGATCCCGTCTCCCACCGGCACCCGGCATTCAAACAGGTCGCTGCCCCGCAGCAGCCGGCGCACCGTCTCCTCGGGCAGGATCTGCCACAGGGAGGAGGTGGTGGCTCCGCAGGACTGGATGAGCTGGGCCGCCCGCTGGTTATACCGCAGGATCACCCCGTGGGGGTCGGCCAGCACCATGGGCTGGCTGTTCACATCCAGAGCGCTTTGCAGCAGATGGTCCTGGCTGGCGCTGCCCTGGTCTCCGACAGCGGTCTTCAGATGGTCGCTGATCAAAGTGCCCAGCTCGGTGACCGCATCCAAATATAAGGGAGTGTTCTCCTGGATGCGTTTTTGTCCCTCCTTGGTAAAGGAGGTCAGCGCCGCCACCCCTACCACCTGGGTGTCCACCCGGATGCAGCAGAGAATTTCAATGGTAGCCGGGCAATGGTTTTTAAAGCGGCAGCCAATGCAGGAGGGCATCTCGCCGGGGGTGTTGACCAGCACGCTGCCGCTGTTCATCACCTCTTGAATGGAGGGACTATGGACGGTGCGGCCCTTTTTCTTCAGATAGGTGGGCGTGCAGAAAAACAGCTGATCCCGGTCAAAAATGGCAATTTCCAAGCGCAGAGAATTGGCAATCGCCAGGGACAGACGTTCAATGGATGGGCGGATAGCATCCATCTGATACATGCAGATTCCCTCCTTTATCCCCTGATACCGTTGCAAAATCCGTGAAAACAGAGCAAAATAAGAATGCAGAGGCTGTTTTCGACATTATAGCACGCATGCTGCCGAGTTGCCAACATCGAATTTTTGTGTGACAATGTTTGCCACGTGACAAACAATTTCTCCTGACTTTGACAACTTTTTGCCGCGGGGCTGCGGCGGCTGTCGGGAGGAGGAGAAAGGCCGCTGGTGGTTTTTCTCCCAGAAGTGCCGGGGAGAGAGAAAAAAGCGGCCATTCCATCATTTTTTCTTAGTCATGAATTTTTTCTGTTTTAAAATTTCTTATTTGGCACGCCGTTTGCTTATGTATAGGGGCATCCAAAGAAAATCCTGCCCGACAGGGCAACGACGTGCCATCATTGCAGAAGGAGGAGACATATTATGCTGCAGAAGAAGGATCCCTTGAATCTTACCGGAAAGGTCGCCGTCGTGACCGGCGGAAGCTCCGGAATCGGACTGGGCGTTGTGGAACTGCTGTCTGCGTACGGCGCCAAGGTGGCTATGGTAGATATTAGCCCCAAGGGAGCAGATAAAGCCAAGGAGCTCCAGGATGCCGGCCGTGAGGTGGAATTCTTCCAATGTGACGTGACCAGCGAGGCCAGCGTCATGGCGGCCGTGAAGGCCATTGTGGACCGCTGGGGCAAGATCGATATCCTTCATAACAACGCCGGCGTTACCGTGCGTAAGACCATGCCCGACCTGACGGAGAAGGAGTGGGACTTTGTGCTGGATGTAGGTCTGAAGGGCCTGTTCCTGTTCTCCAAGCACGTCATCCCCGTCATGGAGGCCAACGGCGGCGGCAGCATCATCAATACCGGCTCCGGCTGGGGTCTCAAGGGCGGCGACCAGGCCGCGGCCTACTGCGCGGTGAAGGGCGGCATCGTCAACGTCACCCGGGCCATGGCCATTGACCACGGTCCCAAGAACATCCGCGTCAACAGCGTCAACCCCGGCGACACCGACACCGATGCTGCGGGACGAGGGCCGTCAGACCGGCGCGGTCACTGCCGGCGACGGACACATGGACGCCTATCTGGCCGACTGCGGCTCCAGCCGTCCCTTGGCCCGCATCGGACAGCCTGAGGATATTGCCAACGCGGGGCTGTTTTTGGCCTCTGATCTGGCCAGCTGGATCACCGGCGCGGCGCTGGTGGTGGACGGCGGCGGTATCGCCTGATCTTCCCGATAACGTTTGCAAGGAGGAATGGACTTTATGAACGGCTTTGAACGCCATCCCTATATTCCCAACTCGGTACCCGAGGTGCAGCAGGAGATGCTGCAGGAGCTGGGTATGTCCTCTCTGGAGGAGCTGCACAAGAATGTGCCCGAGCTGCTGAAGCTGAAAAAGGAAATGGACTTGCCCACCGCATTTGAATCCGAGTACGCCCTGCGCCGCCATGTGGAGGGTCTGCTGGGCAAGGATACCAGCTGCAAGAAGAACCTGAACTTCCTGGGCGCGGGCTGCTGGCAGCACTATGTGCCCGCCATCTGCGACGAAATCAACGGCAAGGGCGAGTTTTTGACCGCCTACGGCGGCGAGCCCTACAACGACGAGGGACGCTTCCAGGCGCTGTTTGAGTATGAGAGCATGGTGGCTGAGCTGGTGGACATGGACGTGGTCAACGTCCCCACCATGGACTGGGCCCAGGCCGCCGCCACCACCGTGCGCATGGCCCAGCGCATCACCGGCCGCAGCGTGGTGCTGGTGCCGGAGTACATGGATCCGGACAAGCTCCAGGCTATGAAGAACTACGGCGAGAGCTGCATCACCTTCCAGCCCGTCGCCGCCACCTCCCAGGGCACTATGGACCTGGAGGACCTGAAGGCTAAGCTCAATGACCAGGTCATCGGCGTCTACTTTGAGAACCCCGGCTACCTGGGCGTCATCGAGCCCAACGGCCAGCAGATCTCCGACCTGGTTCACGCTGCCGGCGGTCTGAGCCTGGTGGGCGTGGATCCCATCTCCCTGGGCGTGCTGGCCGCTCCCCCCTCCTACGGCGCGGACATCGTCTGCGGCGATCTGCAGCCTCTTGGCATCCATATGAACTACGGCGGCGGCCAGTCCGGCTTTATGGCCACCCGGGACGAGGAGAAGTTCGTCATGGAATTCCCCTCCCGTCTCTTCGGCCTGGCCCCCACCTCCCAGCCCGGCGAGTACGGCTTTGGCGACGTAGCTTATGACCGCACCTCCTTCGGCCACCTGCGTGAGCGGGGCAAGGAGTACGTGGGCACCCAGTCCGCCCTGTGGGGCATTACCGCCGGCGTCTATCTGGCCACCATGGGTCCTCAGGGTATGAAGGACGTGGGCCAGACCATTCTGCAAAATTCCCATTACGCTGCCAAGAAGCTCAGCAGCATTCCCGGCGTCAAGGCCAACGCCCTGGGCGGCACCTTCTTCAAGGAGTTTGTGGTGGACTTCACCCAGACCGGAAAGACGGTGGCCCAGATCAACGAGGCCCTGCGGGATAAGGGTATCTTCGGCGGCAAGGATCTGTCCAAGCAGTTCCCCGCCCTGGGGCAGTCCGCCCTCTACTGTGTGACTGAGATTCACACCAAAGAGGACCTGGACGAGCTGACCTCCGCGCTGGCGGAGATCCTGTGAGAGAGGAGTGGTGAAGTATGAAACGAATCGACCGCTCGGAGAAGGTTCGCGTGGGTTTCCACCAGGCAAAGTGGGACGAGCCCATTATCTATGAGCTGAGCACCCCCGGTGAGCGGGGCATCCTGGTCCCCAAGGCCAGCGCTCAGGTAGCCCAGGAGGTAGGCGACGGCTTTTCCTCCATCCCCGCCGGCATGGCCCGGAGCACTCCGGTCAATCTGCCGGAGATGGCCCAGAACCGGGTACTGCGCCACTACGCCCGTCTGGCCCAGCAGACCCTGGGCGCCGATGTGAATATTGAGATCGGCCAGGGCACCTGCACCGTGAAGTACAGCCCCAAGGTCAACGACCAGCTGGCCCGCCTCATTGAGGACTACCATCCGCTCCAGGACGAGAGCACCGTCCAGGGCCTGCTGCAGATCTTCTATGAGACCGACCGCTATATGTGTGAGATCTCCGGCATGGACCGCTTTACCTTCCAGCCCGGCGGCGGCTCCCAGGGTATCCTCACCATGGCCAGCCTGATCCGCGCCTACTTCAAGGATAAGGGAGAGGACCGGGACGAGATCATCACCACCATCTACTCCCATCCCTCCGATGCCGCCGCTCCGGCCGTGGCCGGCTTCAAGATCGTCTACCTCCAGCCTGACCCCATCACCGGTCTGCCCGATCTGGAGCAGCTGAAGGCAGCGGTCACCGAGCGCACCGCCGGTTACATCGTGGCCAACCCCGAGGACACCGGCGTGTACAACAGCCACGTGAAGGAATTTGTGGACTACGTCCACTCCAAGGGCGGCCTGTGCGCTTACGACCAGGCCAATGCCAACGGCCTGCTGGGCGTCACCCGCGCTCGGGACGCCGGCTTTGATATGTGCTTCTTCAACCTGCACAAGACCTTCTCCACTCCCCACGGCTGCGGCGGTCCCGCCTGCGGCGCCACTGGTGTGCGCAAGGATCTGGAGCGCTTCCTGCCCGGTCCCCTGGTGGACTTTGACGGCCAGCGCTATTTCCTCAACCGGGATGTGTGCGCCGATCCCTCCGGCGTGGGCAAGGTCCGCTCTTGGTACGGTGTGGCTCAGGTCGTGCTGAAGGCCTACTGCTGGATCCGCAGCCTGGGCGCCAACGGCCTGTACCAGGTGGCCAAGACCGCAGTGCTCAACAACAACTACCTGTTCAAAAAGCTCATGGAGCTGCCCGACGTCACCGCCTACTACGAGGACGGCAACAACCAGCGTGTGGAGCAGGCCCGTTACTCCCTGGAGAACCTGGAGAAGGAGACCGGCATCTCCACCGGCGACATTCAGCGCCGCATGATGGACTTCGGCATGCACTACTGGACCTCTCACCACCCCTACTATCTGCCTGAGCCCATGACTCTGGAGCCCACCGAGACTCCCTCCAAGCAGGACATTGACGAGTACATTGAGACGCTGAAATACGTCTTCCGCGAGGCTCATGAGAATCCCGACATCATCCGCACCGCGCCGCACCGCAGCGTGACCCACCAGGTGGATGAGTCCGGTATGGACGATCCCGCCAAGTGGGCCCTCTCCTGGAAGACCTACCTGCGCAAGTACAGCGAGATTTGATTTCCTCCCCCAGGAAACTTATCTTTGACAGCCGGGGCGGGCATGGAGCCCGCCCCGGCTGTTCCAATATAGGAGGATGCCTATGAAAACCGTTGGCCTGATCATCAACCCCATTGCCGGACTGGGAGGCAGCGTGGGCCTGAAGGGCACCGACCACGTGGCCCAGGAGGCCCTGCGCCGGGGCGCAGTCCCCCATGCCGGGGAGCGGACCTGCCAGGCACTTCAGGCCCTGGCACAGACGGCAGTTCCCTTCCAGGTGGTCACCTGGCCCGGAGCCATGGGCGGCGACGCGGCCCAGAGCCTGGGTCTTCCCTGCCGCCTGCTGCCCGGCGTTCCCCAGGGGGAATCCACCCGGGGAGAGGACACCCAGGCCCTGGCCAAGGCGCTGGCGGAGGAGGGGGTAGACCTCATCCTGTTTGCCGGCGGCGACGGGACTGCCCGGGACGTCTATAACGCTCTGGGACTGGGCACACCGGTGCTGGGCATCCCCGCGGGCGTGAAGATCCACTCCCCCGTGTTTGGCCGAAGCCCCCGGGATGCCGGGCGGCTGGCCGCCCTGTGGCTGGAGCAGGAGACGGGCCGCACCCGGGAGGAGGAGGTACTGGACATCGACGAGGAGCTCTACCGCCAGGGCCGCATCAACACCCGGCTGTACGGCTATCTTACCATTCCCGCCCAGCCCGGCCTCACCCAGAGCCGGAAGGCCCCCACCCCTCTCTCCGATGCCCAGGCCATCCGGGCCATTGCTTTCCAGGTTACCGATCACATGGAGCCGGGGGTCAACTATCTCATTGGAGCGGGCACCACCACCCGGGGTGTGATGGAGGTGCTGGGGCTGCCCAATACCCTTATCGGCGTGGACCTGGTGCGGGACGGCAAACTCATTGCCTCCGACCTGTCCGGACTGGATATTCCCGCCCTGCTGGAGGGCCGACCCACCAAGCTGGTGGTGACGGTGACCGGCGGACAGGGCTGCCTCTTTGGACGGGGCAACCAGCAGCTCACTCCCCAGGTGCTGCGGCAGGTGGGAAAGGAGAACATCATCCTTTTGGCTACCCCCGCCAAGCTGGCCCAGCTGCGGGGAGAGCCTCTGTGGGTAGATACCATTGACCCGGAGCTCAATGAGAACCTGTGCGGTTACTACCGGGTGATCTCCGGTTACGGGGAATTTACCCTGTGCCGGGTGGTCTGTTAAAGAAAACAGGAGGAGACCAACGGTCTCCTCCCATCGATTGATACGTATTTGGGAGAGGACATTTGGTCCTCTCCCATTTTTTTAATCTCCAAAGACGGCCCGGCGCATGGCCTGGCCGGTGGGTGTGGCAGCCAGACCGCCCTGGGCGGTCTCCCGCAGGGAGCAGGGCATGGACTCGCCCACCGCGCCCATGGCCTGAATGCACTCATCCACCGGGATCTTGCTCTCCACTCCGGCCAGGGCCATCTCCGCGGAGGAAAAGGCGATGACTACGCCGCCCACATTGCGCTTGATGCAGGGGATCTCCACCAGTCCGGCCACCGGGTCGCACACTAGCCCCAGCTGGTTTTTCAGGGCGATGGCACAGGCGTGGGCCGACTGGGCGGGACTGCCGCCCTGCAGCTCCACCAGGGCAGCGGCCGCCATGGCCGCCGCCGAGCCGCACTCGGCCTGACAGCCGCCCTGGGCTCCGGCGATGCAGGCCTTCTGGGCAATGACCATGCCCACCGCGCCGGCGGTAAACAGGGCCATCACGCCCGCCTCCCGGCTGCAGCGCTCCTCCTCCACCATGGATACCACGGTTCCAGGCAGAATCCCGCAGGAACCGGCGGTGGGAGCGGCTACGATCTTGCCCATGGCGGCGTTGTACTCTGCCACTGCCACAGCCCGGGCGATGGCCCGGTTGAGAAACGCTCCGGTGATGCCGCCGCTCTGGGCGTAGCGCCACAGGCGGGCGCCGTCACCCCCGGTCAGCCCTGAGGTGGAGCGCAGTTCCGGGTCCAGCCCGGCCTGCACCGCCTCCTGCATCACCGTGAAGCGGTGCTGCATGTTGTCCAGCAGCTGCTGGGGGGAGAGCTCCATCTGCTGGGCCTGGTCGGCCAGAACCAGCTGGGACAAGCTCACGCCCTGCTCCTGTGCCGCCTGGCACAGCTCAGAAATCGAAGTATACTCCAGCATGGCGATTCCCCCCCTTTAAATGGCCCGGATGAGCACCACGTTGAGCACGTGAGGCTGACCGCGCAAAGATTCCATGAGGCTGTCGGGTACGTCTCCGTCCACCTCGATGGTCATGACCGCCTCCCCGCCCTTTCGGGGGCGGGAGAGACGGAAGTTGCCGATGTTCAGATCGGAAGAAGCAATGAAGTTGGTAACGGCAGCAATGACGCCCGGCTGGTCATGATGGAGCACCAGCAGGGTGTTATACTGCCCGGTAAAGGAGACCGCCATGCCGTTGATCTGGGTGATCAGGATGTTTCCTCCCCCCACCGAGGCCCCCTGGACCACAGCCCGGGCCCCGTGTTCTCCCACCAGCGAGATCCGTGCGGTGTTGGGGTGGGCACCGGGGATGTCCTCCTCCCGGAAGGAGAAGGCAAGGCCCCGTTCCCGGGCCAGTTCCAGGGAACGGCGGATGCGCTCGTCATCCGAGTGCATCCCCATGATCCCCGCAATCAGCGCCTTGTCGGTGCCGTGGCCCCGGTAGGTCTGGGCAAAGGAGCCGGCCAGCTGGATGTCGGCCTGCGCCACATCTTCCCCTAAGATCTTCCAGGCCACCCGGCCCAGCCGCACAGCTCCCGCGGTGTGGGAGCTGGAAGGTCCGATCATCACCGGACCAATGATATCAAATACGTTCATAGCGTCCTCCTTGACGGGTCAATTCTTGGTATTTCAGCGGGCTTCCAGTTTGGCCAGCAGATCCTCCAGCGCCTCCCCCGCGCCCTCGTCAAAGGTGGGATGGGGACGCATGGCGGCCAGCAGCTGTTGGGCGGTCAGACCGTTGACCACCGCCGCGGTAAACTGGGAGATCATGTCGGTGGCCCGCTGGCACATGAGCTGGGCACCCAAAATCACGCCCGTCTCCTGGTCGGCCACCACCTTGATAAAGCCCCGCTGGCCCTGGACGATCACCGTACGTCCGTTGGAGAACATGACGTACTTGCCCACCTTTACCGCCCGCCCGGCGGCCTTGGCCTCGTCGGCGGTGAGTCCCACGCAGGCGATCTCCGGGTCAGTGTAGATGCAGGAGGGGACGGCGTTCAGATTGGTCAGGGGATTGCTCCCAGCCAGGCGCTCCACGCAGGCGGTTCCCTGGGCGGAGGCCACATGGGCCAGCTGGATGCGGGCGGACACGTCGCCCACAGCGTACACGCCGGGCACGCTGGTCTGGAAGTTCTCGTCCACCAGGATGCGGCCTCGCTCCTGTTCCACGGAGAAGTCCGGGCCGAACAGCCCCTGGGTGTTGGGACGGCGGCCGATGGCGCACAGCACCACCTCGCCCTGGACTTGGGCGCTCTGGCCCTTCTGGGTAAAGCGGACGGTGTAACCCTCCTCCGCCTTCTCCACCTGTTCCACACGGGCTCCGGCAAAGATCTGTACGCCCCGCTTTTTCAGAATCATGCTGAGATTCTGACACACCTCCCGGTCCATGTTGGGCAGGATCCGGTCCATGGCCTCCAGTACCGTGACCCGGCAGCCCAGCATCTGGTAGAGGGAGGCAAACTCCATGCCGATGACGCCGCCGCCGATGATCACCAGAGACTTGCACACCTGATCCTGGTGCTCCAGCAGTTCGTCGGAGGTCAGTGCGTGTTCCAGCCCGGGGATGGGGGGACGGGCGGGGACGGAGCCGGTGGCGATGAGAATCTTATCGGCGGAGTAGATCTTGCCCTCCACCTCAACCTGGTCGGGGGCCAGAATGGTGCCGGTACCCCGGATCAGGTCCACCTTCTGCTGACGGAAGAGCCCCTCAATGCCCTCCCGCAGCTGCTGGGTCACCTGAGCCTTGCGGTGGTGGGCGGCGGCAAAGTCCACCGTGGCCTGGGCGGTGAGGCCCAGCGCCTGGGCCTCCTGGGCCTCACGAGCTACCTCGGCGGAGTGGAGCAGGGTCTTGGTGGGGATGCAGCCCCGGTTGAGGCAGGTGCCGCCCACATCCCGGTTTTCCACAATGGCGGTTTTCAGTCCCAGCTTCGCTGCACGCAGGGCGGCTACATAGCCGCCGGGACCGGCGCCGATTACCATCAGTTCATAGTCGCTCATATCTGTCATCTCCATATTATCCGAAACCGCGCCCAGCACAGGGCATGGGCGCGGTTTGTGAGACTTTTATTACAATGCGCTTTGCAAAAGCTCCCGCAGCTCCTTGGGGAATTCCACCAGCCGGTGCTCCAGCGCCTGCCGCTCCAGGGGACAGCCGGTGAGGGCGGCCTCCAGCTGGGGGGCCAGCGTCCAGTCCATGGCGTCGGAGTACACCGCCGCCTCCTGAATGACGCCCTCGTCCGCCTTGAGCTGTACCGTCAGCTCGCCCCAGTCAAATTTCTGGGCGCACTGGAGGGTAAAGGGCAGCTTGCGGCCATAGAGCCACGACCAGCTGCGGTTGTGCTCGGTGAGGGCCTGGATAGCCTGAGCATCCAGCTGCCGGGGATCCATGATCTCCACCGGCAGGCCGTAGACCTGACCGAAGGCCAGCTCCATCTGCCGCCCCATCTCCTCCACGGTCAGCTGGGGACACAGCTGCTTGAGGTTCACGACCCGGGAGCGCACCGAGGCAACTCCCTTGGCCTGCAGCTTGGCAGGGGAGGGGCTGAGATAGCGGGCCATGGCCTCCAGATCCACATCCACCAGCAAGGTGCCGTGGTGGTAGCTTTTCCCCTGGTGGGAATAGAATGCGTTGCCGGAAAATTTTCGTCCCTGGCACAGCACATCGTTGCGCCCGGAGCGCTCCACCGACAGTCCCAGACCCAGACAGGCCTGAGCCACCACCGAGAGCTGCCGCTCCAGATCGTAGTCCTGGGTGGGGACCAGGAAGGTAAAGTTCAGGTTGCCCAGGTCGTGGAATACCGCGCCGCCGCCCGACAGCCGCCGGGCCAGAAAGCCGCCGTCGGCCTCCAGCTGAGCGCAGCGGCACTCCTGCCAGGCGTTCTGGTTGCGGCCCAGCACCACGGTGTGCCGGTTCTGCCACAGATAGAGGATGCAGCTCTCCGGCTCCACATGCTCCAGCAGATACTGCTCCAGAGCCAGATTTTCGTGGGGGTCGGTGCCGGTGGCCCGGCACAGGAAGATCCGCCGGATCATGGCTGATACCGCAGCACGGGGTGACGGGCCGCGTCCACCTCGTCCAGACGGCCCACCGGCGTGGCGACGGGGGCGTCGTGGAGGGACTGAGGCTGGGTGTGGGCCTGCTCCCACAGCTTGAGGAACACGTCGCAGGCCTCGTCCAGAGTCTCCCGGCTTTCGGTCTCGGTGGGTTCCACCATCAGCGCCTCGTGGACGATGAGGGGGAAGTACATGGTGGGGGGATGGATGCCGTTGTCCAGCAGCCCCTTGGCCAGATCCAGGGCGGACACCCCGGTCTCCTCCTTCAGGTCGTCCAGAGACATAACAAATTCGTGCATGCAGGGACCAGCATAGGCCATGTGGAAGGTATCTTCCAGGCGCTTGCGCATGTAGTTGGCGTTGAGCACCGCGTTCTGAGCCGCCTCGCCGATGCCCTCCTGTCCCAGGGTAAGGACATAGGTGAGGGCCTTAATGACCACGGTGAAGTTGCCGTAGAAGTTCTTCATCCGGCCGATGGACTGCTCCGGCTGGGCGAACTGATAGCCGCTTTCTCCCTTGACCACTACGGGGCCGGGCAGGAAGGGACGCAGCAGCTCCTTGAAGCCCACCGCGCCCGCACCGGGACCGCCGCCGCCGTGGGGGGTGGAGAAGGTCTTGTGCAAATTGAGGTGAATGACGTCAAAGCCCATGTCGCCGGGACGGACCACGCCCATCACCGCATTGAGGTTCGCTCCATCATAATAACACAGACCGCCGGCTTCGTGAACAATTTGTGTGATATCCAAAATATTTTTATCAAAGATACCAACGGTGTTGGGGTTGGTGAGCATCAGTCCGGCGGTGTCAGGCCCCACCGCTGCCCGCAGGGCCTCCACATCCACGCAGCCGTCCGCGCCGGAGGGGATGTTGATGACCTGAAAGCCGGCCATCACCGCCGAGGCGGGGTTGGTGCCGTGGGCGGAGTCGGGGACGATGATCTTGTTGCGGCCCAGCTCACCACGGCTGCGGTGGTAGGCCTTGATGAGCAGCAGGCCGGTGAACTCACCATGGGCGCCGGCGGCAGGCTGGAAGGTCATGGCGTCCATGCCAGTGATCTCCCCAAACAGCTCCTCCGCCAGGGCGTAGGCCTCCAGGCAGCCCTGGACAGTCTCCTGGGGCTGGAGGGGGTGGACCTGAGTAAAGCCGGGCAGGGCGGCCATATCCTCGTTGATTTTGGGGTTATACTTCATGGTGCAGGAGCCCAGAGGGTAGAACCCGTCGTTGACGCCGTGGACCCGCTTGCTCAGAGCGGTGTAGTGGCGGGTGAGCTCGGTCTCTGACACCTCGGGCAGCACCAGAGGCTGGGTGCGGCCCTGAGAGAGGGTCACCTGGGGCACGTCACAGGGGGGCAGCAGAGTCAGGTGCCGCCCCGGCGCTCCGGTTTCAAAAATCAGCTTCATGCGCCCAGCACCTCCTTGATAATGGAAACCGCGCGGTCCATCTCGGAGCGGGTGACCACCTCGGTGGCACACCACAGCAGTCCGCCCTCTACGGGCAGTCCGCCCAGGATGCCTTCCCGGTCCAGCGCGGCCAGCACCTGCTCCTGCTTAGGACAGGTGGTGACAAATTCGTGGAAAAATTCTCCCTGGTGTACCCGGTGCAGCCCGATTTTCTCCAGTTCCTCGGCCAGATAGTGGGCCTTGGACATGGACAGCACCGCCGCCTGGGTCAGCCCCTGGGCGCCCATGGCGCTGAGGTAAGCCCCGGCAATAAAGGCGCACAGCGCCTGGTTGGAGCAGATGTTGGAGGAGGCCTTCTCCCGGCGGATGTGCTGCTCCCGGGCGGTGAGGGTGAGCACATAGCCCACCTCGCCCTTGTTGTCGTGGGTCTGGCCCACGATGCGGCCGGGCAGCTTGCGGAACATCCCCTGGGTGGCGGCCATAAAGCCCAGATAGGGCCCGCCGAAGGCCAGCTCCAGGCCCAGCGGCTGGGCCTCGCCCACGGTCACGTCGGCGCCGCAGGCGGCGGGAGTCTCCATCACGGCGCAGGCCATGGGATTGACGCCCATAATGTACTTGGCTCCCGCGGCGTGGACGGCCTCGCCGATGGCGGCGGCGTCTTCCAGGTTGCCGTAGTAGTTGGGCTGCTGGAGGTAGAAGCAGGCGGCGGTCCCGGCACATGGCGATGGCCTCGGCGGCAGCGGTGGCCCCGTCATAGACCGAGGCGTTGGCCACATCCATGCCGGTGAGATTGCAGATCATGGTCTGAAATTCAAAGATGGACTGGAGAATACCCTGGCTGATCTCCGCCTGGTAGGGGGTGTAGGCGGTGACGAACTCCTCCCGGGAGGCCACGCTCTTGACCACCGAGGGAATAAAGTGGCGATAGGCGCCCGCGCCTCGCAGCAGAGTGGGGTAGACCCGGTTCTTCTGAGCCAGGGCGGTCAATTTCTGCCGCACTTCCAGCTCGCTGAGCCCCTGGGGCAGCTTCAGATCCTGGGTGCTGAGCAGCATCTGCTCCGGCACATTGGCGTATAGCTCCCGCAGAGAGGAGACCCCGATGGCGGCCAGCATCTCCTGCCGCTGGGCGGGGGTGTTGGGAATATAGGATCCCATAACGGCTCATTCCTTTCTCAATTCCTGGGACCCCGGGCCGGAAGGTCCGGCCCGGGGTCGGGGGCTTACGCCTGGATGAAGGCCTGATAGGCGTCGGCGTCCAGCAGCTCTTCAAAGTCGGTGATATTCTCCACCGTGCCGGAGACCGGGCTCATTACGTCGGAGACCGCCTTGACCGACTCCACGTCGCAGAAGGGAGTCTCCTTGGTGACCTCGTCGCCCTCCATGGGCAGGTTGATGAACACCAGGTCGCCCAGCTCCTTCTGAGCGTAGTCGGTGATGCCCACCAGGGCAGTGGTCTCGTCCAGCATCTTAACCCACTCGTGAGACTTGGAATATTTCAGTTCAGCAGGAAAGTTCATAGTAATTCTCCTTTATATATAATGTAGGTTGAATGTTTAAGTGGAACGGAATCGCGGGTGGAGATCAGATCCCGGTGTTGGCAGCCAGCTTCTCCAGCGCGGCCAGGGTCTGGTCATCCTGGAAGCAGTAGTGCATCTGGGTGTAGCCGCTGCGCAGCTTGACCACCTCGTCGCCCACCTCTTTGCCGCGCAGGACGCAGTCGGCGATGAGGGCGGCCAGAGTCTCAAACTCCTTCTTGCCAAAGCCGAAGCGGGTCATCTCGTTAACGCCCATACGCAGAGCACCGGAGGCGGTGAAGCCCTCCTCGTCGGGGGTAGCCTGGTAGTTGGCGATGATGTTGTTGCGTTCCAGACGGGCGGCAACCTCGGGACCGGCGGCGTAACCCACCGAGACGATGACCTGGTGGGTCTCGGTGTAGCCAATGGCGGGATCGCCTGCCACATCCAGACCTTCCGCCTTCAGGCGCTTGGCAAAGTGCTTGGCGTTTTCCACCACGGCCTTCCGATACTCGTCCTTGAACTGGTTCATCTCATAGGCGGCCATCAGCAGACCCAACATGGTGCCCAGGTGGTGGTTGGACACGCTGCCGGGGAAGGTGCGGCTCTCGATGGTCTCCCACAGGCCGTACTTCAGGTCGCTCTTGTCGTAGTTGACACCGATGACGCCTCTCTGAGGACCGAAGAAGGTCTTGTGGGTGGAGCCGGTGACGATCTCCGCGCCCTCCTCAAAGGGCTTCTGGAAGTGGTCGCCGATGAGTCCCAGCACGTGGGCCATGTCGTACATGATGGTGGTGGGGATGTTTTGCTCATCCACAAACTGCCGGATGGCGGCCACAGGTTCCTTGTGCAGCACCATGCTCTTGCCGAAGATGATGAGCTCGGGCTTATACTGCTGGATGACCTTCTTGGTCTCCTCCACGTCGATCTTGTAGATGTTATCCTTGCAGACGGGGAAGTTCACCACAGCGGAGCGCTCGGTGACGGGGTCCACGGCGATGTAGTCGTGGAGGGCGCCCATGGGCTGGGCGCTGAGGTGTCCGCCCTTGATGATGTGGTTATTGAGCACGTAGCCCAGGCGCTGGGGAGTCTGCTTGCGGTTGAGCCGGTTCTTGAAGTCCATAAGAGCGGAGAACACCGCCATGTTGGACATCTGGCCGCTGATGACCCGGGTCTCCGCCTCGCGGCAGCCCAGGTAGGTGCACATCTCCTGGGTGAGCAGCTGCTCCACCTGGTCGATGAACTCGGTGCCCTGGTAGTAGAAGATGTCCGCGTCGTAGAAGCTCTTTACCTTCTTGTGCTCTGCATAGCGGAAGGCCGGGTCGCTGGCGGAGAGCAGCCGCACCGCCCGGGAGGGAGTCATCTCGGAGGGGATGAGGTTGATGCACTTCTCCTGGCGCCAGCGGTGGTTGTCCGTGGCCTGGGCGATGAGATCCAGAGCCTTGGGCAGGCGGTCACCGGAGGCAGCAGCTTCCTCCTCCGCGGGAGCCTGGTAGAGAATGGGACGGGCGTAGGGAGGCGCGTCGCCCCGCATGTGGTAGGGGGGGATGACTGCGGCGATGCGGCGGCCGCGCACGTCGATCTCCAACTTATCGTCATCCAGCACGTCGCTGGCGATATAGGCCAGGCCGATGGAGCGCATGGCGCTCTTTTCCAAAATCTCGGTCTCCAGGCCCTGGCCCTGGGTGGTGAAGTAGGGGACCATGGTGCCGCTGGTCACAAAGCCGATGGCCTCGTCGCCCCGGTATACCGGCATCCCGGCCCGCATGACGCCGCGGCCCAGCAGTGTGATGGGACGCACACGCCGGGGCAGATGCTCCAGATCGGAAAAGTCCCGGTCCATGATCTTACGGAAGGCGTCATACTGGCGCTGGAGGGGCTCCCGGCCCACAAAGTCGCCCTTCTGGGGGGAGAAGCTGACGGCAAACCGGGCCAGGGGGATGGCGTAGATGGGGATCTCTGTCCCGTCAGGGGACAGGCCCAGCTCATGGCCGTAGAGAGGCATGCCTGCTTCCAGACGCAGGGTGTCACGGGCACCCAGGCCGGCGGGACGGGCGCCCAGTTCCACCAGGCGGTTCCACAGCCACACAGCGTCCTGGCTGGGGACATAGACCTCGTAGCCGATGGGCTCGCCGGTGTAGCCGGTCTTGGCGATTCGGACGGTGTGGCCCTCCAGCTCCAGGGTGTTCAGCGCGTTTTTCATGGGCTCTGTGATGCTCTCGCCTCCGGACAGAGTCATGAGCAGCTCCTTGGACTTGGGACCCTGCACGGCGATGGCCGCCCAGTCGGCGGTGATGACGGTCATTCTGGCGTCAAAGTTCTGGATGTGGTGCTGCAGGTGCGCCAGGTCCTTATCGGTGTTGGCCGCGTTGACCACCAGCAGGTAACGATCCTCCTCAAAGCGGTAGAGGTAGGCGTCGTCCACTGCGCCGCCGGTCTCGGTGGGCAGGATGGCGTACTGCGCCTTGTTCACGTCAAGAGCCATCACGTTGCTAGAGAGCACATGCTGCAGGAAGGGGACGGCCTGGGGACCATCCACCAGGATGCGGCCCATGTGGGAGACGTCGAACAGGCTGCAGAAGCTGCGGGTGTACAGGTGCTCGGCCACGATGTCGGTGGGGTACTTGATGGGCATTTCCCACCCGCCGAAGTCCACCATGGTGGCACCGGCTGCCACATGTACGTCGTAAAGCTGGGTGCGTTTCAGTTCGCTCATGGGGATTCCCTCCGTTCAGAATATAATCTCTCGGGCAAAGAAAAACAGAGACGCAACGATACCTAATATCGCTGCGCCTCTGTACATAGAACCTGAGAGATTCCAGCCTGAACGCCTCCAGACAGTTGCCCCGTCGGTGCACCCAAAGGATGCTTTTCAGATTTGCGTCCCGACCCAGTCCTTTTACCTGAGAGAGTGTGGCATTGCTCCTTCGGTGCCGCGTAAGATACGCGGTCTCTCCTGAATCGTTCATCCGCTGTATGGATTCGGTATTCGGTTGTCAGTCTCTGTTGTGGTTAAAGTATCATAGAAGTCCGGCGTTTGTCAAGAAGTTTTTGTGGGAAATTTTCTCTTTTAACGAGCGTTATAATGTTTTCAATACCTCGGCGGAGGGGAAGGACGTATATACACCAACTTTTCCCATGCAAAGAAGAGCGGCCCGGTGGGCTTTGATGGCTGCTTCTTGGATGGAACTGTTTTTTACCAATTCCGCTGCGAGTACACCGGTAAAAAAGGATGTGGCACCGGAATAATCCAGAATCTCACCAGAAAAACAAGTGTCCATAAGACTCATAGTACCTTTTTCCGCAACCAACACTCCGGCTCCGTCCATGTGTACAACGACGCCCTGTCGTACTTGGTTGGAAAGAATACTGGCAGAAATTCGGGCTGTTTTTGCATTTTCACCAGAGAGACAACTGATAGCGGCTGCCTGAGCCAGATTCATAGCCAGGTAGTCTACTTTCTTCCAAAAATGGAGCGGGACATCTGCGGTCATGACAGAAGGCGTAACCAAAACTGGAGTATGACATTCATTTGCCAGTTCGATCATATGGGTGGCTACATCCATAATTGCCGGTCCCATATGGATCATGACCAAGTCCGCCTGACAGATTGCATCTTTGCAGTGGTCAATATCCTCATTGGTCAACTCATAGTTTGCACCCAGAAAGTCGATAAAAGTATTGTCTGTGTGATCTTCAATGATAATAGTAGCTAGACCGCTGTGGACGTTTGGAACATGGGTGAGAAAGCGGCAGTCCACATGCTCCTTTTCCAGAGTGCACTGAATCTGTTGGCCAAAGGCATCGTCTCCGACTTTGCCAATTAATGCAGTAGGAACACCACATCGTACAGCGGCAATGGCCTGGGAACTTCCGTGGCCGCCTGCGTTAATCGAGATCTGACGGCCCATCTTCTTTTTCCCAATCATTTCATTGCCGAGTTCCATAACAAAGTCCAGATTGAGTACGCCCAGAGAAAGAATCCGGGGAGAGTCATGCTTTAACATCTGTGGACCCCCTTACAATTAAAGTCAGACTGACCTCTTCTTTTGGGGCGGCAGGCGTATCTTCATTCAGGCGGATTAACTCCAACAGACGCTGAGCGCCCAAGACGCCTACCTGATAACCGGAGGGTCCCCAGACAGACAGCTGAGGAGAAGTTAATTGGGCTAATTGAGCATTTTCCAGACTAAGGACAGCGGCTTGTTCTGGCACTCGAATTCCCTGCTGCTTTAGTGCAGACAGCGCCCCTGCGCCTTGGTAGCAGTTTTGGGTGATGATTGCGTCGGGCAGGGTTTCGGTTTGGTTGAGATACCGGGTAAGTTCTCTGTAAGCATCGTCCAAGGAAGAACCTGCGCTGCAATGCTGACAGGTTCCTCCCTCTGCACGAATTGTGTTTTGAAGGCGGGTAAAGAATGCGGAAGAAAATCTGGATGTGTGATCGGCTAAATATACCAAATGATGCCGTTTTTGATTGAGAAAATAGTTGGCCACTTGATCTCCCAAAGCTTCCCAGGACGCTGGCAGTTGCTCTGTTTTAGGGAGCCCGCGAGCGTCGGTATCAGAAAGAAAAAGGATTGGAAAACTGCCGCAGAAAGATTCCCAACTAGAGGGGATACAACGGGCAGGGGTATATACCAAAACTCCCGCAAGTCCCATGGATTTGGCCTTCAGCAGATATTCCTCTTCCATACTTTGGACACCTTCTGTAGCGACAGTAAGCATCAAATATCCGCAAGTAGCCAGTACATCGGAAATTCCCTGGTTCATTTGGGCGAAAAAGGGATCGCTTAAACTTGGCAGTAAAACAGATACGGCATTCAATCCATCTTTCCGCAGACTCTTTGCAAGCAGATTGGATGAGTAGCCCAGCACATCGATTGCGTTGAGAACTCTGCTGCGAGACTGCTCAGCCACCTTTTCAGGATCATTTAAGACGCGTGATACAGTGGCGATGCTGACTCCGGCATATTCTGCCACATCTTTTAAAGTTGCTGCCATAAATACTCTCCTTCTTTGAAGCCATCTATCTTTCACACATTAACAAACAGAGGATTTTTAAATTGGGATACTGTGTCCCAGATAAAAAAACGATTGACCGATGATGGAATAATTATCAATCCATTTTATTTCAGCATATCATGAGTTGCTTATCATGTCAATTGTTATCGTTTTCGTATTAAGAAAAGGAAAAGCGGCGCCAATTTTGGGTTGGAGCCGCTTTTGGTAAAAGTATATTTCAGTTTAGTGCCGTACCATCTACTTCACGTTTCCACGGGATGGAGTCATATGCCCCTTTTCGTGTAACTGCCAATGCAGATGCCTTGCTGGCCAGTTCCAAAGCGGACTGAGGTACTCCATCCTTCAGTATACTAGCCAAAAAATATCCAGTAAAGGTATCACCGGCAGCGGTGGTATCCACTGCCTGTACAGAGAAGGCGGGTTGGAAAAAATGACCTTCCGGACCGGCATAGCAAGAGCCAGCGCTGCCCAAGGTCAGAATCACAGCTCCTTTGGGACACAAGGCCGACAGACGATCCAGGCAGATCTCGGGCTGATTGCTACCGCACAATTGCTCGGCTTCTACCTCGTTGACAAACAGCCAGTTTACGCTGGAGAGCATATCTGGGGTAATTTTCTCGTTCATGGGGGAAGGGTTCCATGCAATGCGCAGTCCATGTTTTTCTGCACAGGAGAGCAGCTTGGGTAGCTGACTGATTTCATTTTGGGCAATGAGTACATCTCCTGGCTGAAAATTTTCCAGAGTCTGCTCAATCTGTTCCTCGGTTACCGCCTGATTGGCGCCGCCGTAAAGCAGGATGCAGTTTTCTCCACGCTGGTTCACCTGAATTACCGCACTGCCGGTAGGGAGGTTCTCCTCACGCAGATAAGTATCGTCCACTCCTACGGTGCGGCAAATCTCACGAAAGATCCCTCCGTCTGGGCCGATACATCCTGCCAGGTACACGGGCAGACCCGCTTTTGCGGCTGCTACCGCTTGGTTAAATCCCTTTCCTCCGCAGTGCTGTTCCACAGACAGGGCCTGAAGTGTCTCCCCCGGGCGGATAAACTCCAGCACGTTGTAAATATGGTCCAGATTCAGGGAACCATAACACAGCACTTTCATTGGGGCAGATAGGGCGCGATCTGTGTGTGGAGGGCTGCCTTCTCCTCCTCATCCAGATCAATCAGAGGAGCCCGCATATGTCCGCCAGTCATACCCCGGAACTGAAGGACGGCTTTGAAGATCCCCATATCTGCACCGCTTTTCATAATTTCGCAGATCTCATTGGCAATTTTTTGTTCGGCCAAAGCAGTTTTCATATCGCCTTTGAGATAAGCACGGTAGACATTTACAAAGTGTTCAGGCATGGGGCCCGAGCAGCCGGATACGGTTCCTTCACATCCCATGACCAGCGCCGGGAGGAAAAGACGGTCTGCGCCGAAGAGAACGGAGAAATTACCGTTGTTCAGATTTAAGTAGTCTTTCAGACGGATCATGTCAGAATAGCTGTATTTGATACCAATCACATTGGGACAGGTCTCGATGATCTGAGCCACCAGGGCGGGGGAAAGGTCGTTGGCGGCACACTGTGGGATGGCGTACAGGTAAATGGGGAAGTCTTTGGAGACGCTGGCGGATACTTGCTGATAGTAGCGAAGCATAGCCTTATCTTTTACGCCAAAGAAAGCAGGGGTTACCACGCCGATACCGTCAGCACCAATGCGCTCAGCGTGGCGAGCCAAACGCACGGTTTCTTTCAGAGTCATAGCGCCCACATGGATATAGACGGTAACTCGGCCGGCAGCAGCTTTCAAAACTGTTTCGGCAACCAATTCCCGCTCTTCAGGGGTCATAATAAGCATTTCTCCCGTAGTTCCACACGGGTAGAGGCAGTCTACGCCTTTTTCAATAAGAAATTCTACCTGCTCTTCCAGAGCGTGAATATCAACCTGGTCCTTACTATCAAAGGGGGTGGTCATGGCAGTAATAACACCCTTCATTTTTTTCATGTTGCTTCACTCCTTATTTATTCAGCCAATTTTTGGGCTCTTTTCCGCTGAGACTGTCAATCACAGCTTGGGCGGTCATTAGGCTGATATTTCGGTAAGTCTCACGAGTCTCGGCTCCGGCATGCGGAGTGCATTGGATTCCAGGAGTATGAAGAATGGAGGCATCCATGGGCAGAGGTTCCTGCTCGTAAACATCTACGGCAGCGCCTGCCAGATGGCCGCTGGATACTGCCTGGACTAAGGCCTGAGTGTCCACCAGAGCGCCTCTGGCTGTGTTGATAAAATAGGCGCCTTCCTTCATTTTGGAGAATGTATCCTGATTCATGAAGTGGTGAGTCGCGGGGAGACTGGGCATATGAATACTCAAAATGTCACTGCTGGACAGAACAGTATCAAGATCGGCCAGAGTCACACCAAGGGCGCTTGCTTTTTCTTGGTTGGGGTAAGGATCATAGGCCAGCAGCTTGACGTCAAAGCCAGAAAGCTTTTTTGCGACCCGCCCCCCGATATCTCCAAAGCCAAGAAGACCAACAGTCTGTCCCTGTAAATCGCGCCCCACAGAACGAAGCCATTGTCCTTGGGATAGCTTTTGGCTCAGTTCCGGCACGCCCCGCAGACAGTTTAAAATCATGGCAACAGCCAACTCGGCTACTGCGTTGGCGTTCATACCTGCGGCGTTGACAACCTGTACCCCGTGGCGCTTTGCAGCTTCTAGGTCGATGTTATCCACACCCACACCAAACCGGGCAAGAATCTTCAGCTTGGGAGCAATTTGAAATACTTGATCATCCCAGCGATCCATCCCGATAATAGCTGCATCGATTTCCCCGGCCCATACAGCCAGTTCCTCAAAGGAATAATAGGGGAGCTCGTGGTCGTTGAGAATGAGGCTATGGCCATTGGATTCCAGCAGCTGGATAGCTTCCTGACACAGGGTCTGAAAGTGGGACGCTGTAATTAAAACCTTTCCCATTACATTACCCCCTCTAATTCAGTCCAAGCCGACGACACAGATCAGCGCAGATACTCTGATATGCATCTTCTTCCAGAAAAAGAGGTTCCGGCTCATCAGTAAGAAAAACTTTGCCCCAATCCTTCCCGTTTTGATATTTAGGTACAATATGAACATGCAGGTGAGTGCTGGTGTCGCCAAAGATGAGATAGTTAATCTTGTCTGGACTGAATTGGTCAGTAATTGCTTGGGCTGTGTGATAAACACTTTCCATCAGAGCTTTGTATTCTGGAAGAGACAGGTCAGTAACCTTTTTGACATGACGGTCAGCGACCAGAATGACTCGTCCGGGATGCGTTTGGTCGCGATGAAGATACAGTCGTCCACCGGGAAGTGCGCCAATTTCTATCAGATCAGGCCTCAGGTCCTCTCCGCCGCAGAATTTACAGCATTCAGTCATGGTTCTTCGCCTCAGCTTTCTGGGCTTTACGCTTTTTCAACATAGGAAGAACAAAGGGGTAGAACAGAGAGAGAATGGCGATGATAATAAACACGCAGGAGATGGGACGGGTAAAGAAGGTGGTCCAATCGCCATTGGGCAGCACCAAGGCACGCCGGAAGTTCTTTTCCAAAATGCCGCCCAGAATCATACCCAAAATAATGGGAGGAATGGAGAACTGCATTTTGATAAGGAAGAAGCCGAGAATACCGCATACGATCATCAGGTAGATGTCCTGTACCGTATGGTTGACGGCAAAAGTGCCCACAAAGCAGAATACAAAAATCAAGGGGGTGAGAATGATTTCGGGAACAGAGGAGATTCTGGCAAAAATCTTGATACCACCAAATCCACAGATTCCCATAAACACATTGGCAAAAAATAGGCCAATGACAATCATATAGACCTTGTCAGGGGACTCACTCATCAGCAAAGGCCCCGGAGTGATGCCGAGCATCATTAAAGCACCCAACATAATGGCAGTACAAGCATCGCCAGGGATGCTCAGAGAAAGCAGGGGAATAAGAGCACCGCCGGAAATAGCATTGTTTGCAGCCTCAGGAGCAGCAATGCCGTCTGGCGCTCCGTCACCAAACTTCTCAGGATGCTTAGACCAGCGTTTGGCTTCGTTATAACCCACCCAGGAAGCGATATCACCGCCGGTGCCGGGAATAGCTCCGATGATGGTGCCAATAACACTAGAGCGAATCAGCGTGGGGAAAATAGCAACCAAATCTTCTTTTGTAGGAAGAATACGCTCCAGTTTCTGGCTGACCTTATCGCGGTGTTTGCCAAAATTGTCTGCTACGTTGATCAAGCCCTGGGAGAAAGCAAACAAACCAATTAAAACTGGGATGTTGGAGATGCCGCCAGTGAGATAAACAGTATCAAAGGTGAAACGGTATGCACCGGTGGTGGTATCCACTCCAACTGTGGCCAAAAGCAGGCCGATAAGAGCACCCATAATACCTTTTAAAACATTTTCACTGGAGTACTGGCCACTACGCTGATGCCAAACAGGGCAAGTGCAAAACTCTCTTGTGCACTGAACTTCAGAGCAAAACTGGACAGAATGGGAGAAGTCCACAGCAGCATTAAAGCAGAGAACAGGCCGCCGAAAGTAGAGGCAGTGGTGGAAATAGAGATGGCACGACCGGGCTGGTGATATTTATGGGCCATGGGATAACCGTCCAGGCAAGTGGCAGCAGAATTGGCTGTGCCGGGGGTGTTGATCATGATAGCGGTAATGGAGCCGCCGTAGATAGCACCGCAGAAAATACCCAGCATCATCAGCACGCCCATATTGCCGTCCATAGCCAGTGCGACAGGCAACATGATGGACATGCCCATGACGGAGGAAAGCCCGGGCATTACGCCGACAAAGATTCCACATAGAACACCGCCCAGGATGGCTAATAATCCCATAGGAGTAAATACCGACATCAAGCCGGCGGTAAAAGCAGTCAACATGGATCGGATCCCTCCTTAGAAGAACTTGCCTTGGGGAAGGATGACACCCATGATCACGGTGAAGACCACATAGATAAATCCAGTGATTACAACCGTGGTGAGCCCAATCCAGATTGGGCGGCGCTCCCCCATGGCCAGCATAGTGGCGATGACGAACAGCAAAGTAGCAGGAATAAAGCCAAAGTAATTCATAATGACCGCATAAGCGATCATGATCACAAAGATCAAGAAGACACAATGGACGCCCGCAGAGCGATAGTCAATCAGAGGATCTTCTTTTTCAGTGGCCTTTTTGGATTCCAGAATAGTCTGGATCAATAAAATGACAGAACAGAGAATCAGACCGCAGCATAGCAAAACAGGCCAAAAGGCAGCGCCGGGATCGCCACTGTTACCACTGCGGGTTTCAAAGTTTGATGCCATGTAAATACCTGAAAACCCAATGATAATTAGGAATACAGACAAGAAATAGTTGTATTTTCTCACGAATACAACCCCTCCTTTCTCTTCAGACAAGCTGCGGGGCACCGGAATGGAAAATCAATTCCGGTGCCCCGGTGTTCAGACGCTACATGAACGATACTAATGTTGTGTTGGAATAACCTTAAAGGTAAGGCGTTAATTTAAGAATGGGAGGAGAGCAGATCCGTATACAGATCCATCTGCTGATCCAAAAAGTCAGACAGTTCCTCGGGGGAAAGGTTTTCTGTCTGCATACCCAAGCTGGAAAGAGTATTGGCATAACTCTCGCTCTCTACGCCCTTGCGCAGGTTCTCAGACAGATAGCTCTGAATAGCAGGATCCACGCCGGCAGGGGAGGAAATGATACAGAAGCCCATCATCTCATAATCAATCTCGTCGGGGAAAACCTCTGCGAAGGTAGGCACGTCGGGGAAAGCGGGCAGGCGCTCGTTGGAAAGGGTGCCGATGATCTTGGCGTTGCCAGCCTCCACCTGGGCGGTGGCGTTGCTGGGCTGGGCAAAGGTGGCGTCGATGTGACCGCCAACGATGGCGGTGACGCAGTCGGCGCTGCCCTCATAGGTCACGTTGGACACGTCAATGCCAAGAGCGTTTTCCATGGCGGTAATAGCCAGGGTGGGGGCAGCACCAGTGCCGGTTTCACCAATTACAATTTCACCGGGATGCTCCTTGGCATAGGCCACGAACTCTTCCAAAGTGGAGTAATTTTCATTGTTGCCGATAATAAGTACAAAGGGATCCATCAGAGCACAGGCGAGAGGAGAGAAGTCATCCACTGTCAGGTCCGTGTTGCCCAGGATGATATTGATAATAAAGTCGGTATTCATGACGCCCAGAGTATAGCCGTCGGCGGCAGAGTTGGCTACCTGAGTCAAACCAATTAAACCGCCGTTTCCGGTGACGTTAGCTACAGAGAAATTGACAGGGAAATCGGGTACGCCATCCAACACGCCGCGGACCGACAGATCGGTGCCGCCGCCAGCGGAGTACTGGACTACTACGTTTACGTTTTGATTCGGATATCCGTTCAGGCCGCCAGATCCAGAAGAATTGGACGAGTTGGAACCGGTAGAGGAACCGGAACCCGCGCTGGAATTGCTGCATGCAGCGGCTGACAGCAGCATAATACCGGTCAGAGCCAAAGCCAGAGTCTTTTTCATCCGTTTCATGTGAGAATCCTCCTTAATATGTTAGTTTAGGGTTTTAAAACACGATCTGAGATACTCGGCAGATTTCTTCATGCCGATAGAGGCGTCTGGAATATCCTGAGGGTGCCATCTCCGTTCGTATTCCAAAGATAGCCAACCGTCGTAGCCAAGGCGCTTCATTTCCTGAAGAATTGCAGGCCAGGGAACGATTCCTTCTCCTACGATTCGGGTGATAACATTTCGTTCCTCTTCTTTCGGATGAGAGACATCAGAGGAAGTGAAGGTACGACAACCATCCCGGAAAACCAGATCTTTTACATGAGTATAGTATACTTTGGAGAACTGTAAGGGCAAGGCTTGATTCCACGGTTCGTTGTTTGTAAAGGTCAAGTTTGCTTGATCGTAGAGAATGCCGACCGCAGGGTGATTGATTTCCTGTGCTAAAGAGATGCTGTCCGCAGCGGATACGGTCATGGTATTAAAGTGATTTTCCATGACGAGTTTGATCCCGTATTCTGCTGCGCGGTCTCCCAAGAGGCGCATGCTGTCCACTAAGACCTGACGTTTTTCTCCCGAAGGATCTGTATCCCCTTGAGCAAAGTTGCCGGCATAGATTCGAATAAATTCTGCTCCCATTACCTTTGCATAACCGATGACCTGTGTCAAACCATCAATTTCTTTCTCGCGGACCTGAGAGCTCAAATCATTAAAACGGGAATAATATGGGGTCAAGGCAATGATGCGAAGACCGAGCTTGTCCGCCTGGCGGCGCAGAGAATTTAGTTCGTCCAAATCTGCCTGCTGCGGGATGGCGCAGCGATAACCGTCTTGGACCACGATCTCTGCGCCATCCAGACCAATATGGTGGAAAAGTTCCAGAGCTTGGGGCAAAGTGTATTCGGGTGTTCCCATGGTGTGTCCGGCGATTTTGAACAAGCCACTCACCTCATTCCAAACCGGGGAGCCCAGCTGTGGTGAGAATACGGTGCATTAGTTCTTGGGTTTTATAGGCGTCTGCACCGCTGGTTAAAGGCTCCTTGTCATTGCTGAGGCAGTCAAAGAAGTGGTCGACCTCCTGAGTAAAGCCCATCTTATCAATGACTTTAGCCCAGCCATAGGCCAAGGGAGTCATAGAGGTAGTGTGGGATTGCTGACCATCGGTAATGGTAATTGTGTCCGGACAGTTGACCAAAACGCTTTTGTTATGGCCGTGCATTTCAAGGGTCTCCACCCACTGGCCGGAAGCGCGATCCGCCACAAGCATGGCCACAGATCCATTTTCGAACTGAAGCTGTGCGGTAGCTAAAGTTTCATAGAGAGGATCTGTAAATTTGGAACAGGCTTCCACCTTTACACATTCTCCGCAGAAATAACGCAGAATATCGACCATGTGAATCGCATTTTCAAGAGTGGCGCGGTATTCGCTGGCCGGACGGTTTTTCTGCGCAATAAGCACATCGGGGGATAATTGCCCATATACCTCTTTGGCCTTTCGGTAGACCGGTGCATAGCGGCGGTTAAAAGCAATCATCAGCTTCTTGCCTGTGCGGGCGGAAGCGTCAGCCATATCATAGGCTTCCTTCAGCGTCATTCCCATGGGCTTTTCGCAAAATACATCAACTCCAGCTTCCAAGAGCCGGATCACTTGCTCCGCGTGGACGGTTTTGGGAGACAACACAAAAGCACAGTCCAGGTCTAATGAAAGTAACTCATCCAGATTATGTACTGCGTGCTGAATAGCATAGCTCTTTTGTGTTTTTTCCACACTTTCAATGTGCTTAGCAAAGGCACCAACCATTTCTACATCATTTCTGGCAGCCAGAATGGGAAGATGTGCAATGTGTGCAATGGATCCCACACCAATCAGGCCGACACGATATTTTTTTCCCATAACAAAAATAGCTCCTTTATGCTGCTTAAGACTTTGCTAAGAATCCACCGTCCACGGCAATGGTAAAGCCATTGACATAGTCGGAGGCGTCGGAGGCTAGGAAGATTGCTGCACCGGCCAGATCTTCGGGTACACCCCAGCGCTCCATAGGAATCCGGGTGTTAGTTTCGGCCATGCGGGAAGCTTCGGAGCGCATAGGAGCGGTCATATCGGTAACCATGTAGCCAGGGGCGATGCAGTTAATGTGAATGCCATAGGGAGCTGCCCACTCATTACACATATGCATGGTGATATTGCGTACCGCTGCTTTACTGGCGGTATAGGGGATTACTTTTACGCCGCCTTGATAGGATGTCATTGAACCAATGTTGATAATTTTTCCTCCGCCGCCCTGCTTGATAAACTGCCGAGCCGCTGCTTGGCACATGAAAAACAGAGCAGTCAGATTGACATCCAAGACATCCTGCCAATCCTTTCGAGAGATATCAATGGCCATGACTCGCCGGGTGATACCGGCCGCATTGACCAGGATATCTACTTTTCCAAACTGTTCGACGGTTTTCTGGATTACCACATCCGGAGTATTCTCGTCCGCTACATCCAGTTTCAGTTCCAGATAGCGCCGCCCAAGAGCTTCTACCTTTTCTTTTGTGTCTCTGTGATCGGAGCGCCCCACACCTACAATATCAGCTCCGGCTCCGGCTAGGCCAAGAGCAATTCCCTGACCAAGACCGCGGGTGGCACCAGTAACAATGGCTACTTTTCCCGCCAAACTAAATTTTTCATACGTCTCTATAGTGCTCCTCCTAAAGTGTTTTCATTCTTGCTGTGTAAAAAATTACATCAAATGTAAACGTGTTATTTATGTGAAAAAATACCATCATTTGCACAGGATGTCAAGAGCAATATCTGATTTTTTTGTTGCTTATGTGCACTATTTTTAAGTGGAAGAATTGTGCAAAGCAACTGAATCAAGAAAAATGGAGAGCTTAAGAATGCTTGAAGAAAGAAAAAAGTGCCGCTGTCTCTGTGCGAAATGTTTAGCAGAGACAGCGGCGCTTTTTAAATAAGTTTAGAGAAGATTGCGTTTAAGCGATATACAGGAAAAATAATGGATGACAGTTTCTGGATTTGTTGAAGTGAGCGGGACAAAAATAGGTGTTTATTTGATTTTTCAGCACGGGCACTGCCGCCCGGTGTGGTCGATGGAATAGTTGCCGGTGAGGATCAGCTGGGAGATGGGTACAAAGGTATAGCCCTCCTGAGTGAGCTGTTCCAGGATGGAGGGCAGGGCCTCGGGGGTGTGGAGGGCCGCGTTATGAAAGAGAACGATGGACCCCGGGCCTACCTTGCTGGTCACCCGCTGGGTGATCTCGTCGGCGGGGATCTCCTTCCAGTCCAGGCTGTCCACATCCCACTGGATGGGCTCCATCCCGATGGACCGGGCGGCCTGCACCGACTTGTCGTCGTAGTCTCCGTAGGGCATCCGAACCAGCGTGGGCCGCACCCCGGTGACTGCCTCAATTTTGTCGTTGCAGGCGTTGAGGTCAGCGATCACCTCGTCGGCGGTGAGCTGAGGATAGTGGGCGTGGGTGTTGGAGTGATTCATGACCTCGTGTCCCGCGTCGGAAAGTGCTTTTACCGATTCAGGATATTTATCCACCCAGGAGCCCACCACAAAAAAGGTGGCTTTTACCCCGTAGCGGTCCAGAATGTCAATGAGCTGCTGGGTGTCCTCATTGCCCCAGGCCGCGTCAAAGCTGATGGAGATCAGCTTCTGATCCCGCTGGACACAGTAAATAGGCAGCTGGCGCACAGAGGCGGAAGCGCCTACCGCGGCGGGGTAGTAATTAACCACGCAGAACATGACCGCGGCCAGACACAGACATGCCGCGGCAGTCCACCACCTCTTTCTCATGAGAACGATGTGAAAGGCGCGGATTGGTTTTCTCATTCCGATCATCTCCCAAAAGCAGATTATAATCATCTATATTGTATCGAGAGAGGAAACATGCGGCAGGGAGTGCCGGGGATGAAAACAGCCCCGCCGGCAAAGAGTGCCGGTGGGGCTGAGAGAGGGAACATAAGATTAAAATACCACTTTGCCCAGGGCGGACTGGACCAGCTCCGAGGCCAGAATGCCGGTCTTGTTGCGCTCGTCCAGGATGGGATTGACCTCTACCATGTCCAGGGAGACCAGCTTTTGAGAGCGGGCGATGGTTTCCACCGCCAGGAAGGCCTCGCGGGTGGTGAGACCGCTGTGCACCACAGTGCCCGTGCCCGGCGCGGCCTCGGGGGTGATGGCGTCCACGTCAAAGCTCAGGTGAATACCCTTGGTGCCCTCGCCGGCCACCGCCATAGCCCGGCGCATGACCTCCGCCATGCCCAGCTCGTCGATCATATCGATGGGGAAGATGGTCACCCCGGCCTCCTTCATGCGGATGCGCTCCTGGGTGTCGATATCCCGTCCGCCGATCTGGACGCAGTGGGCCACATCCACATAGACGGGACCTTGGCCGAAATCCACCATACAGTCGGGACCATATCCGCACACAGCAGAGAAGGGCATGCCGTGCATGTTGCCGGTCTGGCTGCTCTCCTCGTTGTTCCAGTCGCCGTGGGCATCCACCCAGATAATGCCGATGGAACCATAAAACTTGGAGACTGCGGAGATGCTGCCCGCTGCGATGCTGTGGTCACCGCCCAGCACCACGGGGAAATGTCCGTTTTTCAAAGACTGATATACTGTGTGGTAGAGCCGGCGGTTCACGTCCACCACCTGCTCATAATTTCTCAGAGTAGGCTTTGTAGCACCCTTGGGGGCAGGAACAATATCACCCAGGTTTTCCACCTGGAAGCCCATGTGTTCCAGACCCTCGCACAATCCGGCATAGCGGATGGCGGTAGGTCCCATATTGACGCCCCGCTTGGACGCGCCGAAATCCATCTGCACGCCTACAAGATCGATCATACGCTCCATAGCTGTTTCACCTCAAATTCAGAATCCGGTGTTTGGCGCTCCAGCCGCTGCCTTTGTTCGAAGATGTTCTCCGATATACACCAGTATCTATAAAATAATTGATGAATAAGCTTGTGTCAAATACATTATTTTTAATATAATATTAGATATAAGCTAATTATGAACCGAGGAGGCCTAAATTATGAATTTGCGGGAGCAGGAGTATGTGCTGGCCATAGCCAATTATCAGACTTTAAAAGGGGCGGCAGAGTTCCTCAATGTGTCGCCTCCCACCCTGAGTGTGTTTCTCAGTACGCTGGAGCACACACTTGGTGTGCCCTTGTTCAACCGCTTTGGAAAGAAATTTGTGCCTACCGAGGTAGGGGAGACCTATATACGGTATGCCCGGGAGATGTGCTTTCTCAACCGCCAGTGGGAGGCGAGGTTGTATGACATAAAACACGGTGAACGGGGTGTGTTACGTCTGGGACTCCATCCTCGCCGAACCACATATCTGTTACCGGCTGCATTGCGGGAGCTGACCATTCGCCACCCGAGCATAGATGTGAAATTGTACGAAGGCAGCTCAGAAGAATTGTTCCATTTGTTGCTGGATGGAGAGGTGGATCTGATTATCAATAACCGGCCTAATCCGGCTCCGGTGCTGGAGTTTATTCCTTTTTACCGGGACCGGCTGGTGGCGGTGCTATCGCCTCTGCATCCGTTGGCTTGCAAAGCAGTTTCTATTTCTGGTAGTTCTCTGCCTTGGATCGACCTGTCCCTGTTTGCAGGGGAAACCTTTATTTTACAGCTCCCGGACCAGTCTTCGCGGATGTATACCGATCAGGCACTGGACTATGCGGGGGTGCATCCGCTGCACCATTATACGGTGGAAAATTTGGAGTCCGCTGCCCAAATGGCGGCAGAGGGGCTGGGTGTGGCGTTCAATTTCTTAGGGTATATCCAGCACTTCTCGTATCATAAGGCCATCCGGTATTTTCTGACCGGGGATCCAAATACCTTTATTGACTACTATATTGTGCGCCGGAAAGATGCCTATCTGGCCCCATATGTGGCCGATTTTATTGAGATCCTGCAAGAACAGATTGCCCAGCAATCCCTGTTGATCCTTCCGCCGGACAAGAAGCAAGCAAAGCCGTAACTATGCTTTGAAAGAGGTGCGTCCATACTGGAAATACCGAGTGTGATTTCCAGGCGATCCAGCAAGATAATAGATAAAAAACATAACATACAAACTGGTATAAAAAAGCAAAGACCAATTGCGCCCCTGGTTTGAGTGCAAAAAATCAAAAGAGGGAAGAAAAAGATTTTCGAAAAATAAATTGCAAATAAATGTAACAAAATGTAAACATTTGTGTAATTATTATTACATAAATGAAATAATTTTTTGCAGCGCGGAAGCTGGGCAGAAGGAAAGAAAAGTTTTTCATCGCCTAAATACCCATAAAAGCGATGGGTAATTACGTTCATTTTAACCACTGCAACAAAAATAAAATTGTTTCCAATTTTTCATTGAAACTGGTGTGCGCTTCCAGTATAATGCGGCATAGTGAAGGCCGTCGGCCCCAGCCCATCCGGGTTTGGGACGGGCGGCTTAACCGCGCAATGAACAAACGATTGGAAAGGATGAACGATTTGAACCAGCTTCGACGACTGACCTCGGGCCTGCTGAGTCTGGCTCTGGTAGGTTCCACCTGTACCGCTTGGCTGCCCACCGTTGCCTCGGCCAGCCGCCAGGAGTACTCTGTTCAGACAGAGCAGGCCACCGGCTCCATTGCACTGACCCTGAGCTTTGATCTGCCCCAGCGGGTGGACGAGGTAAAGAGCCGGGATATCCAGCTCATTCTGACAGGGAACAATAAAAATATTACTGTCTCTCTCAACAACGGTTCCGCCACCGGCGCTGACGGCCTGTCCGTTTCGGTCAAGGCTCTCAACACCCAGGGGGTGGAGCTGATCACCGAGAACCAGATCGGCGCCTATGAGGCTGTGATTTCCGGCCTGCCGCTGGGCACTTATAATATGGAAGTCACCGGCAACGGCTATGCCGACTGCTCCACCGAAGTCACCCTGCAGGATTACTCCCAGCACGTGCTCATGAGCACCGCTGACGGTACCTTCTCTCTGGGCGACGTGACCGGCGACGGGGTGGTAGATGCGGATGACCGCACCGCCCTGTCGGATGCGCTGGGCCAGACCGATGCACTGGACACCTACGACCTCAACGGCGACGGGGTGGTGGACGTGACCGATCTGTCCTATGTCAATAAGATGATGGATCTGGCGGCTGAGCCCCGTATCCTCTCCACCGCCGCCATCGTGGCTCCCAGGGTGGACACCTCTGCGGTCACCGTCTCTGACGGTAGCCTAGCCGACCTGTTCAATAACAGCGAGACCGCCGTCACCCTCACACCCACCCAGGATGCCGAGAAGCTCTCCATCCCCATCACCCTGGACAAGCCCACCGAGATGAGTGAGATCTCCATCTCCTCTCCCAGTGCGCAGGGCGCCATCCAGGCGGGCACCGCCCTGGTGGAGTATGAGGAAGATGACCAGGTCAAGACCATGGAGATCCCCTTTGATGCCGCCGCCCCCGAGGGAGTGTACGCCATCAGCCGCAACGCCGGCCAGAGCGTGGTCACCATCAACCTGGGTTCCAAGGTGGCCGTGAAGAAGGTCACCATCACCGTGACCAAGGTAGAGGGCCAGGAAGGTGACAAGCCTGAGTTTGCCACCGTTACCCAGATCGAGTTCCTCAAGGACATCGTGTCCGAGGAGACCAAGGCAGACACCCAGGTGAAGGGCCTGGCCGCCACCGCAGGCGACGGCGAGGTCACCCTGGTGTGGGAGAGCGTGAAGAACGTCACCGGCTACACCGTGAAGTACGGCACCAATAAGAGCGCCCTGAACCAGAGCGCCGCCTCCAACACCAACCGTACCGTCATCTCCGGCCTGGAGAACAACACCACCTACTACTTCCAGGTCATCGCCACCAACGGCGACTGGACCGGCACTCCCTCCGCCGTCCTGTCTGCCATGCCTCTGGCCGCCAGTATTCCCGGCGCTCCCTCCAACATTCTGGTGGAGGCTGCCGACAGCGCCCTGCGCGTCAGCTGGGGCAAGACCAAGGACGCCACCTACTACCAGGTCTTTTACCGGGAGCAGGGTGCGGAGAGCTGGAACCAGTGGGGCGGCAACATCTCCGGTACCAGCACCGCCATCACCGGCCTGACCAACGGCACCACCTACGAGGTGGCTGTGAAGGCGGGCAACCATAAGGGTGTGGGTCCTTACTCTTCCATTGCTACTGGCATTCCCAACAAGGAAGGGTTTGAACTGCCGGCGCTGCCTACCGACGGACGCATCGATAATGGGGAGATCACTTCCATTGTCATGCAGGACCCCTCCAACGTAAACCGGAACCTGTGCCCCAACTTTGATGTGACCACCCACCTCACCGACAACGATCCAAACACCTACTGGATTGCTGCTACCTACACCCAGAACAGCAATATTACTTATACTTTCCGCACCACCCACGACATGAATTATCTGCTGGTGGTGCCCTATCTGGATGCTACTTATAAAAACCGTATTGCCAACTATACCGTTACGCTGAAGGGTGAGGACGGTGAGATTCTGGCTACCTATTACCGGGACGGTGTTAATATCACCGGCAGCAACTACTATATTCTCCCCTTCCCTGAAACCAAGGGAGTCAAGAGTGTTACCGTGGCTCTGGGCGAGAAGACCGGCGGTCCCCGGGTAAGCGTCTCTGAAATCGCTTTCTATGAGAGCGAGAATCTGGTCAGCGGAATTGCTGATCTCTTTACCGACGGCACCTTCACCCAGCTGAAGAGTACCGTTAAGCAGGATCAGATCACCAATCTGAAGAACCGCCTCAGTGCGCTGGGCAGCTTCTATCTGGATCTCGCCCGGCTCACCGATGAGCTGAATTTGGCCCAGGCCCTGCTGACCCAGGACAGCGATGCCCTGGGTCTGGTGAAGAACGACTTCCAGAGCCGCAGCACCTCCGCTGCCGCCGATCAGACCGCCGGCCAGAGCGCCAGCGACCTGCAGCCCCTGGGCATTACCGCCCAGGCCGGCGCCACCGTGGCCATCTACGCCGAGCTGCCCAGCGACGCCACCGTCTATGTGGTGCCCACCCAGTTCTACGGCGAGTCCGGCGTGTGGAAGGGCACTCCCGTGGCCCTGCAGAACGGCCGCAACTACATTACCATTGAGCAGATCGGCAGCCTGGCCAACCGGGGCGGCCCCCTTTATCTGACCTACTCCGGCAGCAACCCCGAGGCCATCAAGCTTCAGGCCCGTGTGCTGAATAACGCCTGGGAGATGCCGGTGCTGGAGCTGTCCAACTGGTACAGCATGGGTGAGTCCGCCCGGAAGGATGCCATCCGGACCTATGTCCAGGAGCTGTCCGCCTATGTGGCCGCTCTGCCCACCTCCGGCCTGACCACCAATGTCCGCAACGCCACCGAGATCTCCACCCCCAGCGTGCTCCTGTCCCTCCCCGCCGACCAGGTGCTTTCCGGCCTGAAGAGCGCGGGCAGCGATGAGGACGCCATGGTCAATGCCATGTATCAGAACGTGCTGGCCTGGGAGGAGGAGCTCTTCATCGCCAACAAGGTCCAGGGCATCATTGACTCCAATGCCACCCTGACCAGCTATCAGTATCCCATGACCACCCGCCAGAACATCCGCTACATGCGCATGTTCGCCGGTGCCTTCATGTACGCTGCCGGCAACCACATCGGCGTGGAGTACGGCTCTACTTCCGCTCTGGTCCAGGGCAAGCCCACTTCCGTCACCGGCGCGGGCAAGGCCAACGGCCTGTTCGGCTGGGGCATCGCCCACGAGATCGGCCACAACATGGACAAACTGGGTAAGGCCGAAATCACCAACAACATCTACTCCCTGGCCCTCCAGGCCTGGGACGGAAGCTCCATGGCCCTGGATACCCGCCTCACTGCGGACGAACGCTGGGAAACCATCTTTAATAAGGTGGCTCAGGGCCGTCCCAGCTCCGCCAACAATGTGTTCGTGCAGCTGGGTATGTACTGGCAGCTCCACCTGGCCTATGACAATGCTGCCCAGCCCCTGGCCTTCTACAATCAGTTCTTCAAGCTGTGGAAGTCCGGCGCACACAGCGGCTACACCTACGACGAGCGCGTGGCCCTCATCGCCTCCCAGGTGGCTGACCGCAACCTCACCGAGTTCTTCACTCGCTGGGGCATGACCCTCAGCGATGAGGTGAAGGGCATGCTGAACGACTACCAGACTGAGTCCCGTGCCATCTGGTATCTCAATGATGCCTCCCGCACCTACCGCCTGAATAGCGGCAGCGCCGCCAGCGGTTCCGCCACGGTCTCCGCCTCTGCCAATGAGTCCAAGGTTACCCTGACCATCAGCCACACCGACAGCGACAAGATCCTGGGCTACGAGATCCGCCGCAATAACGTGGTCATCGGCTTTACCACCGAGAGCACCTATGTGGACGATCTGGGCGCCGCCAACAACCTGACTTACACCTACTCTGTGGTGCCCGTGGATAAGCTGGGCAACCTGGGCAGCGAGGCCAAGAGCAACGAGGTCCGGGTGGCATACGACAAGACCATCTCCTCTGACCTGTACGACCTGAAGCGTGAGGACGGCACCATTACCATCACCATGAAGAACGGTGCGTCCGTCCCCGTCACCGGCATCAAGGTGACCGGCACCGGCCTGTCCGGCAGCTACACCGTGAAGGTAAAGGCCAACGCCGGCGCCGACTGGACCACCGCCAAGACCGGTACCCTGTCTGACGACACCGTGGTGGCCTACTTCACCAAGCCCGGCGCTGCCGAGAGCGATACCCGCATTTGGACCTATGACGCCGCTGTGCTGGAGATCACCGGCATCCCCGAGGACGCTACCGTCCAGCTGCTGGACTACCCCGGCGACCGTGTGGACTTCTACGAGGGCGCCACTGTGGGCGTGCTGAAGGACGACTATAAGTACGGCGACGGCCAGGACGACGTCATCAAGAAGGGCACCCTGGTGATCCTGGGTACCTACCGCGGCGATCCCACCTACAACTATGTGAGCGTCGAGGCGGTGTACAACACCACCAGCGAGGCCGCCGAGGCCAACGGTGTCACCACCATCACCCGTGCCATGAACGGCTACGGTCTGCTGCTGGCTGAGATCCCCGCCGACGGCGCGGTCAGCGACACCAGCGACGGCTTCTTTATCTTCGTGCCTGACCTGGAGAAGGAAAAGGAGCTCAACGCCCAGAGCGGCGTCACCGACGACTATCCCCTGGAGATTCGTGCGGTGTTCTACCGTACCGACGATCCCAACAATGCCGAGAGCAAGCGCGTTACCAGTGAGACCCTGTGGATCAGCTTCCCCGGGGAGGACGACTTGCCTCTGATCGACCTGAAAAGCGACCTGAGCGAACTGAACTGAAAGGATGAACATGTTGCGTAAACTTTCTGCTATCCTGATGACCCTGTGTCTGACGGTGGGGGCCATGACTCCTTTGGCCCACGCCGCCGGCGGTCTGCGGCTGGTGACCTCCTCCCAGGAGGCCGCCAGCCAGGAGGTGGGCTTCTCCGGCGTGTCCTCCAACTGCCAGAGTTTCCAGGCCACCTTTAATCTCTCTAACAGCACGGCCATCTACGACTTTATGGCCAACGACGTTCTGGATGCCCTGCCCGGTATCTATACCACCTACAAGCAGGAGGGCAGCGCCGTCACCGTCTATGTCACCACCAAGTCCGGTGTGCTGACCGGCGACGGTTCCCTGACTCTGGGCACCATCTCCGCAAACGACGGCACCAATTTCACCGTGGAAAAGGCCTCAGGTGTGAAGGTGGTGGGCTCTGACAACTCCGAGACCACCTATACCCAGGTGGACCAGGGCGGCTCCTCCGGGGGAAGCTCCTCCGGCGGCAGCTCTTCCGGTGGTTCCTCCTCCGGCGGCTCCACCACCACTACCCGGACCATCACCATCCAGAGCTCCTTCGGCGGCAAGGTGACGGCCAGCGCCTCCCAGGCCGCCCAGGGCAAAGTGATCACCCTCACCGCCCTTCCCAATTCCGGCTATGTGCTCAAGTCTCTGACTGTGACAACCGCGTCCGGCACTTCCGTGCCTGTGGCCAACCAGAGCAGCGGCAAGTATACCTTTACCATGCCCGCTGCTGCCGTCACCGTCAAGGCGGTCTTTGCCGCCCAGGAGACGGACCCCGACTTCCCCTTTGCCGATGTGGCCAAGGGCAGCTGGTACTATGAGGGCGTGCGCTACGCCTACGAGAACGGCCTGATGAGCGGCACTGGGGAGGGGACCTTCTCTCCCGACCTGCCCACCGGCCGCGGCATGCTGGTCACCATCCTCTACCGTCTGGCGGGCAGCCCCGCTGCAGGCAGCGCCTCCTTTACCGATGTGGCCAAGGGCCAGTGGTATGCGGACGGTGTGGCCTGGGCCAGCGCCAACGGTGTGGTCTCCGGCTATCCCGACGGCAGCTTCCGGCCCAATGACACCATTACCCGGGAGCAGATGGCCGCTATCCTCTACCAGTACGCCCGCATCCAGGGTAAGCTGGATGACAGCCGGGCCGATCTGTCCATCTTCTCCGATCTGGATTCCCTCAGCGCCTATGCCAAGGAGCCCATGAGCTGGGCCGTGGCCCAGGGCCTGTTCAGCGGCGTGTCTGCCGATACCCTGGCTCCCGGTGGTTCCACCACCCGCGCCCAGGCGGCGGTCATTTTGACGGCCTTCTCCAAGGCACAGGGCTAAAAGACTCCTGTATATGGAAAAAAGGAAGGAAATCCTCCATAAATGCAGCAAAAAAGCGGCCGATCCCGGCCGCTTTTTTGCTGTCTCCCGTTTACAATGGAATGGGACCTGTGATATAATAAAACCACTTTTATAAAAGTGAGGGGGAGCAACGATGTGCGCCCACAGACCACTGTCCACCGTTGAGGTGCGCAAACAGAATCGAAATCGCGTCTATCGCCACCTGATCACCCTTTGGGAGCCTGTCACCAAGCAGGAGCTGGCGTTTCGCCTGTCCATGAGTCTGCCCACCCTGTCTCAAAACCTCAATGAATTGGCGGAGATGGGACTGATTGACCGCTCAGCCACCACCGACTCCACCGGCGGACGGCGGCCCAGGCTGATCGCGCCCCTGCCCAATGCCCGGTTTGCCCTGGGCGCGGAGCTGACCGGAGGGGATCTGCGCCTGGTAGCGGTAAATCTGCGCCAGGAGACAGTGGCCTACCAGAAGATCATCCTGCCCTTTTCCAATACGGCGGAGTATGGAGCCCGCCTGGCCGAGCTGATCGAGGTATTTTTGGATGAAAATCATCTGGACCGGGACAAGCTGCTGGGCGTGGGGCTGACGCTGCCGGGCATCATCGGCCCGGACCAGAGTACCATTGAATATGCTCCCACCATCGGCGTGCATACCTCCACACCCTGCCGCTTTACCAGCGCCATTCCCTATCCCACCCTGTTGGACAACGACGCCAACTGCGGCGGATTTGGGGAGTGGTGGAACCGCACCGATCAGCAGAGCATGGCCTATCTCTCCCTGAGCCGGGGCGTTGGCGGTGCCATTCTGGTAGGTGGGCAGCTGTACGATGGTATCAGCCATCGGGCCGCTGAGTTTGGCCACATGTGCCTGCATCCGGGAGGCCGCCGCTGTGAGTGCGGCCGCCAAGGCTGTCTGGAGGCCTACTGCTCCGCTGCGCGCATCTCCGACGATTTGGACGTTACTCTGGAGGTGTTCTTCCAGCGCCTGGAACAGAGCAACTCTCCCTATCAGGAGCTGTGGAAGAACTATCTGGAGGACCTGGCCACCGCAGTTACCACCATCCACACGATTTTGGATTGCCCAGTGATGATCGGGGGAGCGGTCTCTCAGTATCTGCCGCCTTACCGCAGCCAGCTGGCCAAGCTCATCCGGGAGCTGGACCCCCTGTCCGACCAGACCGACTTTTTCACCTTCTGCCCCAGTTACAGCCGCTCCATCTGTATTGGCGCAGCCACCCGTTTTCTCTACGATTTTGTCAATCAACTCTGAGTATTCCACCGCCCTGAAGGGCGGTGGAATTTTTTGTTGTCAATCTGTTCAAAGTTAAATGATTCAATTTGTACAAGGCGCTAAATGTACAAATTTGAAAAAATGCTGTTGACATTCGAATTTGTTTTGTTGTATTCTATGGACAGAAAGAGAAAGGATTTTTACGAAAGTTCTTTCTCTAACTCGGAAGCCGTCGAATGTCGGCGGCATCATTTTAAATGAAGGTGCGATTGAAATGAAAAAGCGTATCCTGGCTCTTGCTCTGTCTGCGGCCATGGCCCTGTCTCTGGCTGCCTGCTCTGGCGGCGGCGATGCTTCCGGCTCTGGTTCTGGTTCCGACTCCGGTTCCGGCTCCAACTCCGGCGAGACCAAGAAGGTCGGCCTGTCCATGCCCACCCAGTCCCTGGAGCGGTGGAACCGTGACGGCTCTTACCTGGATGAGCAGTTCAAGAGCGCCGGCTATGAGACCATCATTACTTACTCCGACAACGATACCAACCGTCAGGTCAGCGACATCCAGAACATGATCGCTGAGGGCGTGGATCTGCTGGTGGTGGCCGCCATCGACGGCGAGACCCTGAACACCGTGATGAACGAGGCCGGCGAGGCTGGCATTCCCGTCATCGCTTATGACCGTCTGATCATGAATGACAACGTTTCCTACTACGTGTCCTTTGATAACTACACCGTCGGTACCCTGCAGGGCCAGTACATCGTGGATGCCCTGGATCTGGAGAACGCCGCCGGCCCCTTCAACATCGAGCTGACCGCCGGTGACCCCGCCGACAACAACGCCGGCTACTTCTTCCAGGGTGCTATGGACGTGCTCCAGCCCTACATGGATTCCGGTAAGCTGAATGTGGTTTCCGGCCAGACTGACTTTGACGCCGTGGCCACCGATAAGTGGGATACCTCCACCGCTCTGGACCGTGCTCAGACCGTGCTGGCTTCCTACTACGCTGACGGCACCCAGGTCGATGCCTGGCTGTGCTCCAACGACTCCACCGCTCTGGGCGTGGCTCAGGCCATCGAGTCTGACTGCACCGGCTCCAACCAGCCCATCATCACCGGTCAGGACGGCGACGAGGCCAACCTGAAGAACATCGTGGACGGCAAGCAGTCCATGACCGTGTACAAGGCCGTGGCCAACGAGGCCGTGGTTACCCTGGATCTGGGCAAGGCCATCCTCAACGGCGAGACCGTGGACGGCAGCCTGATTGAGAACGCCGGCTGGGAGTTTGACTGCTCTTACGACACCGAGTCCTACTCCACCTCCGAGGGCCACAACTGCCCCTCCTTCCTGCTGGTTCCCGACGTGGTCACCAAGGACAACATGGTGGAGAAGCTGGTTGACACCGGTTACTACACTCAGGACGCCGACGGTTACCTGCACCCCGCTGCCTGATTTGGAATCTGAATTAAAACACTGCCGAACTGTTTGACAATGGGCGGGGCCTTCTGCCCCGCCCATTGTACTCTGAATACCCAAGGCTGAAAGGAGGCCATCCCCTTTGTCACAGTACATTTTGGAGATGAAAAACATCACCAAGGAATTCCCCGGCGTCAAGGCACTGGATAACGTGAACCTCCAGGTGGAACCCGGCGAGATCCATGCCCTCATCGGTGAAAACGGCGCGGGAAAGTCCACCCTGATGAACGTGCTGTCCGGCACCTACCCCGCAGGAAGCTACACCGGTGAAATCTATTACGAAGGCAAGCTGTGCCAGTTTAAAACCCAGAAGGACAGCGAAGCGCTGGGCATTGTAATCATTCACCAGGAGCTGGCCCTGATTCCTCTGCTCTCCATCGGCGAGAACATGTTCCTGGGCAACGAGATCCGCAACAAAATGGGGGTCATCGACTGGAACAAGACCTATTATGAGGCCGAGCGCCACATGAAGCAGGTGGGACTCAATGAGTCGGCCCAGACCCTGGTCAAGGACATCGGTACCGGCAAGCAGCAGCTGGTGGAAATCGCCAAGGCCTTCTCCAAGAAGGTAAAGCTGCTCATCCTGGACGAGCCTACGTCCTCCCTCAACGACGAGGATGCCAAGATGCTGCTGGACCTGCTCATTGCGTTTAAGAAGGAGGGCCTGACCTCCATTATTATCACCCACAAGCTCAACGAGATCATCTACTGCGCCGACAAGGCCACCATCATCCGCGACGGCTCCACCATCGAGACCCTGGTCAAGGGCGTGGACGAGTTCAGCGAGGACCGCATCATCAAGGGCATGGTGGGACGATCCATGGAAGACCGCTACCCCAAGCGGGAGCACAAGGTGCAGCCTGAAATCAGCTTTGAGGTAAAGAACTGGACGGTACACCACCCCCTGTATCCCGAGCGGATCGTGGACGACAACGTTTCCTTCCACGTCCACAAGGGCGAAGTGGTTGGCTTCTCCGGCCTGCAGGGCGCCGGACGCGAGCTGGCCATGTCCATCTTCGGCCGCAGCTACGGCACCGGCATCTCCGGCGAGGTCTACCTCAACGGAAAGAAGGTAAACCTGAGAAATACCGAGGACGCCATCCGCCACAAGCTGGCCTACGTCACCGAGGACCGCAAGACCAACGGCCTCATTCTGGGCGAGACCATCCGATTCAACACCACCCTGGCCCGGCTGGATAAGGTGTGTTCCGGCGGCATCATCGACCGGGACAAGGAAGTCAAGGTGGCCGAGGACATCAAAAACGAGATGGGAACCAAGACTCCCACCATTGAGCAGCACATCGGCAACCTGTCCGGCGGCAACCAGCAGAAGGCGCTGCTGGGCAAGTGGATGTTCACTGAGCCCGACGTGCTCATTCTGGATGAGCCCACCCGCGGCATCGACGTGGGCGCCAAGTACGACATCTACTGCCTCATTAACGACATGGTCAGCCGGGGCAAGTCGGTGGTGATGATCTCCTCCGAGCTGCCTGAGCTGCTGGGTATGTGTGACCGGATCTATGTCATGAACGAGGGTCGCCTGCTGGCTGAGGTGAATGCCGCCGACGCCACCCAGGAGAGCATCATGTGCTATATCATCCGCGACACCGTGCGGGGCACGGCGAAAGCTTAATCACGTGGAATAGGGAGTGTGACACGCATGAAAGGAACTGCAAATAAAGCATCAAGCTTTCTCACAAAATACGCCATGGTCATCGCACTGGTGATCGTGTTTGTCCTGTTTGCCTATTTAACCGACTGGCGTCTGCTGTATCCCCAGAACATGTCCAACCTGATGCTGCAAAACGGCTACGTACTGGTTATGGCCTGCGGCATGCTGTTGTGTATCCTCACCGGCGGCAACATCGACCTGTCCATCGGCTCGGTGATCTGCCTGGTGGGCGGCCTGGCTGCCGTGATGATCACCAACATGTCCATGAACCCCATCCTCACCATCGTGATCTGCCTGGTGGTAGGTCTGCTGGTGGGCGTGTGGCAGGGCTACTGGATCGGCTATGTCCGTATCCCCCCCTTCATCACCACCCTGGGCGGCATGTTCATCTTCCGCGGCATCGGCCGTCTGATCCTGGACAACAAGACCGTGGCCATCCAGGACTCCACCTTCCTGAACATCTTTACCAAGTACATCAAGATTCCCGGCCTGGATGACGGCGACACTGTCTATTCCGCCCTGATCGTTGGCGTTGTGGCGGCCTTGTTTGTCCTGTTCAGCACCGCCAAGAACCGCCGGGAGCGGGCCAAGAACGGCTACCGTCAGAACTCTATGGTGTGGGATTATCTGAAGGCTGGAATTATTGCTGCTCTGATCCTCTACTACTGCTACCTGCTCAGCCAGTACCGCGGCATCTCCGTCATGCTGGTGTGGGTAGTGGCCATCTGCCTCATCTATAACTTCATCACCGCCAAGACTGCCTTCGGCCGTTACTTCTACGCGGTGGGCGGCAACGAGAAAGCCACCAAGCTCTCCGGTATCAACACCGATAAGATCTACTTCATCGCCTACGCCAACATGGGCCTGCTGGCCGGCCTGTGCGGCCTGCTCAATGCCGCCCGCGTGGGTTCCGTCAACGGCTCCACCGGTACCTCCTTTGAGATGGACGCCATCGGCGCCTGCTTCATCGGCGGCGCTTCCGCTTACGGCGGTAGCGGCACCGTGGGCGGCGTGGTCATCGGCGCTCTGCTGCTGGGCGTCATCAACATGGGCATGTCCATCCTGGGCATCGGCGACTCTTGGCAGTATGTGGTCAAGGGCGGCGTGCTGCTGGTCGCCGTCATCTTCGACGTGGTTACCAGCCGTAAGTCTGGAAAGTAAACACTTCGATCCGTTGCCTTTTGGAGGAAGCTATGCTATATATTGGAATCGACCTTGGCACCTCTGCCGTCAAGCTCCTGCTGATGGATGAGGAGGGCCAAATCAAGAATGAAATCTCCCAGGAGTATCCCCTGGAGTTCCCGCAGCCCGGCTGGAGCCAGCAGAACCCGGAGGACTGGAAAGCCGCCGTGCTGGAGGGAGTCCCCGCCCTGTTGGAGGGCTTTGACAAGTCCCAGGTGGCGGGCATCGGAGCGGGCGGCCAGATGCACGGCCTGGTGGTGTTGGATGAGCACGACCAAGTGATCCGCCCGGCTATCCTGTGGAATGATGGGCGCACCGCTCAGGAGGTGGACTACCTCAACGAGGTGGTGGGACGGGAAAAGCTGTCCGCCCTCACCGCCAACATCGCCTTCGCTGGGTTCACTGCCCCCAAGATTTTGTGGATGAAGAAGCATGAGCCGGAGAACTTTGCCCGCATCCGCAAGATCATGCTTCCCAAGGACTACATCAACTACATCCTTACCGGAGTCCACTGCACCGACTACTCCGACGCCAGCGGCATGCTGCTGCTGGACGTGGAGCACAAGTGCTGGAGCCGGGAGATGCTGGACATCTGCGGCATCACCGAGAGCCAGATGCCCAAGCTCTTTGAGAGCTATGAGGCGGTAGGCACCCTGTTGCCCGAGATGGCCCAAAAACTGGGCCTTCCCGAGAACGTAGTGGTGTGTGCCGGAGCGGGCGACAACGCCGCCGCCGCCGTGGGCACCGGAACTGTGGGCGCGGGGGGATGCAACATCTCTCTGGGCACCTCGGGTACCCTGTTTATCTCCAGCGACCACTTCGGGGTGGCCCCCCACAACGCTCTGCACGCCTTCGCCCACGCCGACGGCTGCTACCACCTGATGGGCTGCATGCTCTCCGCTGCCAGCTGCAACAAGTGGTGGATGGATGATATCCTGGGCTCTCAGGACTACGCCGGGGCCCAGAAGGACATTACCGACGACAAGCTGGGCTGCAACCACGTGTACTTTTTGCCCTACCTCATGGGGGAGCGCTCCCCCATCAACGATACCAACGCCCGCAGCGTCTTTATCGGCATGACCATGGATACCAGCCGCACCGACCTGACCCAGGCGGTGCTGGAGGGCGTGGCCTTTGCCATCCGGGACAGCTTTGAGGTGGCACGGTCCCTGGGGCTGGACATCAAGCGCAGCATGATCTGCGGCGGCGGCGCCAAGAGCCCCCTGTGGAAGAAGATCATGGCCAATGTGCTCAACGTGGAGCTGGACACCCCTGCCTCCGAGCAGGGACCCGGCATGGGCGGCGCCATGCTGGCCATGGTGGCCTGCGGAGCCTATCCCAGTGTGCAGGCGGTGTGCGATAAGCTGGTGAAGGTGGCGGACACCGTCCGTCCCGATCCGGAGATCGCCGCGCGCTATGAGCAGCGCTATGAGCAGTTTGCAAAAATCTATCCCGCGCTGAAGGGACTCTACCCTCAGCTGCTGTAAGCGAAACAAGGAGGGGCGTACATGAATGAAGAGGGACGTTTGATCCTGCGCCTGGCCGTGGGGCTGTACCTGGTCTATTTGGCCTACATGCTGATCTCCGCCCAGATGGCGGGGAATACCGGTATGAGTGATGTGATTGCCTATGCCGGAGGCGGCATCTTGGGCCTGGGCGGTCTGGGTTTTTGTGACTACGCCCTGGTACGCTACTTCAAGGAGCGGAAGGCCCGGCAGGAGAAGAAAGACGTGCCGTCGGAGGAGGAGCCGTGAAACGCCGATCCCTTCGGGAAATGGCGGTGCGGGTGGTGCTGCTGCTCATCGGGCTGTGGATCGCCCACCTGGGCGTGACACTGTTTCTCCAGACCAATCTGGGCTCCGATCCCTTCAACGTCTTTGTCCAGGGCCTGTTCCGGGCTATCCCCTGGCCCGAGTGGGCCGGAATGACCCACGGCCGGGTCCATCTGCTGGTATCGCTGCTTATTATGGTGGTGCTGCTGGTGGTGGACCGCAGCTATGTAGGCATCGGCACCGTGCTGTGCATGGCCCTGGGCGGCCCTATCATCGATGTGTACACCCTGTGGCTGGCCCCCTTCCTCAATGAAACCCTGCCCTTGGCGGTCCGGGTGCCTATGCTGGCGGTGGGCTGCGTTATCCTGGCCTTCGGCATGACCATCGTCATCCGCTCCCAGGCGGGCACCGGTCCCAACGACCTGGTGGCGGTGGTGCTCAGCGACAAGAGCGGGAAACCCTTTGGCCCGGTGCGTATCGGGGTGGATCTCACTTTCGCTCTGGTGGGCTTTGCCCTGGGAGGCGTGGTTGGGATAGGCACTATCATCTGTGCCTTCCTGGTAGGCCCTGCCGCTCAGCTGTTTTTCCCTGTGAGTGAAAAAATTTGTGTGTGTGTTTTGAATCAATTTGCGGGAGTAAACTCCCGGTCTTGAGGTGATAAGCTATGATCATCCATTCAGTCTTTGACGCCGCCTTTGCCCCCTACGGCAAGGTGCTGGGAGGCTATGACACCGCCGCCCTGACCGACACCCTGAAGTCGGTGACCCCCGTGCCCGATGGGGTGGACTACGTCCCCTCCCAGCCGGAGCTGGAGCAGCTGCCCATCGCCGGACAGTTTGCCTCCAACGCCTACGGCGGCATGCCCATCCAGCTGGGGTGGTGCAACGGACACAACACCCGTCTCAACTGCCTGGAGTACCACCGGGACAGCGAGCTGAACATCGGCGTCCAGGACTTTATCCTCCTGGTAGCCAAGGAAGATGACATCGTAGACGGCCGTCTGGACACCGCCAAGGTGAAGGCCTTCCGGGCTCCTGCCGGCGCAGTGGTGGAGGTATATGCCACCACCCTGCACTACGCCCCCTGTTCCGCCGCTCCCGGAGCCGGCTTCCAGGTGGTCATCGTGCTGCCCCGGGGCACCAACGGCCCCAAACCCGCCATCACTCCCCTCAACGGAGAGGATGAGACCCTGTGGGCCTGCAACAAGTGGCTGCTGGCCCACGCCGACAGCAGCGAGGCCGCTCAGGGCGCTCCCGTGCGGCTGGATGGTATCAATGTGGATATTGCCGCGGATCTGTAAGCGGTAGATTTGAAAAGAGAGGTCTGATTATCATGTTTGCCAATATTCCTGAGGTCAAGCTGGGCATCATTGCCGTGTCCCGCGACTGCTTCCCCATCGCCCTGTCCACCCAGCGCCGCCAGAATATCGTCGCCGCCTACGGCGAGGGCCTGTATAAGTGCCCCATCACCGTGGAGAACGAGGCCGACGCTCTGAAGGCTCTGGGTGATGTGAAGGCCCACGGCGTCAACGCTCTGGTGGTCTTCCTGGGCAACTTCGGTCCCGAGACCCCCGAGACCATTCTGTGCCAGAAGTTTGACGGCCCCACCATGTACGTGGCCGCTGCCGAGGGCGACGGCGATCTGATCAACGGCCGCGGCGACGCCTACTGCGGCGTGCTCAACTGCTCCTATAACCTGGGTATGCGCCACCTGAAGGCCTACCTGCCTGAGTACCCCGTGGGCACCGCCCAGGAGTGCGCCGACATGATCCGGGAGTTTGTCCCCATTGCCCAGGCCATCATCGGCGTGAAGAACCTGAAGATCATCACCTTCGGCCCCCGTCCTCAGGACTTCTTTGCCTGCAACGCCCCCATCAAGGGTCTGTACGAGCTGGGTGTGGAAGTGGAGGAGAACTCCGAGCTGGATCTGCTGGTGGCCTACAAGGCCCACGCCGGGGACAAGCGCATCCCCGAGGTGGTGGCCGACATGCAGAAGGAGATGGGCGAGCGCACCTACCCCGACCTGCTGGAGCGGATGGCTCAGTTTGAGCTGACCCTGCTGGATTGGGCCGAGCAGCACAAGGGTGCCCGGCAGTATGTGGCCTTTGCCGACAAGTGCTGGCCCGCCTTCCCCGAGCAGTTCGGCTTTGAGCCCTGCTATGTAAACTCCCGCCTGGCCTCCCGCGGTATTCCTGTGGCCTGCGAGGTGGATATCTACGGCGCTTTGAGCGAGTACATCGGCGCCTGCATCACCGGTGACGCCATCACCCTGCTGGACATCAACAACTCCGTGCCCAAGTACATCTACGACGAGGATATCGCCGGCAAGTTTGACTACGATATCAAGGACACCTTCATGGGCTTCCACTGCGGCAACACCCCCAGCTGCAAGATGTGCAACGGCTGCGCGGTGAAGTATCAGCTCATCCAGAACCGCCTGCTGGAGAACGGCGGCACCCCCGACTTTACCCGCGGCACCCTGGAGGGCGACATCGCTCCCGGCGAGATCACCTTCTACCGCCTGCAGTGTGACAGCGAGGGCAACCTGCGCTCCTACATCGCTCAGGGCGAGGTGCTGCCTGTGGCCACCCGTTCCTTCGGCGGCATCGGCATCTTTGCCATTCCTGAGATGGGCCGCTTCTACCGCCACGTGCTCATCCAGAAGCGCTATCCCCACCACGGTGCGGTGGCCTTTGCTCACTGTGGTAAGGCTCTGTTTGAGGTGCTCAAGTACTTCGGTGTCTCCGACATCGCCTACAACCAGCCCAAGAGCCTGCCCTATCCCACCGAGAATCCCTTCCAGTAATTCCCGATTCAAAACGGGGCGCTGTCAAACAGCGCACCGTTTTTTTGTTGGCTAAAAATTATTTTGCAAGTCGGCGGCAATTTTCTTCCATTTTCCACCGTTGTATATTATAATGGCATTAAGTTCTCCGCTAAGGGGTGGAGAGACGAAGGAAGCAAGCAGTTCCACAATCATACCATGGATATTGAGGAGGAGAGGCACATGAAACCCTATGCGTTCGGCGTTGACTTGGGCGGAAACGCCATTAAGATCGGTCTGTTCCAGACCACAGGCAATTTGGTAGAAAAGTGGACCATTCCTACCCGTCTGGAGGACCATGGCAGCCATCTGCTCAGCGATGTAGTGGACGCCATCCGCGCCAAGATGGAAGAGCGCTCCCTGACCTGGGATGTGGTCGAGGGTGTAGGCATGGGCGTGCCCGGACCGGTGGACCAGGACGGTACGGTGATGCGCTGCGTCAACCTGGGCTGGGACATTCTGAATGTGCCTAAGGCGGTGCAGGAGCTGGAGCCCGCCATTGAAAAGCTCAAGGTAGCCAACGATGTAAACGCCGCCACGCTGGGCGAGATGTGGCAGGGCGGCGCCCAGTGGAATAACAGCGCCGTGATGGTGACCCTGGGCGTGGGCGTCGGCAGCGGCATCGTAGTGGATAATAAGGTGTTTGTGGGCAGCACCGGCGCCGCCGGTGAGATCGGCCACATGTGCGTCAACCCCAAGGAGACCGAGCGCTGCACCTGCGGCAACTACGGCTGCCTGGAGCAGTACTGCTCCGATACCGGTCTGGTACATATCGCCAAGATGGTGCTGGAGGAGCTGCCTGAGGCGCCCAGCATGCTGCGGGAGGGAGAGATCACCCCGGAGTCCATCTGCCAGGCCGCCAAGAAGGGAGACATCGCCGCCTCTGAGGTGATGGAGCGCTTTGGACAGCTCATGGGCCAGGCCCTCACCGCTGTGGCCTGTACCGTCAATCCCCAGGTCTTTGTCATCGGCGGCCAGATGGCCCAGGCCGGTATGGTGATCCTCAAGCCCATTGAGACCTATTTCCGCCGCTATGCCTTCCACGCATTCCGCAACACGCCCTTTGTGCTGGCTGAGCTGGGCGAGGACGCTGGCATCTACGGCAGCGTGCGTATGCTCTTTGACGAGGTCAAGCTGGAGGAAGAGCTCGAATTGGAGGAGGAAGAGGAGCTGGATCTCTGACCCACCGTGTCCCCGGCAGGGGCTGGGGACACTTCGGTACCATATGGACGATTTGCCAGGGAGGATGGCAATGAAAAAGATCTCGTTCACGGCCCTGGTCAGCATGGTGCTCAGCTGCGTGATCTGCAGTATCGCGGTCAACTGGGTGGCCCTGCCCAACGGCTTTGTCGTTACCGGCATCACCGGCCTGGCCATGACGGCCCAGGCTTTTACCGGCATCAACTATGCGCTGATCTACTACGGTCTTATGCTCCTGATCCTGGTGCTCACCTTTGTGATGCTGGGCTATCGGGAGGTGTCCAACATCCTGTTTCTCTCTTTCCTGTACCCCCTAGTGCTGTGGGTGCTCAACCACTGGACGGTGGAGATCATTTTGAAGGAGAAACTGATCGCCGTGATGTTTTTCGGCGTCATCTACGGGGTGGGCGCGGGGATCACCTACCGCCTGGGCTACTCCTACGGCGGCACCGATACCCTGGCCAAGATCCTCAAGACCAAGGTGCTTAAGGCGGTAGAGCTCAAACACATCCTGCTGGCACTGGACGGGATCATCATGGCTGTGATGCTGCTGCGCTTCAGTCTGGATGTGGTGGCCTACGCTCTGGTAGGACAGATCATCTACGTCAACAGCATGAACTACGTCATCTTCAACATGGGGCCCAAGCTCTATGAGATCCAGATCGTGTGTGAAAACTCCAAAGCCATCGAATCCTTTGTCATCCATGAGATCCACAAAAGCGCCACCCTCAGTCAGGTCACCGGCAGCTACTCCGGCCAGACCAAGACTCAGGTGGACTGCGTGTGCAACTCCCGGGAGTATGTACAGCTGCGGGAGTTTATCCGGGATCAAGGGGTAGACTGCTTCATCAAGGTATTTCCTCTTACCCATGTGTTTGGACAGAATAAGGATTTCCATCGGCTCAGCGATGAGAATCTGTAAGGACAAAAAAAGACGGACCGCAGTGCGGTCCGTCTTTCTTTTTGCCTTAGCTCTTCCCCAGAGCCTTCTGGCTGCCGGTGTGGTAGATGGGCTTCCACTCCACCTTCCGGACCAGAGCGGCCAGGGAGATGGGAACGTAGGTAAACATGAAGATGGGGAAGGTAAATACGTACAGGATCTTCTTGTAGGTAGGAATCTGGATTTGCTTCCACTCGCTGAGCACAGTCAGAGTGCCGAAGAGCAACAGGCCCAGGTAGAAGTTGACCACGGTAGAGAAGGCAAAGCTGCCGGACACGGCCAGGATCTTGTTGGTGATGTACACCGGCTGGCCCCAGCAGGCCAGGCAAACCACCAGGTTGAAGGCCAGGGTCACCAGAGTGAGCAGCATACCAGGAGCGACAGTCATAAACATGTCGTAGCAGGACCAGCTCTGACGGGTAGGCTTACGCAGGAAGCCGCGGGTCAGGGCGGCGCTGTAATTGGCGTTGACCTGATAGAAGCCCTTGGACCAGCGCAGACGCTGATCCCAGCTCTGACGGAAGGTGGTGGGCTGCTCGTCATAGATGACCGCCTTGTCGCAGTAGCCGATGCGGCGGCCCTTCAGAGCACAGCTGACGGAGAACTCGATGTCCTCGGTGAGCAGGTGGAAGGGCCAGCCACCGTTCTCACGGATAACGTCGGCATTGATCAAAAAGCCGGTGCCGGAGACGTGGCAGTTGGTGCCCAGAAGCATACGGGGGAAGTTGAGGAAGCGGGCCTCACGCAAGAACCAGATGGCGTAACCGGAGGAGATCCAGTTGTCGCCAAAGTTGCGGGAGTTGCGGTAGCAGGTGATGGCGCCGTAGTTGCCGCTGTCAAAGACCTTGTTCATCTCTGCGGTGAAGTTGGGGTCCACCAGATTGTCCGCATCAAAGATCATGTAGCCGTCATACTTGTCACGGCCCTCATGGTGTAGGGTGCGGAAGAGGAAGTCCAGGGCGTAGCCCTTGCCCTTCTTGTTCTGGTTGAAACGCTCATAGACAATGGCGCCGGCCTGGCGGGACACCTCAGCGGTGTTGTCGGTGCAGTTGTCGGCCACCACATAGATGTCCAGGCAATCCTGAGGATAGCGCTGCTCTTTTAATGAGTGGATCAATTCTGCAATGACGCCTGCCTCGTTCCGGGCGGAAATCACCGCGGCATAGCGATGGATCTTGGCATCCTGGGACTGAGTCCAATGGTTGCGGCGGATCACGCCGATCACCAGGTAGACCAGCTGGTAAAAATAGGCCACCGTGAACAGGACCGCCAGGAAGAGGTTGAAGGCCTCCACCAGTTGAATCATATTCATGTTAATCACCTTTTAAATATCGTTGTTTATCGTCTTCGGACCAGACTCAATGTACTGGGTCTGATACATCATAGCACGCTTTTAAAATATTACAAGATTGTTTCATGAGTCTTAATGAAAAGTTAAGAGTTCGTTCATAAATTCACAAGGTTGCGGGAACATTTTAGCCTGAGTTTCCTTGAATTTCCTGTGCCAACTTGTACATTCCTAACAAAACTTAAGAAAAAGTTTTTTGCAGAGACTTTTAAGCTATGAAATACTTTCTTAACAATTTACGAATTTCACTTTCTTTTTTCGCAAAAAAACGGACCGCGGATAGGCTCCGTCGGTCCGTTCATATGTAAGATTTTCCATGCCTTCCAGCATCAGCCGCGCCCCGCAGCAGCTCCTCGGCCAGGGTGGCCATGTTGTCGGCGAGGCGCTGAGCGATGGCGGCCACTTCCTCCAGGCTCTTGCCCTCGGCGGCGGCAGCACCGGCAATCTTATAGGTGGGGATGCAGCCTACCAGGCCGCGGCGGTCGTCGGCGTTCTCACGGGGAGCGTTGGACACGTCCTCCTGGGTGACCACCTTCACCACGTTGAGCCCCAGCTTCTTGCACTGCTTCATGGTCAGGTTGCCGGTGAGCATGTCGCCGGCGTGGTTGAGTACGATGTACAGCACACCCTTGCCCTTATCGGCCAGCTTGATGGCGTCCACACAGGCCTGGGGACCGGGAGCGGCAAAGATATCGCCCACCACGGAGATATCCACCATGCCCTCGCCCACGAAGCCGGAGATGGCGGGCTCATGGCCGGAGCCGCCCTGGGTGACGATGGTGACGCGGTCAGCGCCCTCCAGGGCGTTGTTGATGATCATGTTCTCCTCGCCCCGGTGGATGATGTCCCGGTTGGCGGCGGCCAGACCGTCCAGTAGCTCATCGGTGAGGTTCTCGGGATTGTTGATGAATTTCTTCATTTTCATGGGGAAGTCCTCCTTATATGATCTGAAAAATATTGAGTGTCAGATTCCCTGTGCCAGTCCCCGGAAGAACAGGGCGGTGGATACCGCGCCGGCGTCGGGGGTGCCGATGGTTTGTTCCTTATAGCTGCGGGCCCGGCCGAACTTGGAGACAAACTGCTCGCTGGCCTTGGCGCCCTCCTGGGCGGCCTGGGCGGCGGCCTCCAAAATGGCCTTGCAGTCTCCCTGGGTCTGCTGGGCGGCCTGCACCGCGGGGATCAGCGCATCCATCATGGTCTTGTCGCCCACCTTGGCGGTGGTGATGTCCTCCATCTCGCTCAGGCAGCCGGCAAACATGGTCTTCAGGCCTGCCTCGTCTACCTGGCCGGCGTCATCGTCCAGATTGACGCCCAGTCCACCAATCATGGTGCCGTACAGCGGTCCGGCAGAGCCGCCCTTGACCTCCATGATTGCCATTCCCAGACTGTCCAGGAAGTCCTTGATGGAATCCTCACCCCACTGGGGGACCCGCTCCTGGATGAGCTTGGCGATCTTTCCCATGGTGATGCCGTGGTCGCCGTCGCCAAAGCGGGAGTCGATATCACTGAGATACTGGGTGTTCTCCTCCAGCAGCATGGCCGCCTGGAGCAGCATGGCGCCCAGAGCCTCTCAATCCAAAATCATGCGTCCTTCCTCCTTGTCTGATCCGGTGCTTTTCAGCCCCTGTTCCTGTTACGTTTGCAACAAAATCATAACAATGCATGTAACGAAAGTCAATCAATTTTGTGCAATTCTACCTATTATAGGAAATCGGACATGGGTTTTTGTGCATATCTAGTTCAAAAACAAAACTTGATGTTACATATGTAACACACGGCGCAAAACGGTGTTCCGGCGCTGCAAAGGTTTAAGCTGCATTTTACACAAACCGCGTGGAAGGGACACGACGGGTCTGTTACAATAGACCCAGATTCCCTTCCGAGGAAGGAGGATGGAAGATGAGCGGTCAGTGCCAGAGCATCGGAAATACGAGTTCAAGGCCTTCCTGCGCCTGCTCTCCCCTCCTCCCCTCGTCTTGCGGCAGATCTCGGGCTGGACGCCCATGTCGGTGTCCAGCCCAGGGTCTGCCGCTGCTTTTTTAGGGAGCCTGTGTCCCGGCGGAATACCAGTTGAGAGGAGTCATGTTTATGCTGCCCTGTCAGAATACCTGCCCCAACTACCAGCACGGCTGCCACAAGAGCTGTGCGGCCTGGAAAGAGCTTCAGGAGCGTCAGCGCCTCCAGCGTCAGCAGAAAAAGGCCTATCTGGACTACTACAATGACCTGTGCATCACGATGGCCCGGCAGTTCCGGGCGATGAGTCCCTGCCGCCTGGTCCGATAACGACCCATACATAGAAAAAACCCCAGCCCACCAGAGAAATCTGGCAGGCTGGGGCATTTTGTTGTAGATCAAATGGGCAGCAGGGCACAGGCAATGCGGAAGTAGACCACCAGGGAAATGGCGTCCACAATGGTAGTGATCAGGGGAGCAGCCATGATAGCCGGATCTGCGTGGCACAGCTTGGCGACCATGGGCAGCACGCCGCCCACCGTCTTGGCCAGCAGCACGGTAACAAACAGAGCCAGAGCCACCGTCAGGGCCACCATCTGGTTGCCGGGGTAGGTGATGATCAGGCGTACAAAGTTCACCGCGCTGAGTACCACGCCCACCAGCATGCTCACCCGCAGCTCCTTCCAGAAGACCTTGGCAAAGTCCTTGAGCTGGATCTCGCCCACGGCCATGCCACGGATGACCAGGGTGCTGCTCTGGCTGCCGGCGTTTCCGCCGGTGTCGGTGAGCATGGGGATAAAGGTGACCAGTAGGGGCATGGCGGCAAAGGCGGCCTCGTACTGGCCCAGGATGCCGCCGGTGATCATGCCGGAGATCATCAGCACCAGCAGCCACAGGATGCGGTGCTTGGCCAGGGACAGTACGCTGGTCTTGAGGTAGGGCTTCTCCGAGGGAGCCATAGCGGCCATCTTCTCAAAGTCCTCGGTGGCCTCCTCTTCCATGACGTCCATCACGTCGTCTACCGTGACGATACCTACCAGACGGCCCTCCTTGTCCACCACGGGCAGGGAGATAAAATCGTACTTCATCATCCGGGCCACCGCTTCCTCCTGGTCCTCGGTGGTCTCGGCGGTGATGACGTCGGTCTCCATCAGGTCGGCAATAAGCTGCTCGTCCTGGGCCAGGAGCAGCTCCTTGATGGTGAGCACGCCCTCCAGCCGGCGGCCGGCGTCGGTGACATAGCAGGTGTACACGCTCTCCGAGTTCTCCCCAGTGCGGCGGATGTGGGCGATGGCCTGGGCCACCGTCATGGACTGCTTCAGGTCGGTAAACTCGGCGGTCATGATGCTGCCCACCGAGTTGTCGGGGTAGTTCAAAAACTGGTTGATGAGTTTGCGGGTGTCAGGGCGGGCAGCTTTCAGCACCCGCTTGACTACGTTGGCGGGCAGCTCCTCCAGCATGTCCACCGCGTCGTCCACGTACAGCTCCTCCACGATCGCGGAGACCTCCTGGTCGGTGGCCGACTGAATAATGACCTGCTGGGTGTCCGGCTCCAGATTGGAGAACACCTCTGCCGCCATCTCCTTGGGCAGGGCGCGGAACACCACCACGATCTTGTCCTGGGGCAGCTCCTCCAGGAACTCGGCGATATCGACTTCGTTCTCCTCCAGCAGGGCGGCACGCAGCGCGTGCAGATCACGGCGCTCCAGCAGCTCCAGCAGCGCCTGAATATCCATCATCTTCTTCTCCATTGGAAATTCCTCCTGTTCTTGGTTTGATACAGCGAGGAAGCTACCAATTGGACATACAAAACCGCGGCAAACCTGCCGAAGAAGACTCTTCGGCTGTTTTCCGCGGTGATATCCGAGTATGGAGCCGCTAAGGCGGCGCAAAGCAGACCACCCCGAAGGGCGTGGTCAAATCACTGGGAAAGCCAGGCAGCCTGGACAGTCCCGGTCCATATCGGAATATCACGGTCCATATTGGTACTTCGTCCGCATAAGTCCACCTGGATTTCCTCCTTTTATCGGTATTTTGGCAGAGTTTCCTCCACCGGATTCCAGAATAGCATATTTTTTTACCCGGAACAAGTTAAAAATTGTAAAGAATTTTTGGATTTTGGCGACGGCGAAAAAAAGAAACCGCCGTCCGGGGACCGGTCCGGAAGAGACCGGTCCGCCGAGACGGCGGGATGTTTATGGGAAGTTACCGGGTAGAGTCGTAGGTGTACACCGGGGGAGCGGGAGGGACAAAGGAGATCCGGGCGTCGTAGAATCCGGCCCGGGCCAGTCCGGTGTAGGGCAGCAGCCAGAGCTCCACCGGCAGGCAGAGCAGAAGCCCAACCAGCGAGCCGGCGGTGGTTCCGGCAACCAGAGTCATCAGCGTTTCCGGAGTCGCGCCGCTCTGGAAGATCCCAATCAGGGTGGGGATGAGGAAGATAACCTGGGCAAGAATGGCCAGACCCCACTCCAGCAGGTACCAGCCCAGGAAGGACAGGTCCAGCTTGAACAGCTCTAGTTTCCAGCCGCGCATCAGGCCTACGCTCTCCCGCACCGCAGCAGCCGCGCCCCGATCAGGGCGGTCCATCAGCAGGTAGGGGGCCAGCGCATAGCGCAGGCGGATAAAATAGAGGTAGGGGATCAGGGCAAAGGTGAACAGCTGGGTCAGAAGGATCATCATTTCCAGACTGTTGGCGGCGGAAATGATCACCGTAGCAGGGATCACAGGCAGCAGGCACCAGCCAAACAGCCGCAGGAAGATCTGGATCTCCATCAGCAGCACCTGACCGGCCATGCCGAAGCCGTCAATCAAGGTGGCAAAGTCGGCCTCATCTCTCCTCCAGGCCCTCAGGCACCATATCTCATAGCCGAAGTTCATCACCACGCTGTATAAGGTGAGCAGCAGGGTGAAGAACAGGGGGAAAAACTGTACTCCGGAAGAGGAAGCGGCGAGACTGGTGGTAAAACCGGCCAGATCGGAAATGGTGCTCACGCCGGTGGTCAGCCCCCAGAACAGCAGGGCCACCAGCCAGGCGGGAGGAACATTTTGCCGCATGGTTTGTCTGGCCCGGTCCTTCAGGGCCTTGCGATGGATCTCCATGGGTATCATCTTGTGTCTCCGTTCTATGTATGAATTTGTGCTCAGCTCTCCCAGTTCTCCATGACCTGGCGCAGCTGGTCAGCCAGCTTTGCCAAGTCCTTGTTGGGACGGCCGCGGCTGCGGCTGATGAGAGCCTCCAGCTGCTTGGACACGTCCAGCAGGCGGACAAAGGCGGGGGAGCCCTGAGCAGCGCCGCCGGATACCCGCTTGGGCTCCAGCACGATGCCCTTGGCCAGCATCACATTCTCCGCCAGATCGTAGACCTCCTGATAGAGAGGTGCGTGGGCGGGGATGCCCCGGTCGTTGAGGGTCTGGGCAAACAGGTCGGTGACCGGGCTGTCGCCGTGGACCACAAAGACCTGCTTGGGAGCGGGGGTGAAGCGGCCGATCCAGTCCAGCAGGTGGGTGCGGTCGGCGTGGGAGCTGAGTCCCTTAAAGTTGACAATGCGAGCGTTGACGGCGATCTCCTCGCCGAAGAGTTTGACAGACTTGGCGCCTTCCAGCAGCCGCCGGCCCAGAGAACCCTCCGCCTGGTAACCCACGAACACCACGGCGCACTCGCTGCGCCACAGGTTGTGCTTCAGGTGGTGGCGGATACGGCCGGCATCACACATGCCGGAGGCGGAGATAATGACCTTGGACCGGGGGTCCAGGTTCAGGGCCTTGGACTCGTCGGTGGACTGCACCAGAGTGAGCCCCGGGAAGGTAAACAGGTTTTCTCCGCCCTGGAGGACGGCGATGGCCTCTTCATCCAGGTAGCCCCGCAGGTCCCCGGCGTAGATCTTGGTGGCCTCGGCAGCCAGAGGGCTGTCCACGCACACCTGGAAGTCGGGGTGGGTCTTGACCAGCCCCTCATTTTTGATTTCCCGCAGGAAATAGAGAAGCTCCTGGGTGCGGCCCACGGCAAAGGAGGGGATGACCACGTTGCCGCCCTGGGCAAAGGTGTCGTCGATGAGCTGAGCCAGCGCTTCGGTGTAGCTCTCAGGCACCTCGTGGTCCCGGTCACCGTAGGTGGACTCCATGACCACATAGTCTGCCTCTTCCAAAAATTCCGGGTCCCGAATGATGGGCTGGTCCACGTTGCCCAGGTCGCCGGAAAAGACCAGCTTGCGCTCCACGTCCCCCTCCTTGGCCCAAATCTCCACAATGGAGGAGCCCAGCAGGTGGCCCGCGTCCCGGAAGCGGATCTTCACGCCCTCGCACAGGTCCAGCGTCTGGCCGTACTCCACGGTAAAGATCTGTTCCAGCGCGGCCTCCGCGTCAGCCACGGTGTACAGCGGTTCCACCTCAGGCCGTCCGGCACGCTTGCCCTTCTGGTTCTGCCACTGAGCGTCGCTCTCCTGAATGAAGGCGGAGTCCCGCAACATAATGGACAGCAGCTCACCGGTGAGCCGGGTGGTGAAGATCTGGCCCTGGAATCCCTCTTTCACCAGCAGGGGGATCCGGCCGGAGTGGTCGATGTGGGCGTGGGTAACGATAACATAGTCGATGTAGCTGGGGGAGAAGTCCAGAGCGTTGTCGTCATGCTCATCCCGGCCCTGCTGCAGGCCGCAGTCGATGAGGATCTTTTTGCCCCCCACCTCCAGGCAGTGACAGCTTCCAGTGACCGCGTGAGCCGCGCCGAAGAATGACAGCTTCATAACCGTGCCTCCTGTGTTCCTATGTAGTGACTATATTGTACATCGAACCCGGGGAGAATTCTATACTAATTTGTGAATCTTGTCTGAATTACAGCACCTGGAAGTGCTGGAGGGCTTTGACGATGCCATCCTCGTCCACCGAGGCGGTGGCCCAGTCAGCCTGCCGCTTCACCTCGTCACTAGCGGTGCCCATAGCTACGCCGATGCCGGCGTGGACCAGCATGGAGAGATCGTTTTCTCCGTCGCCGAAGGCCATGCTCTCCTCCACGGGGATGCCGAAGTGCTCCAGAATGGCGTCCATGCCCTTGTCTTTCCCGCCGGTGGGAGGGATGACGTCCAGGAAGTGGGGATGCCAGCGGGTGGTTTTCAGATGGGGCGCCCGGTCCAGCAGCAGGTGCTCGTTGTCCCGGTCCAGGAAGGTGATGGCCTGGTAGATCTCCCGCCCCAGAGCGTGGGAGGCGGGCCGCACCGGAGGCAGGGGCAGGTTCAGGTCTTTCATAAAGGCCCGGGTCAGATCGTTGATGCAGTTGAGGTAGATATCCTCGCCCTCCAGGAAGATGCAGGAGAAGGCGTCGTCTCCCGCCGCGGCCACCAGTTCCTCCACGGCCTGGGGAGGCATGGGATTTTTCCGCAGGACCTGGTCTCCTGCAAAGCAGTACTGACCGCTGAGGGTGACATAGCCGTCAAAGGGGAAGAGGTCCCGCACCTGGCCCAGCATCTTCTGGTGCCGCCCGGTGGAGAGAAACAGCTTGATGCCCCGTGAGCGCAGGGTGTGCAGAGCCTGCATGGCCGAGTCGGGGATGGTGTGGGTCTTGAAGCTGACTAGAGTACCGTCAACATCAAAGAAAATGGCTTTTATCATAGTGGTCTCCTTAAAAAAGGCTTCCCCGAAGGGGGAAGCCAGTGCGTTTTTGTTTCTATGGGGACGGATGTTACTTTAGAACTGCCGGGGCCGCCCCGCAGGGCGGCAGCCCCAGAGGCGAAACGAAGTTTCGCACAAAGTTCTTTGCCAAGCTTTCTTTTTAAGAAAGCGGGGCAGGTTCTAGCTTTTCCACCAGCGCCCATTCCACGCGACGCTCGCACAGCTCCTCCACCCGGATGCGCAGACCCATGGCCTCCACCACCGGACGGCTGCCGTCCTCGGGGATGACCGGCAGCAGAGCAAAGACCAGACCGCCCACGGTGTCGCAGTCCAGCCGCTCCAGCTCCTCCTCGTCCA
>OFOU01000041.1_pt1 | contig 109699 bp, 106 predicted proteins | sample 1542061 | NCBI WGS metagenome assembly OFOU01 (sample SAMN04209239, study PRJEB22552) | human gut metagenome | biome: gut; material: feces | host: Homo sapiens | place: USA: Oklahoma
CGGCTGATGCCCAGCATGACCTGCAGCTGGCGCACCGTCACGATGTCGGGATAGTTGGCGAACAACAGTTTGTAAAGGGTCTGAATGTCAAAATTCTTCATCGATCACCTGCTCTCAAAGGTTTTTTGCGGCGCGAAAACGCGCCTGGGCGGATAAGCGGACAGCGGACGCCGGCCGAAAGCGGCGGTACCCCTCCTTTCTGTGTGGTGGCTATGGGTTCCTTATGCAGGGTTCCTTGTGCGATGAATGGATAAATTTGACGTATCATGTGGCTTATGCGAACAATTTATCTTCGGCTAAAAGAACAGGTGTATCTGATTCGCAAACCCTGCAAAATCGCCATAAACGGAGATGGAAGCAGTAAAGCTAAGGCCTTAAACTCCTGCGAAGATACAGTTTGTGATACATCCAGCATACAGTGCAGAGAATGGATTGAAATGCTGTCAGAAACCCTTGCTCTTGCGCTTTTGACATATCTGGCTTATGCTATTAATTACAGTTCCGTTGCCTGTAATCAGCAGCCGCATGGCGCTTTCGCAAAGCAAATTCGAATATGATGAACCCCCCTTTCTCCTGCGTGAACAAGCAAACATAACCCGAATTGCTTGGTTCAGATCACTCCCTCACTAATAGGAGAAATCCAGGGTGCAAAACGGAACCATTTTTGAAAAATCGCAAAATATTTTTTGAAAAGAGGTGTGGTCATGGCGTATCTGTTTGATGATGAGCTTCTGGATACCAAGGATGACTTCACCGGATGGGACAATGAGACAGGCACTGAAGCAGCGGAAGAAACGTTGGAAGAGGCGCTTGCGAAAGAACGTTGGGCCGAGATGGAAAGTGAGCTGGAGCAGGACGAGCATCCCATTGATTACGAAGCGGAGCTGGAAAACGAGGAAGAAGAAGCAGCCCTGTCCAGCGGAAAGCGACTGAAACGGGAGATACAGGCCGAGGCCATACGGCGGCTGGAGGAAGCTGCCCGTACCGAGAAGGATTTCCGGGACGTGGTGGAGGAATGGAACAAGCTGGACCGGAACCGGGAGCGTCGGGAACGGGACCATGAAAACCTTCGCGGGGATGTGCCGCTGGAATATCAGGTGGCGCCGGAACCCAGGCTCATTCCCCGCTGGATGAACAACCCCGCATACAGCCAGCTGATGGACGGAAATATTCTGGACACCCTGTTTGACTGTCCCTATGAGATGCACAACTTGACCGCTGATTCCTTCGTTTCCCGCATGGTGGAAGAACTGAGCGAGGAACACAAGGAAGTGCTGTATTTTCTCTCTTTGCGGTTGTACAGTACCACCCGGCTTGCCGCTGTGCGAGGGCAGTCTGACCGAAATATCCGCAAGCTGAGAAAGACCATCCACAAGAAATTGCAACGCCAGATGTATGACCATCTGTGCACAAAATCGGAAAACGGCCTGACATTGCGGGAACGCCAGTTTTTGGAGGAATACTCGCAAATCACAAGGAAACAGGGCAAGGATACTGTGATCCGGCGGGAAAACAAGACCAAGCGCCAAAAAAAGAAAAATCGCCCCTGATAACAGGGACGATGAAGCAGAGTGGGTGTGTATGATGAGGAATTTGTTTGAACAGTCCCGTTCCTGTTGGGTACGGTACGATCATTATGAGCTAAAAACAGCAGAAGATGGCAAGCGATACATTACCCCTGGCAAAAACGCAAAGCCTGAAGTCTACAATCCGATGAAAGAGACCCCAAATATTGTGCTGGATGCGCTGAATGTGGGGATGCTGATGATGGGACGCAAGCCGGACGCTGAAGTGGAAAAGGCGGTGATGGAGTTTATCACCCGGTATGGCCTGCTGGGGCTGATGACTGCCCTACCCACCACACCGTCCTTTATGGATTATGAGGCGGTATATCTGCCGAAAAACCACTTTATCAAGGAAGAATCCATGGCAACGGACAAATATCTGTCCCTGTTTTATCCCTTTGCCCGGCTGGACTTGGTGAAGAAAGGCATTGAATCCTTCTGGAGTGTGTCCGGTGACCGGACGATGATAGCCTTGACCATGACTTTCATGGACGAGCCGATGGCGAAAAACATGAGCTTCCAGCGGGAATATGCGGAACCCTACGGCTGGGTTGCCCAGCAGTTCAAGGACTGGGCTTTTACCCTGACCACTGCCATTTTGTACTACAATGACTATGATTCCATCGACGAGGACGTACGGGGATTGTACCGCAAGGCCATGGCTGCGTTCGGCGGAATCGCCCCCGGCTATCACATCGAGCTGTTGAATAAGCCTACCATCTATTGGGATTTTCATTCCCTTCTGCTTGGAATTCAAATGATGTTCAGTTTTATGCTGGTGGACGATGACCAGACCCTGCGCCTGTGCAAGCACTGCCAGAAAGTGTTCCTGGGCAGTCGGTCCAACGCCGCCTTTTGCAGCCCACGGTGCAAAAATCAGTATAATGTCTACAAGAGCCGGGGAAAGGACCGAGAGGATGGAGATGAAGAGGAATGAGGTAAAACAGATAGTTGATTTCCTATGCTGTGATATAAATTAAAGGTTTGTTTTTCGTGAATTATATTAGTGGAGGAAATATACACTACAGAAGTTATATAGAAAACACAAACACCTCCAATACAGCGGAACTCCCGTTTGGTGAGGTAGTGGATGGCGTACTCCATCATCTTGGGATTATTGGCATACTGGTAGGGAATGGCCTGCTGGATCGTCAGCCTCTTCATAACCTTATCCTGAATCTCTTCTTCACTCGTTCCTTTACTCTCGTGCTGAATGAATGAGTGATTATTGCCACTCATAAGTACCCTGTGCTTTGTTCGTTTCGGCAGTCCTTCGTCCTTTCCGTGACCGGAAGAAGGACTGCCGAAAACCATGTGAGCAGGGCAACAAAAAGAGCCGCATGAACAAAGACTTCGGGGAAAACCGAACATCTGCTCACACGGCCCTGGTAGTCATAGCTTTGAAAAGCCAGCTTCTGATCACTCGTTGTTTGCTATTCAGTTATGGATCAACTGTTGGGCATAACCTCGAAACAAGTCAATGGATTCCTCAGATAACGGTTTAGCTCAAAGGATAGTCGCGAGAAGTCTCAACATTAAGAGAAACTCCGTTCACCTCGATTTGGAGAGGTGAACCTGCCAGGAGTTCACAGTGGAAGGAATGAGAGTTGAAGCAAATTTCCAATAGTCTGCCCCGGTATACCAACCGCATCTTTAACTGCTTCCAGTGCTGCGGACAACGCGGATTGAACGCAAGCACGCCGCGCTGATAGTCCATCCCTGCAAAGCCGTGGGCAAGCGCGATCCACGAACCTGCCATGCTGGTGATGTGCAGACCGTCCTCAGTGTCGGCATTGAAGTTGTCGAGGTCGAGACGCGCTGCCCGCTGGTACAGCCGGTAAGCGTCATCGGAAAAACCACAGGCGGAAGCCACAGTGCTGTACATGCTGGGCGACAGAGAAGATTCGTGAACGGTAAACGGCTCATAAAAACGGAAATTGGCCTGTTTCTGCTCCAATGTAAAGCGATGAGGGAAATAATAGAATGCCAGTATCACATCGGCCTGTTTGATAAAGCAGGAACGCAGGATCCGATCCCACGACCAGTGCTTGCAGAGAGGAAGTTCCTCTTCGGGAATCTGGGCGGCAGGGATAAGCTCCTTGTCCATGAAGCCATCCTGCTGCATGAACAGCTTTGTTTCTTCGTTGTAGTTCAGATACATCTTGCTGGCGACTTCATGCCAGTGCTGCGCTTCCTCGGCAGGCAGCGGATAGGCGAACTTTTCCACATACTTCAGTGCGTACTCGATGCACCATTTGGCCATGTAGTTGGTGAGGAAATTGTTATTAACATTGTTGTCGTATTCATTGGGCCCGGTCACGCCCAGCAGCATATAACAATCTTTCTGCGGATTGTAGCTGGCCCGGCAGGCCCAGAAACGTGCAACCTCCACCATCACATGGATTCCGTAATCGCGGATGTAGCTTTCGTCGCCGGTATAGCAGGTGTAATTATAGATCGCATGGATCATTGCGGCATTCCGGTGGATCTCTTCAAAAGTAATCTCCCACTCGTTGTGGCACTCTTCGCCGTCAAATGTCACCATGGGATAGAGAGCGCCTTGCATCCCGATCCGTGCAGCGTTTTCCTTTGCTTTGTCCAAGATGTTGAAGCGGAATTTCAGCAGGCTGAGAGCGATCTCGGGAGAGGCTGTTGCCAGGAACATGGGGAAGCAGTAACCCTCGGTATCATAATAAGCGGCGCCACCGTATTTTTCGCCGGTGAATCCCTTCGGGCCGATATTAAGGCGTTCATCCGAACCGTCGTATGTACTCCACAACTGGAAAAGATTGAAACGGATGCCCTGTTGAGCGGCAACATCGCCCTCGATCTCGACATCGCATTTCTCCCAGCGCGCGCACCATGCGGCGCTGTGCCGCATACGCAATTGCTTGGCGCCGTCGGATGCCGCCTGTTTGAGGATTTCTGCACCACGGGCTTGCAGCTGATCGCGCTCCATATCGCGAGAGGTAACAACGCTCACGATTTTTTCAAGCTGCAGGCTTTCGCCGGGAGCCAGCTGTACCTCGAAACGGTCAAATACGGCTCGTTCGCTTTGAACGGTTTTGCGTTGAACCGTGTCGACAGAGCAGCGAGTCAAGGCAGAAAAGCCAACGGAAAAGCGGGGCACATCGAAAGCGTTCTCGATTGTCTCGCTTTCCAGATACAGCGGAGAGCCGGCTTCTACCGAGTTTACATTCCAGAACTGTTCTCCGTAGTTGGCGTCGGCGTTTCGAACGTTGGCATCCAGACCGGTTTCCACCGCAACGGACACCGTGCTGTCCAGAGCTTCCACCGCATATTCCATGCAGGCGATTTGGCGAATATCGATGGAGAAGAAACGCGAGGAGGTGATGCGCAGCCGGCCTTCGGAAGTGCATAACACCATTTCCCGGTCCATAACGCCGGTTTGCATATCCACTGTGCGGCGGAACGTCTCGATTTTGGTGTGCGCCAGATCCACCTTATGGCCGTTCACATACAGGTGGAACATTAAGAAATCCGGAGCGTTGATCACCTTGCCGTAGTAACGCGGATAACCGTTTTTCCACCAACCGACCCGGGTTTTGTCCGGCATCCACACACCTGCTACATAAAGCCCCTTTAGTGTGTCTCCAGTGTAATCTTCTTCATAGTTTCCTCGAGCGCCCATATATCCGTTGCCCAGACTCATGACCGCCTCAACCGGACGGTTTTCCTGATGATCCACTGAAGTCTGGATCAAACGAAAGGGATCGAGCTCAGGTAAAATGCGTTTCAAACTACCTTCTCCTCTCGATTTATTATCGATATTTTATCGATAATATGATAGTTACAGTTAACCACGGCCGGCAAAAAAAGTCAATATGCAATTCTTCAAAAAAAGGAAGGGTTCATTTGGGCACAAAAGAAAAACCGGGAGCCGTTAAATACGGCTCCCGGTCGGGAGAAAGGTCAAGTGTTTGGCGGAGCGGTGGACTCCCTCACCATCAGCCGGGGGGTTTCCACTACGCGAGCTGCGTTTTTATATTCGATCAGATCCTTCAGACACATAAATGCGCGGTAACCAACATCCTTGATGTTGATGCGGATGGTGGTGAGGGTCGGCGAAATATAGGTGGCGATGCGGATGTCGTCGAAGCCGGTCACGCTTATGTCCCGCGGCACCTGAAGTCCCAGTGCTTTCAAGCGGCGAATGGCTCCGATGGCCATGAGATCACTGGCACATACCAGAGCTGTAACATTCTTTTCCAACAGCTTTTCGGCGCAAACGCCGCCGGAGTGCTCGCTGAAGTCGCCGTTTATAACAAGTTGAGGATCATAGGTGAGGCCCCCGAGTGTAATCGCGTTCAAATATCCGGCAAAACGCTCTCGGCTGGTATGGCTGAGCTGCTCGCCGTTGATGAAGCCGATTCGTTTATGGCCCAGTTGGATCAGGTGGGAAACGACCATCCCCATCCCCAAAAGGTTATCTGAAGTTACGCAGGAGATCATCTTGCTTTCCACATAATTATCTACCAGCACGGCGGGATAAGCGATCTGTTCAAGCTGCGAGAAAAAGGAGCTGCTGTCATTGGGGCCCAACACCAGGGCGCCTTCAAAATGGCCTTGCTCCATAATTCGATTGTAAGAGAGACTGTCCTCATCCTCCAGGCTGCGAATGATCACTTCATATCCATATTTTTCCGCCACTTGCTTGAACGCGATCATTACTTCGTACAGGTAATATGTGACGTGAGGAGCTTCCATGCGGCCCATGAACACACACGCGCGTTTTGAAAAACGCTGACGAGGCCGGCCGGCGTATCCCATCTCCGCGGAGGTCTCTAAGATCGCTGCACGCGTTTCTTCGTTGATGTCTTCTGCACCGTTAAACGCTTTATAAATGGTGCTGACACTCACACCCATCCGGTCGGCTACATCTTTCGCTTTTACACTCATGGAATCACCCCGCATAGTCAATCGACAATAATTACATGAATTCACGTTAATTGTATCATGATTATCTACAAATTCCAATAACTTTTTTCTACGTTTCTGGTGATATGTTATCGATAAAATTGATTGACATTATCGATAAATTCTGGTAGGCTAATAGTGTCAGGTGGACACGGGTACGACGCAATCCGTGTTCTGCACATATCAGATACCGTGCGCTTCTGGATGGGGCCGCGGTGAAAATAAAGGAGGAGTATCACTATGAAACGTTTTGTGGCATTGTTTACCGCAGTGGCCACGATGGCGGCTATGCTTGCGGGTTGCGGGCAGGCGCCTTCCACGCCGGCATCGACCGCGCCCTCTTCTGGCGGCGGTGAGGCAGGCGGCACGATTGTCGTCTGGGCGGATCCCTCGTGCTATGCCTGGCTTGAAGACATGAGCGCCAAATGGGAAGAAGCGACCGGAAATCATGTGGAGCTGACCGAGATGCCCATGGTAGACGGCGACTATAAGCATGCGCTGGACGGCCCTGCCGGAATTGGCCCGGATCTGATGTTCGGCCCGCACAACGATGTGGGTGACAAGAGCACGCAGGGGATGTATGCACCCATTGAGCTGAGCGAGGAAGCGCTGGCTTGCCTGTCCCCCTCTGCGGTGGAGGCGTGCACCTTCAATGACAACCTCTACGTGGTTCCTCTGTATATGAGCACCAACCTGCTGATCTACAACAAGGATCTGGTGCCCACCGCTCCCGACACCTGGGACGACCTGATGGCGATCATCAATGATCCCAAGTTCGACAACAACGGCGACGGTTCTCTGGGCTTCCTGTGCAACCTTGGCGACTTCTACAACTCCGCCGGTTTCCTGTGGGCTGCAGGCGGCTATATGTACGGCAATGATAACACCGATCCCTCCGAGATCGGCCTGAACAATGAGGGCGCCGTGCAGGGCGCTACCTATGTGAAGGAACTGTTTGAACTGATGCCCAAGGGTATGGGCGACCGCACCACTGCGAATGACTTGATGCTGGGCCTGTTCACCGAAGGTAAGGTGGGCATGATGGTGCGCGGCACCGATGTTCTCCCCTCTCTGAAAGAGGCGGGCATCAACTACGGCCTGGCCCGTATGCCCAAGCTGCCCAACGGTAATGTGATCGCCAACTATTCCGGCTTCACCGGCCTTGCCATGAGCGGCTTCGCACATGAGCCGGAGCTCGCCACCGAATTCCTGAACTTCATCGTCCAGGATGAGTATGCGGCTTCTTTCGCTGAGACCACCGGCCTGATCCCCTGCAATCAGAAGTATCTGGACGACAACAGTGCGACCGATGAAACCATCAAGGCGTTCAACGAGCAGATCCAGTACTGCGTGCCGATGGTGAAGATCATCGAGGGCAACCAGACTTGGGATCCGATGCATGCCGCAATGGGTTCGCTGGCCACCGGCGCTGACCCGAAGACCGCTCTGGATACTGCGGTGCAGCAGATCGAAGATAACATTGCTGCTCTGCATGCCGACAGCTGAGCACAGTATCACCGAAGCATACTGGAACCACGGTTCCGGTATGCTTTTTAAGGATGGGGTGTTATGAACCACAAAAAAACGAATCACAAGACCATTGCTACTTTGTTGGCACTGATACCCGGATTTGGCCATTTTTACAACAGACAGTACTGGCAGGGCGGGGCGATCCTGGCGGTCCTGGCGGCCTATGTATATCTGACAATGAACACCGTGATTCAGGGCACACAGGGAGGCGGCATTGCAGGCTTGTTCACACTGGGCACAGTGCCGGGACAGGACCATTCGCTGTTTTTCCTGGTAGAGGGGTTGTTTTCGCTCTTTTTGATCGCGGTGGGCCTGGGCATCTACTTGTTCAGTATTTATGATGCGCGAAAAAATGGCCGCCGGCGCGACGAGGGCGAACCGCTTTACAGTATGCGTGACCAATATAAAGCGGTCATGAATCGAGGCTTTCCCTACCTTATCATGGCTCCCGGACTGATCGCGATGGCGCTGGCCGTTGTGTTCCCGATCATTACTACCGTGATGATCTCCATGACGAACTACAATATCAACCATATGCCGCCAAAGAAACTTTTCAGCTGGGTAGGGCTGAAAAATTATGCGGATATGTTCACAATGGATTCGTGGAAGAACGCGCTGCTTTATACCCTGTCCTGGACTCTGATTTGGACGGTCTGCGCAACACTGCTCACCATCGTGATGGGGATCCTTGTGGCGGTCATTGTCAACCAGAAAGAGATCCGCTTTAAAAAGTTCTGGCGCACGATCATCATTCTTCCGTGGGCAGTTCCGGCATTCATCTCGATCCTGATGTTCGCCGTGTTTTTCAATGACTCGTTTGGTGCAATGAACCAGCAGGTCATCCCCTTTTTCGATAAACTGCTGCCTTTTGTGGAGCTGGAGGCGCTGCCCTGGAAAACGCAGGTGGCGTATACCCGCCTTGCGCTGATCCTGATCCAGGGATGGCTGGGATTCCCCTACATTTTCGTCATGGTGACCGGTGTTTTGCAATCCATACCGGGCGATCTTTATGAGGCGGCGCAGATGGACGGTGCCAGCCGGTTTCAGCAGTTCCGCAGCATCACCCTTCCGTGGATCCTTTCCGCGACGGCACCGGTGCTGATCACTCAGTTTACCTTCAACTTCTCCAACTTCAATATTATTTACCTCTTCAACAGCGGCGGCCCTGTCATTGCCGGCCAGCTTACCGGAGGCACGGATCTGCTGGTGTCGTGGGTTTACAAAATCACCACGGAAAGCGTTACCCGCGAATTCGGCATAGGCGCGGCCATCACTGTGTTCGTTTCGCTCATCGTCATGGCGATCGCTTTGACGCAGTATGTCCGGACCGATGCATTCAAGGGAGGGAATGAGCAGTGAATTCGAAAACACGCGGAAACACGGCGCGCAAGATCAAAGAGAATTTGCGCATCACGGGGATGTATGCGTTTCTTGTGGTGATCTGTGTCGTTATCATCTATCCGATCCTGTGGATCGTCTTTTCCTCCTTTAATCCATCTCAGTCGATGTTTTCTTCCACGCTGATCCCGAAGGAAATGTCCCTGAGCAACTATGTCTGGCTGTTCACCAGTCCGGACAGTGATTACCTGCTCTGGTTCCGCAATTCACTGAAAATTTCGGTGATCGTTATGGTGCTGCAGGTAACACTGGTGTCTTTTACCGCGTATGCGTATTCCCGTTTCTCTTTCCGGGGGAAAAAATTCGGCTTGCTGATTTTCATGGTGCTGCAGATTCTGCCGCTGACCTCCGCGATGATTGCCTTCTATGCGTTGGGCATTCTGCTGGGGCTGGTACAGAATCATGCCCACGCTTACCTCATCGCCATTTATGTGGGCAGCGCCATCCCGGGCAACACCTACCTGGTGAAGGGGTATCTGGACAACATCCCCAAAGAACTGGACGAAGCGGCGTATCTGGATGGAGCGGGCAATTTCACCACCTTTTTCCTCATTGTGATGCCGCTGGCAAAACCCATCCTTGCGGTACAGGCGCTGTGGGCGTTCATGACTCCGCTGCAGGACTTTGTGATTGCGAAGCTTATTATCCGCGAGCCGGAATTGAATACTCTGGCGGTAGGCCTGCAGTCGTTCGTTTCCGGCAGTATGACTGGTGGAACGCAGATGCAGTTTACAAAATTCGCGGCCGGTTCGCTGTTGATCGCGTTGCCGATCGCCCTGTTGTATATCTTCCTGCAAAAGTACCTCATCAGCGGCCTGACTGCTGGTGGAACCAAGGGATGAGAGGAGAGGGATGACCATGGCACAAACGACGCCGGACTGGCTGCGCGCCAGCACGATCTACTGCGTTTATGTGCGAAGCTACAGCGCGGAAGGAACCCTCAGGAAAGTGGAGGCGGACCTGGACCGGATCCAGGCTCTGGGGGCGGACATTCTCTGGCTGCTGCCCATCTATCCTGTGGGGACGGTAAACCGGCTTGGAACGATGGGTTCGCCCTATTCCATCAGCGATTACCGTGCCGTTGCCCCGGAATATGGCACGATGGAAGACTTTCAAAGCCTGTGCGCGGCTTTGCATGCCCGCGGCATGCGGTGTATACTTGATATCGTGTACAACCACACTGCCTGGGACAGCCTGCTCTTTCAAGAACACCCGGATTGGTTTTACCGCACGCCGGAGGGGAATCTGGGGAACCGGGCTGGCGCATGGAGCGACATTATCGATCTGGACTACGATTGCCCCGAATTGTGGGACTATCAGATCGAGACACTGTGCCGCTGGGCGCGGCTGGGCGCGGACGGATTCCGTTGTGACGTGGCGTCCGCCGTGCCTGTCGAGTTCTGGAAGGCCGCCCGCCAGGCGGTGGCACAGGTGAAGTCGGATGCTGTCTGGCTTGCGGAGAGCGTGCATGGCAGTTTTGTCCGTGATCTGAGGTCCCGGGGACATTACTGTGCCAGCGATGGGGAATTGTACGACGCGTTTGACATCACCTATGATTATGATATCTTTCCCCGGTTTGAAGCGGTATTTGAGGGCACAGGAAGCATAGTGCAGTACCTGGAAGCGCTTATCTCGCAGGAGAGCACCTATCCTGCGAATTACCTTAAACTTCATTTCCTGGAAAATCATGACCAGAGGCGAGCGGCTTCCTATTTAAAGGATCCGCAGATGCGCCGAATGTGGACTGCGTTCTTCTGGTGCGTTAAGGGCGTGGGATTGATCTACAACGGCCAGGAGGTGCTCGCGGAACACACTCCCAGTCTGTTTGAGCGTGAGCCGATCGATTGGAGGACATCGCCGGAGACGCAGGCGTATTGCGAATTGCTGCGTCTTCTTACGGAGATAAAACGGCTGCCGGCGGTGCGCAGCGGGATTTACAAGCTGGAGGCCGTTGGCCCGGACTGCTCCACGGCAGTGGTGAGTTACGAGGCGGGCGCCCAGCGGCTGTACGGCGTTTTCAGTCTTTCTCTGGCGCATAGCCAGGCACGGCTTCCGCTGGCGGACGGTGTATATCGGAATCTGGCGGGCGGAGAGGTCTGCGTGACAGACGGTGTCCTTTCCTGCGGCGCGGAGCCGGTGATTATTTCCGTTTCAGATTGATACAAAGAGGACGCCCCGGGAAGATTTTCCCGGGGCGTTTGCCATATCGCGAAAAAGAAGAGCCGCGCCGGCGTTTGCCGGCGCGGCCGTTTTGTTGTGTCGAGTTAAATTAGCGGATCGGATCCGGATCAGAACCGGGGCAGAGCGGCATAGCCGCGCTTCGCGGCTACGATGATCTCATCCTCCCAGACCTCAAGGCTGCTGTCCGGGATGCGCCCGGCCTCTTCCATCTCACGGAATACGCGCCGCATACCCTCTTCCAGAGAGATCCTCGGCTGCCATTCAGGCACGTCGCGACGCAGCTTTTCGTTGGATGCATAGGTGTGCTGGCCAAAGATTTCGTAGCACAGGGAGAAGCGCTGAGGGGCGATCTCCATCAGCTGCGCGAGAGGAAGCCCCACCATCTCTACCTCCTGCCCCAGCACGCGCATGGCAGTGCGATGGTATTCCGCCCAGGTGGTAAAGCCGGTCTGAGTCAGGTTGTAGATCTGGCCGATGCAGTGCTGACGGCCCATCACGCCTACAAAGCCGCGGGCGGTGTCTTCCGTATGCATATACTGATGCAAAATATCACCGTCGCCGCAGATCAGGATGGGCTTGCCTTTTTTTACACGATCGATCCAGGTGTGTTCGGTCGTGAGGCTGCGCAGCATCCCGCTCATGCCGCTGTAGGACGTGCAGGGCTTCATGATGGTAACGGGAAATCCTTCCCGGCGGAACGCTTCCAGATAGACAAGATCTGCCGCGTGTTTGTTGATGCCGTATTCCGTGCAGGGCTCGAACCAGTCGTCTTCCCGCATGGGGAAGTGACTGAAATTCTTGCCATAGGTACACACGGTGGAGGCGGTGATGAAATGCTTGACGCCGCGGAACGCTTCAATGCTCACTTTCGCGTCCTGCGCGTTGAAGCAGGTCAGTTCGAAAGCCACATCGGGAGCCAGACGCTGCATGGTGTCGATGTATTCCTGCTCATTGTGCCTGTCGCCTACGAGGTACTGCACATGATCGAGAGGCGCCGGGCATTCCGTGCGATCAAAACACACGATGTCCTCATAGCCGCGTTGTAAAAGTTCCCGGATGATGTGGGCTCCGATGTTTCCGTTTCCTCCAGTGACAACGATTTTCATAACATGACCTCCTGATCTTTTACAAAGATCTGATATTCCATCGGTGCAAGAGAAATTTCTTTCTCGACCCCGCCTTCCCAGGACAAACGGCATTTCAGCGGCTGCGCACTGCTGTTCCAGACCAGCGTGAGCTCATCTCCCGGGCAGGAGCGGCGGAAAGCCAGTGCGGACGGGCCCTGCACAGACACCGCATCTACCCAATGAAAATCTCCTCTGGTCAGTGCGGGGTGTTCGCGGCGCAATGCGGCCAGCGCGGTGTACAACCGGAGCAGGCGCCTGCCTGTCTCGGTGGGGGGATCAAAGCACATGCAGCGGCGTGCCTGAATAAAATCGGCGCCGGTCATACCGGTTTCGTCGCCGTAATAGATCGCGGGCATTCCGACAAAAAGGAACTGGAATGCGGCAGACAGTGCGGCAGGCTCGAACTGATCGTTTGCGAGGGTCAGCCAGCGGGCCGTATCATGAGAACCCAGCAGGTTGTACATGCAGCGGGTCATGGGGGCAGGATAGTGGGTGAGAATGCGGTCGATCTCCCGGCGGAAACGTGCGCCGTCCATCTTTTTTTCAAGGAAATAGGCACGGCACAGTGATGCGAAAGGATAGTTCATCACGGTGTCGAACATATCGCCCGCCAGATAGGGCTGCGCGTCGCCCCAGACCTCCCCGAGGATGAGAGCCTGAGGGTTGATCTTTTTGACCTCCGCCCGGAAGGCCCGCCAGAAAGAGAGGTCGATCTCGTTGGCTACGTCCAGCCGCCAGCCGTCGATACCCATTTCGGTCCAATAGCGTGCCACACGCAGCAGATAGTCCCGAACATCCGGGTTTTCGGTGTTCAGCTTGGGCATATGGCGTTCAAAAGCGAATCGTTCATAACTGTATTCGCCGTCCACAGCAAAGGGGTATTGATTGATGAAGTACCAGCCGTAGTACTCGGAATCTTTACCACGCGCCATTACATCGCGAAACTTCGGGAAGGTATCACAGGTGTGATTGAACACGGCGTCCAGCACAACGCGAATGCCGCGGCTGTGACAATCGTCCAGAAAAGCGCGGAAATCCTCCAAAGTTCCCAAGCGGGGATCGATGGAGAAATAGTCATATGTGTTGTAACGGTGGCAGGTGTTGGAATGAAAAATAGGACATAAATACAGCGCATTGACCCCAAGTGCGCTGAGGTGATCCAGATGACTGCGTATTCCGGCGAAGTTGCCGCCCAGGGGTTTTACGATATCCGGCTCGCTTCCCCAGGCAGGAAAGTCCTCGCCGGTGGGGACTGGCTCACGGCGAGCAAACGAATCGGGGAAGATCTGATAAAAAATCGCGTTTTCGGCCCATTCGGGTACACAGATCGCGTCTGTCCGGTTCAGGTAAGGCATCTGAAAGCAGGCCTCCGTGCAGCCCTCTTGGCTGTGGTGTGTCCCCTGCTCGTCCAAATACCATGTTTCACCATGGACATCCTCCAAACGGAAATAGTACTGGAGCCGGCGATAAGGCGGGGTCACCTGGGCCCGGTAATAGGCGAAGAGGTCGTCCTCCAGAAAGCATTCCATTTCCATCTGGGCGTGTGGTTGATTTTCTACGTACTTGTCAAACCAACACAATGTTGCTCGGCGGAGGTCGCCGCAGGCGGCCCGCAGCAGCAGTGTTACTGTCCCGCACTTGTCGTAATAAGCGAATTCATTGCGCGGGCGATGATAGATTGCCTCAGAGTTCATGTGTTTCCTCCTTTTTATCGAAACTTTATCGAAGCGATAGTTGTCCGTTCGTTTTACTTATATAATCATATCCTTTCAATAACGGCAAGTCAACGGGATATTTCAAAAAACAAGAAGTTTTACCGTTGATTTATCGAAAAAACATTGATAAAATCTCGATTCATTGCTATAATGAGGCAGAGGAGGGATGGAAATGCATTTTAGTGTTGCTGTTTTTGATCTGGATGGCGTTATCGTCAGCACCGACACATTCCACTTTGAAGCGTGGAAACGCCTGTTTGCAAAGCGCTGGGGGATCATCCATACTTCTGCAGCAGAGGAACTGACCAAAGGTGTGGCGCGGTTCGAATGCATGAAGCTGTTGGCACAGTACTATGGGCTTTGTGCTGACGAGGAGGAGCTTCGTCGTGCGGCGGAGGAAAAAAACCGGATCTATCAGCAGCTGTTGCGTGAACAGCTTTCAGAGGCGAACATCCTGCCCGGCATTCCACAAACGCTTGCGCTGCTGAAAAAACGAGGCATCCGCACTGCGCTGGCCTCCTCGAGCTGCAATGCGCCGTTTATTCTCGAGCGGTTGGGACTGGAATTTGATTATTGTGTGGATCCGCAAACAGTCGCTCATGGGAAACCAGCGCCGGATATCTATTTGGCTGCGATGCATCATTTTGGTGTAACAGCGCAGGAATGCGTCGGCGTGGAGGATGCAGTCAGCGGTGTGGCCTCGATCCTTTCCGCGGGGATGCCGGCGATCGGTATCGGTCCATCCGTTATTGCGGCTCATGCCGACATTGTGTTGGAGTCAACGGAACAGCTGCCGCAGACCTTTGAAGAGCTTCTGGATGGCCCGCAGCAGCTGGACTGGGCGGGAGGCTTTTGCGCCGTGCTTGCCGCGCCCGGCAGGTTGTGTGTTCCTGGTGAGCAGCGGCATTTGAGTCAGCTGGCGGGATATTTTAAAGACCAGCAGGTTGTCAAACAGCTTTTGGCGGCGGGCAACGATCCGCTGATATATGAGTACCAACAGCTAAACGCTCCCCAAAACCCGGGAGACATTGCCTTCGGAGTGACGACTTTGTATCCGGGAACGGTGGGTAGTGAATTTTATATGACAAAAGGGCATTTCCACAACGTGCTGGAAACAGGCGAGGTATATTACACGCTGCAGGGAAACGGTTTGCTCCTTACAGAGGATCAGCGCGGATGTACACGCTGGCTTCCGTTGGCACCGGGACGAGCGGCTTATTCAGCAAAAGGGTTTGCTCACCGAATGGTCAACACAGGGAACGAACCGCTGGTGTGCTTATTTGCCTACCGCGCCGATGCAGGCCACGATTACAAAACGATTGAGCAGGCCGGGTTTCGAAAGCTTGTGTTGTGCACCGAGGGCGACGGCGTTTTGATCCAAGAGAATTCCAAAGAAAAACAGGAGGAAAAAGAATGAATGTGGAGCATTTGACATCGGAAACACTTGCGGCAATGTTTGATCATACGCTGTTACGCGCCAGCGCCAGTCATTCTGAACTGGCGCAGTTGTGCGCGGAGGCCCGGCAGTATGGGTTTGGTATGGTGGCGATCAATTCGGCGCCGGTGGCGTTCTGCCGCGAGCAGCTGAAGGGCAGCCCGGTGCACGTGGGGGCCGCGATCAGCTTTCCCCTTGGGCAGACAACGCTGGATGTTAAGCTGTTTGAGACAGAAAAAGCGATTCATGACGGCGCAGACGAGATCGACTATGTGACGGACCTGTCTTGCGTCAAGGAAGGAAACTGGGGCGCGGTGGAAAAAGAAATGCAGTGCATCACACGCATGTGCCGCGATGCCGGAGTAATCTCCAAAGTGATTTTTGAAAATTGCTATCTGACGCAGGATGAGATCCGTTCGCTTGCTCAGATCGCGAAGGAGGTAAGGCCGGACTTCATCAAGACATCTACTGGATTCGGCCCCTCCAGCGCCACGGTGGCGGATGTTCGCCTGATGAAGCAAACCGTTGGCGACCATGTCAAGGTAAAAGCGGCGGGAGGTATCCGCAGCTGGGAAGATTGCCGCGGAATGCTCGATGCGGGAGCTGAACGTATCGGCACGTCCAGCAGCATCCGCATCCTGAACGAATTCATCGCATGGAGGAGTAGCAAATGACCTTTGACTGTTCCATCGAACTGAACAATGGAGTGAAGATCCCCCAGCTGGGATATGGCACAGCGCTGATCAGTGAAAACAGCGACGAGACAGTGCGTGCCGTGTCCACTGCCATTGAACAGGGCTACCGCCATTTTGATACCGCTTCGATCTATTACAACGAGCGGGAAGTGGGACGGGCCGTAAGAGAATGCGGCCTGCCGCGGAGCGAACTGTTTGTGACCACAAAGCTATGGACCACAGACATGCGTGCCGGGCGCGAATACGATGCCTTTCAGGAGAGCCTGGAGCGGTTGGGGCTGGATTATGTGGATCTGTACCTGATCCACTGGCCGGTGCGCGGACGCTATCAGCAAAGCTGGGAAGTACTGGAGCGCATTCTGCAGGAGGGGTTGGCACGCGCTATCGGAGTAAGTAATTTCAACCCCCATCACATAGACGATCTAATCGCAATGGGAGGAACCGTTCCCGCCGTAAACCAGTACCAATTGCACCCGCAAATGTCCTGCCCGACACTGCGCAGCTATTGTCGGATTCACGGCGTGCAGATCGAGGCCTGTCAGCCTTTGGGACAGGGTCTGTATGTCAACGATCCTGTCTTGAAGGAGATCGGCCTCAAATACGCAAAGAGTGCAGTGCAGGTGGTGCTTCGCTGGGAGCTGCAACATGGGGTTGTCACTTTGCCAAAGTCCTCCCGGCCTGACCGCATCCGGGAAAACCGTGATCTGTTCGATTTTGAACTCAGCTCAGAGGATATGGCTGTGATCGATCACATGAATATCAACCGCAGCATCACTCCGGACGCGGACCCTGAGACTTTTACGTTCTGAGAAGATGAGAATGAAAAGTCTTTGCACGGGAAGGCCTATGTACTGAACAACCAGATGGTGACTTCATGATGAAAATATTGTAATTTTTCCGTAGAGGACTATTCTCAGTTTATTCGGCATTCGAAAGTGCCTGTCCGATTCTGATTACATAGTATATGACGCGATAAAGCGCATGGTATAGTTATGACAGGTGCCATGCGCTTTTATCTTGTTATAGGCGCAAAGACCACCGGCAGGCGACACTTAGAATCAGGCGGGAAAGAGGCAGTTCCCCAAGGCACGAATCACGGTTTCTTCCTTGGCTTCGGTGCCACCGCAGCGATCATGGCGTAGTGCTCCTTGCTCTTTCTCGTGATGCTGTTGTAGTCCTCGGAGGTGAGGAACTCCAGCAGCCACTCTTTGGGCACCTTATAGGTGTGCTGATACGGGAACGCCTTTAACCTCCCCTCGGTGCACCAGCGGCTTACGGTGCGGGAGGCGTAGCCCGTGACGCGGGCAATTTGATGAGCATCCAGCACGTCGGGCTGGCGGGCCAGCAGGTTCCCGTACCAGCGGCGCACCCGCTGGCGGACGGCGTCGGTGAGCAGGAGGGTGCCGTTCAGGCCGAAGGCTGGGGGCTTGTGGTTCGGGTAGTTCTTGTACCAGCCGCTGGGCGGGGTGTAGTATGCCGGCTCGGCCAGGCGGCGGCGCAGGTAGGCGGCCACGTCGGCCTTGGCGATCTTGTAGCAGCGGGTCTGCTTGCCGGTGTTCTCGCAGGGCACCAGGCCGCTCTGCAGCAAGTATAGCGAGGTGCGGGTGCCGATGCGACAGGCTTTGCGGAAGTCGGTGCGGCCCATGGGGTCGGGATAGGGCGCCAGCAGGTCCTGAATTTGCCGCTCCAGGGCGTCCTGAAAAAGATTCGTTTTCTTCATTTTTTCGGTTCTCCTTTGTTTTGAATTTGGACCCGGAGAACCACCGTGTTTTCCGCCAAAACTATACAAATTGTTGAATGTTCGAAAGATAATACACAAAATCGGCCTAAAATCTTGCATTTAGAGAAATCCGTTTTCCGGCCGGGCAGCACAAACCCAGTGTTCATCAGCGAAATCAGCCCCCAATTATCTTGCATGAAATCTTGCATTTTTCCAAAAAAACTTGCCAAACGGGGCCAAAACGGGGGATGCCGGTTTGATTCGTACCAAAGCCATTTTTGCGGGCTTTGGCCCCTCGAAAACGGCTTGACGCCGCCGAAAATCCGGGGACAAACTGACCAGCTTTGACCCGCCCTGTTCCGCAAGAGCCTTTTCGGCGCAGGACTCGAAATCAGTTTGCGAGCAATCGCACGAGGGTTCGAATCCCTCCCGCTGCGCCAGAACAGCCGGCCGGATCTTCCGGCCGGCTGCTTTTTTATAGCTTTGCACAGCAAGCTATAAAAAGCGGCCATGTGGGCCCTCCGTCCCACGGCCTTAAGATCTCAGGCGCCCGGGCACAAAGTGCCCGGATGCGCGTAAAAAATAGTAGCTGCGCCGACTGTTTTTATCCCTTTTTGCTTGAGAGCCTTGACTTAAGTATGAAATCGGACTATAATAAACGCATTGAGTCCGAAATCGGATATGGGAGGCATGCATATGGGACAGGGCCCCGGAATACGGGAATTCAACCGGCTTTACAAAGAGCTGGACGATCTTTACCACAATCTTGCACTGCGGCAGGGGCTTTCCGACAGCGCCTCCATCATTCTGTATGCGCTTTATCTTCTGGGCGACGGCTGCCTGCAGCGGGATATCTGCGATCTGTCCTACATCAGCAAGCAGACCATCAATTCCTCCATCCGCAGGCTGGTGGAAGAAAAAGCCGCCCCTGTGGCCGCCATGGAGGAACGCGCGTTTTCCGGCATGCCGCAGGAGGACCAGCAGGCCCTTCTGCGTCTGACGCACGCCTATCTTGCCCGCCTGCGGGCAGAGGCCGGACGCATCCTGTAAATTTCCATATCCCATCGGAGGGCGTATGGCCGCAGCCATGTAGCCGGAGAAGATGACGAGTGCGCTCGGTTTTGGAAATCCGGGCGCAATTTTTCTGCCGCGCGGACATGCGCGCGGCACATTTATCCCAACCGTTTCAAGGAGTAGCATACTATGAGGATCCAATTATCCGACCACTTCACCACGGGAAAGCTGCTGCGCTTTGTGGCGCCGTCCATCGTCATGATGATCTTTACCTCCGTTTACGGCGTTGTGGACGGCCTGTTTGTGAGCAATTTTGTGGGCAAAACGGCTTTTGCGGCCGTGAACCTGATTTTCCCTCTGCTGATGATCCTGGGCGCGCTTGGCTTCATGATCGGCACCGGCGGCAGCGCTCTTGTGGCCCGTACCCTTGGTGAAGGGGACAGCGGCCGGGCCCAGCGTTATTTTTCCATGCTTGTCTATGTGACCATCGGCGGAGGCATCGTTTTTTCCGTGCTGGGGCTGCTGTTCCTGCGCCCCATCGCCGTGCTTTTGGGCGCACAGGGTGCCATGCTGGAGGACTGCGTCGTTTACGGCGGAATCCTGCTGGCGGGCCAGACGATGTTCATGCTGCAAAATGTGTTCCAGAGCTTTCTCATCACAGCAGAAAAGCCCCATTTTGGCCTGGGCGTTACCGTGGCCGCGGGGCTTACCAATATCATACTGGACTTTTTGTTCATCGCCGTGTTCCGCTGGGGCGTGGCGGGCGCTGCCATTGCCACGGCCGCCAGCCAGTTTGTGGGCGGCGGCGTACCGCTGCTGTATTTTGCCCGGCCCAACCGCAGCCTTTTGCGGCTTGGAAAAACGAAGCTGGACAGCCGTGCATTGCTGAAAGCCTGCACCAATGGCTCGTCGGAGCTGATGACCAACCTCTCTTCTTCACTGGTGACAGTGCTGTACAATTTTCAGCTCATGCAGCTGGCGGGGGAGGACGGCATTGCCGCCTATGGCGTCATCATGTACGTCAGCTTTATTTTCATTGCCATTTTCATCGGTTATTCCATCGGCAGCGCGCCCGTGGTGGGATACCATCATGGAGCGGGGAACAGCACGGAGCTGAAAAGCCTGTTCCGCAAAAGCCTGCTGCTGGTGGGCGCGGCCGGAGTGGCACTGACTGCAGCTGCCGAGGCACTGGCTCTTCCGCTGACAAAGATATTCGTGGGCTATGATGCGGCGCTGCTGGCGATGACCTGCCGCGGCTTTCGTTTGTATTCGCTTTCGTTCCTGCTCACAGGCTTCAACATTTTCAGCTCCGGCTTCTTTACAGCGCTGAACGACGGCTTTGTTTCCGCCGTTATCTCGTTCCTGCGCACGCTGGTGTTCCAGACAGCCGTGGTTCTGGTGCTGCCCGCTCTCATGGGGACGGACGGCATCTGGCTCGCCATCGTTGTGGCCGAACTTCTGGCTCTGGCGGTGAGCGCCTGGTTTCTGTGGCGAAAAAGGGGAAAATACCGCTATGCCTGAACGGAGCCGGGTCAAATCACATAATGGTCGGCGGACTGGGCCTCGGCTGTCAGATCCGCCAGCGTGACGCCGTCCAGATAATCCTGCACCAGCGCGTTCAGCTTCCGCCACATGGGCAGCGTGCGGCATTCGGCCCTGCGCGGACATTCCACCGGCTCCTGTTCCAGGCAGGCCACGGGGGCCAGGCTGCCCTCCGTAAGCCGCAGAATGCTTCCCACGGTATACTGCTCGGGCGGCCTTGTCAGCCGGTAGCCCCCGCCCTTTCCGCGCACGCCTGTCAGAAACTGGCTCTGCACCAGACTTTTGAGAATGCTCTCCAGATATTTTTCCGAGATATCCTGACGCCGGGCAATAGCTTTGAGAGGGATATATCCCTCTGCCTGGTGCTCGGCCAGGTCAATCATAACACGCAGCGCATAGCGCCCCTTGGTGGACACCATCATACAGCCGTTCCTCCGTTTCTTTTTGTTTCCTCTGCCGCGGGCCCTTTCCCGCGGCCTTTTTATTGCTCCGCAATAAAAAGCTTATCTTACTGACCACAGGCCGGGGACGTCCCGCAAAGCCTAAAAACAGCCTGCGGCTATTTTTTATGGATTGTATAGACGGAAATTGTCTTATAACATCTTGCGAGTTTTATTGAGGTGCGGAAACTGCCTGCATTTTCAACCGTTTTCCCATTTCCGCTTGTACCTTCTCACATCGCCGTATAGGTTGGTTTTGTAGAGTTGGATACCATTTTAACACTACAGCTAAGATGATACAGAACAGGCACAGGGATGCAATCACGCCTGCAAAGGCAATTTAGGATAACTTTGTACACCATTATGGTTACGCATTCGAAGTTCAAAAACCTTGCCATAAAAACAGTACCGGCAATAAAACCGATGGGGTAAAATGCTTATACATGTCCCCCTGAAAACGCCATTTAGCTGCGCAATATATCAAAGAAAAGACCCTGCCTTGAGATTATCATTTCCTTTCTGTTCCTTTGCGAAAAATCCCGTAGCAAGCAGTGGAAAGGGGCACCCTTCCCGTAAAAATCACTCGTTTTCATCTATGACAGTATACAAATACAAATTTACTAAATTTCTCTTATCGGAAAATACATATAACCCTTTCCCGTTGCTGGATCGGTATAGTCGTGAACTGCTCCGACCAGCGACATACCTTCCTCATTCATTTGTTTAATGGTATCTTCAAACGCTCCATTATGGTTTTCAACAACTATATACTCATAACCTGGTATTATCCATTTTGTCCATCCAGCCGGTGCTTCTGCATTATCAACACATTCCACTCCCGCCAGATACAAGCCTTTGCTAAAGCCATCTTCCCAGGCATTAAATGTGTGAGAACCATCGGACATGGCCCCCCATATTCCCACAATATTTCCGTTTGTATCTTTCTTCGCCAGATGTGCTACTTCACTGAAGTGACCGTTTGCATCATCCCACAATTTCTGAATAAAGCCCGCGCCGTCTAGCGTTGAACCCTCTTTCCCAATGACAACAAACGCTTTTTTTATTACTTTAATCATTGTTCGCCTCCTCGATAAATTTAAAGTTGGTGCTTTTTATTGCCCTAAGAAATTCGGGCAACTCCGGGGACGCCAAAGTGCCAAAGTCATTGTAATTTTAAGTGTCTTGATACACAAAAACCAGTATTTGCAAGGGTATTTATGTTTTAAAACTTTTCGATAGCAAAAGTTCAAACCCTGTTTTTTTTATTTCTCTGCAATAAAAAACTTATCTCAATGGCCGAGGACTGCCTATATAGTCCAAGACCCACCAAAAGCTATTTTTTAGATTTCCACATATAAACCTATTATACTGTTGGGTTAATAGGAATTCAACTGCAGACCTCGGCAAAAACTTCCTGCTTTCTCCTTGACAAGCGGACCGGTTCGGGTTATAATCCCTATAAACCTATCTGAAAGGTTGGTATTTATGAAGCCTCACACCTCAGATCCTTTCCGCACACAGCCGCCGGGGCGGCTGTGCCTGTGCTGGCGCTGTTGCTGACAGCCCTTTCCGCCCGGCTTTGCCGGAACATACAAGCACATCATTCAGGGAGGAAATTTTTATGAGCCGTATCTATACATCCGCTGACCAGCTGATCGGGGCAACACCGCTGTTGGAGCTGTCCCACATTGAACGGGAACACAGGCTGAAGGCCCGCATCCTTGCCAAGCTGGAATATTTTAACCCGGCCGGTTCCGTGAAGGACCGCATCGCCAAAGCCATGATCGACGACGGGGAAGCCCGCGGCCTGCTGAAGCCCGGTTCCGTCATTATCGAACCCACCTCCGGCAACACCGGCATCGGCCTTGCCTCTGTGGCAGCCGCGCGGGGTTACCGAATCATCATCGTCATGCCTGACACCATGAGCGTTGAGCGCCGCCAGCTGATGAAGGCTTACGGTGCAGAGCTGGTGCTCACCGAGGGTGCGTTGGGCATGAAAGGTGCCATCGCCAAGGCGGAAGAGCTGGCCAAAGAGATTCCGGACAGTTTTATCCCCGGGCAGTTCGTCAACCCGGCCAACCCCGCTGTACACAAAGCCACCACGGGGCCGGAAATTTGGGCCGATACCGACGGCAAGGTCGATATCTTTATCGCAGGCGTGGGCACGGGCGGCACCGTCACCGGCGTGGGCGCTTATCTCAAGGCGCAGGACCCTGCCATCCGCGTAATAGCCGTGGAGCCTGCGGCCTCTCCGGTGCTGAGCAAGGGCACAGCCGGGCCGCACAAGATCCAGGGCATCGGTGCAGGTTTTGTGCCCGAAGTTCTGGACACTCATATTTATGACGAGGTCATACCCGTGGAGAATGAGGACGCCTTTTCCGCAGGCCGTCTGGTGGGCCGTCTGGAGGGCGTGCTGGTGGGCATCTCCTCGGGCGCGGCTGTCTGGACCGCCATTCAGCTGGCCAAACGGCCGGAAAACGCGGGCAAGACCATCGTGGCACTGCTGCCCGACACCGGCGACCGCTATCTTTCCACACCGCTGTTCGCCGACTGAACTCTGCCGGAAAGGATGAGCATATATGGCTATGACGTTTGAGGAAGCGGAAGCTCTGCTCACCCCGGCCCAGCGGGATGCGCTGGCGCGCTGTGCATTGGAGGACGCGCCGCTGCCAAGCCCGTTGTCGGAAGCACAGCGTGTATTCTGCTTCGGCCTTTCTGTGCTGTGTGAATACGAGCAGCGGGATGAAATTTTTCGCTATCTGCTCTGATCGTACATCCCGCCACGGTCATCGAGGTCGTTTTTTCAGGCCTTGCATGCCGTCCCGCGTCCAACCGGGTAAGCATTACGGAACAATCAAAAAACCGCCGCCCGCGGATTCCCTCTTATGAGGGCTGCGCGGGCGGCGGTTTTTTACAGTTGTCGCTCTCCTTTATCTCGGGACAGGCGCGTATCAAACCCGTCTGTGCTCAAAACGCGGCGCGCCGTTTTCCACCATGACCACACCATAGCTGCCGCGCCCCTGCACCCGGGAAAGCGCGCCGGGGTTGAAAAGCACCACACCGCTCCGCTCCTCGCAGCCAGCACAGTGGGTATGTCCATAAAGCGCTGCGTCCGCACCGCGTGCACGTGCCGCATCAGCAAGTGTATCCAGTTCGTTTTTTACATTATATAAATTACCATGTGTATAATAAAATAACACACCGCCGAAAGCGGCCAGCCCGTCCGGCGGGGCAAAGGAGGCATAATCGCAGTTGCCCCGCACGCTGTAAATCTTCAGCTCCGGGCGCATATCCTGCAGGTCCTCCGCTTCCCGCAGACCGTCTCCCAAAAAAATAACGGCGTCTGCATCCGCTTCGGCATCCACCGCGCGTTCCAGCGCGTCCAAATCTCCGTGGACGTCGGAAACGACCAGCAGCTTCATATGCTTTCCGCCTTTCAGGCCGCGCCTTACTCCAGGCAGCGGCGGTAAATTTCGCTCTTGGAAAATGCACTGTGCGCAGCGGCATATTTTGCCGCCGCCGTGGCGCTCTGGCCCGCGGCCATCTGTTTTCGCGCCAGGCCGACGGCGTCGTCCAGCGTCAGTTCCTGCGCAGGGCATGGCTGTGCGCCGGCCATCACCAGCACAAACTCGCCCCGGGGCGGGTTTTCTTTATAGTAAGCGCTGGCGTCCCCCACGGTGGTGACACGGATCTCCTCGTGCAGCTTTGTCAGCTCCCGGCAGATGGTCAGGCTCCGCTCCGGTCCGAACGCCTGCTCCAAGTCTTGTAAAGTCGTGGGCAGTTTATGCGGTGCCTCGTAAAAAATCACGGTGCGCTCCTCGTTTTGCAGTGCGGCCAGCCGCTCCTTTTTCTGACGGCGGTTGGTAGGCAGAAAACCTTCGAACACAAACCGACCCGTCGGCTGCCCGGAAATGCACAGCGCCGTGACAGCGGCGCTGGCCGCGGGCACGGGCACTACGGGAATGCCCCGGGCGTGTGCGTCCCGCACGATGACCTCCCCGGGGTCGGAAACGGCGGGCATACCCGCGTCGCTGCACAGCGCGCAGGATTCCCCGGCCTCGATGCGGTCCAGAATATAACCGCCCCGCTCTTTCAGATTGTGCTCATAATAGCTCACCATCGGCTTTTTCAGGCCCAGGTGGTTCAGCAGCTTCAGCGTCACACGGGTGTCTTCGGCGGCAATAAAATCCGCTTTTGCAAAGGTTTCCGCCGCGCGTGGGGTAAGGTCGCCCAAATTGCCGATGGGCGTTGCCACGATATACAAAGTGCCGCTCATGGGGCCTCCTTTTTCGGTTCTGTTCCGTAAATTTCCAGCATGGCCGCGCTGGGGCGGCCGTCTGCCCGCGCGGTAACGAGCGGGGCCGGCACGCGCAGGCCCGGCGCGCGGTTTTTCTGGCCTTCCACCAGCACCAGCCAGGGCGCTTTTTCAGGCCGGGCCATAACAAATTGCAGACGCTTGGGTTCAATGCGCGCGCCGCGCATTGCGCACAGCACGTCCGCCAGGCGTTCCGGACGCTGGCACACACACAGCCTGCCGCCGTCTTTCAGCAGCAGACCCGCAGCCGCGCATACATCGGGCATCGTGCAGGAAAGCTCATGGCGCGCACCCGCCCGCGCCGTGTCCGGACTGACGCGCCCACCTGTAAAATAGGGCGGGTTGCAGGCCACGACATCGCGGCTCTGGGCATATGGGTGCAGGCCTGCAAGGTCCCGCAGATCTGCTGTGACCGGCGTGATATGCCAGGCCTCCGCAGCCTGCACCGCCGCGTGCAGCTGCGCTACGGCGCCGGGCGCGATATCCAGCGCAAGGCATGAACCGCGGTGCCCTCTGTCGTGCCAGCGCAGGGGAATGACCCCGCAGCCGGTGCCCAGATCGCACACAGCCTCGGCGCGGCGCACGCGGCAAAAGTGAGCCAGCAGCAGTGCATCCTGGCCAAAACGGTGGCTTTGCGTGATGAAAACGGGTGTGCCGTTGGCAAGGTGTTCCTGCTGCAAAGGCGGAGGCTCCTTTCGAATCGGTTTCAGCGGCACGCCCAAGTAGAGGAGGCCGCTCAAATCAAAAATTCAGGCCCCTCGCGGATGCAGAGGCCGAAATCGCCTGAATAAGGAAAAAGCAAGGCGGGCACGCACGGTGCCCGCCTCTTTGTTGCTTTGCTCTGCTTTTCCCGGGAAATCAACCCTCGGAAATAGCGGAAACCGGGCATTCGCCGGCGCAGGTGCCGCAATCCAGGCAGGCGTCCGCGTCGATGACATACTTGCCGTCGCCCTCGGAAATCGCAGAAACCGGGCACACGCCGGCGCAGGTGCCGCAAGCGATGCAGTCGTCAGAAATTTTGTAAGCCATAAGTATCCATCCTCTTCTCCGCGCGATCGAATTTTTTACGGCAGCGTGCGCGAGCGGCGCGGGTCAGCGCATGCAGCCGCCAGAGGCTGTGCCTCCATGTGTTCTCATTTTAACATAAAATGCGGATTTTTCAAGGGGCGCAGGGCCACTTTCACGCACTTTTTACACGCCGGGAAACAGCTTTTCCCCGCACGGCCCGGCAGACGCAAACCTACGCGGGGCAAAAGCGTTCATTCGGTGATCTCTTCCGGCTCCGGGTCCGGCGCGATGGGTGCGCGCTTGCCGCCGCGCAGATACTGGCATTCGTCCTTGTGGAACGTTTTGAAGCCGGTGGCTGGGGGGTCCATCCGCACGCGCAGGGTACCGGAGATGACATTGGTCTCCACCACGGCGCCCACTCCCTCAGGCGTTTTGACAATGCTCCCCACGCCCGGAGTGATCCTGTTCAGATACTCATATGCCGGCTGCTCGTAGGCAAGACAGCACATCAGGCGGCCGCAGCTGCCGCTGATCTTGGCCGGATTGAGCGAGAGTCCCTGTTCCTTGGCCATTTTGATGGACACCGGCTGGAAATCCCGCAGAAAACGGCTGCAGCAGAACGGCTGGCCGCAAATACCCAAGCCGCCCAGCATTTTGCTCTCGTCCCGTACGCCGATCTGCCGCAGCTCGATGCGCGTGCGGAACACACCGGCAAGGTCCTTGACAAGGTCACGGAAGTCGATGCGTCCGTCGGCCGTAAAGTAGAACAGGATCTTGTTGCGGTCCAGCGTATACTCCACATCCACCAGCTTCATGTCCAGCTTGTGCTTGGCAATGCGCTCCTCGCACACCGAAAAGGCGCGTTTTTCGTCCGCGCGGTTCTGCTGCATGCGGCGCACATCCACGGCGTCCGCCATGCGCGTGACCGTCTTGAGCGGCTTGACGATGCTGGAATCCGGCACGTCATGAGGGCCTTTTGCTACCTCGCCGCACTCTGTTCCCCGGGCCGTTTCCACGATAACGTGGTCCCCCTGTTGGAGCTCCAGGTCGCCGGGGCTGAAATAGTAGGATTTGCCGTTCGCTTTGAAGCGGACGCCGATCACTTTTGTCATAGCTTCTTTCCTTTCGCCGCCGCTGCAATGGGTGTCAGTTCCGCCGCCCGCGGCATTTGAAGCGGCGTTTTATCAAGAGAGTGGGGGCGCGGGGAAGAAATATCCGCGCAAAGTCTCCGCCCGCCGGCAAAGCCCTCCCGCCCAAAGCGCAGGCTCATGCCGTCAGGCGCGCGGCAAGGCAGGTGAGCGCCAGCTTACCGCTGACATTGCCTGCCAGCAGCCGGGCCGTTTTTCCGGCTTCCCCTGCGCAGCGCGCGGCGCGGGCCGGGCTTACAGGGCTTTGGGCCGCCTCGCTGCCCCGCAGTGAAGCACTGCACACGTTCAGCAGCAGGCCAAGAAGCGCCTGTGTGCCCGCGCGGTCTTTTTCATATTTGGAAAGCAGCGCCAATGCGCCGTAAACGTCCTGTTTTTCGGCCAGGCCCGCCAGCTTCAGCGCGTCCAGCAAAAGCGTCCGCCCGGCCGCGTCCTCCAGGCAGCGCTTCGCACTGCCGATCTTCCCACCGAACAGCGCCGCATACCGAGCGGCCTCAGGCTCCTTTGGAAAGTGCTTCTTCAGATACACCGCGCACACCTCCTCGGCCACGGGGGCCAGGGAATAGGCGCAGCAGCGGCTGCGGATGGTGGCCATCACGTTCGCCTCGCTGGGCGCCGTCAGGATAAACAGCACACCCTCAGGCGGCTCCTCCAGCACCTTCAGCAAGGCGTTGGCACTGGCGCCGTTCAGCTTGTCCGCGCCTTTGATGTGCACGGCGCGTCCCCCAGCGGAGAGCGCGGTGTTGAATATCTCCCGCCGCACCTCGCGCACACGGTCCACGCGGATATCCCCGGAAACGCCTTCGCCCGCCAGCAGCAGGTATTCCGGGCTTTGACCCGCCAAAACCTGAGCGGCGGAGGCGCCGCCGTTTGGGTAAAGGTAATCCGCGGCCAGGCAGCGCGCGGCAAAGCCCGCGCCTGTGCCTGCCTCGCCACAAAGCAGGATACTATGAGAAAGCCGCCCGGCCGCAAGCGCGGCCGAGAGGCTTTCCTTGAGTGTTTCATTTCCGAGCAGGGAATCCAGCGCAGCCATTACAGCTTTTCAAAGCGTTCCACGTTGGTGACGAACACCGTCGCGCCGCCCACAGTCACTTCCAGCGGATAGGCCGTCGTGACACCGATGCCGTAGCTGGCGGTGCTGGGCACCACCTCTTTGCGCTGCTTGGAGCAGGAGGCGATCAGCTCAATGCACTTATCCACCTTTTCATCGTCGGTGCCGATGAGCAGCGTCATGTTGCCCGCCATCAGGAAACCGCCCGTAGTGGACAGCTTTGTTACCGAAAAGCCGCCCTTCGTCAGTGCGTTACAAACAGCATTTGCGTCTTCCTTGTTGACGATCGCGGTAATCATTTTCATAACAATACCCCCTAAACATTACAGGGCGCGGGGTGCGCCTTCTGCTTGCTTTCATTTTAGCACAGATCGCACGAAAAATCCACTGCCGCGCGGGTGCAGGCACAAATTCCCCGTGTCAGCGCCAGTTGCTGCGGTTCTGGTTCTGCCAGGTACGGCGCGTCTTATGGTATTTGATCTCCTGCTTGACCGTGCGGAAGAAATCCCCGCCGAAAAACAGAAGAAAGTTTGCCAGCGAGAGCAGCACCGCCGCCCGGGTGCTCCAGCCTCCCATCAGCAGGTCGATGAGACACAGCGCGCCCGAGAATAGGGCCATATACTTCATCTTAATGGGGATGATGAAGAACAGCAGCACCTGAAAATCAGGGTAGAGCATGGCAAAAGCAAAAAACAGCGACAGGTTGATGTAGTAGCTGGTGCCGTAACCTGTGAGCGCAGCCGCCAAGATGGCCCCGAGCATGCCGCACAAGTAGTAGACGTTGAACTGGAAATCGCCCCAGGTATTTTCCAGTGTGTTGCCGATGAGATAGTAGAAATAAAGCGTCAGCACAAGGCCCAGCGGGCTGGTGCTCTGGGGAATGAACACAAAGGTGAACAGCCGCCACACCTCGCCGTGCATCACGGCGGCCCAGTTCAGCGAAAAACGGCTGAGCAGCAGGATGTCTGGGTTGAGCAGATTGGCCAGATAAACCATGGCCTGCCCCGCGATGATGACCAGCATCAGATGGGGAATGCAGATGCGGCCGAATTTCCGTTCGAGCTTATAGACCCATTTCATGAAACGTTTGGTTCCTTTCTCCACCGCCCGCGCCGCGGGCGGATATTGCTTTTTGTTGAATCCGCCGCGGGCGGAAAAACCGGCGGCGATATAAAGATATTGTATCAAAACCTCTTTCAGTATTCAACAATTAGTTATGTACAAACTGTAACATTCGCGGAATATTGTGGAAAACCGGGGCCTATTTTACGCCCTTTTCAACGCTTTCCACAGGGTTTTCAACAAAAGCTGTGGAAAACCCGCTATACTCGGTGTAAAACTCGGTTGAAATGTTGAAAGTTTTCCTTGTCCGTGTTGAAAAACGCTCCGCGCCGGATCCCGGCGCGAAGCGAAGCATGGCATGTACTTTTGTTTTGAAGTATGCAGTTTGGGCGCATATATATTTGAAGCTGCCGCATGAAAATATATATTTTCTAGAGATGGGGCTTCAAATCTTTTTCTCACGGGCTTACCCACAAAATATTGGGGGTGTGTTTGCCGCCTTATGCCGACGCATCTTTATCCGCATTTGGAGAAACCGCAGTTGCGGCAGATGACACAGCCTCCCTCATGCTCCACGGGGCCGCCGCATTCGGGGCAGATATGTATCTCCGACGCCGCGGCAGGCACATGGCTGCCGCGGGGTCCGGCCGTGGCCGGGCCGCCGGCCGCCGCGCGGCGCTGCCCGGGCGTTGGCTCTGCCTCAGGATGCTGGACAGCGTTGTTGTTTTCACGGATGAAACGGTCCACTTTGGCCAAAACCTTAGCGATGGCGTCCGGGCAGGAGGTGCAGCTCATGCCCTGCTGGCGGATTGTGGACGGACAGCGGATGCCCTTGAGCTGGTCATACACTTCCTCCACGCTGATGCCACTGCGCAGCGCCACGCTGGCAAGGCGGGCCGTTGCTTCGCTCTGGCTGGGGCAACCGCCGGCCTTGCCTGTACTGGTAAACACCTCGCAGATGCCGTTTTCATCGTAGTTCACCGTGACGTACAGATTGCCGCAGCCAATCTTCATACGCTCGGTAAAGCCCATAGTGATGGCCGGGCGCGGGCGGGGCACGATGCGCCCAAAGGGATGCTGCGCGGCGGCTCCTCCTTCTTTTTTGACGCTGCCGATGTTCAGCACCTGGCTGTCCCGGCTGCCGTCCCGGTAGATGGTGACGCCCTTGCAGCCCATTTTATAGGCCAGCATATACACTTCAGCCACTTCCTCGCGGGTGGCGGAGTGGGGAAAATTCACGGTCTTGGACACCGCGTTGTCCGTGTGCCGCTGGAAAGCGGCCTGCATCCTGGTATGATATACCGGGCTTACGTCGTGGGCACAAACAAACACACGGCGGATGTCCTCGGGAATCTCCGCGATATGGGCGATGGTACCTTCTTTGGCGATTTTGCGCATCAAAGCGTCGGAGTACAGTCCGCGCTCCTGCAGCTTTTCCCGCAGCACCGGGTTTACCTCCAGCATCTCCGTACCGTCCATGATGTTGCGGATATACACATAGGCAAACACAGGCTCCACGCCGGAGGAGCAGCCGCCGATCATGGACAGCGTACCCGTGGGCGCGATGGTGGTGACGGTGCCGTTGCGCAGGAGATCGCCATCCTTGTAGATGCTCTCGGCAAACAAGGGGAACGCACCGCGCTGGGCCGCCAGCGCAGTACTGGCCGCGTGCCCCTCGTCGTTGATAAAGGCCATCAGCTTCTCCGCCAACGCAACACCCTCGTCGGAATTGTAGGGCACCCCCAGATACAGCAGCATATCGGCAAAGCCCATCACGCCCAGGCCGATTTTGCGTGTGGCCCGTGTCACCGCGCCAATCTGCTCCAGCGGATAGTTATTCACGTCAATAACGTTGTCCAAAAAATGTATGGCCTGGCGCACAGTGTCCCGCAGCAGGCCGTAATCCACGGCATAGCCTTCCGGCGTTTTTGCAAGCATTTTCACCAGATTGATGCTGCCCAGGTTGCAGCTTTCGTAGGGCAGCAGCGGCTGCTCACCGCAGGGATTGGTGGATTCGATCTCCCCCTGGGATGGAACCACATTGTCCCGGTTCAGGCGGTCCAGGAAGATGATGCCCGGCTCGCCGTTGCGCCATGCCGCGTCCACGATCTTTTCAAACAGCTCCCGGGCGCTGCGTTTGCCCACCGGGCGCCGGGTCTGCGGGTCGATGAGGTCGTAGTCCCGGTTTTCCTCCACGGCCTGCATGAACGCCTCGGTGATGCCCACCGAAATATTGAAATTGGTGATGTCCCCGTTCACCTTTTTGCAGTCGATGAATTCCAGGATATCGGGATGGTCCACCCGCAGGATGCCCATGTTCGCCCCGCGCCGGGTGCCGCCCTGCTTCACGGCCTCGGTAGCCATATTGAACACGCGCATAAAGCTGACGGGGCCGGAGGCCACGCCGCCTGTGGAATTGACGGGCGCGCCGTTCTGCCGCAGACGGGAGAACGAAAAGCCCGTGCCGCCGCCGGATTTGTGGATGAGCGCGGCGTTTTTCACCGTCTCGAAAATCGCCTCCATGCTGTCCTCCACAGGCAGCACAAAGCAGGCCGAAAGCTGCCCCAACGGGCGGCCTGCATTCATCAGCGTGGGAGAGTTTGGCAAAAAACGCAGGCTGGTCATCAGCTCGTAAAAGCGGTCCGCCAGCGCAGCAGTATCCGCGTTTTCATCATAATTCCGGTCTGCCGCCGCCACGGCCGCGGCAACACGGCGGAACAGGCCCGCCACATCCTCCGTGTGGTTGCCCTCCGCGTCCTTGGCCAGATACCGCTTTTCCAGCACCTGCAGCGCATTTTTCCCAATGTCTTCGATCGCCATTTCTTTTCCTCACCTTTCTTCAATTCTCCAATTATCATACGCTTTTCATTCTAACACCATATATTGTGTCTATCAAGAGAATTCCGGCTCATTCGCACATAAATCTTGTAGAACTATTTCTGCACTTTTTGTGCGGGGTAACCAAAGCCGGCGGCATACCGCCCGCCGGGACTCTCCCGTGCCGCACAAAAAAGGCCGCACCCCGCCGAAAACACGGAGCGCAGCCAAAATATGCTTTTCTGCCGGGCTATTGGTCCAGCTCCGGCGGGGTGAAGCCCTCGCCGAACACCTCGCTGGCCTCGGTGATCATCACAAAGGCGTTGGGGTCCACTGCATGGGCCGCGTTGCGCACCTTGAATATCTCCGCCTTGCCGCAGGCACACAGAATAAGATGCCGCTCAATGCCCGAATACGTACCGATGGCCTTGATAAGCGTTGCACCCCGGCCCGTTTCCTCATCGATCTTCTTCGCAGTGGCATAGCCGTCGGTGGTGATGATGATGGCCAGCTTGCCGCTGCCCGCGCCGTAGATGATCTTATCAATGATCACCGACGCCGCATAGGTGGAGATAACGCCGTACAGCACTGCGTCGATGTTGCCGAACACAAAACCGCCCAGCACGATGACAACAAGGTCCGTCATCAGCGTCACTTGGCCCATGGAGAAATGCGGCTTAAGCTTTTTGATGGTGACGATGAGGAAATCCGTGCCGCCGGTGGACGAGCCGCGCATATAGATCAGCGCCAGACCTGCGCCCATAAACACACCGGAAAAAATGGCCGCCAGGAAACTGTTGCCCGTGTACAGCGGCGTCAGCGGGAACACAAGGTCCAAAAACAACGTGGAAATGACCATCGTCTTGAAACTCTTGAGCAGAAACTTGCGCCCCACCACCTTATAGCTGATGATGATGATGGGAATGTTGATGATAAGGGTCATCGTGCCGATGGGCAGATCCCACAAATAATTGCAGATCAGCGCCAGGCCCGACACGCCGCCGGGCGCAAAATCCGCTGATTTGGCAAACGTATAAACGCCGATAGCAAACAGGATACTGCCCACAACATCGTATACCGTATCCACGGCAAAGGTCTTGAGCGCCTGTACGCGCTGGGCCTTCGTGCGCTTCGGCCTCTTTTGCTGCTTTTCTTTTTTCATAAAACAGACGCCTCCCTTTCCACACACCGCCCGCACTGTCTGCGCGGGTGCCGCGCGTTGCTCCGGCACCCAAACGCCGCCGCGCACTTTTTATTATACACGATTCGGGCCGCAAAACAAAGGGGATTCTTTGGCGGCAAATTGCGGAAAAGGGATTGACAGGCGGAAAGAAAGGGAATAAAATGAACATTGTTCAGTTTGGAGGTCGAACTCGATGAATAAAACTGCGACGTCCCGGCAGGCGCTTCTGGAAGCCGCGCGGGAGATCGCGCGGCGGGACGGGCTGGGACACATCAGCATCCGCCGCACGGCCGCCATGTGCGGCGTGTCTGTCGGCACTGTATACAATTATTATCCCGCCAAGGCGGACCTTGTGCTGGCTGTGATTGAAGATTTTTGGAAACGCGTGTTCCACGGCGGCCTCTCCTGTGATTTTACCCATGGCTCGGATTTCAGCGCCGTATGCGGGCAGATCTATACCGCGCTACGCACGCATCTGGCCCAGTTTGAGCACACCTTCCTGCGGGAGCTGGCAAGCCTGAACGAGGCCGAGCGCCAGCAGGGAAAAGCGCTGGAAATGCAGTATTGGGAGCACATTCGAGCGGGCATGCTGGCTGTACTTGCCAGGGATGCCCGTGTGCGGCCCGGCGCATTTACGGAGGCTTTCACCCGTGAGCAATTCGTATCCTTCGTATTCGGCACGATGATGTCGATGCTGCGGGCGGACAGAGAGGACGCCTCGTTTTTGCAGGAAGTCGTCTGCCGCCTGATTTATTGATGCAGGCAGTGCGGGCCTTGCACTGAAAAAGGAAAATTCCCCGTGCCCGGGCAGCCGGGTGCGGGGAAATACACTCATTAAAATGAACATCGTTCAGATTGGAGAGAAGCATATGCAGGCAATTATGGAAACTCTGTTCGACGCCGCCTATCTTGTCACGGTGGTGACGCTGGGGTGTATCATGGTAAAAAGTGCGCAGGACCGGGAAACGAAATTATTCGGCTGGATGGCCGTCATTCTGGGCTGCGGCGATGCATTTCATCTGGTGCCCCGGGCCTGGGCGCTGTGTACCGACGGCCTGGCGGCCCACGCGGCAGCACTGGGAGCGGGCAAATTCATCACGTCCATTACAATGACAATATTTTACGTTATTCTTTACCATATTGGAAAACGGCGCTATGGCCTGCACATCCGGGCGCTGACGGGCGCCGTATACGCGCTGGCCGCGGCACGCATCGGATTGTGCCTGTTCCCGCAGAATGCGTGGCTTTCGGCGAACCCGCCGCTGTCCTGGGGCATCTGGCGCAACGTTCCGTTCGCACTGCTGGGCGCGCTGGTCATCGTGGTATTCCTGCGCGGCGCGCGGCAGACGGGGGACAGGGCCTTCCGCTGGATGTGGCTGGCCATCGTGCTCAGCTTCGCGTTCTATATCCCGGTGGTGCTGTGGGCCGACGTCGTTCCGCTCGTGGGCATGCTCATGATCCCCAAGACCTGCGCTTATGTGTGGGTGGTCTGGATGGGCTTTTCGGATATGCATCGTAAAAGGAAGGAGACTGTCAAATGAAAAAATTGCTGAACACCGCATTCATTTACGCTCTGGCCGCGATGGCCGGCGGCGTATTCTACCGTGAATTCACAAAATTCAACGGGTTTTCCGGGCGCACGGCGCTGGGCCTGGTACACACGCACCTGTTCCTGCTGGGAACGGTGTTTTTCCTGCTTGCCGCGCTGTTTTCCAAAGAGCTTGACTGGGCCCGGGAAAGAAACTTCCGGCTGTTCTACGGGCTGTACAATACCGGGCTTTGCGTGACGGCGGTAATGCTGGCCGTGCGCGGCGCGGCGCAGGTACTGGCGCTTCCGCTTTCCCGCGGGATGGACGCGGCAATCTCCGGCGTCGCGGGGCTGGGACATATCTGCCTGGGCGCAGGGCTTGTGGTGTTTTTCCTCTCCCTGAAAAAAACGGCGTGCACGGCCAATGTGCAATAATTAGCTTTAAAAAACAAAAGCCAGCGTTTTTCTCTTCGAAGAACGTTGGCTTTTTTATTTTCCTTTTTCATCGGAACGCCCCGCAAGATAATCCAAGGATACCCCGTAAAAATCGGCCAGCGTCATCAACGCGTCGATGGGAATCGCGACACGGCCCAATTCATACTTTGAATATGTGGTCTGCTTAATGCATAACAAGTCCGCTATTTCCTGCTGAGTCTTATCGTTATCCTCTCGCAGCGCGCGGATGCGCGTCAAATCCATTGCCTTCACCCATCTTTACTATACCCTAGTCTTATTGTGACTATTAAAATTTAGTCGCAATTGGACTATTATAGTAAAGAAAGGAGGAAATAGAATAGACAGCAAACATTTAGAAGAATTGACTAAAACAATTGCTGAGAGAAATGGGACCACGCCAGAAGCAGTACGCCGGGAAATGGAAGCCGCACGAAACAGCGCATGGGATACCGACGATTCCAGCGTTCGCGGTCGTCAAAAAGTATTGTTTCCCGCTGGAAAGCCGCAGCTTTCGGAATTTCTGGAGGTTATCGCAAAAGAAATCAAAAAAGCATAATGTCTCTTTTTTGATTAAAAGAGCGCCCCGCACCTTTCGGTGCGGGGCGCTCTCTGCTTTACTTCGCTTGTGCCGATTATTCGTACAGCTTGGCAAGCTTGCCCAGGTACTCGTAGCGGTCCTTCGCGGCGTCGGCTGCCTTGTCGAACAGCACCTGCGCACGCTCGGGGAAGGCGCGCTGCAGGCGGCTGTAACGCGTCTCGCTCTCAATGAATTCCTTGTAGTCCGCCGTCGGCGCTTTGCTGTCGATGGTGAACGGGTTCTTGCCCTCGGCCTTTTTGCGCGGATCAAAGCGGAACATGTTCCAGTAGCCAGCCTCAACGGCGCGCTTCATCTCATTCTGGCAGTTGGTCATACCGCCCTTGACGCCGTGCATCTCGCAGGGGGCATAGCCAATGATGAGGGACGGGCCGTGATAGCTCTCGGCCTCCGTGATGGCCTTGATGGTCTGGTTCTTGTCCGCGCCCATGGCGATCTGCGCCACATACACGTAACCGTAGCTCATGGCGATCTCGGCCAGATTCTTTTTGCCGATGGCCTTGCCCGCCGCGGCGAACTGAGCCACCTGACCGATCTGGCTGGCCTTGGAGGCCTGGCCGCCGGTGTTGGAGTAAACCTCGGTGTCAAAGACCATGACATTCACGTCTTCGCCGGAAGCGAGCACGTGGTCCAGACCGCCGAAACCGATATCATAGGCCCAGCCGTCGCCGCCGAAGATCCAGACGGACTTCTTGGCCAGGTACTGCTTCTGCTCCAGAATTTCAGCCGCAAGCGTGCAGGCCTCGCAGTCGCAGGCGGCCTTACCGGCAGCCTTCAGGCTCTTCATATGCTCCAGCATGGACGCGGCGTTGTCGCCGAACTTCGCCTTGCCCTCGGCGCTCTCCAGGAACGTGATGCCTTCCTCTACGGTCAGCACGCCGTTCTCCAGCGCGGCAATATACTTATCGGCGGCGGCAGGGTTCAGCTTGCCGTCCTCCATAGTGTCCAGCCATTCCTGCGCAGCGGCCTTCAGGTCGGGCAGCGCGTACTCAACAGCGATCAGCGCACGGGTCTTGTCGGCCAGGCTCTCGCGGATGGTCTTCTGGCCCAGATACATGCCGAAGCCGTGCTCTGCGTTGTCCTCGAACAGGCTGTTTGCCCAGGCCGGGCCCTTGCCGGACAGACGGTTGCGGGTGTACGGGGACGTTGCGGCCGGGCCGCCCCAGATGGACGAACAGCCGGTGGCGTTGGAAATATACATACGCTCGCCGTACAACTGGGTAATCAGGCGGGCGTAGCTGGTCTCGGCGCAGCCCGCGCAGCTGCCGGAGAACTCAAGCAGCGGCTGGTTGAACTGAGAACCCTTGACGGTCGTCTCGGCCATCATGCCCTCTTTCTTGCCCACGTTGGCTACAGCATAGTCGAACACTTCCTGCTGGGCCAGCTGGCTCTCCTGAGGCATCATCTTCAGCGCCTTGCCGGGGGCCGGGCAGACGTCGACGCAGACGCCGCAGCCCATGCAGTCCAGCGGAGAGACCGTCATGCCGAACTGGTAGTTCTCGCAGCCTTTGCCGGTCATCGGCTTCACCTTCAGCGCGGCGGGGGCGGCGGCAACTTCCTCGGCGGAGAAAGCAAACGGACGGATGGTGGCATGCGGGCAGACATAGGCACACTGGTTGCACTGAATGCACTTTGTAACATCCCACTCGGGCACGCTCACGGCAACGCCGCGCTTCTCATATGCGGAAGCCCCCTGCTCGAACTGGCCGTCCACATGATCCACGAAAGCGGAAACCGGCAGGCTGTCGCCGTCCATCTTGTCGACCGGGAACAGGATCTCCTTGACCATCTTGACGGTGGCGGGGTTGCCGGCCAGCTCGTGGTCGCCCTCGGCGTCCTTCGCGTCGGCCCAGGAAGCCGGCACGTCGATCTTGACGAAAGCGTCAAAGCCCGCGTCAATGGCCTTGTAGTTCATCTCGACGATGGCGTCGCCCTTCTTGGCAAAGGACTTGTAGGCCGCTTCCTTCATGAACTTCAGCGCGTCTTCCTTCGGCAGCACGCCTGCCAAAGCAAAGAAGGCGGACTGAAGGATGGTGTTGGTGCGCTTGCCCAGGCCAATTTCGATGGCCTTGTCGATGGCGTTGATGGTATACAGCTGGATATTGTTCTTGGCGATATAGCGCTTCGCCTCGGCGGGCATGTGGTGATCCAGCTCTTCCGGCGTCCACTGGCAGTTGATCATGAACACGCCGCCCGGCTTTACGTCGTTGACCATCTTGTAGCCCTTGATGACGTAGGACGGGTTGTGGCATGCCACGAAATCGGCCTTGTTGATATAGTACGGCGCGCGGATGGGCTTGTCGCCGAAGCGCAGGTGGCTGATCGTCACGCCGCCGGTCTTCTTCGAGTCATACTGGAAGTAGGCCTGGATATATTTGTCGGTATGGTCGCCGATGATCTTGGTGGAGTTCTTGTTGGCGCCGACCGTGCCGTCGCCGCCCAAGCCCCAGAACTTGCACTCGACGGTGCCTTCGGCAGCCGTGTTGGGCGCGGGCTTCTCCTCCAGAGAGAGGTAGGTGACGTCATCGTTGATGCCCAGTGTGAAGCGCTCCTTCGGAGCGTCCTTCGCCAGTTCTTCATATACGGCAAACACGCTGGACGGCGGGGTATCCTTGCTGCCCAGGCCATAGCGGCCGCCGATGATGGTGCCCTCGCGGCCCGCTTCGCGGAACGCGGCCATAACGTCCAGATGGAGCGGCTCGGCCAGAGCGCCCGGCTCCTTGGTGCGGTCCAGCACGGCAATTTTCTTCGCGGTGGCCGGAATGGCGGCCAGCAGCTTGTCGGCCGCGAACGGACGGTACAGGCGAACCTTCACCAGACCGACCTTCTCGCCCTTGGCGGTGAGGTAATCAATGACTTCCTCGGCCACGTCGCAGATGGAACCCATGGCGATGATGACGCGGTCTGCGTCGGGAGTGCCGTAGTACTCGAACAGCTGGTAGTTGGTACCCAGCTTCGCGTTCACCTTGCCCATGTATTTTTCCACAATGCCGGGCACGGCCTCGTAGAACTTATTGCAGGCCTCACGGTGCTGGAAGAAGATATCGCCGTTCTCGTGGGAGCCGCGCATAGCGGGGTTCTCGGGGTTCAGCGCATGGGCGCGGAACGCCTTCACCGCTTCCATGTCCGTCATTTCCTTCAGGTCGTCGTAATCCCAGACCTCGATCTTCTGGATCTCGTGGCTGGTACGGAAGCCGTCGAAGAAGTTGATGAACGGCACACGGCTCTCCAGCGTGGCCAAGTGCGCCACAGCAGCCAGGTCCATGACCTCCTGCGGGTTGGACTCGGCCAGCATGGCAAAGCCCGTCTGGCGGCAGGCATATACGTCGGAATGATCGCCGAAGATGTTCAGCGCATGGCTGGCCACGGTACGGGCGGAAACATGGAACACGGCGGGCAGCAGCTCCCCGGCGATCTTATACATGTTGGGGATCATCAGCAGCAGACCCTGGGACGCGGTGAACGTGGTGGTCAGCGCGCCGGCAGCCAGGGAGCCGTGCACGGTGCCGGCCGCGCCCGCCTCGGACTGCATCTCAACAACTTTCACTTCGGTGCCGAAGATGTTCTTCTGGTGCAGGGCGGACCACTGGTCCACCTGGTCGGCCATGGGGCTCGACGGGGTGATGGGGTAGATGCCGGCAACTTCGGTAAACGCATAGGCTACATGAGCCGCAGCGGTGTTGCCGTCCATAGATTTCTTGGATCTTGGCATTTTTCTTCCTCCGGTTCTTTCTTTATTCCCCCGCGGCGGCAGATGATTCCGGGCGGGGGGTGGTGTGAGCAGAAACAGGCGTTTTGCGGGGGCATCGTTTCTGCATTACGCTCGTCATTATTGTAGCAAAGTTTTGCGGGAAAGTAAACAAGGGGCAGGGGATTTTTATGGGGAACCGCGGCCATTTTTACAAAAAAATCCCACCTTCACACCTCCATGCGCCTCCTTTTACACGGATTTTACGCCCCGCATTTGACACGCCGCTTTCAATCCAGTATATTATAAGGTAAATATCCGGGCTTATGCGCCCGCATTCTATGGCCCGCGCTCCGGCGGCGGGCGGAAAGAAGGAGTTTTTTTCAGATGGACCCTGATGGTCTTAGTATCCTCATCGCAACAGCTTCCACGTTTGGCGCGCTTGCGGCGGCTTACCGCGCGGGCGCAGTGTCCGCAAGCGAACCGGAGCGGCAGCAGAGCGGCATCCTTGGTTTTTCCGACAGGATGGCCGGGCTTTGCGCGGCATTTGTGTTTGCGTGCGGATTTTTTGTTTACGGCTTTCTTCGCATTTTTGCACAGGCTCCCTGGTGGACGCTTCTGTGCCTGGCGGCGCTGGCCGCGCTGGCCGTGCTGCTGTACAGCCTTGGCCGGGCGAAGGGCCGCATAAAGGAGAAAAGCGGCTTCACGGCCGCCTGTATGCTGGGTGCGCCGCTGGCCGCTCCCGCGAAGCTGGTGTTCAAGGCGCTGGGGCTCTCGGCCCAGTCCGACGTAACAGAGGAGGATGTGCTCTCTTTCGTGGACGACGTGGAGGAGCACGATCTGATAGACGAAAGCCAGAAGAAGATGATCACCAACATCTTCGAGCTGGACGACGTGACGGCAGGCGACGTGATGACCCACCGCACCGAGATCGTAAGCGTGGAGGAAAACACGCCCGCCGCCGACGCGGTACGCCTTTCTCTGGAGCACGGATTTTCGCGCCTCCCGGTATACCGCAAGTCACTGGACGACATTGTCGGCATTTTGTATGTGAAGGACCTGTTCGCGCTTTGGGACACGCCGGAAAAGGCGCAGGCCCCGGTGAGCCGGTTCATGCGCGGCGCGATGTTCGTGCCGGAAGCCTGCCGCGCCCAGGAGCTGCTGGTGGATTTTAAGGTAAAGCACACGCAGATCGCCGTGGTGGTGGACGAATACGGCGGCACCAGCGGACTTGCCACGATGGAGGACGTCCTGGAGGAGATCGTGGGCAACATCCAGGACGAATTTGACAACGAGGACGAGGACCTTGTGGCCACCGAGGACGGGTTTGTTGCCGCAGGCAGCGCGGACCTGGAGGAAGTGTTCGAGGCCTTCGGCCTGGAACCGCCCGATGAGGACGAGGACGGCGAGGCCGATTTCGATACCGTGGGCGGCCTGATCATCGACCGCTTGGGCCGTATCCCCGCAGCGGGGGAAGATGTGACGCTGGAATACGGCGGGCTGGAATTCACAGTGCTGGAAGTGGAGGACCGGAGAGTGGGCAAGGTAAAATGCACCCGCGCTCCGGAGCTGAACCCCGAAAATGACGACGACGAAGAAGAGGATGCATGATGGCACATTTTGAAAAACGGCTTTCGAGCGAGACAAAATTCGAGGGACGCGTCATCACCGTGACGCTGGACAGGGTGGAACTGGAAAACGGCGGCACCAGCACCCGGGAGGTGGTACGCCATCACGGCGGTGCGGGCGTTGCAGCGCTCAACGACGAGGGTGAGCTCTATCTGGTGCGCCAGTACCGCTACGCGCTGGACCGGGAATTGATCGAGATTCCTGCCGGCAAGCTGGAAAAGGGGGAGGACCCATTGGAAGCCGCCAAGCGTGAGCTGGGCGAGGAAGCGGGCCTTGCCGCCGCCGAATACCGGGACCTGGGGTATATCATTCCCACCTGCGGATATTGCAGCGAGATCATTTACCTGTATGCGGCCAAGGGTCTTTCTCCCGTGGGACAGCACCTGGACGCGGACGAATTTCTCTCGGTGTTCACGCTGCCGCTGGACAAGGCCGCGGAAATGGTTCTCTCCGGTGAGATCACCGACAGTAAGACCGTAGCCGCTGTACTGAAGGTGAAAGCCCTGCGGGACGCGGGCCGGTTTTAAACAGTTTCAACACGCGGAGCACGGGAAACGGCGGTCCCTGTTCTGCCAGACAGAACGGCCGCGCCCCTGCGGCGGCATCTGCCGTTTTGGAAAGGAGCTTTTCGGAATGAACGTTGCTTTCTGCACCTGCCGGGACACAAAATGTCCGCTGAACCCCGTGAACCACGACAGGGGCTGCACGCCCTGCATTGGGAAATGCCTGCAGGAAGGTGAGCTGCCGAGCTGCTTTTTCAACGCGGTGGCCCCTTACCGGGGACCGGACGCGGATTATACCTATCAGGGCTTTGCACAGCTTGTGCTGGAGGCGGAGCGGCCCTGCACGGCGGACCCGCGGCAGGCGGGCGCGGAGCAGATGCAATCTCCGCCGCCGGAAACTTAAGAACATCCACAGGATATTTTTTCAGGCCATGCGGCCGCTTTTCACGCGGGCTGCGGCCGGGGGAATCGTTGGGATGAAAAACAGCGGCCGGATACTTCCCGGCCGCTGTTTTTTCTGTGCGGAAAATCTTATTTCTGCATCACGGCGCCTTCGTTTGCGCCCGACACCAGCTTTGCATAGCGCGCCAGCCAGCCTGTGGTCTCCTTAGGTGCAGGAGCCGTCCATGCCGCGCGGCGGCGCGCCAGCGTATCGTCGTCCACGCGCACGCCGATACGCCCGCCCGGGATGTCGATATCGATGACGTCGCCCTCCTCGATGAGCGCGATATTTCCGCCCACGGCGGCCTCAGGCGCCACATGTCCGATGGACGCGCCGCGGGACGCGCCCGAGAAGCGTCCGTCGGTGATGAGCGCCACGGATTTGTCCAGCTTCATACCCGCCAGCGCGCTGGTGGGATTGAGCATCTCGCGCATACCGGGGCCGCCCACCGGGCCTTCGTATCGGATGACCACCACATCTCCCGGCTGGATGCGGCCGTTGTAAATGGCGTCGATGGCGCTTTCCTCACCGTCAAACACCCGCGCGGGACCGCTGTGCACCAGCATCTCGGGAGCAACCGCGCTGCGCTTCACCACGCAGCCGTTCTGCGCAATGTTGCCCCACATCACGGCGATGCCGCCCGTCTTGCTGTACGGGTCGTCCGCGGGACGGATGGCGTTTGTATCGCGGTTCTGCGCGCCTGCAATGTTCTCGCCCACAGTTTTGCCCGTCACCGTGGGCAGACTTGTATCCAGCAGGCCCAGCCCGGCCAGCTGCGCCATGACAGCGGGCACGCCGCCCGCGGCGTACAGGTCCTCGATATGCGTGGGGCCGGCCGGAGCAAGGTGGCAGAAGTTTGGCACCTTCGCGCTCATTTCATTGAAAGTCTCCAGGCTCATAGGCACATCCGCCTCGTTGGCAATGGCCAGCAGGTGCAAAACGCTGTTGGAACTGCAGCCCAGCGCCATATCCGTGGCCAGTGCATTTCTGAATGCCGCCGGCGTCAGAATATCCCGGGGACGCACCCCGTCCCGCACCAGATCCATGATGCGCATGCCTGCATGCTTTGCCAGCTGCGTGCGCGCCGCGTATACCGCAGGGATGGTTCCGTTGCCGGGCAGCGCCATGCCAATGGCTTCGCACAGGCAGTTCATGCTGTTGGCCGTATACATACCCGAGCAGCTGCCGCAGCCGGGACAGGTGTTTTTGGTGTAATCGTCCAGCACGTCTTCGCCGATGATGCCGGCCTTGTAGCTCCCCACCGCCTCGAACATCTGGGAAAGCGAAACGTGGCGCGTGCCCTGCCGGCCCGAGAGCATCGGCCCGCCGCTGACGACAATGGACGGGATATTCAACCGGGCCGCGGCCATCAGCATGCCGGGCACGATCTTGTCGCAGTTCGGCACCAGTACCAAGCCATCAAACCCGTGGGCGCGCGCCATCGTCTCCACGCTGTCGCAGATCAGCTCACGGCTGGGCAGGGAATACTTCATACCGATATGGCCCATGGCGATTCCGTCGCACACACCGATGGACGGTACCAGGATAGGAGTACCGCCCGCCATGCGCACGCCCGCCTTGACAGCCTCGGCCAGCTTGTCCAAATGAGCATGGCCGGGTACGATCTCGCTGTACGCGCTCACAACGCCGATCAACGGACGGTTGATTTCTTCATCAGTATAACCCAGAGCATAAAAAAGGCTCCGGTTCGGCGCACGTTCAGCGCCTTTCAGTACGGATTCGCTGTTCAATTGCATGGTGTTCCTCTCCTTTTTTTGCTTTTTTCCCCACCGTATCCCATGTACAATAGACGCGGTACTTTTTAACTAGCCGCAATGTACCAAAAACGGCGCACAGCCAAGGCCGCGGACGGGCGCTGAACGCTTTCCCGGGCCCGCCCGGCGCTCCGCGGCCTTTCCGTTCGCACCTGCGGCATCGGATGAAGCCTTCGGAGCTTTCCGCCGCGCGGCGGAAAACCGCTGTTTTTATACACTGATACTATAGCACAGGCGCGGCAAAACTGCAAAGCATAAATGTGTATCGGTTGCAACCCCGCCGGGGAACGGGTATAATGAGGGCAGAGCGCCGCCGCACGGCCGCGCCATTGTCCGCGCGGCGCGGGCCTCCGGGCTCCGTCCCGGCGGAGACCGAAGGAGACAAGCTATGAATATCCTGATCGTAGGCTGCGGCCGCGTGGGCCGCAGGCTGGTACATGTGCTGGAGCGGCTGGGGCACGATGTTTCCGTGCTGGACGAAGACGCCGCCAATCTGGCTCTGCTCAATGAACTGGAGCCGCCATTTTCCGGCATGGCCGTGGCGGGCGTGCCCATCGACGGCGATGTACTGCGCAGTGCGGGCATTGAGGCCTGCGACGCCGTGGCCGCCGTCACCAAGGATGACAACATCAATCTGATGGTAGCGCAGATCGCGCGCGAGCTGTTCGGTGTGAAGCACGTCATCGCCCGCGTGGCCGAGCCCTCCCGCAAAGAGGTCTACACCGAGCGCTTTGGCCTGCGCATCGTGTGCGGCACCAATCTGACGGCCCAAGGCCTGCTGGCGGGTATTCTGCAGGAGGAGGACGACGAGGACCAGTGCGTGATGTTCGGTTCCTCCACGGCAAATTTTTCAGCTGTACCTGCCGCGAAGCATCAGTGGAACCGTCCGCTTTCGTCCGTACAGCCGCCCCGGGCGGGCATGATGGTATTCGGCGTGCTGCGCGCCAACGGCACGATGGAACTTGCCAACACCCAGCCTACGCTGCATGTGGATGATAAGATCCTGTTTGCGGAACTGGCGGACTGAGGAATACTCCCGCCGCCGCGGATAGCGGCCCATGCGGGGAAACATCATAAGGAGTACACAAATATGCGTGTTTGTATCGTGGGCGGAGGCAAAGTGGGCTACTATCTTGCCAAGACCCTTCTGGAGCACGGCCACACGCCGGTGCTCATCGAGGACGACCCGGCCATGTGCCGCAAGGTGGCCGACAGCCTGGACCTGACCGTGGTGTGCGGCGACGGCACTTTTGCCGAAGTGCAGGAAAGTGCGGACGTGGCTCACTGCAGCGCCATGGTTGCGGTAACGGGCCGGGACGAAGACAATTTGATCGTATGCCAGCTTGCAAAGCAGGTGTTCAAGGTCAAGCGCACGGTGGCCCGGGTGAACAACCCCAAAAACGCCGCAGTGCTGAAAAAACTGGGCGTGGACATTGCCGTGAGCGCTACCGATAACCTGACGCACCTCATCGAGCGCGAGGTGGAGACGGCGGCCATCCAGCAGCTGCTCAGCCTTGCGGGGGGGACGGCCTCGCTCACCGAGGTGCTCATTCCACAGGGCTTCGCCCATGCGGGGAAAACGCTGGCTGAGCTTGTCATCCCCAAGGATGCGGTGGTCATTTCCATCACGCGGGACGGTGAGCTGATCGTCCCCCGCGGCAATACGCAGATCCTGGTGAACGATAAAGTCGTGGTGCTGGCCAAAAACACGGCGTTCCACGAGCTGGCACAAAGCTGGAACCTGGCGGACGTAAAATAGCCCCGCACGGGCGGCTCCCGGTTTCGGCGGAAAGGAAGATCTATGGAATTTTCTGTCCCGCGGCACGGCGCCGCCATCGTCAGCGGCTGGTGCGCCGCACTGGGCGCGATGCTGTGCCTGCCGTTCTGGAAAAATTTCTTTACGCCGACGCTGGCGGTATTTCTGCTGTGGCTTGCGGCGTGCTTCGGCGTGCTGGCGCCGCGGCTGGCTTCGTCCTGCGTGCGTGTGGGCGGCAACCATCTGACGCTTCGGCGCGGCCTACTGTTTCCCGTAACGCGGCGCATCCCGCTGCGGTTCCTTGCGGGCTGCCACATCGTGCAGACGCCGCTGCAGCGCATGACGGGCACCTGCCTGTTCTTCCTGTACTCCAGCGGCTGCACCACGTTGGTGCCCGGTATGCGCAAGGCGGACGCGGAGTGCCTTTCCGCCAAGCTGACGCACGGGGGGAAGCTGCTGTGAACAGGCAACGCCGGTTCCATATCATTTTTGCGGTCCATTATCTGCGGTACGGCCTGCTGCTGTGCTTGGTACCGATGCTTCAGGCGCTGCTTGCGTTCGACCTGGACAGCCTTTGGGCGGCGCTCCGGCAGGACGCCGTTATCCTGCTGGCCTGCGCTGCTGCGGCGCTGGCTCTTTGGCGTGCCACAGCCTTCCGGCTGGAGGACGGCGCCGTAAAGGTGACGCAGGGCGTGTTTTACCGCAGCTATCACACCTTCGGCAGAGCCAGCATCGCGGCGCTGGAGATCGCCCGCCCTTTGTACTGCCGCATGCTGGGCGCAAGCCGTATAACGCTGTATTTCAAAACGAACGCCTCGCCCAAAAGTTATTCCATGTTTCTTCATAAAAAGGACGCGGCTGCGGTGGCGGATGTTCTTCTGCCTGTGCGCAGCGATACGTCCGTATTCGAGCCCACGGGCTTTGAACGTCTGAGCTTCGTGATGCTGAGTGCCAATATCATCACCAGCAGCGCTTTTGCCCTGTGGGGTGTGAAACAGCTGGATGAGGTTCTGGGGCAGAATTTCCAGCAAATCGCGCTGGACACTTTTCATGAGGCCGAGCTGTTTGCGGCGCGGTATCTGCCCACGGGCCTGGCTTTTCTGGTAACGCTGGGCTTTGCCGTGACGGGATTCACCTTTTTGTATGCGCTGCTGCACACGGCAGGCTTTAAGGTATGCCGGAACGGCGGAGTCATCATCAGCAAAGGCGGCTTTGTCACGCTCATCGAGCGGCGTATCCTGGTGGCCTGTGTGTCCGCCTGCGATGTGTGCGTTACGCCGCCGGCGCGCCTTCTGCGACGCTATCCGGTATACCTTTCCGCAGGCAGCTTCCGCGGAGGCGATCTGCCCGTGCTGGTCTATAAAAAAGGGGAAGAGCGGACAGTGGAGCGCCTGCTGCCCAACTTCTGCCCGCCGGACGGTCCGCTGTGCATGCCTGCACGCAAAAGCCCGGTGCAGTATCTTTGGCAGCCCGGCACGCTGCTCGCTCTTTCTTTGGCGCTGTGCGGCGTGGCCTCTTACGCAATGCCGCAGATTCTGCCCATGCTTTTCGTACCGGTGGTGCTTGCCCTCGCTGGGCTGCTGGTTTCGTTGGAGGGCTTTTTCCGTGAAGGCCTGCACAAAAACGCCAACCGCACGCTGTCCGTATGTTATACCCGTTTTTTTACCCGGCATGAGGTTTGTGTGTTCACGCCGGATCTTTCCTATACGCTGCTGGAAAACCCATTTTCCGTCAGCGGCGGACGGTGCGACGTGCGGGTGCACCTGCCCTGCGGGCTGCAGTACCGCGTGCGCGGCGTACTGCAATATCTGGCGCGGGAAATCCCGTTCACGCTGTGAGCGGCGTCACCGTGCTTTTCCGCCGCTGTGCAGGAACCGCACCGCGTTTTATTCTCATTCTTGAAAGAAGCTGATTCTTTTGTATCGAGCTGTGATATTCGATCTTGACGGCACGCTGCTGAACACCATCGGCGATCTTGCCGCCGCGGCCAATCATACGCTGGCCGAAATGGGCTTTGCGCCCCATACGGAAGAAGAATACAAATACATGGTGGGCAACGGCATTCCCAAGCTGATCGAGCGTTTTCTTCCTCCCGGGCACCGGGACAAAGCTACGCAGGCGCAGGCAGCCCGGTTGTTTTTCCCTTATTACGACGCGCACAAGGAGGACGCTACGGCTCCGTATCCCGGCATCCCCGCCCTGCTTGCCGCGCTGCACGGCGCAGGCGTAAAACTGGGCGTCGTGTCCAATAAGGAGGATGCTCTCACCAAAAGCGTTGTCAGCCATTATTTTCCGGGTCTGTTTGACGCAGTGGCCGGCCATACGCTGGGCACCCCCACGAAGCCCGACCCGCATCTTGTGAACGGCATGCGCGCCGCCTTCGGCCTTTCGGCGCAGCAGGTGCTGTATGTGGGGGACAGCGGCGTGGACATTGAAACGGCCCGCAATGCCGGGCTTGCGGGCTGCGGCGTTCTGTGGGGCTTCCGCACCGGGGACGAGCTGTGCGGCGCGGGCGCGTCCTATCTCGTCCGCAGCCCGGAGGATATCCGTGTGCTGGTGCTGGATGCCTAAGAGCAGTTGCAGCGCCGGCCGCTTTGTAATGCAGTGTTCCATTGCATTCACCGCCCGCTGCACACCGGAAATGATAAATCCGCCGGCTTGTTGGACACCACCGGGCTTTGTCTGACAGACGTGGAAATCTTGCCCCATTATCACAGATTCCTGCCGCGTTTTGAGCATTTTGAGGAAGCGCGCACAGGCTTATAAACAGGAGACCGTTATCCCTCTGCTGCGCACCGACGACGGCAGACCGTATTTTTATATTCCGACGGCCCGCGTGTCGAAGGAACGCCTCTTTCGATGTGAGGCGGCTTGCCGGGAACAATGCTCCAAATGCTGAAGCCCCGCCAGATCCTTTTGGGATCTGGCAGGGCTTTTTCTGTCCCGTCCTTTTAAGGTGCCCGTGCGCATGGTCAGAACCGGGTACCGCCGCATACAATGGTTTGACGGCGCTTTGCCGTCTTGCGGCACATCAATATAACGGGAGGCATTGACCATGGAACTGCAACACAGTCAGACGTGGAAAAATCTGCAGACCGCATTTTCGGGCGAGCTGCACGCTTGTGCAAAATATAAGATCTATGCGCTGCGTGCGCGGGAAGACGGCTACGAGCAGATGGGGAACATCTTTGATGAAACATCCCGCAATGAACAGGAACATGCCGAGATCTGGCTTAAGCATCTTTCCGGCGGCGAAGTGCCCGGCACGCTGGAAAACCTGCGGGACGCGGCAGCCGGGGAACACTATGAATGGACCGAGATGTATGCCGAATTTGCCCGTACCGCCCGCTGTGAAGGCTTTGAGGAGCTGGCGGAACTGTTCACCCGCGTGGGGAACATTGAAAAAACGCATGAACAGCGTTACAACAAGCTGGCTGCCAACATTGAGGACTGCCAGGTTTTTTGTAAGGGGCGCCCCACCGTGTGGGTGTGCATGGTATGCGGAAACGTAACGTATGCCGCATGCTCGCCGGAAGTTTGCCCTGTATGCGGGCATTCCCAGAGCTATACCGAAATCAAGGCGGAAAATTATTGAAGTAAAAAATAGCAGCATGCCCTTTCTTCCTGCCATGCGGGTCTGTTTGGACGGCACGGAAACGAACAGGGCATAAAAGATGTTCTCATTTCGTTGTCGCAGCATTTTAAATGCATAAAAAACCGCACTGTACAACCGTTTTTGGCTGTACAGTGCGGTTTTCATCTGGTGACCCGACCGGGAATCGAACCCGGGTTACCGCCGTGAAAGGGCGATGTCTTGACCGCTTGACCATCGGGCCATAATACAGGATTTTGCTGAATATTGCCAAAGCCTCACACCCGCCGCGATTGCAGCAAGTACCCCGCAACTTTCAGCAAAACCCTGTAATGTGGTAGCGGTAACTGGATTCGAACCGGTGACACTTCGGGTATGAACCGAATGCTCTAGCCAACTGAGCTATACCGCCACAAACAACCACAGAAAAGTGGTGCATCTGATATTATATAGAAAAGGTTCCCTGTTGTCAAGCATTTTTCACGGAAATTCCCGCAGTATTCCGGCTTTTTCCCCGCTCCGCCTTTCCAGTGTTCCCAGAGGCAAACAAAATAATTCTTTGTCTGAGTCTTTTGCAGGTGAAAAAGCATGGAAATCCAAATATCCCCGGCTCACATTGGAAAAGCCGGGGATGTTTTCCATTATTTTCCAATTATGCTTTCTGCAATTCTGCCTTCCCACCCATGTAGGGACGCAGCACCTCGGGAATGCGCACGCTGCCGTCAGCACGCAAATTATTTTCCAAAAACGCGATAAGCATGCGGGGCGGAGCCACACAGGTATTGTTCAGCGTATGCGGCAGATAGTTTTTCCCGTCCTCGCCTTTGATGCGGATCTTCAGGCGGCGGCTCTGTGCGTCGCCCAGATTTGAGCAGCTGCATACCTCGAAATATTTCTGCTGGCGGGGGCTCCATGCTTCGATGTCGCAGCTCTTCACCTTCAGATCCGCCAGGTCCCCGGAGCAGCATTCCAGCTGTCGCACCGGGATATCCAGGCTGCGGAACAGCTCCACACTGTTGCGCCACAGCTTTTCGTACCATGCCATGCTGTCCTCCGGCTTGCAGAGCACGATCATTTCCTGCTTTTCAAACTGGTGGATACGGTAAATGCCGCGCTCCTCCAAGCCGTGAGCGCCTTTTTCCTTGCGGAAGCAGGGGGAATAGCTGGTGAGCGTCAGCGGAAGCTGGGCCTCAGGGATGAGCTGGTCTACAAAACGGCCGATCATCGTGTGTTCAGACGTGCCGATGAGATACAGATCTTCGCCTTCGATCTTATACATCATGGCGTCCATTTCGGGAAAGCTCATTACACCCTGCACCACGCTGCCATGCATCATGAACGGGGGAATGACATAGGTGAAGCCCTTTTCGATCATAAAATCCCGGGCATATGCCAGAACGGCTTCATGCAGGCGGGCAATATCCCCAAGCAGGTAATAGAACCCATTGCCCGCCACACGGCGGGCGCTGTCCAGGTCGATACCGCCAAAGCGTTCCATGATCTCGGTATGATAGGGGATTTCAAAATCCGGCACAACAGGCTCACCAAAACGCTGTACCTCCACATTCTCGCTGTCGTCGCGGCCGATGTGTACACTGGGGTCCAGCATATTGGGGATGACAAGCATCCGCTGGCGTACTTCCTCCTGAAGCTCCGCCTCACGCATCTCCAACTCTTTCAGGCGGTCCGCCTGCTCGGTGACCTGCTTTTTCACAGCTTCCGCTTCGTCCTTTTTGCCTTGTGCCATCAGCGCCCCAATGCTTTTGGACAGCTTATTGCGCTGTGCGCGCAGCCCATCGCCCTCGGTAATGGCTGCGCGGTATTCGGCATCCAGCGCGATCACTTCATCCACCAGCAGCAGCTTGCTGTCCTGAAATTTCTTTTTGATATTTTCCTTTACAAGTTCGGGGTTTTCCCGTACAAATTTGATATCCAGCATTATAGATTTCGCTCCTTTTCATATTTTCCCAAGAGATTCGCAAACGCCCTAAGCTGTTCGTCGGAATAGAAACTCACATTCAGGCTGCCTTTGCCTTCTTTGTACTGCACATGTACTTCAGTACCCAGAGCCTCTTTCAGGCTCAATTCCACCTCACAGGGCAGGGGAGGGAGGGTGAGTTCCCGCTTAGGACGGGGTTTTTTCGCCATTTTTTTGCAAAGCGCTTCTGCCTGGCGTACATTCAGCCCTTCTTTGACGATGATGTCTGCCGCCTGCTGCTGCGCCTCGCGGCTTTCCAGCGAGAGTACAGCTTTCGCATGCCCGGCAGACAGCTTGCCCGCGCGCAGATATCCCAGCGCTTTTTCCGGCAGGTTCAGAAGGCGAAGACTGTTTGCCACCGCGCTGCGGCTTTTGGAAAGCCGTGCTGCGGCCGCCTCCTGCGTATAGCTGCACCGTTCCATGAGCTGACGGTATCCCAAAGCCTCTTCCACGGGGTCCAGGTCCTCGCGCTGAAGATTTTCAATGAGAGCAATCTCCATGGCCTGTGTGTCCGAGATATCCTTGATCAATGCAGGGATCTCCGTCAGGCCCGCCAGGCGCGCAGCACGCCAGCGGCGTTCGCCCGCTACAATGATATATCCCCCTGCGGGGGACGGACGCACCACGATGGGCTGCAAAACGCCGTGCTCTGTAATACTGGCCGCAAGCTCGGACAATGCCGTATCGTCAAACGCTTTGCGCGGCTGATTTTTGTCCGGCTCTATTTCCGCAAGACGCAGCGTGCTGACGCCTTCATCGCCGCCGCCCGCGCCTGTATCCTGAAACAGGATGTCAAGACCTCTGCCGAGGCCTCCTTTTTTTGCCATGCGTCACGCACCGCCTTTCTTATTGTTTTTGATGAATTCCGCCGCAAGATAAGCGTATGCTTCTGCACCTTTGGACGCGCCGTCGTAGTAATTGATGGGCGCGCCGAAGCTGGGCGCTTCTGAAAGCCGTACATTGCGTGGAATCGTTGTCTTATAAACCTTATTACCAAAGTATTTTTTCACTTCCTGCACGACCTGAAGCGTCAAATTCAGTCTTCCGTCGTACATCGTCAGCAGTACGCCTTCTATCTCAATGTAAGGGTTATACATCTTTTTGACATTTCGGATGGTGTTCATCAGCTCCGACAGACCTTCCAGCGCAAAAAATTCACACTGAATGGGGACCAATACCGTATCGCAGGCGCACAGCCCGTTGAGAGTGAGCAGGTCCAGGGAAGGGGGACAGTCGATAAAAATAAAATCGTATTGATTCAGGACCGGTGTCAAGGCCTCCCGCAGACGGGATTCCCGACGTTCCATATTTACCAATTCCAGGCCTGCACCGGACAATTGGATATTGGAGGCAATCAGGTCCACACGGTATTTTGTGTGCTGAATGCCCGCAGAGGCCGGTGCCTCCCCCGTTAAAAGCTGATATACGCTGGTTTCCACACTGCGCTTTGTCACGCCGAAGCCGCTGGTAGTATTGCCCTGCGGGTCCAGGTCAACAATCAGAACATGCTTGCCCTGCGCCGCAACACTGGACGCCAGATTTACGGCTGTTGTGGTTTTTCCCACCCCGCCTTTTTGATTGGCGACTGCGATCACTTTTCCCAACGGTTTTCCCTCCGGTCTTCTGTATACATTCAACACTATGATTTTAAAGGCAGCTTTTTCTGCTCACACCGCTGTGTTTTAGTATAACACAGCTTGGGGGGCTTTAAAAGGCCTTTTCCGCAAAATGTTCCACGTGGAACATATGCATTTTCCTTTTCCTGCAAAACATTTGTTCCACGTGGAACAATCCATATAAAAACGCCGGGCGGATGTTCCACGTGGAACATCCGCCCGGCGTTTGGATGGAGAAGAAGGAGAACGCAATTTTAAAGGGCCGTATACAAACTTTACAAAATTCACAGGAGCACGACTGTGAGAGGCTCTTGTACGGTAAGACGGCCGGCTTAATCTTAAAAATATTCAATTGACGGGCCGGTGTGTCGGAATTCGCACCACATACTCTATGTAATCCGCCTGTTCACGCTTTTCAGCCGTTGCCGGAATACCGCTTCCCGTCATCATCTTTACGGCACGGTCTATGGTATTTACAAAAATACGCACATCCCGCACCATAACACTGCGCTTCGGTTTTGATTTGTGAGAAAGGACCCGCTCCACCAACGCCTCGGTCTGCTGTACATTATAACCCCGCTCTGCTGCTGTGCGAAGCGCCTTTGTGCGCAGCTCTGAAGTCGGCAGCCGAAGCACCGCCCGTGCATGGCGTTCCGTCAGGTTTGCTTCGGTACAGATATCCTGCTGTTCCTGCGTCAAAGTCAAGAGGCGCAGCTTATTGGCCAGTGTAGGCTGCGCAATACCCAGCCTGCGTGCACCCGCCTCCTGCGTGCAATTCCAAAGGTTCAACAGGTCACGTAATGCACGTGCTTGTTCAAACGGCCCCAGCTGTTCCCGCTGCAGGTTCTCCAGCAAACTCAGAGCAGCCGTCTTTTCATCCTCAAAATGATAGATGATCGCGGGGATCGTTTCCATACCCGTCAGCTTGCATGCCCGCAGGCGGCGTTCCCCGGCAATCAGCTGATACCGCCCGTCTACTGTAGGGCGGACACTGATGGGCTGCAGCAGTCCGTTTTGCAAAATACTCACCGCCAGTTTTTTGATCTCGCCTTCATCAAATACTGTGCGCGCCTGAAAAGGCGACGGTGTGATTTTTTCAATGGGAAGCAGCCATACCTTCGTCTGTTCCGCTGGTTTCTCTTTCGCCAAATCGGGTTCCTCCTTTGCACGCGGGAAATACGCCGAAAAGGGAAAAGAAAAAAGCGTATCCGCGCCAACATCTTGCAACAAGACAAATTGTAGCACGGATACGCTAATATTTCCAGTTATTTCCATTTACATCATTCGACAACCGGATGTCATTTCAACGGGGCTTTTGCGATTTTGCCGCCGTTTCTTGGGTAAACAGGCGGAGTTTGCGATATTTTTTCATACAAAATAAGCGTCCGGGCCGAACCGTCAGGCAACGTCACATCCTGACGGCCCGCATATTTCCCGCCCAGCTTGGCAACCGCACCCTGCGCGGCATCAATTTCCTCATCCGCGCCGCTGCCTTTCATGGCAATGAACACGCCGCCCCGCCTCAGCAAGGGCAGGCAATACTCGGCCAGCACCGGCAGTGCGGCCACGGCCCGGGCCGTGGCCACGTCAAAGCTCTCGCGCCATTGCTTGCGCGCGGCTTCCTCTGCGCGCTCCTTGGCGAATTCGGCTTCCACGCCCAGCGCACTGCAGGCATATTTCAAAAAATCGACCCGCTTGCCCGTCGGCTCCATCAGCGTCAGATCCAGCTCCGGGCGAAACAGCTTCGCCACAATGCCGGGAAACCCTGCGCCCGTGCCAACATCCACCATACGCCCGCACACCTCCGGGCGCGCGGCCAGCAGCAGGCTGTCGATGAAATGACGGTCCTCAATGCCTTCGGCATCCGTAATGGCGGTAAGGTTTACTTTTTGATTGTATTCCACTAGCAGCGCGGCATATTCGTCCAGCTTCCGTACCACGGGAGCTGCGTCGATGCCGTAAGCCGCCGCCTTCCGGATGAGGCGCTCTGTGTCAATCATAGCTTTTATTCCTTTCCCTCACTTCTGCGCCGTTTCGCCAGTTCCACCGCAAGGCAGGCAACATCCGCCGGGCCGACGCCCGGAATCCGCGCCGCCTGCCCCACAGAACGGGGACGTATCTTCGCCAGCTTCTCCCGAGCCTCCAGACGCAAGCCCGTTAACGGCGCGTAATCAAAATCCTCGGGAATTGGCGTTTCTTCCTGCCGTTTCACCGCGCCGATCTGGCTCTGCTGGCGTTTGATATAGCCCTCGTATTTGATCTCCGTTTCCAGGCAATAGGCGATAAAGGGCGTGACGTCCGGGTTTTCCGGCAGCATCCGTGCAATGTCGGTATAACGCAACGCGGGACGTCGCAGAAGCTCTGCGGCCGAGGCCCCGCTTGTGAGAAGCGGCTCGCCTTTTTCCGCAAGGACCGGGTTCGCATCCGCAGGACGCACAACCACTTTTGTCAGACGGGCAGCTTCCTCCCGGCGCACGGCCCGGCGATGGTTGAACTCCGCCCAGCGCGCGTCGTCCACCAAACCAATCTCCCGGCCCAGCGGCGTGAGCCGCTCGTCGGCGTTGTCCTGCCGGAGATACAGGCGGTATTCGCTGCGGCTCGTCATCATGCGGTAAGGGTCCAGCACGCCCTTCGTCACAAGGTCGTCCACCAGCGTGCCGATATAGCTTTCCTGCCGTTTAAGCACAATGCCCGGCCTGCCCTGTACCGCGCGCGCCGCGTTGAGGCCCGCCAGCAGGCCCTGAGCCGCCGCTTCCTCGTAGCCGGATGTGCCGTTGAACTGGCCCGCGCCATACAGGCCGCGTATCTCCTTGAACTCCAGCGTGGGTGCAAGCGCCGTAGGGTCAGCACAATCATACTCGATGGCGTAAGCCGGGCGCATGATCTCCAAATGCTCGAAGCCCTCTATGGTACGGTACATTTCATTCTGCACAGCCTCGGGCAGGCTGGAGCTCATACCCTGCAGGTACATTTCCTCGGTGTCCAGCCCGCACGGCTCCACAAATATCTGGTGCCGCGGCTTTTCCGCAAAGCGCACCACCTTGTCCTCAATAGACGGACAATATCGCGGGCCGACGCCCTCGATCTTTCCGCCGTACAACGGGCTGCGGTGCAGGTTCGCATGGATAACACGATGCGTCTCCTCATTGGTGAAGGCTATATAGCAATCCACCTTATTTTTCATCTCGCCCTTTGTCAGAAAGGAAAAAGGCTGGATGCTCTCGTCCCCGGGCTGGCGGGTGAGCTTTGAAAAATCGATGCTGCGCCGGTGTACCCGGGCCGGCGTTCCGGTCTTGAAACGGCGCAGCGGCACGCCCGCAGCGCGCAGGCTCTCTGTCAGCGCGCAGGCGGCATGCTGGCCGTCCGGCCCGCTGGCATAGCTAGCCTCGCCCACAAAAATACGGCCGCCCAGATAAGTTCCTGTCGCAACGATCACGGCGTCAGCCCTGTAATATCCGCCCAGATGCGTGCACACTCCGCACACCGCGCCGTCCCGGATGTCCACAGCCGTGATCTCGGCCTGCTTGACTTCCAGATTCTGCGTCTTTTCCAGCAGCTGCTTCATATAGGCGTGGTATTTGCGCCTGTCCGTTTGCACGCGCAGGGAATGGACGGCCGGCCCTTTTCCCATGTTCAGCATGCGGCTCTGCAAAAAAGTGGCGTCCGCCGCAATCCCCATCACACCGCCCAGCGCGTCGATCTCCCGCACAAGATGTCCCTTGGCCGTGCCTCCGATGGACGGATTGCAGGGCAGATTCCCGATGCCGTCCAGCGTGAGCGTGAACAGCGCCGTCTTTGCACCCAGCTTCGCCGCGGCGCAGGCGGCTTCTATTCCCGCGTGCCCTGCACCGATGACCACAACTTCATAACCGCCTAAAATATCCAATGTCCGTTTGCCCCGTTTCTTTGTCCGGCCTGCCGCTCAGCCCTTTAAGCCGCGCGCCTGCCGGTCCATATCCTCCACCACGATATCGAAAATTTCCCCAGTCCCGCACAATATTCCAGTACCTGCCAGGGTTCGTTTGTGTGAAAATGTATTTTGATGAGATTTTCATCCCCCACGGCCAGCAGGCAGTCGCCTTTAAAGTGCCGGGTGAAATGGTCGTGCACCGTGTCCTCATCCAGGTTTTCGCCCTCGATCAGGAGCTGTGTGTCATACCGAAATTCCGTCATACTGCAGCTCTCCTGTTTTATTTTTTCGCTTTCTGCCCGCCGGCCCTTTTCTCATACAGCTCTTTCACGGCTGCAAGGCCGTCCAAAACCTCCTGACGGGAAAAATCAGCCGCTTCCAGCGCCGCGTCCGTCCAATGCTGCAAATCGGCATAGAACTGCACAGCCACCTGCAAATATGCCGGGTCGGGATGAGCTTCCACTTCGTCAAACAGCAGATTTTCCGCGCTGTTTGCATCGCCCTCCTCCAGCATGGCACACAGGCGCTTATAAAGCAAACCGCTCTCCAGTACATTGCCCTGTTCGTCGAACAACGGAATCGTCTCTTCGGTTTTGACGAACAGCACTTTCCCCAAAAAACGGGCCATATCCTCGATCTGACGCATCAGATAATCATTCGCCGCCATACCGGTCCTCCCTTTGGATGGGCCTGCCGATGCCCAGCGCGCGCCGCCACTCCGGCGCGGGGCCGTCATCGCCCCAATATTCATCCAGGCGGACGATTTTTCCGTGCCGGAACGTAAAAAATGACGCGGCGTGGAAAGAAGTTCCATCCGGACCGTATACCCGCACGGCTGTTGCCGCCGCATCCGCCAGTGCATGGACACGTTCTATCTCTATCCGCCAGTTCCCGGGATATTCACGGTTGGCCCGCACAAATTCCTCTGCGGTGAAGCACTCGTCGGTGTTATGCCAGAAAATCAGCGCACCAGGCAGGAAATATGCGGCCAGCGCATCCCACCGCTGCGCGCCGATATCCGCCCACAATGCCTGTGCCAACGCAGCAGAATCCATTTTTCCATTCCTTTCCGAAAGGTCGTCTTTCCGTGCGCTTTGTTTTCTTGTAAAGAAACGACCAAAATATAATACAATTTGTAATATTATAATATAATTTCAATTATTGTACTTTATTTACCGACACAAAACCTGGAAAATACTTCGTCGATCACATCATCCCCGGCATTTTCCCCAGTCAATTCGTACAGCGCACGCAGAGCGTCATCCACGCATACGCCCGCTGCGTCCAGCGTGTATCCGCCGTTTACAGCCTCCAGCGCGTCCGCAAGCGCAGCCTGTGCTGTGCGGGCGGCAGCGAGCTGGCGCTCATTTGCCAGAAGCCCTGCGTCGGGGTCCGCTTCCGCCAAATGAAGCGCGTCTGTGACCGCCTGCTCCACCGCCGGAAGAAACGCCGCGTCCTTCGCGCTGATGTTCACCACCGTGCTGAAATAAGGCCGCAAACTTTCTTCATCCGCCTGCTGCGGCAGGTCCGTTTTATTGAGGATCGCCACGGCCGGCCGGCCCGCGCACTTTTCCGCCAGCGAAAGATCGGCGGGGGAGAGAGGCGCGGAGCCGTCGAACACTGCAAGAACCAGGCCGGCGCGTTCCAAGTGGCGGTAGCTGCGGCGGATGCCTTCCGCCTCCACCAGATCGTCGGTGTCCCGGATACCCGCCGTATCCGCCAGAAGCAGACGAACCCCGGCCAGCTGGATCTCCTGCTCCACCACGTCCCGTGTGGTACCCGCCACGGGCGTAACGATGGCACGCTCAAAACCGGAGAGCAGGTTCAGCAGCGTGCTTTTGCCCACGTTTGGGCTGCCGATGATGGCTGTGTCCACACCGCGGCGCAGCACCGCGCCCGCATCATAGCCCGCAATCAGCTTATCCAGCGCTGCCTTCGCGCACCCGAGGGAAGCTTCCAGCGCCTCCATCGAAAGCTCCGGTACATCTTCCTCCGGATAATCCGTATAGGCGGCGATATGTCCGGCGAGCGACACAAGGTTTTCCTGCACAGATTTTATCTTTGCGTACAGCGCTCCTTCCATGGCGGCAGCGGCGGCAGCGGCGGCCTGCCGGGAGGTAGCGTTGATCAGGTCCATTACAGCTTCCGCCTGTGTGAGCGAGATACGCCCGGACAAAAACGCGCGTTTTGTAAATTCGCCCGGCCCGGCCGGAGCAGCGCCAGCCGCACAGCAGGCGCGCAGCAGGCGCGCGCTCACGGCACTGCCGCCGTGGCAGGAAAGCTCCACCACATCCTCGCCCGTATAGCTGTGAGGCGCGCGGAAGCAAAGCGCTACCACCTCGTCGCACAGCGCCCCGTCCTCCACAAAATGGCCGAACAGCGCTGTATAGCCCGACGCGGCACGCAGGCTTTTATTCGGATTTTTGGGCCGGAATACCGCTTCGGCCACGCTGTAAGCCCCGCTGCCGGAAATACGCACGACGGCGATGCCCCCCACGCCCGGCGGCGTAGCAATGGCCGCGATGGTCCCATTCTGCTGCACCAAAGCCCGCATGCCCCTTTCTTTTCAAATTCGTTTAATTGTAGCACAAATGTGAATGGTTCTCAAGATAGAACATATCTTCAGGCAGTTCAAATATTTTAGAACAGCCAATACACAAACCCATCTGAAAATTCCAGACCCAGCTTTTTCTGCAGCTCCATAGAAGCCGTATTGCCCTCAATGACTTGACAATAGGGGATAGCGCCCTCCTTCAGTGCGCGGCGGATGGCTCCCGCCTCCAGGGCGTAGCCAAGGCCGCGTCGCCGATAAGCCGGCAGGACCTCCAGCATACCGATGCTGCCTTCCTCGTGGATGCCAATGAAGCCCGCCAGCACGCCATCCAAAAATGCGCCCGTCATTGCGCCCGCGGCAAGGCGTTCCGCTACATAATCCCGGTCCGGCGCCATGTGATAGTGTTCAAACACAAGGTCTGTATGGCTTTCATCCAGAATGCGCAGTTCCACGCCCGGCACGGGCGCGGGCGGCACAGGCCGCAAATACCGTGCCTGACGGCACTTTTGTCCGCCTGTACAGCCTGTTTCCTCCCGAAGAAGGCGGGCGCACAACGCATCGTGGGCCACATAAAGCCCGGTGCGGGGCAGATGTTCCAGCGCCGCGCGCGCCTCCCGCTCTGTTTCGGCGCAAAGCACCGCCGCGCCGCTGACACGCTCATGCATGGCCAGCGCGTGCTGTGTGCAGTATAAAACATCCGCCGTGCCCCGGCGCAGCATCTCCAAAAGATCTGCATTGCCCACAGGCTCCGAGGCAAGGTACTCCGCCGCTGTCACGATACGGCCTCCTTTGATCCGAATAAAACAGGGAAAGCCGTCCGGGCGGGAGAGAAGCGCTCCTCTCCGCGCACGGGCGGCCGTATGTCGCTTTTTTGCGCCCTCTTACCGCTTCGTGCCCTTGAAGATTTCCACTTCAGTGGCGGGCAGATCGCTTTTAAAGCTGTGCTCGTCGCGGCGCAGGTTTCCGCAAAGGCAGGTCTCCTCGCCCTTGGCATCCAGAGGCATGTAATAGCCGCACTGCACACAGCGCGCATACAGGCCCGGCTTACGTTTAAACTGCTTTGCCATAAAGCCCGTGGCTTTTGGGCCGTGGCCCACATAAGCAAAATTCATGCTTTTTTTCAGTGCCTCCTGCTGGGCGGCGATCTGTGTTTTGTCTACATTCCAGTTTTTCATATCCATAGGACGCTTCTCCTTTTACTGTTTCTCGCCGCCGTCCAGTTCTTCGGCGCCGATGTTTTCTTCAAAGGCGGAAACCGCCTGTTCCACTTCTTTTTCCATGGTTTCCTTGTCCAGGCTCATCGCCTCGGCCGCCTCCTGGAGCACTTCCTTCAGCTCCGACGGCTCGCCGGGCTTTTTCGGCGCCGTTACGGCAAACCCGACGGCCAGCACCAGCAGCACCACCTTCGCCGCCATGCCGAGATAGCCCGGCGTCAAACCATTCGCCAATTCCTGCCCGAGGGTGGACAGTCCGGAAAGGATCAGATTGACCTCCAAATCATAGTACACCGCAATAAACAGCAGATAGAAAAGCGCGCTGCCCGCAAGCACCTTTTTGCCCACGGGAGAAAGCACGCCGTCCCGGCTGAACAGCCACACGCACGCGGCCGCAAAAACGGGTGCGGCCGCGATCTCCGCCAAAACCATAATGGGCACGCCCGTGAGCGCGGCATTGTTCATCATGTACCGCACAATGAACATCTGAAATACGGCCAAAACTCCGAACAGCACCGCTGAGATCTGTTTTCCCTGTTTCAAAAAGCAACCCTTCCATCCTTATTTTTTCCCCGGCCGGGGGACGGTTCCTTGCTGCGGCTGCTTTTCAGCCGGGCTCTTTTCTGCCGGAGCGGAAAGCTTACTCGCCGTCCTCCGGCGCCGCGTCCTCTTCGCCGGCGGCATTCTGCGCTTCCTCAGCCTCCAGAGCCGCCAGCTCTTCGGCGGAAAGCTCCTCCTCGGCGCCGTCGTCCTCGGGCTTTGCGGTCTCCTCCTCGTCGGAATGCTCGGTGCGGGCAACCGTCACCACGCGGTCGCCCTCGCCCAGGCGCATCACGCGCACACCCGAACCATAGCGGCTCTGCACGTTGATATCCTCCACATGCATGCGGATGATGATGCCCTCCAGGCTGATGAGAATGATATCGTCGGTGTCGTCGATGACCTTAAGCCCCGCGACGTGGCCTTTGCTGCCGTAGTTCCGGATTCCCAGGCCGCCGCGGTACTGGGTTCGGTAATCCCGCACGTCCGTGCGCCGCCCCTTGCCTTCTTCCGTAACGGTGAGCACCGTTGCGCCCTCACGTACGACACCCACGCCCACAACGCTGTCGCCCTCTTTCAGGCGGATGGCGCGGACGCCTGTGGCCGTGCGGCCCAGCGGACGGGCGTCGTTCTCACTGATGCGGATGGCCATGCCGTTCCGCGTCGCAACGATCAGCTCGTCTTCGCCGCTGGTGATACGAGTCCACGCAAGGGAGTCTCCCTCGTTCAGGTTGATGGCGATAAGTCCGTTTTTGCGGATGTTGCTGTAATTTGCCAGAGCCGTGCGCTTGATGACGCCCGCTTTTGTGACCATCGTCAAATAGCCTTCGGCGTTGTCGCCGCCGGGCACGCGCAGCATGCTCGTCACCTGTTCGCCGTCCTGCAGAGGCAGCAGGTTCACAATGTTCACGCCGCGGCTGGTACGGCTGCCCTCGTACACCTGGTATCCTTTCAGCCGGTACACGCGGCCCATATCCGTTACAAACAGGATATAGTCATGCGTAGAGGCAAGGAACAGCTCTTCCACAAAATCTTCATCCTTGCGGGACAAGGCTGTGATGCCGCGGCCGCCGCGGCGCTGCGCCTGATACGTATCCGACGGCTGCCGCTTGATGTAGCCTGCGTGCGTCAACGTGAACACGCTTTCCTCCTCGGGGATGAGATCCTCAATATCCACTTCGCCGGAGACATGGGCAATCTCGGTACGGCGGTCATCGCCGTACTTTTCACGCATGGCGTTCAGCTCATCCTCCACCACCTGCAGCACCTTTGCATCGTCGGCCAGAATGCCGCGCCAGTCGTCGATCTTCGTATGCAGGTCGCCCAATTCGTTCTCTATTTTCAAAATCTCAAGGCCCGCCAACTGGCCCAGTTGGAAATTGACGATGGCTGTTGCCTGCGGGTCGTCAAAACCGAATTTTTCCATGATGGCGGCTTTTGCCTCGGGCTTGCCGCCCTTGCACGCGCGAATCGCGGCGATGATCTCATCCACGATGTCCACGGCGCGGCGCAGGCCCTCCAGAATATGAGCGCGCTCCTCGGCCTTCTTCAGGTCGAACTGGGTGCGCCTGCGGATGACCTCATCCTGAAACGCCAGATATTTCTGAAGCATCTCTTTGAGCGTCATTACCTTGGGCACGCCCTTGTCCAGCGCCAGCATGATAACGCCAACGGTGTCCTGCAATTGAGTAAAGCGGTACAATTGGTTGAGCACCACCTGGGGGTTCGCCTCGCGCTTGAGTTCCACCACCACGCGCATGCCTTCGCGGTTGGATTCGTCGTTCAGGTCGGAAATGCCGTCGATCCGCTTTTCTTTCACAAGGTCCGCGATGTTTTCGATCATGCGCGCTTTGTTCACCATATAGGGGATCTCGGTGATGATGATCTGAAAACGCCCGTTGGATTTTTCTTCGATGGCAGCACGGCCGCGCAGCGTGATCTTGCCGCGGCCCGTGGCATATGCGGCACGGATGCCGCTGCGGCCCATAATGACGCCGCCGGTGGGGAAGTCCGGCCCCTTGATGTGCTCCATCAGGCCGGCCAGGTCGATGTCCGGGTCATGGATCAGCGCGACGATGCCGTCGATGACCTCCCGCATGTTGTGGGGCGGAATATTGGTGGCCATACCCACGGCAATGCCGCTGGAGCCGTTGATGAGCAGGTTCGGCACGCGGCAGGGCAGCACGCTGGGTTCCTGCTTGGACTCGTCGAAGTTCGGCACGAAATCCACGGTATCCTTTTCGATATCGCGCATGAGGTCCACGCTCATCTTGCTCATGCGGGCCTCAGTGTAACGGTAGGCGGCAGGGGGGTCGCCGTCCACAGAACCGAAGTTTCCCTGTCCCTCCACAAGCGGGTACCGCATGGAGAAATCCTGCGCCAGACGCACCATCGCGTCATATACGGATGCGTCGCCGTGGGGATGGTACGAGCCCAGCACCGCGCCGACCGTATCGGCGGACTTTTTGGTGGGATGAGACGGGTCGTTGCCGCGCTCGTGCATCGTGTACAGAATACGCCGGTGCACGGGCTTCAGGCCGTCGCGCACGTCAGGCAGCGCGCGGGCCGTGATGACGGACATCGAATAGTCGATGAAGGCGGACTCCATTTCCTCCTTGATGTCCCGGACGATGAGCCTCGTCCCTTCGGTTATCGTGTTATCAATCATGTTATCTTCCTATCTTTCAAAGGCACTTGTGCGCCGTGCTGCCCTGCAGCCGTGCGCTTTTTATACGGCATTGTCCGACGGGCCACGCCGTCAGACATCCAGATTCGCGTACTGGGCGTTCCTTTCAATGAACTCTTTGCGCGGCTCCACCTTGTCGCCCATCAGGATTGTGAACGCCTCGTCGGCGGCCATCGCGTCCTCGATGGTGATCTGCACGATCACACGGTGCTCCGGGTCCATCGTGGTCTCCCAAAGCTGCTCGGGATTCATTTCGCCAAGGCCTTTGTAACGGCTCACCTTGGTGCCCTGGCCCATCTCGGCGGAGATCTGGCTCATTTCAGGCTCGTTGTACGCGTAGCGTACCTGCTTGCCCTTCTGCAGCTTGAACAGCGGCGGCTGTGCGATATACACATAACCTCCTTCAATGAGCGGACGCATATACCGGAAGAAGAACGTGAGCAGCAGCGTGCAGATATGGCTGCCGTCCACGTCGGCATCGGCCATGATGAATACCTTGTGGTAGCGCAGCTTGGAGACGTCGAACTCCTCGCCCAAGCCGCAGCCCAGCGCCGTCACAACAGGAGTAAGCTTATCGTTGCCGTAAATTTTGTCAATGCGCGCCTTTTCCACGTTGAGCATCTTACCCCACAGCGGAAGGATAGCCTGTATTTTGGAATCGCGCCCCATCTTGGCGCTGCCGCCGGCGGAATCGCCCTCCACGATGTAGATTTCTGTTTTCGTGGGGTCCTTCTCACGGCAGTCCGCCAACTTGCCGGGCATACGGCTGTTTTCCAGCGCAGACTTGCGGCGCACCAGCTCGCGCGCTTTTTTGGCGGCCTCGCGGGCACGGGCGGCCTGCATGGCTTTTTCATAAATGGCCTTTGCCACCGCCGGATTTTCTTCAAAAAATTCCTTCAGCTTGTCGTACACGATGCCGGAGACAAGGCCCCTTATCTCGGTATTGCCCAGCTTCGCCTTTGTCTGTCCTTCGAACTGCGCTTCCGTCAGCTTCACGCTGATGACGGCTGTCAGGCCTTCGCGCACGTCCGAGCCGGAGAGGTTGTCGTCCTTCTCCTTGATATAACCCTTTTCACGGCCGAAATCGTTGAACACACGGGTGAGCGCGGATTTAAAGCCCTCCTCATGGGTACCGCCGTCCGGAGTGTTTACATTGTTTGCAAAGGAAAGGATCAGCTCGTTGTAGCTGTTGTTATACTGAAGCGCCACTTCGGCGATGGAGTCGTTAAGCTGCCCCTTCAGATAGATTACGTCCGGGTGCAGCACCTCAAGCTGCCGCTTTTGGTGGATGTGGTCCACAAAGCTGCGGATGCCGCCCTCGTAGCACATGCTCTCCTGCTTTTCCTGCCCGGCGCGCTCGTCCGTCAGCGTGATGCGCACGCCGGCATTCAAGAACGCCTCTTCGCGCAGGCGTGTGTTCAGAGTGTCATAATCGTAGTCCAGCACCTCGAACATCTCGGGGTCCGGCTTGAACGTGACCGTCGTTCCGTCCGGTTCGTCCGTGGGGCCCAGATTCTGCAGGTCGGCGTCAGCCACACCGCGCTTAAAACTCTGTTTGTATGCCACGCCGTCCTTGCGCACCACGACATTGAGCCATTCGCTCAGCGCGTTAACGACGCTGGCGCCCACGCCGTGCAGACCGCCGGCGACCTTGTACCCGGAATTGTCACCGCCAAATTTGCCGCCCGCGTGCAGGATGGTGAATACCACGGTAACAGCCGGGATGCCCAATTTCGGCTGGATATCCACAGGGATGCCGCGGCCGTTGTCCGTTACGCGGATGATATTGCCCTCCCGGATATTGACCTCGATATGGTCGCAGAAGCCGGCGAGCGCCTCGTCGATGGCGTTGTCCACGATTTCGTACACCAGATGGTGCAGGCCGCGCGGCCCGGTGGAGCCGATATACATGCCCGGGCGCTTGCGGACGGCCTCGAGGCCCTCCAGCACCTGGATCTGGCTGCCGTCGTATTCATGCTGCGGATGTTGCTGTTCTGACATGACACATTCTCCAAACTTATAATTTTTCCGCCGTCCGCCACAGGGGGCGGGCGGGGAAAGAGGTGGTATTTCAAACGCGGCGCGGGCTTTACACGAAGAAAGCCGCGGCGGCGCGGAACCTGGGAGCCGCTCTATTTTCCGGCGGCTCCCTATTTTTCGATGTTGCTGATGCCGTCCACATACCCGCTGCGCTTTTTCAGCGTGCCCGCGGAGATCTGGCTGATGTATACGGCGGGCGATTCTCCCGTAGTTACGATAAAGCTTTTGGGCAGCTCGCCCGTCACAGTTACCACGCGGCCCGCTTTCTCGGCGGCCGCAAGATAATCGCGGGTGTGCCGGGAAAGCGAAGCAGTGTCCAAATCGAATATCCCGAGGATGTCCCGGGTGCGCACAATGCTCTCCTGTCCGAGATGAAGATACATAAAAACCTCCGTTTTTGGGTGATGCGTTTTGTGCTGCAGCCGCGCTTTTACAGCGCGTGCAGTATGCCGCCCTCCATGCGGTATACCCGGCCGCTGGTTCTGCGGAACAGATCCGGATCACAGGCGGTAACGATGGTCTGGCGGTGCTCCATTCGGCTGAGCAGGTAAGACTGCCGCGTTTCATCCAGCTCGGAAAGCACGTCGTCCAGCAGCATCACAGGATGCTCGCCCGTGATTTTTTGCGCGCCCGCAGCCTCGGCCAGCTTCAGGCTGAGCACAGCGCTGCGCTGCTGCCCCTGGCTGGCGAAAACCTTTGCCGCCCGGCCGTCGATGGAAATGGAAAAATCCTCCCGGTGAGGTCCCGCCGTACAGAAGCCTGCCGCGATGTCCCGCGCCCGGCTTTCCCGCAGCACGGGCGCAAGGCCCTTTTCCGGCTCGAAAGACGGCTCGTACTGAATGGCCAGCGTTTCGCTGCCGCTGGCGATGTCCCGGTATGTCCCCGTGATCTCCGGCTCGATGAGCGCAAGATATTCCTGTCTTTTTGCGCTGACAGCCGCACCGCTCTCGGCCAGCTTTTCGTCGAACACATCCAGCAGACCGTTCGCATCCGGCGTCTGCCAGTAGCTTTTCAAAAGGGCGTTCTTTTGCGTCACCAGCCGGGAATACCGGCGCAGAAGCGTCACATAGCCCGGATAAAGCTGACATAACGCTGCATCCAGAAAACGCCGCCGTCCCTCCGGACTTCCCTTCACGAGGCTCAGGTGGCCGGGGTCGAACACAACGGCCGTGAATGTTCCCGCCGCGTTGGCCGCGCGCCCGTAATCCACGCCGTTGACGCGCACAGTGCGCGCCTTGCGCGCGCCCGGCTGCCCGCCCACAAAAACGCGGATGCGGCTCTCTTTGCCAAAGCCCTGCGTTTCGCCCTCCGCTACGGCGTATCCGGCATTTTCGCGAATTAGTTCCGCATCCTTTGCGCCGCGGAAGCTTTTGCCTCCGGTCAGCAGCCACACGGCCTCCAGCAGGTTCGTCTTGCCTTGGCCGTTTTTTCCGCAGATGACGGTCAGCTCCCGGCCCGGCTCAAAACGCGCCGCCGGAATGTTGCGGTAATTTTCGACCTCCAGAGCTTTCAGGATCACGCGCCAGCTACCTCGATTTCACTTCCGCCGAAGGAGACGCGGTCGCCCGGGCGTATTTTTTTGCCGCGCATGGTGCAGGCCTCGCCGTTCACACAGACGAGCCCCTCCTGTACCACGGACTTGGCTTCGCCGCCCGTTTCACACAGGCCCGCGTATTTCAGCAGCGCGTCCAGCTTGATGAACTCGGTATGGATGACGATACGGTCAGTCATTTTTGAACCTCACAGGCAGAACGAGGAACAAAAAGTCGCCGCCGTCCTTGGGCAGTACTTTTACAGGCGAGAGCGGACCGCTCACCTCAAACACCAGCTTGTCGCAGCGGGAATACCGCAGTGCATCCAGCAGGTAACGGTTGTTGAAGCCGATCTCCACAGGTTCACCCTCAATTTCTGCATCCAGTTCGTCGACAACCTTGCCCAGCGTTGTCTGACAGCGCACGGTGATGTTGCCGTCGAAGGTGATGCGCAGCGGGTTTTTCAGACGCTCGGTGATGATCAGGCTTGCGCGCTCGATGGAATTTGAAAAATCACGCACGTCCACGGTAACACGGGTGTGATAGCCCTCGGGGATGACGCGCTTGTAATCGAGAAAATCCCCTTCGATCAGTCGGCTGATGACCGTGTAGGTGCGGGAAGAAAACACCACAAAACGGCGGTTGGCCGCAATGTGGACCACCTCGTCGTCGTCGGTGAACAGCTTGATGGCTTCCGCCAGCGTTTTGGCCGGGATGATGATATTGATGTCTTTTGCGGCCTTTACGGGTTTTTCGATGATGGCCAGCCGGTAGCCGTCCAGCGCGACGACTGTCAGCTTATCCGGTTCTATGGCGAACAGTTCGCCGGTGTGAGCGGGTTTTTTGTCGTCTTGGGAAACGGCGAACAGCGTGGTCTCCACCATTTCGCGGAAAGTGGGTGTTTCCAGGTCCAGCGTATGGTCCGCGCCGGGGCTGGGCAGCTCGGGGAAGTCGCCGGGGTTCATACCCATGATATCGAATTCCGTAATGCCGCCCTTGATGGTGGTGGCGTTTGTTTCGGTGGCGGTTATCTCCACTTCGCTGCTGGACAGGCGGCGCACCATGTCGCCCAGCAGTTTGGCTGAAAGCACGACCTCGCCCGGCTCCAGTACGTTTGCCTCGATGCTTGTGGTGATGCCCATTTCCAGGTCGTAGCCGGTAAGCGTCAGGCTGAAGCCCTCGGCTTTCATCAGGATGCCTTCCAGCACCGGAATGGAGCTGCGCTGGGTGACGGCTTTGGACACGCCTGCCACGGCGTTGGCCAGCAGGGTGCGGTCACAGATCATTTTCATAAGGAAGTTCTCCTTTGTTTGGATTTTTGAAAAATAAGCCTAAAAGAGAAATATGTGAATAGACGTAGTAATAGGGGCTGTGGATTTGTTGAATGTGTTTGATACATGCGCATTCCGCCGCGGTTTTTTCCAGGTTTTTGGGGCGTGAAAACGGTGTTGAATTTTTGTTGGATTTCAACACGGAGAATTTTAGGGTTTTGAAAGCCGTGGAAAACGATTGTTGAAAGTTGAAAACTATGTTGAAAACTTATCCGACCCGGCAGCTCTGATTTTACGTCAGGTCCGCACGTTTTTGATGATGTCCTCCACGGTCTCCCGCAGGCGGGTATCCGTTTCCAGCTTTTTCTGCATATCGTTGATGGAATACACAACGGTGGAGTGGTCCCGCCCTCCGAATTCGCTGCCGATGTCCTCCATGCTCATGCCGGTGATCTCCCGCACTACATACATGCTCACCTTGCGGGCGCTGGAAACATTGGAGCGCCGGGACGGCCCGCGCAGCATGTCGGCCGTCGTATTGTAAGTGCGCGCCACCTCGGACAATATTTTCTCCACGGTGATGGGAACGGGCTGTGTTTCGTTCAGGATATCCTTGATGGCGTTTTGAGCCGCGCCGATGACGGGCTGGATGCCTTCCAGCTTACGGTAGGCGTTCAGCTTTTTCACCGCGCCCTCCAGCTGACGGATGTTGTTTTTCAATCGGTTGGCGATGTACTCGGCCACTTCGTCCGGCATTTCCAGGCCCAGCAGATCAGCCTTGCGGCGGATGATGGCCACGCGCGTCTCAAAATCCGGCGGCTGGATGTCCGCCGTCAGGCCCATTTCGAAACGGGTGCGCAGGCGCTCCTCCAGGCTTTTGATCTCCTTTGGGGGACGGTCGCTGACAAGCACGATCTGCTTGCCAGCGTTATACAGCGTGTTGAAGGTGTGGAAAAATTCCTCCTGCGTGGATTCCTTGCCGCCGATGAACTGGATATCGTCCACCAGCAGCACGTCGGCCGCGCGGTATTTGTTGTGAAATTCCGCCGTGGTGTTGTCGTGGATGGCGCTGATGATCTCGTTGGTGAATTTTTCACCGTCCACGTATACGATGTTATAATCCGGGAAATTTTTATGGATTTCAAACTGGATGGCGCCGAGAAGGTGCGTTTTGCCCAGGCCCGAACCGCCCCAGATGAACAGTGGGTTATAAGCGCCGGATGGATTCGCCGCAACGGCCTGCGCGGCTGCGTGGGCAAACTTGTTGGTGGAGCCGACGATGAAGTTTTCAAACGTAAATTCATAATTGCCGCCGCCGGGCACCTCGGCGGGCGCCTGTTCGACAGGCGCCGGGATGGTGAGCTCCACATCGATGTCAAAACCCAGCAATTCCTTGAACGCCTCACGCAAAAGGTCCTTATAGCGCGTCTCCACGATGCCCTTTACAAAATCCGAGCGCACGGAAAGCGTGGCCACACTGCCCTCAAAGGACACTGGCTCGATGCCGTCGATGAAAAGATTGTAAGTCGCCAGCACAAGGCGTTCCTTGCAGTACTCCTTTACAGCGGCGAAAACCTCGTCGAATGAACTCATAGTATGAAAAACAACTCCCAAACAATTCAATGCAATATTGATAAGATTATATCACATTTTTTCATACAGAACAATTCTTTCCTTTACATTACTTTATTTACAATATAGAATACCCTGATAGCGTTGCCGCACGCGGTCTGTTTGAAACATGCGGACGGAAAAAACCGCGCGTGTCCCCCGGCGGCGGATGCAGGCGGGTGGAAAAAGGCAGAAAAGTGTTGACACAGAGCCGCTTTTTCGGTTATACTTTTATGTTGCAAGGCTGTCTCTGCCAGCAGAGACGGCTTTCTAGACAAGAGCAGAGACGGTACTACAAGATGTTGTGGTTCCATCAGGGAGGAGCTTTTTTTATGAAACGTACATTCCAGCCCAAGAAGCGCCACCGCGCCACAAAGCACGGCTTTTTGGCCCGCAGCAAGAGCAGCAACGGCCGCAAGGTCCTGGCCGCCCGCCGCGCCAAAGGCCGCGCGAAGCTGGCTGCCTGAGAAGGCGGCGCTCAGCAGCGTTCGGGCCGGCGTTTCTGCCGGCCCGCGCAAATGCGTCTGCGTCCCGGCCGGGATGCGGAAAAAAGAAAACGGCGCGCCCTGCGGCGCCGCCGTGAAGCAAGGCCACTGGCAGGTGGCCTTTTTGCGTATACCATGAAATGAAAGGGCCTTACCCATGCGTTATCATCCCCTGACACGCAACAATGAGTTCGCGCGCGCATACACGCGCGGAAAATCGTTCGTGCACCCGCATGTGGTGCTGTATGTGAACAAAAATCGTCTGGGCCGCACGCGCGTGGGCATCACCGCAAGCAAAAAAATAGGCAACGCCGTAACGCGCAACCGCGCGCGCCGCGTTCTGCGGGCCGCGCTGTACGAGGTGCTGCCGCCGGACGTGGGCGGGTACGACCTGGTGCTGGTGGCCCGCGGCCAGACACCGCGCCTGAAAAGCACACAGGTGGCGAAAACACTGGAAAGGCAGCTGCGCGCCGCCGGCCTTGTGCAGGAATGATTTTATGGTGAAGCGCTTTCTCATTTTTCTGATAAAAGGCTATCAAAAATTTATTTCGCCGCTTTTGGGTGATAACTGCCGTTTTTATCCCACCTGTTCGGCTTATGCCATCGAAGCGCTGCGGGTGCACGGCGCGCTCAAAGGCAGCCTTTTGGCAACCTGGCGCATTCTGCGCTGCAACCCCTTCGGCAGGCCGGGGCTGGACCCGGTTCCCCCAAAGGGAAAATGGCGCAATGACCCGCCCACTCCGCTGCGGCCCGGACAGGCTCCGGCTGAGGATGGTGGGGAGAGGGAATAAGGAATGAGGCTGCGCCGCTTTCCGCACGGACACCGAAATACGCGCCGCATGCGCACGGCGCGTCCCACTTCACATAAAAAAAACGCCCGGGCGCAGGGCAGAATAGGACAGCGAATATGAATTTCTTAGGTTTCCTCGCACCCCTTCTCGGCATCATTATGGAATGGATCTACAAGCTGATCCCGAGCTACGGCTGGACGCTCATCATCTTCACGCTGCTCACGAAGATACTGATGTTCCCGCTCAGCGTCAAGCAGCAGAAGAGCACGGCCCGGATGTCGGCATATCAGCCCATGATGCAGGAGATACAGAAAAAATGGGCCAATGACAAGAACCGCCAGCAGGAGGAACTGATGAAGTTCCAGCAGGAGACGGGCATGTCCATGACGGCGGGCTGCCTGCCTATGGCTGTGAACTTCCTGGTGCTTTTCGGCCTCATCGAAGTTGTTTACCGTCCGCTGCAGTACATCCTGCGTGTGCCAAAGGAACTGATCGACAAAGCCGTGGAGCTTGCGAACAGCGCACTGGGCATGAACCTGATGGCAAACAATTTTACGGTTCAGAACGACATCATCAACGCGGTCAAATCCTCGCCGGACGTGTTTTCCAGTGTGTTCAGCGCGGACCAGATCGCCAGCATCAGCGATTTTAACTTTATGTTCCTGGGCATCGACCTTTCCCGGGTGCCCCATTTTGCTTTTGACGCGGCCAGCCTGATGCTGATGATCATCCCCATCCTCTCGGTGGTGACGATGATCCTTTCCCAGATCATCACCATGAAGATGAGCGGACAGGAGATGCAGGGCGCCATGAAGTGGATGCCCTGGATCATGAGCCTGATGTTCGTGTACTTTGGCTTTACGGTGCCGGTCGGCTTCTCTCTGTACTACACCGCTTCCAACGTTGTGATGCTCGTACAGTCCATTATCCTGAAGAAAATGTACGACCCTGAAGAGATGAAAAAGCAGGTCCAGGCGGAAATAGAAGCAAAACGCGCGGAAAAGAAGAAAAAGAAACAGGTAAAGGTGACCACAGACGACGGCAGGGAACAGGTAAAGGAAGTAAGCGAAGCAGAGCTTGCGCGCATCCGCCTTGCCCGCGCCCGTGAGTTGGACGAAGAACGCTACAAAGACGAATAAGCCCCCGGGCTTTCAAGGAGGGATATTTCCATGCGTGAAGTGATCAAAACAGGCAGAACGGTGGAGGACGCCACCGAGCTGGCGCTGGCCGAGTTGGGCGTAAGCGCCGAAGAGGCGGGCATTGAAGTGCTGGAGCTGCCCCAGCGCAGGCTGTTCAAGAGCATCCCGGCCAAGGTGCGCGCCTATGTGGAGGATGAGGAAGTCCCTGAGGCGCCTGCGCCCAAGGAAGAAAAGCCTTTGCCAAAGGCCGCGCCGAAAGCAGCCGAGTCGCCGGACGCCCCCAAGGCCGAGGCCCCTGCCGCGCAGCCGGAGCAAGCACAGCCCGCTGCAGGGCCTGTTGAGGAGCCCATCGACCTGGAGCAGAACCCTAAGGCCCGCGAAGCGGTGGAGTATCTGAAGGAGATCTGCGCAAAAATGGGCGCGCAGGGCCTGACCATCACGCCCGTCAAACAGGGCGAGGCCACCATCCTGAAGGTTGAGGGCGAGAGCGCCGGTACGCTGATTGGCCACCGGGGCGAAGTGATGGAAGCGCTGAGCTACCTCACAAGCCTTGTGGCAAACCGCGCGGGCGGCGACTACATGAAGATCGGTCTGGACATCAACCATTACCGCTCCAAGCGCGAGGCAAACCTGACAGCGCTGGCAAAGCGCATCGGCGCGAAGGTGGCCCGCACGGGCCGCGGCCACACGCTGGAGCCCATGAATCCCTATGAGCGCCGCATCATCCATTCCGCCATCAGCGAGATGGAGGGTGTAAAGAGCGAGTCCATCGGTGAGGGCGCAAACCGCCGTGTTGTTATTTCCAGCACCAATCCCAGCGCCCGCCCCCCGCGGGATAACCGCGGCGGCAAAGGCGGCAAGGGCGGCCGCCCCGCAGGACGCGGCGGCCGTGACGGCGCGCGCGGCCCGCGCCCGCCCCGCAAAGACGGGGAATACGCGGCCCGCACCAGCACTCCGGCCCGTGAATTTGCGGACCGCCCGCGCGACCCAAGCGCCGCGCCCACGGTACCCAAGCGCACTGAGACCATCAACGACGGCGCGGATCTGCCTCTGTACGGCAAAATCGAACTGTAAGCGCATATAACTGCATCGGCGCTCCTTTCTGTTTTCAGGAAGGAGCGTTTTTTCGTATCGGGAAGGTTTTCCACACAGCAGCGGCCGCATGTTGAAAACTTTCGTTTTTCCGCGTTCGCCGGACACGGAAACAAACTCAGGCCATCGTCGCTGAAACTGAAAATTTTTTCTTCCCAAAAGACCGCGCTCGTTTGTGAAACAGACAAGGCTTTTTTATTGGCCGCTGCTTATTTACTTTTGGAGCAAAGAGCATCAGAAACGGTTGAAGAAAAAATAATCGTAGACTGAACACCCCCTTCCATTCAATCGGGCCTCCTCTTCGCACAACAGCACCGGCGAAAGCGCAGGACGTCCCGCAGAAAATGTTCGGAAAGTTTTCAACATGCGGCCGCTGCTGTGTGGAAAACACTTCGCCTAAAAGAATTTTTTTCGATCTTTGCGCTCCGGTATACCGGGCAGAAAAAACGTCAAAAAATCGAACAAGAATAAAAATATATTGATAAACAATAAAAAATACTTGTATTTCAGAAAATACTATGATATACTGTCCCCAACGACAATCGGTGGAGGAATCGTTATGAACTGGAACAAAGACAAAAGTGTCAAGCTTTCCAAATTCTGCGTCTGCCTTTTTATGCTCATTCTGGCAGGAGTTTGCATCGGTGCACCATGGTTGTTCCGGCTGCTCATCCGTCTGCGCGTGCAGGATTTGGCCGGAAAATTCGAGTTGTTCCTCGTCAGCACCTATACGGCGGCCGTGCCCGCCGCTGCGGCACTGTACGGCCTGTGGCGTTTGCTGCGCAACATCAGCGAGGGCGAGGTTTTTATCCCGGAGAACGTCTCCATCCTGCGCCTGTTGTCCTGGTGCTGCATTGCGGCCGGGCTGGTATGTCTGTTCAGTGCGCTGTACTATATGCCGTTCCTCATCGTCAGCGCGGCTGCGGCATTTGTTGGCCTGATTTTGCGCGTGGTGAAGAATGTCTTTGCCGAGGCGGTTCGGCTCAAAGATGAAAACGACTATACGATTTGAGAAAGGACGTGCCGAAATGCCCATTGTGGTGAACATCGACGTGATGATGGCGCGCCGGAAAATGAGTGCGGGAGAGTTGGCCGAACGCGTCGGCATCACGCCCGCGAATCTCTCCATCCTCAAAAACAATAAGGCGAAGGCCATTCGTTTTTCCACGCTGGAGGCGCTGTGCAAGGCGTTGGACTGCAAACCGGCGGACATTCTGGATTACACGGAGGACTGACAAAATGGAACAGGAGAAAAAGACGGCGGGCATGCCGTGCCTGCCTTGTAAGAGTGCGCCGTTTTCAAGGACCGTGAAGCCCGCGGCGCAGGAGAATGCCGTGCAGGAGGCCGCCGCACCGCTTGGTGCGCCCTGTCAGTACGGGGGCTCCGCCGTCGGCCGGACAGAAAAGACGCCCGGCTTCACCGGAGTGGACGCGGCGTTTGCCTGTGGTTTCCTGGCCGTGGGCTGGCTGTTCTGGGAGCTTCAGCTCTGGAGCGGCTGGCGGTGGTTCGGCAATGCGGGCACGGGCACCGCTCTGTTCACGGCACTTTTTGCGGGCGCGGTACTGGCTTATGTGTATCTTGCAAAGCTGCGCCCGCCCCGGGAAAGCTGGTTCTGGCTGGCGGTACTGCTTTGCCTGGGGCTTGGCTATGCACTGCCCTACGGCGGCGGACTGTTGGGAGCCGTCCATTACGGCGCGCTGCTGTTCACAGCGGAATACTGGACGCTGAGCGCCACGGGCCGTCTGTTGAAAAGTGGAAAGACCTCTAATTGGCTGCCGCTGGACGTGCTCAACGCTCTGTTTGTTCTGCCCTGGGGCAACTTCATGCGTCTGCCTGCGGCGTTTGTTTTTGGCTTGAAAGGGCTTGGCCGCCGTGTGCGCGCGGCCCGTTCTGAGCCGGGAGAGCGAAGCCGGGGCAAACGCCTGCTGGGGGTGCTGGGCGGCGTGGCGCTGGCGCTGCTGTGCCTGTGGTTCGTGCTGCCGCTGCTGATGGCGGCAGACGACGGCTTTGCATCGCTGCTTTCGGGTTTTGTAGACCGCCTTGCCGCATGGTTTTCCGGCTGGAGGGATTCCTGGACGGAGTTTGTCGTGAAAGTATTTTTTGCGCTGCCCACGGCTCTGTACCTGTATGGCCTTGTATATGGCGCCGTGCGCGGCCGCCGCGCCTGTGTTTACGACAAAAAGGAGGTGTGCGCGGTGCAGCGGGGCCTGCGGTTCGCGCCCCGCTCAACAGTCCTTACGGCTTTGTTCGTGCTGTGCGCGGTGTATCTGTTGTTTATCTCCATGCAGGCGAAATATCTGTTCGGCGCATTTTGGGGCGCACTGCCTGAGGGATTTTCTTATTCCGAGTATGCGCGTCAGGGCTTTTTTGAATTGTGCCGTGTGGCGGCCATCAACATCGTTATTCTGCTGGCCGCCAATGTGATGAGCCGTGCGCAGGCTGCGGAAAACTGTCTGCTGCGGGTATGCAATACCGCGCTTTCGGCGCTGACGCTGCTGCTGCTGGCCACGGCAGCTGCAAAAATGGCGCTTTATATCGCGGCTTACGGCCTGACAGTGAAGCGCGTGCTTGCAAGCGTGTTTCTGGTCTGGATGGCCTGCGTATTCGTGTGCGTCATCCTGCGGCAGTTCCGCACTGTGGCGTTGGTGCGCGTCGCGGTGTTTCTGGGTGCAGTGCTGTTTGCGCTGTTGTGTGTGCTGCCGGTGGGGGACGGCATCAGCACTTATAATGCCGCCCGTGTACAGGCGGGCACGCTGGACCCGGACGTGATGGAGCAGGAGCTGCGCCCCCTCGTGTAACAAAATACCGCTCCGAAAAGAGCAGTTTTGCGCATGGCATCGTCAAGCACGCCTGCGGACCGAAATCATGGCCCACATTTTGCCGCCGGGACATGCCCCATCGGGTTTGGATGTACAATGCGCGAAAAAGGGGGAAAGAAATATGAGGAAAAAGCTTTGCTCTGCGGCTGTTTGCTGCCTGGTGCTTTTTCTTACGGCCTGCGGGCTTGCTCCACAGGCGTCGGTGGCGGCTCTGGTGGAGCGGGACGTACAGGCGCTGGAGGCGCTGGCGGGTGAGATCGCTCTGGCAGGCGCCGCCGGTGACGCAGAATATCCGGGAGTGGACCGCATCTCTTATGACAGCCGTACCGGACAGGTACAGTTTGAATGCGGGGTCTCGGGCTTTGCATCCCAGACAAGCTATAATGGTTTCTATTATTCGCCCGGGGATGTTCCGCTGGGCTTCGGCGGCACAGGGGATATGACGCTCGCTCCGTCGGGCGCGGGCTGGTGCTGGGAAGAAACGGAGGGGGACAACTGGTATTACACCGAGAGGCTGCGCAGCGGCTGGTATTACTACGAAATGCATTTCTGACGGCCGCGCGGCGGCCGCACACTTGACGCAGGCGCGCTTTTTGCGTACAATTTCCTTTGGCATTTCATTGAATGACAAAGGAGAGGAAACGACATGAAGGCACGCATTCCCAAACACCGCGAATTCATCATCAACCTCGCGGAGGATTACGAAAAGAAAGACGAATGCTGGGACAAGCTGCAGGAGATCATGGAGGCGTATAAGAAAGAGGGAAAATCCGTTTATACGCCCACGTTCATCGAAGACAACGAGGATAAGGTGAAAGCGCTGCAGAAGCAGTACGAGTTCACTTATACCATTGAGGAGCGGTGACGGTGCAATCTTTCCTGCGGCGCGGGAAAGGAGCACACAATGGAATTTTTTGCAGGGATCGGCGCGGGCTGGATGAACCTTGCCAGCCTGGCTTTGGGCCTTTTGGCCTGGATGCTGCCCGTGGCGGCGATGATCCGCACGGCGGCCCGGCCGCGCGCGCTGCATCCGGCGCTGCCTTTGGTATGCGTCAGCTTTGCCGCCTGTGCGGCGGCGCTGTATCTTCAATTGCGTTATCATGCGCATCTTTCGCGCATTGAGGATGTGGGAGCTTTTTTGGATACGGCGCAGGCGGCTGCGTTCGCATCGGCCGTGCTGCTGTGCGTGACGCTGGCGCTGAACGCCCTTGCGCTGTGCGCGGCGGCCGTTTGCGCGCGGAAAGCGGCGGACCGGGCGTAAGCAGCCCAAAATAACTGTAAAAAAAGAATGCCCGGCCCCGTAAAGCAGCACGGGGCCGGGCATTCTTCATTATTCCGCAATAAAAATTTCTCCGAATGACCCTTTAAAAATTTAGTGAAGCAGGGTTGAATATTTTATGAGAAGGAACAGAGGAAATACTGTGTTAAGCCTGTTTTCAACGATACATGGCCTGAGAGCCATATTTTCCGGGCCGCGGAAAGCGCAGGCTTTGCGGTGCGGAGTCAAAGGCTTATTTCAGAATTTCCCGTTGCTCGGCCAGAAGCTGTTCCTGATATGCACCCGCAAAAATGCCCGCCAGGAAACGGGGCAGCGCTTCGGAGACAAGGCGCTCCCAGCTCGTTTTTTCCTTGCCTACGAGAATGGGATAGAACAGCGCGTCTGCGTGCTGCGCGGCGGCAAGGTCGCCCAGGGCGTCGCCAACCATCAGCACATGGCCCGGCGCATAGCCCTTGGCAGAAAGCGCCGAAAGGCAGGCCTCCTTGGTGCCTGCGTCCTGGCCCAGAACGACGTCCATATGCTGGACAAGGCCGTGGCGCGTCCATTCTTCCGCCAAAGCCTCGCTGTTGGCGCTGGAAACAACGGCGGTGTCCGTCAGCACATGAATCGCCGCCAGGGCCTCTCTGCAGCCGGGAAACGGCCGCGAATCATCGCCCATGGCGGCGATGGCCGCGTTGACGGCGCGGCTCCATTCCAACGCTTTTTGCAGGCCCGCGCCGCCGCCGGCCGCAACGGCTTCCTCCAGCGCCGGGTTTGAAAGCTTGGGGGCCTTTTCCACCCAGGCGCACAGCTCGTCCGCGCCGGGGACACGCACGCCGTGTTCCGCCAGCATGCGCATCGTGGCGGCAAGCCCTTTAAAGCGGTTCACGCCGCGGGTGCGGCTGTACAGGTTCACTTCCATCCAGTGGGGGGTGATGAGCCCGGCGTATTCCTCCAGCCCGTACACACGGATGAGCTGTGGGCAGAAGGCCTGATGGTGCTTGGAATCCATGGTGTCCATGGCGCAGCCGTCGGAATCCACGCACACAAGCCATTCTTTTTTGGGAGTGAACGCGGCGAACGGATTTTCAGACATAAGCTTCCTCCTTGGATTTGAAAGGTTCATATGGTTGCAGGGGCCGGAAAGCAGGAAAGGCGCGCGGGCCGCATTATGCCCGCGCGCTTTTTTGCAAAAGATTCACAGATGCGTGTCCCACATGCCGCAGAAGCTGTCGATGGGGTCTTTGCCCTTGAAAGCTTCCGGCCCGGCCATCAGCTCGTCCACCAGCACATCCAGCGTAGCAGGAGCGGAATCGTAGGTGTTGATATAGGTGCGGGCCTGGGGAATGTCCGCTAGGATCGTCGGCTGCTGGCAGCCGATGACGATAACAGGGAGCTCGAACACATACCAGGGGATCTCGCCGCCGCCCTTCGTCATGCCAAAGCCCGGGCGCGCCACGGCCTGGAAGCCGCCGGCCACGTCCACAAGTGTGATGATAAGATCCTGTGCGCCCACAAAATCCGCAATGGTATCCTTGCCCGCGAAGTAGATGTTGAAATCCACTTTTTCGCCCGCGGCGATGCGCTTTTGGATCTTGTCCATCGGGCTTTCGTACAGCGTTACTTCAAAGCCCTTGGCTTCCAGCTTTTCTTTCAGGCTCTCGGCTGCGTTTTTGCCGCCGCCCATCAGCTTTTTCATCGCGCCGCCCAGGCCCTTGGCCTCCAGCCCGGTGACGTACACGATCATGATGCGCCTGTACTTTTCCGGCGTCATGGGCAGCACGTCCGCGTCCTTGTATTTCACCAGCGTCAGCGCATGCTCGGAGATTTCTTTCTGCATGGCCCTGTGCGCGGCGCAGCCGATAACCCTTTCCATCTCGGCGGCGGGGGGAACAAGCTCTGTCCGTACCTTTTTGTGCAGGCCCATGTGGGCTTTCAGCGCCAGGATGCGGTGCAGGGCGTCGTCCAGGCGTTCGTCGGTGATGACGCCGTTTTCGTAACCGTTCATCATGGAGGCGAAGTCTTCGTCCATGTCGTTGAAGAACAGGAACATGTCGCAGCCTGCGGCAATGGCGGCGGGGATCATGTCGCTGCGCTTCATGCGGCAGGTGAGGCCCACCATATGGCTGGCGTCTGTGAGCACCATGCCGTTGAAGCCCATTTTGCCCTTGAGCAGGTCCGTCAGCAACTCCTTAGACAGCGTGGCCGGCATGATGTCGTCGTCCTTGATGTCCGGGTTCATGGCACGGGTATAGCTTGGAAGCATGATATGTCCGGCCATGATGGCCTCCAGCCCGTTGTCGATGAGGTTTGCGTAGATTTTGCCGAAGGTGGCGTCCCATTCCTCGCAGGAAAAGGTGTTGACGCTGTTGGCAACATGCTGGTCACGGTCATCCAAGCCGTCGCCGGGGAAGTGCTTGGCCGCGCAGCAGAAGCCGGGCACCTCGTGCGCGCCCTCCATGTAGGCCTGGGTCATTTCCATCACGCGCTGCGGATCGTTGCCGTAGGTGCGCAGGCCGACGACGGGGTTGTGCCAGTTGTAGTAAATATCGGAAACCGGAGCGAAACTGAGGTTGCAGCCGATGGCCGCGGCCTCCGTGTTGGCCATTTTGCCAAGCGCTTTGGCGTATTTTGCGTCGCCCGTCGCACCGATCTTTGTCTGTGCGCCGATCATTGTGCCGTTGCTGCACGCGCCGTTGCCACCGTTCTCGGTATTGCAGGCGATGATGAGAGGAATTTTGGAATTTTCCTGCAGAATACGGTTCTGCTCATGCACCTCGGCCGCGGTGCCGGGGTTGTAGCGGATACCGCCGATGTGGTATTTGTCAACGGTCATTTTCAAATATTCCTCGGTGCGGGAGGAACCCATGTTGAAAAACAGCTGGCCGATTTTTTCCTCAAGCGACATCGAGGCGATGGTGTCCTCCACCCACTGCACAGCCTCGTCATCCAGGTAATAGGGCTTTGCACGCATATCCACGGGCATTCGATCAGATCCTTTCTTTTTGTTTTGTTCCGATTGATTATTTTGTGCAGCCTTGCACCAAAAGAAGAGTGATTGCGAATTGGTAAAAAATAACCTGCAAAATCTTTCGATTTTATTTAAAATTAACAAAGAAAATCGGATAAGTCAATGACATATCTTGCGAAACTGTGCTATACTGAAACCACGAAATACAATATCGGGAGGAACTGTGCATGGAAGTGCTGGAGCGTCTGACCCCTTATGTGGAGCTTGTGCATCTTCTGCTCAATACAAATTTTACTTATCTGACGCGCAAGCTGGCGCCAAGCGATTCGCTGGACCGCGCGCGCATCCCGTCCGCCGTGGCAAAAAGCTACGACGAGGTGCTGTTCGGCGGCGTCCTGTTCGACTGTGTTCCCGGCATCCCGTGCGAGATCAAAACCCCTTTCGGCATATGCTTCACGGCGCTGGCGCTTTGGAAAGGGGACGGCTTCGTGCTCATCGGTCCCTATCTGCCCGAGCGGGCGGACGGCGCGCAGCTGGAGGAGATCCTGGCGTCCCAGGGCGTGCCGCTGGGCCTGAAAGAACAGTACGGCGTTTATTACAGAGACCTTCCCACGCTGAGCCGCGGCAAGGTGCGCGCCGCACTGGGCGTACTGGCGGCGGGCGTGTACGGCGAGAGCCTTGCGTCCAGCGCTTTCAGCAGCCGGGATATCTCCCCGGAGGACCCGTCCCCCTGTCCCGTATTTGAGGAGGATTCCATGCAGGTGCGCGCAGACGCCATTGCACGGCGGTATGAGGGAGAGCGCAGGCTTATGGAAGCGGTGGCCCGCGGCGATATGCGCGCCGCCGACATGGTGGAGGAGACAACTCTGCGGCTGGAGCGGGTGCCCAATAAGCTGCGCAACCGGAAAAACCTGTTCATCGTGCTCAATACGCTGATGCGCAAGGCTGTGGAGGCCGCGCAGGTGCATCCGTTTTATATCGACGCAATCAGCGCCAAATGGGCCATGCGCATCGAGGCGGTGGAGCAGGAGGCCGACCTTTATCCCATGCGGCGGGAGATCGTGGAGGATTACTGTCGTCTGGCGCAGACGCGTTCCATGGCCAGCTATTCCCCCAATGTGCGAAGCATGCTCACTTATGTGCAATTCAATTTGGCCGAGGGCATTTCGCTGGAGGCCATTGCCCGGCAGCTGGGTGTGAACGCCAGCTATCTTTCCAGCCAATTCAACCGCGAGGTGGGCAAAAGCCTGCCGGAATATGTTTCGGAAAAGCGCATTGCGGAGGCCAAGCGCCTGCTGCGCGGGCGCGCGCAGCTGCCCATTGGGCAGATTGCCGCGGCGGTGGGCTTTTCAGACGTGAACTATTTTACGAAGGTGTTCAAGAAAAAAGCGGGGCAGACGCCCAGCGCCTACCGCGCAGCACAGCGCGCGCTGGCGGCGGAACAGAAAGAGATATGAATATGCGGCGGCCGGAACCCGGCCGCCGCATATTTTTCTTGAGTAAGGAAACCACCGGCAGGGGAAACACGAACTTATGCGAATCTGTTGAATCGCAATTTCTATGCTGACAGACCCAATCAAAAATGGGTAACCGATATCAGTTATATTCCAACCAAGCAGGGAACTCTTTACCTTTCCGTCATCCGCGATTTGTTTGACTTAAGCATCGTCGCCTACAAAACCAGCACCCGCCAAAGTATCAAACTGGTGCTGGATACGATCCGCACGGCAATAGAAAAAGAAGAGGTCACTGCAGAGCTGCTACTCCACAGTGACCAAGGCTTTCAATATGCTTCTCAAAGCTATTTTGCCCTAACTACACAATACGGCATTACTCCGTCTATGTCAAGACGGGCGAACCCATACGACAATGCTATGGCAGAAAATTTCTTTTCCATTCTCAAATCCGAATGCATTCGTCTTTTCAAGACGGAGACCATCCGCGAAGCACAAACGCTCATTGATAGTTATATCGCTTTTTACAACCATGAACGCATTCAGCTTTACTCCAAGCTCTCTCCTTTCCAAAAACGACGCCTGTTTGTCTAATCCTTCTTTATCCTATCAATGGTGGTTTTATTTCTGTCTTTTTCTTCTGGAACAGTTCATTCGCCGGTGGTTATGACTCATTCCTGTTCTCGTCCGCTCCGCCGCGGCTTGCGCACTTTGAGAATGAGCATCATCGGCCGCCGCAGCTCGTCGGCCATACCGGGCACGGCGTCCAGCATCTCCCGCGCAGGCTGCGGCTCCACCAGCGCCTCCAGCGCGAAGCCACGCGCCAGAAGCGGCTGCACATAGCCCGTAACGGTGCGGTGGTATTTGCGCATATGCTCGCCTAAAAACACCGCGTCCCGGGGTCCCTGCTCAAAGTATCGGTCCACGGGCCAGTGCAGCGGGGCGCCGCCTGCGTCCCTCTGCCAGTCCTGCGGCCCCTGGGCCGTGAACACCGGATGTTCCGCCGAAAAAATAAACCATCCGCCGGGGGACAGCGCGTCCCAGACCATGCGGCACACGCCCGCGTAATCTTCCACATAATGCAGCGCCAGTGAACTGAGAACGACGTCCCAAGCCGCAGGGGCGGGCCGCATATCCTCAATGGCCGCGCGCCGGTATTCCACGACGGGGCTGTCGGTCATGGCGCGGGCGCGTTCCAGCATGCGTTGGGAAAGGTCCGTCCCAAGCACACGGGCCGCGCCATGCTCGGCCGCATACCGGCAATGCCATCCGAAACCACAGCCAAGGTCCAGCACGCGCTTGCCGGCGAGCTCCGGCAGCAGCGCTTTCAGTGCCGGCCATTCGCCTGCGGCGGAAAGCCCCTGCTCGGAACGGGGCATATGGCTGTACTGCTCGAAAAATACGCTGTCATCGTATTTGTTTTCTTTCAAAAAAGCACTTCCCCTGCATGTTTTCTTCATGGTAACACATCTGTTCTGCGGCGGCAAGCCTGCGCGGCAGGCCTTTTTTGTGCAGGTGAGGGCCTGTTTTGCGCAGCTTGCTCCGGAGCGCTTGCAGCGGCGGGCCGGGGTGTGTATCATAAAGATGCGGCCGCGGGATAAACACAAACAAAGGGGGAGGGGCTGTTGAACATCCGTATCTGTGAGGACCCGGCCTGCGCGGACATCGAGGTGGTGGTGCGCTGCAGGCAGCTTGACGACACAGTGCTTTCACTTTTGGCGCGCCTGCGCGTTTACGACGCGAAGCTCACCGGAGAAAGGGACGGCGCCACCTACGTTCTGGCGGCGGCAGACGTGCTGTATGCCGACACGGCGGACAAAAAGACGTTTCTTTATACAGCGGACGCCGTATATGAAACGCCCCTGCGCCTGTACGAACTGGAGGAGCAGCTTGCCGCGCGGGATTTTGTGCGCGCGGGTAAATCGGTGCTGCTGAATTTTGCCCATGTGGCGGCGCTGCGTCCGGACTTCGGCGGGCGAATGCGGGTGACGATGTCCAACGGCGAGGTGGTGGTGGCGTCGCGCCAGTATGTGCCTGCCCTCAAGGCAAAGCTGGGGCTGTGAGCCCTATACCGGAAAAGGAGTGTTTGCTGTGAAAAAATTTTTTGATATCGTAATGCCTGTAAAGACGGCCGCATGCTATATTTTTACGGCCACCATGTGCGTGTATGCCGTTCTGGATCTGGTCTTCGGCTGGGGCGGTCTGCCCGATAACTACCTGTTTTCGTTTCTGCTGCTGTCGCTGGCGGGCGGCGTGCTGCAGATCGTCGCGTTTACAGAGCTTGTTATCAAAAGGCTGCGCTATACGCTGCGGCTGTTCGTATTTGCAGTACCGTATCTGGCGGTGCTTTCGGCCATTGCCGCCGGGTTCGGCTGGCTGCCCGCAGCGCAGCCGGGCGCATGGGCGCTGTTTTCCCTGATTTTCCTGGCGGTGCTTCTGACAATGACGCTGGGGTTCGAATTGTATTACCGCATCAGCGGCAAAAAATACGACGGCCTGCTGGGCCAGTACCGCGCTTCCCGTACACGGGATGAAAACAGCCGGGGAGAATACTGATGCATGCGGCGGAAAGCCGGATGAAAGGAATGAAAAGTTTTCAACAAAAGAGGCCTGCGCGGTGGAAAACCGCACAGGCCCTTTCCGTTTATCATAAAGCTGCAGCCTCAGCTGTTTTTCAGGATGACGCGCTCCACAACATCGGCCACATCCTCGCATTTGTCGCAGCATTTTTCCAGGCGGTCGAACAGCGCCGTCCAGGCCATCACGTCCACGGGCGTGCTGGCATCCGCGTACAGCGTGTGCATGGCGTCTGTGTACAGCTTATCGCCTTGCTCCTCCAGGCCGTTTATCTCAACGATCTGGGTGTGGATGGTCTTGGATCTGCGGAAATTGGGAAACTCCTCCATCATGGTCTTGAGCGCGGCGCAGCAGTCTGCGATGACCTGTGCAAAAGCCTGCGCCTCGGGCCGCAGCGTGCGGATATTGAACATATACAGCCGCAGCAGAACATCCTCAATGCTGTCTGTCACGTCGTCGATAGTGCCGGAAAGCTCCATGATATCTTCCCGGTCAATGGGGGGCAGGAACTCACGCACAAGCTGTTCCATCGTGCCGTGCTTTGCGATATCGGCCGAGTGCTCAATTTTGTGCATAGCCTCGATATGCCCGGGCAGCGCCTCCGGCTCATAGTGGTCAAACACCGTGCAAAGCATGTCCGCCGCAGCGCAGGCGGAATTTACGCCGCCCACAAAGGCCTCAAAATAATCCGTTTCCTTTTTTCGTGCCATTTTCACGTTCTCCTTCCTATTCTCAGAACAGCCACATGAACAGCCGTGCCATCAAAAAGCCAATGGCCCCGCACCCGGGGAACGTCAGCGCCCACGTCAGCCCCATTTCCTTTACCACGCCCCAGTTCACGCTGGACAGCCGCCGCGCCGCGCCCACGCCCATAATGGCGGTGGTCTTGGTGTGCGTTGTTGAAACAGGGATGCCAGTCAGCGAGGAAAGCAGCAGGCAGGCCGCGCCCGCCATGTCGGCGGCAAAGCCCTGGTATTTTTCCAGCTTCACCATATCCATGCCCACAGCCTTGATGATGCGGTAGCCGCCGATGGAAGTGCCCAGAGCCATTACGGCACTGCACAATACCATCAGCCACAGCGGGATCTGGAAATTGGTGACGTTGTCCTGTCCGTTGGCCAAAAAGATGCCCAGCATGAAAACGCCCATAAACTTCTGGCCGTCCTGTGCGCCGTGCATGAACGCCATAGCCGCGCCGCCCGCAATCTGTGCGCCGCCGAAAAAGCCCGTGGTGCGCCGCCGGTCCATGTTTTTGCACAGGAACTCCACCAGCCTGGCCGCGGCCCAGCCGAATGCGAAGCCCAGCAGAGTAGACAGAACCAGGCCGTACAGGACCTTGATCCATTCGCCGCCGTTGATGCCCGCAAAGCCTCCGTGCAGCGCGATGGCCGCACCGGACAGCCCGGCGATCAGGGCGTGGCTCTCGCTGGTGGGGATGCCGAACCACCAGGCGGCCGTGGCCCATGCCACGATGGCTACGAGCGCCGCGCACAGCGCCGTCAGCGCGTCTGCGGTGTTGCCGCCGAAATCCACCATGTTGTAGATGGTGGCCGCGACGCTGGCGTTCACCATGGTCATCACCAGAACGCCCAGGAAGTTAAAGACAGCCGCCATTAAAATGGCGCTGCGCGCGCTCATCGCGCGGGTGGAAACACAGGTGGCGATGGCATTGGGCGCATCCGTCCAGCCGTTCACCAGCACCACGCCCAGCGTCAGCGCCACTGTGACGGCCAGAACCGGGTTCGCGGCAAGCTGCGCCAGAAATTCACTCAGGGAGATCGTCAAGCAAAGCCCTCGCTTTCTTTTTACAAAAAACTTACTATACCTTTACAAGTATAATGGCAGTTCCTGACAAAAGCCAGAGGGAAAGGACATGATTTTACATTTCCTTTACATAACTTGCCGAAAAAACAGTCTTTTCCGGGGTCCGGCCATAGAAAAGGCCGGACGGCACACAGAAAAAGCCGCGCCCGGAAAGAGCGCGGCACGTATTGCAGAAAAAGCAGAAAGGAAAAACGCTCGGAGAAAAGCCATTGTGCCTTTGCGAAGTAAAGTGCAAGCCACGCGGAGGGTGCCGCGAAACGGGATGGCGGCGCGCCCGCGGGCATGTGCAGATGCTGTGTAGGGGTTCTGGTGCAGACAACCGCGCCGAAAGCACGGCCTCTGGTGCAAACACGCCCTTTTTTCATTCAAAACAACTCCGCGTCACCCTGCAGGGCTGACGCCGGGGCGTATAGAGAGCCGGCTCTCGAAGCGCGGTTCAGCACGGCATTAGGCGTTACAGCGGCAGGTCCCGCCGGCTGAACACGGCCGTGCCCAGCGCGTAAAAACCAAGCCCCAGCGCCAGCAGCACGGCCGCGCCTGCGTACGCGGCGCTGTCGCCGCGGAAAAGGCCGGTGGGGTCAAACAGGGTGAACACGGTGGCGTATTTCAATTTTTCCAGCCGGCCGCCCATGTTGGCCAGCATGCGGATGAGGAAAAACAGCACGGGAACGCCCGCGCCCAGCGCCACGGAAAGGCGGCTCTCGTTGAACAGGCAGGAGGCGAAAAAGCAGAACCCGCCCAGCGCCAGATGCAGGCACAGCAGCCCGGCGTTCACCACGAGATAGGCGGGGACATCCAGCTCGCCGGGAAACATCGCGGCGGCGCAGCCCACGGCCAGCGCCGTACAGTAGGCGGTAAGCAGCGTACCGCCCGCAATGAGCACCAGCGCCTGGGTGCGCGCTACCCGCGCCCGGGTGTTGGGCGAGGCCAGCAGATAGGCCATACTGCCCGTGTCCACCCAGCGCGCGACCAGCCGGTTCGCCGCCAGAATGGAAAATACCAGAGGCAGAAGCAGCAGCAGAAAGCCGTACAGATAGTTGATGAGAAACCCGCCCAGCGAGCTGCTGCCCGCCTGCATGCCCACCATATTCATGAGCTGAGGCATGGCCGTCACGATCTCGTCCAGTGTGGCGTTGAGCTTGGGGTCGAACATGGCTGTGATCATGGACACATAAAGCGAAAGCACGGCCGCAAAAACCACCCATGTTTTCCACAGCGATCTTGCGCTGCGCCGGAAAAGCACACCGTTCATCAGCTCTGCGCCTCCTTTCCGTAATAGTGCAGGAACACGTCCTCCAGACTTTGACGCGGCGCGTCGATGGACGTCACCGGAAAGCGGGCCATCGTGGTGGTCAGAGCGGACATGCCGTCCCGCACGCGCACCGTCACCGTGCAGCCCTGCGCAGCCTGCACCCGCAGGCCGGGCGCGGCCGCAAAAGCTGCCGCGGCATCCGGTGTGGAAAGCGTGACGGAATAGGTGCGGCTGCGACGCGCCTTCAGTGTGCCGATCTCCTCCACGGCGGCCAGGCGCCCCTCCCGCAGAATCCCCACGCGGGCGCAGGTGCGTTCCACCTCCTCGAACATATGGGAGGACATCAGTACGGTCTTGCCGCGCTGCTTTTCCTCCAGGATCAGGTCGATGAAGCGGTTCTGCATCAGCGGGTCCAATCCGCTGGTGGGTTCATCGAGGATGAGCACCGCCGGGTCATGCATCAGCGCACATACAATGGCCACCTTCTGCTTCATTCCCTTGGACATGCGCCGTATCCGGCCCGAGGCGTCCAACTCAAAGCGCTCGCAAAGCTCTCCGGCGCGGCCCGTGCCCCGCATGCCGCGGTAGGCGGCCAGAAAGCGGATGAACTCGCCGCCGCGCATATCGTCGGGCAGGGCGGGCTCGCCCGGAATATAGCCCATATTTTTTTGAATGGCCGCAGTCTGTGTGCGGCAGTCAAGGCCGTTGATCGTGCAGGTGCCGGAATCCGGCGCAAGGAACCCCATCAACTGGCGGATGGTGGTGGTTTTTCCTGCGCCGTTTGGGCCAAGAAAGCCGAACACCTCTCCCTGCTCCACGGCGAACGAAACGTCGAACACGCCGTGCCCGCCGCCATAATCCTTTGTGATGTGCGAAAGCGCGATCACGCTCATAAATATTCCTCCTTGTAGGCGATCTTGCGGAACATTTCTTCCCAGCCGCTGTAATCGGCCAGGATATCCTCAAGCCGCAGCGGCACGCCGGCGCGCTGCTTTTCGTTCATGTAGCCCTCGGTCATCCAGGTCAGCATGCGCAGAAGCTGGGCAGGGTCCACACCGGGACGGAATTTGGAAAAATCGATGTTGGAAAAATACTGCGCGAAGCTGCCGGTGAGGTCCCCGTTCAGCCTGGCCTGTACCGCGTCGGAAACAGCCTCGCCCCGGGAGTAGAAGGCGCGGATGGAAAATTCCAACAGATAAGGGCAGCGCGTCAGCAGTTCCAGCTTGGCCCGTGCGCCGATGTGCATCAGCTCGAAAAAATCCGTCACGCCGTCCAGCTTCTGCCGCAGCACCTGCCCGCGCACCTGCTCCAGCGCATAGTCGTACAGATACAGGTACAGCGACTGCTTGTTGCGGAAATAGTAAAACAGAAGCCCCTTAGAGATGCCTGCCTTAGCCGCGATATCGTCGGTGGAGGCGTGCTTGTAATCGTTGCGGGCGAACACCTCCAGCGCGGCGTTCGTAATGCGCGCCTGCTTTTCCGGAGACAGTGTGAAAAATTTTTCGTTCAAGGCAGTCCCTCCCGTTCCGCCGCAGGTTTGACCGGCCGGTCAAGTTTCATTATACGGCATTGACCGGGGCGCACAAGCCCCCTGACAGATTAATTTTGTATTAAGACGCACAGCGGCGCGGCGGAATGCCTCCGGTCTGCCGGCCGCGCCCTCCTTCCTGCGGAGAGGAAAGACCGCCCCGCAAAAAAATTTACAGATCGTTTTCTCAGCCATTTTCCGGGGCGCGCGGCGGCACAGAGCGTCAGAGCGTTCAAAAAAGCGCTCCGGAAGCAAAACGGGCAGATCCGGCCGCCGAACGGGGCGCACGGGAACGGCGTGCGGCGTCATACCATAGAGCAGGCGGCCGGGTGCTTGCGGCCCGCGCCGCGATCAACAGAAAGGAGCGATTGAAGACCATGAACGAAAACGACCTGCAAAACGCAGGGCAGAGCTGCCGCTGCCATCTGGCCATTGCCACAGTGCCGATGCAGCGCTTTGAACAGATCTATCCGGTGTCCGAGGCGTTGTGCCGCGGCACGCTGTTCGCGGCGCTGGACCTGCCGTTTTGTCCTCCGGAGGTGCGGTATGAACACTGAATGCACCTGTGTATCCAAGGTGGAGCGCGAACTTGCCCAGCTCAGCTTTGCAATGGACGACCTGCGCCTGTTTCTGGACACGCACCCCTGTGACAAAGCGGCCCTTGCGGCCCACGAGGAAGTGCGCGCCCGGCGCGGCATCGCGGTAAAGCAGTACGAACGGCTCATCGGGCCTGTAAACTTCTATGACGCAGGCGGCACGTGTACCTGGAACTGGACGTGCGCGCCCTGGCCGTGGGAAACGGAGGACGAAAACGATGTGGATCTATGAGAAACGCCTGCAATTCCCGGTCAGGATCAAAACGCCTAACGCGGCGGCGGCAAAGGTGATCATCACCCAGTACGGCGGCCCGGACGGCGAGCTGGGCGCGAGCATGCGCTATTTGTCCCAGCGCTACACCATGCCCTGGCGCGGCGTGGCGGGCCTGCTGACGGATATCGGAACCGAGGAGCTGGCCCATCTGGAGATGGTGAGCGCCATTGTATACCAGCTGACAAAGGGCCTTTCCGCGGACGAGATCAGGCGGCAGGGCTTCGACACCTATTTTGTGGACCATACGGCCGGCGTGTGGCCCCAGGCGGCGGGCGGTACGCCGTTCACGTCCATGTGCTTCGCCAGCAAGGGCGACGCCATCACGGATCTGCACGAGGACATGGCAGCAGAGCAGAAAGCCCGCACCACCTATGACAATATTCTGCGTCTGGTGGACGACCCGGACGTGATCGCGCCCATCCGTTTTCTGCGTGAACGGGAGATCGTCCATTTCCAGCGCTTCGGCGAGGCGATGGCATCAACGTATACAAAGAAGAAAAAGTCGCGAACAAATAAAATCGCTGATAGCTCATCGACTTAACTTTAGTCGATGAGCTATCAGTATTTTTACAGTTGATTTTTTGTCTATAACTTTTATGGTAACCTGAACTTCATTAACAAACAGATAATACTTTTGATCCTTGTGAGCAGTTACAGAGGATAGGAATTAGAAAGCTCACCTTTTGGGCAAAAGAAAAGAGCCGCTTTCTCGACTCTTTCCATATTTGTATTTTGCATTTAAAGCGGCATATCCCGCAATGCATTGATCTGGTCACGCCTACCGTATACCACGGCGGTGATCCACACGGTTTTTTCATCCTCACAAATGAGATAATAGACTATAAAATTCTTAACAGGCATCTTATGAATGCCCCGTGTATGCCATGGCTCCCCAAGGGTCAACGGGTATCTTGCAGGCATTGCATTCAATGAAGAAATTTCCTTCTGAAGATAGTCTGCCCATCGTTTGGCAATCTCAGGCTCCATAAGGGATTTGGAAATATAGGAAATCGCTTCTTGAATCTGTTCCATGGCGTGAAATGTCAGTTTTACCGTATACTCCATGCTCATATGCCCTCACGAATCTTCGCAAAGGCTTCGTCCACACCGAGTCCCTGACCAGCCTGCGCCTCACGGTATCCCTTTTCCATCATTGTATTAAACTGCTCCGTAGTCATGCCGTCCAGTGTCGGAAGTTTCGGGACAGTAAGAGAGTAAGGAACGCCACCGGTCATGATGATTTGCCTGTACAGAGTATCAATAAGCACCGACACCGGCAGCCCGATGCGTTCCAGCACAGCTTCTGCCTGCTGCTTGATCTCCGGTTGCACACGAGCCGTTACATTGGCACTTTTGGTCGCCATATTAATGCACCACCTTTTGCTCGTATTATAACATATTGTATGGCTAATTGCAACACAATATGTAAATGGTATGTGTAACCAAATCGATGACAAGAGAGAATAGACACAAAAATCCTTGAAAATGTTGGTGAACGGCAGCACTATGTTGTGTGTTTTTTTGCGTAATCGAAAGCAAAAACAGGCCCTCATTAAGTCAATGGAATTTGCGATAAAGGCTGCATTTTCAAAATATATTTCACGCTATCGGGCAAATCCTGGCCCGATAGCGTGTGCGGCAGCACGTTGTATCTGTCGCGCACCTGACAAGCCGACAGGAGGGCGGAAACGGTATAAGTAGAGGCATCCCGCCTGTTCACCGCCCACTCGCTTAAACCGTAATTTTGGAATGTCCAAATGCACAGTTAAAATAAATCAAAGATAGAGAAGCTAAAAATGCCAATAGAGTCTCCTTTCTCATCTGGAACATTCCAGAATTGAAAAGAAACGCTATTGGCACACTTTTTATGCTGGTTTTATCATCTCACATGGGTATAGCTATGTGGGATTCAAAAATCTTAAATACTGATTGTATTCAATTTTAAGTACTTGCAAAGCTTATTCCACCTGACTAGAGTCTGTTTTAAAACCTAGCCATTGTGTAAAAAACGGCGATATAATAGAATGAGAGCATGAAGAGACATGAAATAAGCGAAAAACAATGGAATAGGATCAGGGACAGGTTCCCGCCTGAGAGGAAGCCGCAAGGAGGGCGTCCAGGGAAAAGTAACCGGGAAATGCTTAACGCGATTCTATACTGGCTGAGCACGGGAATTCCATGGCGGGATCTGCCGGAGCGGTTCGGCCCATGGCAAAGCGTATACAGTCGGTTTCGGGCCTGGACAAAAGCCGGAGTGTGGGAAAATATCCTCACAGCCCTGATTGAGCAAGATTTGGTGGACGAAACAACACTAATGCTGGACAGCACTACGTCAAGGTTCACCAACACGCCAGTGGGACTAAAAAGGGGGATATCACGAGGAAACCGGGCGGAGCAGGGGAGGCTTGACCACAAAAGTCCATGCGGTAACGGATGGACTTGGGAATCCATTAAGCTTCTTGCTCTCCAGAGGGAACCGTAATGATATCTGCGTGGCGCAAGCACTGTTGGCACCTTTTGATTTAAACGGCAAACTCATTCTGGCGGATAAAGGCTATGACAGCGATAAATTTGTACGCTGGTTGGAAGAACGGGGCGGAATCGCGGTGATTACCACTTGAAAAATCCCGAATGTCGCCACAACCTGCCACTCAGCAATACCTGAAGTATTTCATCTAAAATACGGTGCTAAAAAATTTTCACCGAGGACATCTGATCATTACATGCGGAGCCCACATTGTGTGTGCCTCTGTTGAAATTCCACGAGGCCCCTGCGTATGCATCGTCCGCATACACCCTGACGTTCCAGCCTTCCGGCACAGCCAGAGAGGACATCCAATTGTCCGGGATTCCCAGCGCCTGTAATTGCTGTGAGGTATAGCTTCCCTTGGTCAACGTCACGCATTGCCCGCGGAAAAGATCATCCGCATAAAAGGTCGCTCCGTTTTTGTAATAGACGATACAGGAGCGCATTTTATCATTCTGTTCATTGCCCACATTGGCGCAGTCCGTCGGGTGTTCCCAAAGGTTGCCGGAAAAGCCGTCTGACTCGAACACCTGAAGCACACAGTTTTCCGGGACCTTACATGAGGTCATCCAATCAAGCGGCACACCTGCCGCCGTCAACGCCTCCGACGTATAGCGGCCCGGCCGAAGCTGTACGCTCACGCCACCGTAATCCGCGTCCTGATAGACCGTGACAGCCGGTGTGGCAAGCGCCTGCGGCACTTCTGCCTCATCCGGCGCAAATACCTGCAGCAGCGCGGCCCCGCTGCTGGCTTCATAGGACTGAATCATGCCGTTGGAGCAGAATACCGTATAATCCCGGTACATCAGATTCCGTTCCGAATCCCGGTGGCTCCAGGCAGCGTTTGCATTTGTATGCATCCAGGAAATCCACTGTGTTTGTGCACAGTCATAGACCAGCGTTCCCATATAATGCGCAAAAATCGCTTTCATGCAGCCCTGCTCGTTCCAGTCCCCTTCCGCCGGCAATATTCCCTCGCTGTTACACATGACTGTTTTCGTATACTGGGCGGCTAAATTCGCGTCGGCCAGATAATCTGTATTGCCGGTTTCCAGATAGAGCATGGCCGCGGCGCCGATCATCGTGCCCTGGTTATAGGTATAATTGGTCCAATCCACCTCGCCCGTGTCAGAGATCAAATCGGGAACGCTTCCCGTCGCGGCATTGAACAGGTTCGATCTGGACCAGCTGTAAAGATCCTGGGCAATCGTCAGATATCGGGCTTGCTGTGTAATCTGATACAGCTCCACCGCGGCGATGATCGTGGGATAATTGATGCAGGAGTTTTTGTGGCCGCGTCCCATACCGTCCGGTCCAAACCCCCAGAACATCCCGCCGTTTGTGCTGTCGTATGCACGGCTGTACACGTTTTCGAATCCCGCGACCGCCGTATCCCGGCAGCTTGTATTTCCGGTGAGCTGGTAAGCGCGGGCCATCGAGATGATCCACCACATCAGGTCGTCAAATACAAACCAGACCTCTTGATTGTTCCAGTCATACCCCGCATATTGATTGTAGCCGCCTTGATAAAGATCGTTGCTCAAGGCGAGATACGAGGCATCCCCGGTTCGCTCATACGCGTCCAGCACCATATTCCAAAAAATCGCATGCGTCCAAATCGCAGCCACACCGCCATGGTCTGTATTATTCCAGTACAGCTTCGTCTGCGGGTTATAGCAATGGGTCTGGAACGCCTGCATCGCTTCATCGGCGGCGCTGCACGTATAGGCGCGCGCCGGATAAACCGGCGTCAAAAAAACGGCTGTCAAAATAAGCGTGAGCAGCAATGCGAGGATTCGCTTGGGGAGGTATCGGCAACCTGTCATATTACACCTTCCTTTGTACGCTCAATCAACAATTCTTACAAAAATTTACGCTTCGATTCGGCACCGCTTACAGCGTCACCTGTACCTGCATCAGCCGGTAGGGCGGCAGCTTGCAGCAGACCGTCCCGTCCCGCACAGAAACATCCGCGTCGGACGCCTGCCCGAAGAGCGTGACCGCCTGGGCCGACTGCACCGTTGTTTTAAAGTGCAGCAGAGCCTCGCCCGCCCTGCCTGCGGTTTCATACAAAAGCACGTTGATGGCGCCGTTTTTTGCCGGAGAAGCGGCGCATGCCACTACATTTTCCGACGCCAGCGAGAACAGGCCGTCCTCCATGGGCAGTGTGCCATGATGCGCGTTGGAGGGCTGATAAAACAGCGCATGATTCCACGCGTCCGCCAGATCGGACGCCTGCTTTTCGTCCGCCTCCACGCCGCCCGTCCAAACCGTGATGGAATGAATTCCCCGTTCGGGATACGGATCCGGGCTGGTCGAGCTGTTGATCAGGGTGAGGCCCAAAACGCCGTCCGTACCGCGATACCCATATTTGCAGTCGCTGGCGAGCAGAACGCTTTTCCCTTTTTCATTCACCGCAAGGCCGTAACGCAGCGCCGGAACATCGTTGTTGACCACGCCGCGCCGCAGCGCGCCGGCCGGAATGTCATAGAGATAATCCGCCGCCCGGAAGGCCAGCGGAACCTGATAGGCAAGTACCGGAATCGTCTCTCCCCCGATCTCGTGCCAATCAACCTTCAGGTCGGTGCGCAGCGCGCGGGCATGACGATCCAGCGTGTACACCGCCTCGATTGTGGAATTTTCCACCTGATAAGATACCCGCACGCTTTGCCGCAGCGTCCCGTCGCACACTTTTTCCAGCCGGACACACCGGTCTACCGCAGTTTCCCGTATCGTCCGCCCAATCTGCCAGGCGCTGGAGGTTGCGGCTTCCGTCTCCATATAAACAAGCCCCGCCGTCTGCCCATCTGCGAGCAGTTGCTCCCCCGTTTCCACATCGCGCAGCGAGCACAGGCGCCCGCTCTTGGCCGAAAACACCGCTTCCAGATGCTCGTTGCGCAGCACACAGTCGTCATAAAAACGCGAAACGCGCTCGTTTTGCTGGAAATATACACGGTATTCGTCCGGCGTCTGCTGGGAGAGAATCACCGTTGTGTAGCCGAAGGCGGGGACGGTAACGTCCGCGAGGATGCGGAAATACTTGTGGTCCCAATATTGCCGCAGCTCTTTGTCCAGCAGCTGGAACGCCACGTCCGAGCCTTTCCAGTCTTTCATCCCAATCTCTCGCAGATCGCCTGTCCAATCCCATACAGTCAGCTCCACCGCTTCACTGCGTGCCTTGGGGAGCGGATTGAACACATGGAAAATGCGCGTTTTGCCAGAGCCGCGCTCAGTGCTGGGAACGCCGACAAAATTTTCAATTCCATATCCCGCGCCCGCGCCTTCCGACTGCGTATTATAGGCGTCGATGTCCACTAGAATCGAGGATGTGTCGATCTGCTCCGCGATGACACGCATGGCATTCTGGATCTGGGTGTTGGCCGTGGCCATGGAGGTCTGATACAGTCCCATCGCATGCTCACGGGTATCCTGCACGCAGGAGCCTGTTAGGATGTCATGAAAATGGGTGAACAACACATCCTGCCAGGCTTTGCCCATCTGCTTTTTTGCAAACGGAAAGCCTGCATACTGCCCCGCCATTGCGGACATCGCTTCGGCGTCGCACAGCGCGGCCTCCGTGCGCTTATTGCCGCGCTTGAGCCGGCTTTGTGTCGTATAACACCCCGGCGCGAAATAGTTCAGCTCGTGCTCCACAACCGGCAGCTGCTCCCACACGTCCTCTGCCGCCCGGAAGAACTCCCGCAGCGTCCCAAACCGAATGGCGGGATAGACGCGCCACGTCATCATCTCCAACGCGCGTTCAACGTCGCGCCGCGTCGGACCGCCGCCGTGGTCGCCCACGCCGTATACAACAAGCCCGGTTTTAAGGCCTGCACAGCGCTTGGAAATATCCACAAGGCCCGCCCCTATGTGCGGTGTAACGGCGCCATTGTACCAATTGGGCTCTCGGTACGTCAAAAGCTCGCGGCCGGACAGTCCCTTGTAACGGTACAGGACATGTGTTTCGCCTAGCCCGCGGCAATGGTAAAAATAGCGCACGTCACCAAAGCTTTCGATCTCCGGAATATTCGCGCTGTGTCCAAATGTATCCGGAGAGAAATCGATGTCAAAATCCTGTACGCCCCACGTATTTTCCAGATACTCCCGCGTGCACTGGATGTGGCGTAGCATCGCCTGTGTACCGGGCAGGTTTTTGTCGTTTTCGACCCAGGAGGAAGCGGTCACCTCCCAGCGGCCTTGGGCGATGCGGGCTTTGATGCGTTCCATCAGCTCCGGATCGTATTCCTCCACGATCTTATAGACCGCCGCCTGGGACTGCGAAAAGCAGAAATCCGGGTACTGGTCCATGATGTTGAGAATGGAGCGGAACGTCGCCAGCACCACGGCTACGGTTTCGTTAAAGCTCCACATCCAGTTCATATCGATATGCGCATGCGCCACAAGGATCAAGCTGTATTCCTTGGCCGCTTTTTCCATGGGGGCGAGCAGCTCCTCTGCCCGGCAGCATACGCCGTTCGTCAGTACGCCGTCCGCCTGTTGGCGCTCCAGAAGATAATCCAGCGCCTGCTCCAGACATGTGTCGTACTGTCCCTGCCGTTCCGCCGAAAGCTTGAGCGCAAATTCCAGCTCGCTGATGATCCGCAGATTGGCGCGGCTGGGCCGCGTGATATGCGCCTGTTCCTCCTTGGGCATTCCAAAGGTATCCTCAAAGCCCATTTTCTCGCGGTTTCCGCCAATCGCTGTTTTTAATTGAACAAATTTTTCGGTCAGTCGTTTCATATTCGGCCCTTTCTTTCGGCTTGTAATCTTTGACACGCCCGGCGCAAAACAAGGGGACAGTCCTGTCCCCTTGTTTTGCGCAGTTTTTTCTGTTACGCCGCCTTATAGCGTTCATACTGCGCCTGTTTGATGGCAACATAATCGTCAATGCCCATCTTTTCCATCTGGGCCACATAAGCGTCCCAATCGGAATCGAAGTTCCACGCGCCTGTGACAAAGTTCATGCGCGCCTCTTCCACATAGGTGTCAACATCGGTCTTGATGGCGGAAAGCTGGTCCGCTTCCTCCACCGTGGGAGTCAAGGCGGGCATCAAATCAGCCGCGTATTTCTGGGAGTCCTCCGCGTAATCGGAGAATTTCTCCCCCACAAAATCAGCCGCATCCTGCTTGCGCGCCAGTTCCATCGTCGCGCTGTCATAAGAGCGCCAGGGGAAGTTGCCACCGTACACAAAGAAGCCGTACTGCCAGGCACCCAGCTGCGCGCCGCCCTCATAGTTGAGGATATCGTCGACATAACGAATATTGCCCTCGGCATCAAGCGTATAGGTCTCGTCTTGCGCGCCATACGCAGCAAAGGTCGTGCCCTCTTCGCCATAGAAGAAATCGGCCCATTTCAACAGAGTCTCCACATCGTCGCAGGCGCTGGTGATCGTAAAGGCGGCGGTGCTGCGCACCGGGAAATCACACCAGGACTGCACACAATCCCCGTTGGGGCCCTCTAGGGCGGAGATTCCCACATAATCCTCCGATGCGGTGGAGTACAGGAAGGCTGCGTCGCCCCAGCCATACATGCCCACAACGTTGTTGACGCTTCCGTCCGTCACCCAGCTTTCATATTCATAGCTACCAAAGGTCTCGGGATAAAAATAGCCCGCGTTCCACCACTCGCTCATCTGCTGCCACAGCGCCTTCATGCCATCCGAGGTGTACAGGAACTGCACCGTGTCGTTTTCGTCGATGTAATAATCCTCGGCGATGGGCTTGAAGCCGTTGTTGCCCACACCGTAGCTGCCGCACAGCATCTCGTTAAGCATGCTGATGCCGTCTGGCTGCATATAAATAGGCCATTCGTCGCCGGCGTCGCCGTTTCCGTTCACGTCCTGCGCCTTGAATGCGGCAAACACCTGCGTCAGCTCGTCAATGGTAGACGGTATTTTCAGGTTTGCGGCCTCCAGCCAGTTTTTGTTCAGATAAAAACGCGCGTTCATCTGCGGCCGGTCCGTCATAACCCACGGCATGGAGTAGATGCCGCCGTCTGTCATTGTCACCGCAGCCAAGCCGCCGTTGACCTCGTCCGTGAGCAACTTCTTCAAATTTGGTGTGCAGGTATCCATATAAGGCGCAATGTTGACAAACGCGCCCTCGCCGCCGTAGCGCGTCAATTCCTCTGTCGTCCAGGTCACCTGCCAAAAAGCGTCCGGTACATCCGTGGAATTCATGATTAGATTTTTGCGTTCGCTCATGGAGGATTCCGGCACCTCGATCCAGTTGATGTGGATGCCCGTCATCTCTTCATACTTGTCCCAGATCCACCACTCGGACACCGACGGGTTGGTATCACCCGCCGCCTGACATACGATCGTAAATTCTTTCTTTCCCTCGCTGGTTTCGCTCGCTGCAGACGAGGCGGGCCCCGTCGCACCGGCAGAACTTGATGTGCTTGCGGAGCTGCACCCCGCAAACGCCGTGGCGGCCAGAACAGCGGCCAGAACCAATGACAACAGTCTCTTTTTCATGGATAAATTTCCTCCTTTATTCATTGTGTATCAAACAACGCCCGGCCCTCCGGGCGTGAGGTCCCTGTTTTCAGCCTTTGACCGCGCCGACCATGATTCCTTTTGAGAAAAATTTCTGCACAAAAGGATAAATCACGAGGATCGGCAGCGTGGAAATAACAATTACCGCGTATTTCAGTCCCATACGACTCATCATGCGTTCCGCATACGCGGCGTCCGTAGCCACATTCAGCATTTTCCCCGCTTCGTTTTCCAGCAGGATCTCCCGCAACACCAGTTGAAGTGGATACATCTGCCGCTTGGTGAGATACATCATGGCGCTGAAATAGTCGTTCCAGTGGGCGACCCCGTAGTATAGCGCGACTACCACGACGATGGGAATTGACAGCGGAAGCGCGATACGCAGCAGAAAACGGAAGTTCGTGCAGCCGTCCACATTCGCGGCATCCTCCAGCTCCTGCGGAATATTTGTTTGAAAATAGGTGCGCATAATGATGACATTGAACATTCCCACCGCGCTGGGAAGAATCATGACCCAGAAATTATCAATCAGGTGCAGATTGTTCATCAGAATATAGGTGGGCACAATTCCGCCGCTGAAAAACATCGTAAAAGTGAACATTTTCATGAAGAATTTTTGTCCTTTGAGGTTGCGCCGGGAAAGCGGATAAGCGGCGCAGATGTTCAGCACGACGTTAACAAGCGTTCCCACAAACGTATAACAGGTCGAATTCCAGATGCCTGTCAGAAAGCTGTCATCCCGAAACACCAACTTATAGCTCTCGAGCGTTACCATGGTGGGCCACAGATGAAAGGTACTCCGGTAAAGCTCCGTGGGGGCGCTGAGGGATGCCACAACGACCGCCCAGATCGGATAAACGAGTAGGATCATCACCAGCAACAGAATGATATGCGAAGCCGTCGTATAGACCCTGTCCGCACGCGTTCGGCGCACCGAATTGCATTTTGCACCTTTCATGCAGCTTCTCCTTTCACCACAGCGATGTTTCCGTCAGCCGTTTGGACAGCTTGTTCGCAAAAATCAAGATTATGAAATTGATGGCGTTGTTGAAAAGCCCCACCATCGAAGCAAAGCTGTATTGGGATTGCTGCAGTCCCGATTTATACACATAGGTAGAAATAACCTCGGATGCGGAGAGATTCGCTGTATTTTGCAGCAGATACACCTTTTCATAGCCAATGTTCAATACATTACCGATAGCCATAATGGAAAGAGTCGCGATGGTGGGCACAATGCATGGCAGCGTTACATACCAAATCTGCTTGAAGCGGCTGGCACCGTCCAGCCGTGCCACCTCATACAGCTCTTGCGGTACACCTGCGATGGCGGCAGTATAAATAATTGAATCCCATCCAATTGTCTCCCACACCGCAGAAACCACATAGATTGGCCCAAAAGCGTTCGGGCTGGAAAGAATGCTGGTGCTGTTTGCGTACCCCAAGAAACGCAGAATCGAATCGATAAATCCCGTGCCCGGAGTAAGGAACATTACTATCATGCTGCAAAGAACCACAGTAGAAATAAAATAAGGCGCGTAAGAAAGTGTTTGCGCAGCCACACGGAGTTTTCGACTGCGGATTTCCTCAAACAGCAACGCCAGAATCAGCGGAGCGGGAATCTTTACAACCAGCGCCGTCACCGAAAGAGTAAGCGTATTTTTGATGATGCGCTCAAAGTAGAAAGAGTTAAAAAAGCGTGCCAGATGTTTGAGTCCTGCCCACGGACTCGCCTCAATACCAAGTGCGGGCGAATAATCCTTAAAGGCAATCTGCAGGCCATACATAGGGCCATAGGAAAAAACGACAAAATATGCAATCACCGGGATCAGCAACAAGTAAAGATCATAATTGCGCACAAAAGATTTTTTCCAACTACGCGTTTCTTGTACCGTCCATTTTTTTAGTGCTCCCTTTGGAACAGGCTGCGCTGCGGAATCCGCTCTTGCCGCTGGAGCACTTTTCGGGTTACCCAACGAATCGGTTCGCATTTTCACAATCCCTCCCGTAATTTCTGTTTAGATTATAAGCGCGAAATTTATATACGTCAACATATCAACTACAAGTCATTTTAATTATTTGTCAATAATGCCCATTTTTAAATTTATAATTATGGACATAACGCTGCTCTATTTTAGAGAATTTTAATTTTATCTTTACATTTTAAACAATATATTGTACTCTTTATCTAAATACAAAATTCGGGAGTTGTTGATATGTCAATATTGAACGAGAAAACAATTTCTCGCTATGAGGTGATTCAAAAGGAACTCACCGAAAAAATCCAGAACGGTATCTTCAAACCGAACGAACGTATTCCCAGCGAAAAAGAAATCGTCGAACAGTATGGGGTGAGCCGTATTACCGCCACAAAGGCGCTGACCGAACTTTCTCTGAATGGATACATTTATCGGATACAAGGAAAAGGTTCTTTTGTTAACGCACCGGACAAGTGGATTCGGCCCGGTAGATTTTTCGTTTCTGAGCGTGATACCCGGCGGGCGGGCGTACAGCGCATCGGACTGATTATCCCGGAATTTTATGACTATCATTCTGGAAATATTATCTCAGGGGTAGTACAGACGCTGGAGTATCCCGAATATTTCGTCAGTGTCGTGTTGAGTCGAAATGACGGATTAGAAGAAAATGCCCTAAATTTTTTCCTGTCACAGGGCTTCTCTGGCATTATTCTGTTTCCCTCTGACTGTGAGTTATATAGCGACATTATTCTGCAGATGCATCTGAACAAATTCCCCCTCGTACTGATTGATCGCTCTTTTCCGGGAATCGCTTGCGACAGTGTCATCTGCGACAACGAAAGAGGCACAGCCTCTGCTACGGAGCACCTAATCAAGCTGGGACATACGCACATCGCCTTTCTTGCCGATTCCACCTACAAAGAGCAAATCACCTGCGTGCGTTACAACAGCTACCTTCACACAATGCTGGAGTATGGTCTGCCTATTTCCTCTTATGAAAATTTTTCCAGCGGAACGCCTACATACAGGGAAATGCAACATGCTTTTCTTGAGGATGTAAAATCCGGCAGAATCACTGCAGTCATCGCCTCCAATAGCCATGTTGCACTTCGCTTATATGATCTTTGCCGTGAGCACGGAATCTCTGTTCCTTACGATATTTCCATCCTCTGCTTTGACAATCCAAACTTTTATCGGCAGGGCAAGGATGATTTCTTCACCTACATTGACCAGGATTCCTTCCACATGGGGCAGCAGGCGGCCAGCATTCTTCAAGAAGCCCTGCTAGGAAACGGAACTGAAGAATGCAGACAACTTGTTCTGGAACCCTCGCTCGTTCTAAACCATTCCACCTGCGCGCCTCATATCACAAAAGAGAAAGGGAAGGTATTATTGCCATGATGAAGACACCAAACAGCCTGTTGCAGGCGGCCGCAGAGTTGGAGCAGTACTATCAAAAGGCATTCCCCGCCGCAGCTCCTTTTGCGGCTCCTTGCTTTTTAAGTACCATCGAAACCACTGTGCAGCCCCTCGAAAACGGGCGGTATTTTGTTGTCACGGGAGACATCCCAGCCATGTGGCTACGTGATTCTTCCGTGCAGGTGATAAATTATATTCCTTATGCCACGCATGACGCTTCTGTACAGACGATTTTGCGCGGTGTAATCGCCAAGCAGGCGGATGACATCTGCATCGATGCCTATGCAAACGCTTTCAATGCGTGTGCGAACGGAAAAGGGTTTCAAGATGTCACGCATTGCAATCCTTCCGTCTGGGAACGTAAATATGAGGTGGATTCTCTTTGCGCGCCTCTCTATTTGGCGCATCGGTATTGGAAAGAGACCGGAGACGATGCCATTTTTTCCTCCCGTTTTCAGCAAATGTTGTGCCGCATCGTAGAAGTGTTTCTCTGTGAGCAGAATCACGATCAATCTCCTTATTCCTTCGAGCGTCCTAATGCCCCGCAAACCGACACGCTATCCTGCTCCGGACGCGGGACTCCGATCGGATACACGGGCATGACATGGTCCGGGTTTCGACCGTCCGATGACTGCTGTGAATACGGATATTTGATTCCCGCCAATATGATGGCCTGCATTGCCATGGAAAAAGCGGCTGATATTTGCGAACATGTTTACGATGATGCAAAAACGCAAAATCTTTGTCTCCGGTTGTCAAAAGACATTCGAGCTGGTCTTCTAAAATATGGAGTTGCAGAGCACCCCAGCTTCGGTATGGTATTTGTCTACGAAACAGATGGCCTGGGGCACCACGTCTTCATGGACGATGCAAACGTACCTAGCCTGCTTTCCGCCCCTTATCTCGAATTTTGCAGTACTGAAGACCCTGTTTATCAAGCCACACGACGGTTTGTGCTTTCTTGCCACAACCCCTATTTCTACGAGGGTTGCTGCGCGCAGGGCGTTGGCAGTCCCCACACGCCGCAAGGGTATGTATGGCCCATCGCTCTCACCATGCAGGCCCTTACATCAAACAGTCCTGATGAAGTATTTCGTTGCCTTCAAATGTTAGTTACAACACATGCAGGCACATTTCAAATGCACGAATCTTTCGATGCTCAAAGGCCGAAAGTCTATACGCGCCCTTGGTTTGCCTGGGCGAACACTCTGTTTGCTTCATTGCTGGTCAAGCTGATGAAAGAAAAATTTTTTGAATAATCCCCCCCAATCAAGGAGTCTGACAGTTCACAAAGTAATATGCTTCCCTTATGGTTAATGTCATTTAGTTAAGAAAAGCTATCACGACCAGCAGCTACTGCATTCATGCAAGAACGTGTGGGTGCAGTAGTTGTTGTCTTATAGGTATATCAAATGCAGGTCTCCCAAATTGGGAGACCTGTGAGTTCCTATATAAAATAACAACGCCGGACAGCCCTCCCCTGTTCTGTGGCCTTACGTATATTGTGGAGTAAAAAGGACAGTGAATGGAAGCTTCTCATAAAACAGTATCGGCCAGCAAATTGCGTTGAGACAGCTACAATATCGGATGTAGAAAAAGGCAAGAGAGAAAAGTGATTGGAATATATCCCCCACACCGCTACAGAAAATATCTGCGTAAGAGGTTGGCTGCAGTAAGAACGTATGCCTATTTCTAAAGCTTCGCATCTGCGGAGTCAGCGATATGCAGTTCACCGCGAAATACAACCCACACCTATACCAGACAGGCAAAAGAGCTTTAATCCCACCTTAAAAAATCTTCTCATATAAACCACAAGGAGCAAGCCCAAAATTGAGAAGATAGTTGCAATCAGTATACCGACCCTAAAACCCACTTGTTCTGCCGACAAAAACAATGTGTTACCAAGGGTTTGTGTCCATTGAGAACCGGAAATCTTGTCAACAACAATACCCATCGTTTGAGGTGCAAAGGAAGCACCGAAGTCACCGCCTGCTGCCATTAAAGCATACGCAGAAACTCCGACGTCTGAAATTTCTTCTGCATTTATGCATTTTGACTTCAACAACTCTGCTTCGGATATTATTTATCTGAGCAACTCACTTCTTTTGGTTCCCTGCTTTGAGCTATTCAGACATGCCCTCACACTCTGCCATTTTCTTAATCAAATGGTGGTATATTTGTTCAACTTTCCCTCAACCTGCATTATGTAGATTCCTCCCCAATGACTCGACAATACATAACATCCAACACGTGTAGCGCAACCTGGGTGCCCCAGCACTATTTGAAAAGCACCAGATTTGTCTCATCGCATAAAAGCGGCCAGTAGCTTTGAAGTTGCCGGCCCAAAAATCTTATATTATTGGTCTCATGACGGAAAACCGTTCAGAGAAAGATATCTGGCTTCTCGATTTTCATCCTTCTTGATCAAGTTGCACCAAAAAATCCGTCAAGGGACCCATTCCTATTCCATGATCACATGACTGCCAAGCAACCACTCTTCCATTTTCCGGCGAAATATAGATGAGCTGACCCAGCATACCATTCGCCATATAAGCTGTGGTGTCTGTACGGACCCAAACTCCAAGGCCATATCCATCGCGCCCACCCGGATCCTGAGACGCACGGCGCTTCACCATTTCTTTAATCCACCAAGACGGGACAATTTCGCGTCCCGCCGCTTTTCCGTTTTGCAGAAGCATCGTGCCAATCTTCGCCATGTCCTCGACTGTCAAGAACAAACCTGTCGCGCCCATCGCGTACCCAAGTGGGCAGACTGCCCACGCCGCACCCGAGACTCCAAGCGGATTCCATATCCACTCTCGTACGAGCTCCTGTAACGTTCGCCCCGTTCTTTGGGTGATGATCCGAGAAAGAATATAGTAATTGGCATCGCTGTATACCATCTTCTGCCCCGGCCTATATACAAGTGGCTGCCGCAGAACAATGCGCATATAATCCGCCTCCTCCCACGCGGAGGCATCCTCGTTGTCAATATCTAGGAAGCTTTTACCGAAACCCGTCGTGTGTGCGAGAAGGTGCTCTATTCTCACGTTTTCCCAGTCTTCCGCGGCCTCTGTAACTCCCAAATCCTTGATGATACTATCTTCAAACGGATTCAGTATTCCCCGGTCAGTCAAAATGCCAATCACCAGTGACGTAATGCTCTTGGAAACCGAATAGACGTTATTTCTGGTATGGGACTCTATTAGATGCCAGGTATGGAAACAATCCTTTTCCATCGTGCAGACAGAAAACATATTTACGCCAAGCTCTCGGGCCTTTTGTGCAATTTGCTCTCCAAGCATATCCTACGCCTCCATTTTTATTTTCGAACACGTTGAAAAATTTCAATGTGCTCTGTTTTTTACCGTAATGTATAAGTGTATGGGCATTCTTTGGATTACCCTTTACGGCCTTTATATCATAGAGTATAATAAATGTAAATAATTAATTGTAAAATCAAAGCGGGGCACTTAAAAAACTCATAGGACATGGATTTGTCCGTCTCCTTCTAGCCCTCCCTGCTTTGTTGTTCTACTAGTAGAATGCAACATTTAAAAGCATCATATTTGAAAAAACTGTGGTATACTCAAGCTATGAAAGCATAGGAGGGAAACCATGGCATCCATCAAATATGTAATCGAGCTAAGCGAGGAAGAAAAGGGACAATTAAAAGCGATCGTGTCAAAGGGGAGCGAATCGGCACAGACAATTCTACGCGCTAATATACTGTTGGCTTCTGACCGCAACAACAAGAAGCATCTGACAGTTGTGGAAATGGCCGAAGCATTTCATTGCGCAACAGGCACGATTCAAAAGGTACGTACAAGCTATGCGAACAACGGCATGGAAGCAGCAATTCGTCGTAAGCAGAGAGAAACGCCGCCTCGTCAGCCTAAAGTAACAGGTGATGTAGAGGCTCATATTATTGCGCTGACCTGCGGAGAACCACCAGAGGGCTATAGCAGATGGACAGTCCGTTTGATTTCGGAAAAATGCGTAGAACTGGGATATGTAGAGTCCTTGTCCCACATGACAGTCCAGCGTCTTCTAAAAAAAACGAATTTAAGCCTCACCTAAAAAAGTGTTGGTGTATTCCGCCGAAGCAAAATGCCGCATTTGTAGCCGCCATGGAAGATGTATTGGCCGTGTACAGTCGCGCTTATGACGAAAGATTCCCTGTGGTGTGCATGGACGAGAAGCCAGTGCAATTCTTTGAAGAGGCTCGAAAAAGCTTTTGGTCAAAGCACACTGGAATCTGCTACGAAGACAACGAGTACATCCGAAATGGCACCTGCAGCATTTTTCTTTTTACTGAGCCTTTACGAGGCTAGCGGTATGCCGACGCTCAGGAAACGAGGAGAAAACCGGATTGGGCAAAACAGATTGATTGGTTGCTGACCGTTCAATATCCCAATGCGGAAAAGGTCGTGTTGGTAATGGACAATTTGAACACTCACACCATAGGTTCTCTGTACGAAACCTTTCCTCCGGAACATGCATTTGCTCTGGCAAGCAGACTTGAAATTCACTATACGCCCAGACATGGCAGTTGGCTTAATATTGCAGAGATAGAACTCTCCGCTTTAGGCCGTCAGTGCATCGGAACACAAAGGATACCAGATCTTGAGACCTTGAAAAACTTACTCGTTCCATGAGCTACTGCTCGCAATCTCAAACAACGTGGAGTGTCTTGGCATTTCTCCACCGATGATGCTCGTACAAAGCTTAGACGTCTGTATCCTTTATCACAAGTTTAAGTGTTACAGACTACTAGTACAGATTTCCCGATTTTTTTCAAACAAGGCCTAAACCAGGTTAAATAGATTCATTGCATTTCGTCTCTGCCCATTCTCCCAAATCTCAAAATGCAGATGATTCCCCGTACTACCCACATAGCCGATGACCTCCCCCTGCTGCACCTGCTGTCCGGGTGTGACACAGATGCTGGAACAGTGGGCGTACAGCGTGTCAAACGTTCCGTCATGCTGTATCTTTACGCAATATCGGGTCGGTCGCATTTGCGACTGTCACCGTGCCGCCCGCTGCCGCAAGAACCGGCGTGCCATACGGCGCGGCAATATCCGTGCCGCTGTGGTAAGATATTTCGCCCGTAAACGGGTCGGTGCGGTATCCAAACTGTGAGGTAATGGTAAAGCTCTGCAGCAGCGACCATGCAAAAATGCCCGTATCTACCCACTCGGCGTCACTGCCAATGACACCGCCGCCATGGGTAAAGCCGTCCAGCGGTTCGCAGAATTCATCCGCGTCCCACACATCGTCATCCAAGCCTGCGGCTTCCAGCGGGGTTTCTTCGCATCCATCTGCCTCTGGCGGCTCATCCTCCAGCAACCCTTCCAGCAGCTCATCGAAGCCCAGCAGCTCTTCTTCAAAGCCGGCCTCCTCATCCTCCTCTCCAGCGCCCTCCAGTTCATCCAGCAGAAATGAAGTTCAACTTTATCTGAACGAAGAAGGAAAAAAATATCGGGCAGTAGAAGCGGCAACAAATGATATGGCAAATCAGTATATGGAACTGTACAACCAATGCTATCTGATCCAGTATCAATTGGACGGACTCAATGCGAATTGTTCGTCTTGCGACGTCAATGTGAATACGCAGCTTGCTGTAGTCTCCCGACTGCAGGGAAAGTTGGACGCAGCACTTTTCCAGGATCCACCTGCAGATGATGCAACGCTGACCTGGTATCGCTTGGAGTTGGAAAAAGAGCAGGAAACGCTGCAGAACCTGCAAAGCACACGGGACAGCGCTTATGCGGAGCGGGATGCATACCTTGAAAGTACTGGGTTGAACGCCCAGATTGCTGCGTCAAAACAGTCTTTTTGTGCTTATGAGGAACAGTATCCCACTTACCTTGCGGCACGCCAGAGAATGATAGATGCACAGACGAGCGTTGGATATACTCATGTGGTTTTCCCCCATGGCTCCAAATCGACAGAACCCGGAACCCTTCCGTACTATTAAAATGATCCCCTCTGCACCGTAGTGCAGAGGGGATTGCAATTTCTCCGAATTAAATTCGGTCAAATGGAAAAGACGCTCATAGTCAGCAAAGCGTAAGCAAATCTTGGAGATCTGCAATCAACTCATGGATTGTATCGCCCAGATCGTCATCCTCGTCCATATGGTCAGAAGACCATTCGATGTTGCGCTTCATGGCCGCCCAAAAACGGTACAGCAGTCTGCGGTGGAAACGGAAAATGAATTTCTGCCGGACTGTGGCTTTAAAGGCCCTTCCCATTATCTGTTCGGCCTGTATCGGGTCGAAGGTTTTCATTTTGAGTCAACTCCATTCTGAAATATTCGGTATATAAAGCTGTAGAGCTGTCCCGGTCATACATATGTGCCGTTGTGCTCAGTCCGGGAAAAGGGACAAAATATCCCGCATTTCCCGCACCATCCT